>WNGE01008078.1_pt1 | contig 11318 bp, 15 predicted proteins | sample 5400651 | NCBI WGS metagenome assembly WNGE01 (sample SAMN13153370, study PRJNA577476) | soil metagenome | isolation source: 60 cm soil or saprolite under grassland replicate 2 | place: USA:California | collected 2016-06-15 | reverse complement strand
ATCGCTTCAAGCGAGTTGGGCTGGAAGCTGGACCGCTGTCGCAGTGGCTATACAGCGTTCTCGCCGAAGCGGGCTTGCCGGTGATCTGCGTTGAGACGCGACATATGCGGGCCGTGCTGAAGGCGCCCGTATCATCCAGGATGCAGACACTCGTCTCCTTGACCGATACATCGAGTCCAGCAAAATAGGCCATGCTGCGCTTCTCCTTCTGATGCTTGAGGCCGCAGACGCGGACCTCGTTTCACCATCAGCCCGAAGCGCAGCACCCTAATTCTTCAGCTATCCACAAGCTGGCAGGCCGATTACCCCATCTTTGGATCGCTTTTCGGACTCAAGTCGGACATTTCCCGAGGTCCGAGTTGTGCCAATACCGCACCAAAATTGAATTCTCATTTGAGCAGGTCACGCGGCCGCACGTCAGCGTTTGATGAGCTGCGCTCATAAGTCCATGCGAGTTTAACCGTCTAATCGGAGCCTCCGCCTGCGCATACACATAGGTCGAAGGCGCAACATAAATGCGCGAAACATTTGGGCTCAAAGAGCCCTGGATCATTCAAGAACGCGATCGCGTTTTCCGACAGGAGGCCCACATGAAGCTGCTCTTGCTCGCCACGGTCGTATCGCTCGCCTTGATTGCTTCGTCGGTCCAAGCGCAGGAGACAAAGGTCATGCCGAAGTCGATGTTGACTCGTGAGGATATCCGAATGGTCGCCCCAGCGCTTGATCAATACACGCAAGACCGCCTTCTCGGGGATATATGGAAACGCCTCGGTCTCACGCCACGCGACCGCAGCATCGTTACGCTTGCCGCACTGATTGCGCGCAACCAGGCAGTCGAGATGCCCTACCATTTCAACCTGGCGCTCGATAACGGCGTCAAACCGCGCGAGATCTCCGAGATCATCACGCATCTCGCCTTCTACACCGGCTGGGCGAACGCCATGTCGGCGGTAGCGGTCGCGAAGGACGTCTTTGCGGAACGCAAAATCGGAGCTGATCAACTCCCAGCGGCTTCGCCTTCCCATCTCCCGCTGGACCAAGCTGCCGAGGCGCAGCGCGCATCCCGCGTCGGCGAACAGTTCGGCGTGTACTTTCCTGGAATTGTGCAGAACACAACCGATATTCTTTTCCGCGACCTTTGGCTGCGCCCGGACTTGGCACCGCGCGACCGAAGTCTGGTCACGGTCAGCGCGCTAATTGCAACCGGGCAAGTCGCGCAGATGCCTTACCATCTCAATAGGGCGATGGATAACGGTCTCACGCAAGCAGAAGCCTCCGAAGCCATTGCACATCTCGCCTTTTACGTCGGCTGGCCAAACGCCTTCTCGGCGCTGCCCGTCGCAAAAGACGTTTTTGAGAAGCGACCGAAATAGCAAGCACCGCAATCGGACGAAAATGAGCACCACCTTCACCATCAATGGAAGAGCCCACAGCTTTAAGGGTGATTCAGAGATGCCGCTTCTTTGGTATCTGCGGGATGTCATCGGCATGACCGGCACTAAATTCGGCTGCGGCCAGGCGCTCTGCGGGGCTTGTACCGTTCATGTCAATGGGTCGGCCGCTCGCGCGTGTCAGATACGAATGGGCGATATCGACGGCCAAGCCATCACCACGATCGAAGGGCTTTCACCGGATGGCATGCACCCGGTTCAGGTGGCTTGGCGTGAACTTAACGTAGCGCAGTGCGGCTATTGCCAGGGCGGCCAGATCATGCAGGCAGCGTCACTTTTAAAGGAAACGCCGAATCCGACTGATGCCGACATAGACGCCGCGATGAGCGGGAACATTTGCCGCTGTGGCACCTATCCGCGTATTCGCGCCGCCATCAAACGTGCCGCGAAGGGAGCATGAGGATGAATGCAACCACCCAACTGACAAATGTCAGCCGTCGAGCGCTCCTGCTTGGCCTCGCAGCCGGCACCCTCGTCCTCACGGTTCGAGTGCCATTGCCCGCGTTGGCGCAAGAGAAAAAATACAGCGGCGCGGCGATGAAGGGCGGACTCAAAGACAATCCACACATCTTCCTCTCCATTGCAGATGACGGAACAGTTACCCTCTTATGCAATCGCGCCGAGATGGGCCAGGGCGTCCGCACAAGCTGGGCCATGGTTGTCGCAGACGAACTCGAGGCGGACCTGGCACGCGTCAAAGTTCTGCAGGCGCCAGGCGATGAGGCGCGTTTCGGCAACCAGAACACTGACGGCTCACGCAGTATGCGACACCATTTTGAGCCACTTCGTCGTATTGGTGCGGCAGCCCGGCAGATGATTGAGGAAGAAGCGGCTGCCCGGTGGGGTGTACCTGTCAGGGAGGTCAAGGCCGAGAACCACGAAGTCGTGCAGGGAAGCAGCGGACGTCGTCTCGGTTTTGGAGCACTTGCCAATGGCGCGGCGGTGCGGCCGGTTCCGCCGCGCGAGGCGCTTGTTTTTAAGGCTCCGGACCGATTTCGCTATATTGGCCGAGAAAATATCTCCCTGATCGATAACTACGACATCACGACGGGCAAAGCCGTCTACGGTATCGACGCTCGGATCGAGGGAATGATCTTTGCGGTCGTCGCACGGCCGCCCGTCTATGGCGCCAAGGTGAAGAGTTTTAATGCGGCCGAGACCTTGAAGGTCCCGGGCGTATTAAAGGTCGTCCCGATTGATGCGCCCGCTATTCCGTCAGCATTTGAACCGCTCGGTGGAATTGCCGTTGTGGCGGAGAATACTTTTGCTGCCATCAAGGGGCGTTCGCTCCTCGAGATTCAGTGGGATGACGGACCAAATGGAAGCTATGACTCGGCTCAGTTCCGCAAGACGATGGAAACTGCTGTAAGCGGACCGGGCAAAGTCGTGCGCAACAACGGCGACGTCGATGCAGCAATGGCCCAGGCATCGAAGCGCATCGACGCGTCGTACTACATCCCGCATCTCGCGCAGGCCCCTATGGAGCCTCCGACCGCGACTGCCCGCGTGACCAACGAAGATTGCGAGGTCTGGTGCAGCGTGCAGGCTCCCGAAGCCATCCGAACCGACCTGGCAAAACGCTTCAACCTACCGGTCGATAAAATCATCGTACATCCGCTGCTGCTCGGTGGCGGCTTCGGCCGCAAGTCGAAACCGGACTTCGCCAGCGAGGCGGCGATTTTATCTCGCGCTATGGATGGCCGGCCGGTAAAGCTAACCTTTACGCGTGAGGACGACATACAGCACAGTTTTTTCCATACCGCGTCCGTCGAGCGATTGCAGGCTGGCCTTAACGATAAAGGCAAACCGGTTGCCTGGCTGCATCGCACGGTCGCGCCGACCATCCAGTCGATTTTTGCGCCGGAGTCCAAGCACGAGGGGCCATTCGAACTGGCAATGGGCGCCGTCGATATGCCTTTTGCCATCCCCAACGTCAGAGTCGAAAATCCGGAAGCGGAGGCACACACCCGCATTGGTTGGTTCCGGTCAGTTTCCAATATCCCGCACGCCTTTGCGATTCAGAGCTTCGTTGGAGAACTCGCGGCGGCCGTGGGGCGCGACCCCAAGGACTATCTCCTTGAGTTAATCGGACAGGATCGCCTGATTGACGCGGCATCGATGTCGGACGAATGGGTCTATGGCGAAGACCCAAAGCTTTATCCGTTCGATACGGGACGACTGCGGAGGGTGATCGAGAAGGCGGCGAGCAAGGCCGGCTGGGGACGCAAACTGCCTCAAGGCCATGGCCTCGGCATCGCGGCGCATCGCAGCTTCGTGAGTTATACCGCGGTTGTGGTCGAGGTGGCGGTTGGCGCCAATGGTCAGTTGTCAATTCCTCGGGTGGATATCGCCTTCGATTGTGGCGCCGTCGTCAATCCGGATCGCGTCCGCGCGCAACTCGAAGGGGCGGTTGTGCAGGGCATTAGCCTCGCGACCATCGGCGAGATTAGCTTCAAGGCGGGACGGGTTGAGCAGACGAATTTCGACAGTTACGAGGTGACTCGAATCGACGCCGCGCCGTCGGAGATCCACACGCATTTGCTCGCCCCAACTGGCTTCGGCAAACCGCTGGGTGGGGTAGGTGAGCCCGGCTTGCCCCCCGTTGCGCCCGCGTTGACAAATGCGATCTACGCAGCTTGCGGCAAACGAATACGTGCGCTGCCGATCCGGAATCAGCCTGCGCAAAGAACATAAACCAAGCTGTTTTCCGCCAGAGCCAGGAACGATCCGCGCTGGCATCCTCATCGAGTTTGCCTGCTACCGCGATAGCGAAGCGCGTCCACCAACAAGGTAAAGGCCGCAGAGGATTGCCGTCGGCTCGGGTAGTAGAGATGGTATCCGGACCAAGGCGCGCACCACTCTTCAAGCACCCGCTTGAGACGACCCTTGGCGAGATACGGCTGAGCTAGATCCTCCGGTACATAGGCCAAGCCGAAACCGGCCAGCGCGGCATCGAGGGCCTGGAAGATATTATTGAAGACAAGCTGGCCTTCCACTCGCACTCTCAGTTCGCGGCCACCTCTTTCGAATTCCCATGCGTAAAGCCCGCCGTAGGTCGGAAGCCACAGATTGATGCAGCTGTGATTGATCAGGTCCCGCGGCGTCTTTGGTTGTGGCCGCTTGGCGAAGTAGGACTTCGTCCCGACCACTGCAAAGCGCACGTCGGGCCCGATGCGCACTGCGATCATATCTTTCGCCACTTGCTCGCCCCAACGAACGCCCGCGTCGTAACGCTCCGCCGCAATGTCGGTCAGTCCATAGTCGACGATAATCTCGACCCTAATGTCGGGATAGTTCGGTAGAAACTTCGCCACTTTGGGCCAGAGAATGGACTGTATTGCGTGGTCGCCCGCCGTGATTCGAATAGTGCCGGCCGGCTTCTCCCGAAGCTCGCTTACAGCTGATAGCTCGGCATCGATTTCCTCGAACCGCGGACCTATGGCGCGCAATAAGCGCTCCCCCGCTTCAGTGGGCGACACGCTGCGGGTAGTGCGGGTCAGGAGCCGGACGCCGAGGCGCTCTTCGAGTTCTCTGATGGTATGGCTCAGCGCCGATTGCGAAACGCCAAGTTTCGCTGCTGCATTCGTGAAGCTGCGCTCTTGTCCTACGGCGACGAAAGCTACCAGCTGATCCAGGTTTCCGCGCTGCATTTATGACCCCTGCTCATAAGTCCATGCGGATAATAGCGGCTAGTCCCAACCGATGCCCGCTCTAAATTCCAAACAGACGGTCGACATAAATGCGGCCGGGTGCCGCAAAGCTAAAGGCAAGCAGCCATTCAGGAGACGTGATGATTACGCGCCGACGCATGCTCGTCGCCTCGGGTGGTCTCGCCTCGATAGCAGTAACTAAACCAACTGCTGCGCAGACGCCGGCCGTCCAAACAAAAGGAAGGAGCGCAACGATGGAAATCACACGAGTAGGATCGCAGGCATCGCGCACAGGACCGAACGAGTATTTCACAGGTGTGGTGCGAATTGACCCGTTGTTCCCGGTGCGTGAACCCAGCCGCGTCTCCGCAGGTAGCGTCACATTCGAGCCGGGTGCTCGCTCCGCCTGGCATACCCATCCGCTCGGACAGACTTTGATCATTACGTCTGGCCTCGGTTGGGTTCAGCGCGAGGGCGATTCGATCGAAGAAGTACGGCCTGGCGACGTAATCTGGTTTCCGCCCGACCTGAAGCATTGGCACGGAGCGACACCGACGACAGCAATGACCCATATCGCCATTCAGGAAACGCTCAACGGCAAGAACGTCGATTGGATGGAGAAGGTCAACGACGATCAGTACCGCAAATGAGTCTTTTTGAGATGACGCAGCACAATCCCAGGAAATCCATGGCAGGAGTCGCGGCGATTGAACAAAGCCGTTGGCCGCTCCATGTTCTTGTCGCAAGCGGATGGCTTTTGACAGTGGCCAGCATTGGCATCTTGTTCGACGACAATCTCGCGTTGTCGAACCATGGATTTGGCAAGGCCGAAGTGATGTCGATCCTTATCGGCGTAATTTGCCGGCTAGGCGGCGGACTTGAGCGACGAACACACATACTCGGAAGCCGGAACGCCATGAGCCGCTCGCCTAAGCGCAAAGGAGCCCGTTTATGAACATATCATTTGAAGGCCAAGTCGCGCTCGTCACCGGTGCGGGATCAGGGCTGGGTCTTGCAACCGCGAAAGCCTTCGCTGAATCCGGCGCATCAGTTGTATTGGCGGACTGGAACGAAGACTCCGTGCGTTCTGCTGTCGATGACCTCACAGCTCGCGGGCATAAGGCCGCTGCAATCCGATGCGATGTCGCTGACGAGGCCGACGTGGCGGCCATGGTCCGGCAGACCGTCTGTACCTTCGGGTGGCTGGATGCGGCGTTCAACAATGCCGGCATCCAGGTTCCGCCAAGTGACGCGGCCGATGAAACGACAGAGAACTTTGATCGCGTGAACGCGATCAACCTGCGCGGCGTGTGGGCGTGCATGAAGCACGAACTGCGCCACATGCGCACGCAAGGAAGCGGTGCCATCGTCAACTGCTCCTCGCTGGGTGGTCTCGTGGGATTACCTAGCCGGGCGGCCTACCACGCCTCCAAGCACGGCGTGATCGGACTGACCAAGAGCGCCGCGCTTGAATATGCGTCGCGGGGCATCCGCATCAACGCGGTGTGCCCGGGAACAATCGACACGCCGATGGTCTCGGACATGCTGGCAAAGCAAGCCGATGCCATGAAGGAAATCATGCGGGATCAGCCGATCGGCCGGCTCGGCCGACCAGAAGAGATCGCCTCTGCCGTCCTTTGGCTCTGCAGTCCCGGCGCAAGCTTCGTGATCGGCCACGCGCTCGCTGTCGATGGAGGCTACACCGCACATTAAGCGACTAGCACACAGCGTTAGAGGTGCAAACGATGAAACTAGCGTCACGGCCGAAGTCATCGAAGGAAGGAGCAAAAGCCATGCGAGGCGCCGTTCTCTATGGTCCGCGCGACGTGCGTTTCGAGGCGCGCGAAATTCCGACGATTACCAAGCCCACGGATGCCATCATCAGGATCGCGGCCACCTGTGTATGCGGGTCGGATTTGTGGCCCTACCGCGGGCTTCAAGCTACCAACGGCCCTAGTCCGATGGGGCACGAGTACTGCGGCGTCGTTGAACAAGTCGGCAGTGATGTCAGATCCGTTAAGCCCGGCCAGTTCGTGATCGGTTCATTCTTTGCTTCGGACAATACCTGCCCCAACTGCCGGGCCGGTTATCAGTCGTCCTGCATCAACCGAGAGTTCGTCGGCACAGCACAGGCAAGCCTGCTGCGTGTGCCGCTCGCAGATGGCACGCTGGTGGCCACGCCAGGTATCCCGTCGGCTGAAATGATCCCCGACCTGCTGGCGCTCTCCGATGTCATGGGCACCGGCTGGTTCGCCGCTGATGCCGCGAACGTGAAGCCAGGCAAGACTGTCGTAGTTGTTGGTGACGGCGCCGTCGGGCTCTTGGCTGTGCTGTCCGCCAAACAGATGGGCGCCGACCGCATCCTCGCGATGAGCCGTCACGAGCCGAGGCAAAAGCTCGCGCGCGAGTTCGGCGCAACCCACATCGTGACCGAGCGCGGCGATGAAGGGGTGGCCCGCATCAAAGAGCTGACGGACGGAATTGGGGCCGACTCGGTGTTGGAGTGCGTTGGCACTCAGGAATCTATGATGCAGGCGATCCGTTCTGCTCGCAGGGGTGGCTATGTGAGCTTTGTTGGTGTCCCGCACGGAGTCCAATTGGACGGGGAAGAGTTGTTCTATGCTCATGTGCATCTCCACGGCGGTCCCGCTCCCGTGCGCCGCTTTCTGCCCGAGCTGATCAAGCTTGTGTGGGACGGCAAGATCAATCCCGGCAAGGTCTTCGATCTCACGCTCCCCCTCGATCAGGTGGCGGAGGGATATCGCGCCATGGACGAGCGCCGAGCCATCAAGACGCTGTTGAGACCGTGAATCAATGAAGACCCGGATCAAGCGCTGTCTGTTCTTGCCGATCCTATTGGTGGCGGCGCTCAGCAACGTGGCCTACGGCGGCGATAGCGCGGTCAACAACATCCGACCGGAACAGCAAGCCGAAACATTTACTGAGCGGCAAACTACTATGATAAGAATAAGGACTGACGACCGAACAATTACGGCCACACTGATCGACAGCGAAACGACAAAAGATTTCGTTTCATTGTTGCCGCTAACTTTGACAATGAACGATCTGTTCGGCCGAGAGAAATTTGGGCATCTGCCGCGTGCGATTTCGGGAGGAGGAAAGCGGACGCGGACTTATGAAGTTGGCGACGTGATCTACTGGTCACCCGGACCAGATGTGGCGATGTACTATCGCCATGATGGGCAACCCATTCCCTCAACCGGCATCATCGTTATCGGCAAGATCGACTCCGATGTGGAGGCACTGAACGTGCCCGGATCGGTGAAGGTGACGATCGAGCTCATTAAGACCCAACAATGAAGATTTACCCACATGGCTTGGTCGAAGAACGAACTGCACAAGATCGCTAAGGCTGACGACTTACACATCTCTCCGTTCCGTGAGGACGGTGTCACGTATGGTAGTCCGACATGGATTTGGTCCGTCGCGGTCGACGACGCGCTTTACGTGCGCCCTTATAACGGACAGAAATCCCGTTGGTGCCAGGCCGCATTGCGACAAAAGGCGGGGCGGATCATCGCCGCCGGGATGACAAAAGAGGTCATCTTCGAACCGGTTGACGGGCCTACCAATGATCGCGTCGACGACGCCTACCGTGCGAAATATCACGGCAGCCCCTACCTCAATCCGATGATTGGCAAACGCGCCCGTGCCGCTACAGTCAAGGTCATGCCGCGATGAACTTGAAGCAGATTCTCTTTTTTAGCGCGTCGATGCTGGCGTCGTCCGTGTGTGGGTTTGCCGCCGAACAGGAGCCGCAAGGACAATATGTACAGATAGCAGAAATCGAAATCGATCCCGCCCAGTTAGAAGACTATAAATCCGCAGTTAGGGAGCAGATAGAAACTGCTGTTCGCGTAGAGCCAGGAGTTCTGGTCCTATACGCCGTGTCTGAAAAAGATAATCCCACCCACATTAGGGTTTTCGAGATCTATCGGGATGTAGATGCGTATAAGTCACATCTGGAATCTGCCCATTTCAAGAAATACAAAGCCACTTCAGAGAAGATGGTCAAGTCGCTCAAACTTGTTCAGACTGCTCCCATTATGCTCGGCGCGAAGGCCAAGTAAGGAACGTTGCACGGTTGCTCAGGTTAGTCATCGCAGCTCGGCGGATGCACGAGCTGATCCGAGTAGAAGATGTGGCCTAGGTCACCTTTAATTATTGTGACTCTGTCGGCGGCCACTGTCCTAGCCGCCTTATACGGCGCGTATCGCTTGGTCGATCCGCTGCCACCACGTCACCTCGCAATCGCCGCCGGGGCGGCAGGATCCGGGTACGACAACTTTGCGAGGCAATACGCTCGCATCCTGGCGCGCCATGGTGTTGAGCTGGAGATCCGCAACTTTGCCGGCGCCGTGGAGAATCTTGATCGGCTGCGCGATCCCGCCTCCGGGGTCCAGGCCGCCCTCGCGACCTTCGGCGTCACGCAACCGGCCGATGCGGATATCTTCTATTCACTGGGTGGAATATTCGATGCAGCGATATTTATTTTTTACCGGAACGCGGAGCCTGTTACGCTTTTTGCTCAGTTCCGTGGCAAGCGCCTTTCGATCGGCATGCCAGGAACAGCGCTACGATTGCTTATGCTGGAAGTTCTGAAAGCCACTGATGCATTGGATGCTTCCACCCAACTCTTGGATCCCGATTACACACAGGCAATCGACGCATTGATTGCAGGCGAAATCGACGTGGTGATCGTTCCACAGCAGGATCTCAACAGCGTGCAGCATACTCTCGGCGCCCCCGGCATCCGGCTCATGAGCGTCGCGCAAGCTGAAGCCATCGCCAAAACGGTCCCCGGGCTGAAGCATGTCGTGTTATGGCGAGGTCTCCTCGACCTGAGCCGCGACCTCCCCAATTCGGACGTTGACCTGCTGGCCTCCCGCAACAGATTGCTCGTGCGAAAGGATCTTCACCCTGCCTTGCAATACTTGCTGCTGGAAGCCATGCGCGAAGTCCACTGGGGGGCGGGCCCCTTCAATGGTCTCGGGGAATTCCCTGCTGAGCAACCCAATGATTTGCCCCTCTCTCCAACGGCACAGGCATTTTACCGCTCGGGCCCGACTGTCTGGCAACGGTACACGTCCTTTTGGCTTACCTCACTGCTCAACCGAATCGTGTTCTTTGTCATTCCGTTCGTCGCGGTGATGATCCCCGTCATTGGCTTGGCACTTTCCTTTTCCAGATGGCTGCACACGCGTCGTTCCGAACGGTCTACGCCGGGGAAGTGATACTGATCCACCCCCATTGAAGTGGTCCGACTTGAGGTATGTCTTTGGCATCAAGGAGGACTGTAATGGCAAGGAAGCGATACAAGCCTGAAGAGATCGTCGCGAAGTTGCGGCAGGTGGATGTTCTGGTCTCGCAGGGCCAGAACATGGTGGACGCAATCCGCCAGATCGGCGTGAGCGAGGTGACGTATTATCGGTGGCGCCAGGAGTTCGGTGGGCTGAAGACCGAACAGGTGAAGCGCCTGAAGGACCTTGAGCTCGAGAACAGCCGGCTGCGCAAGGCGGTTTCCGATCTGACGCTGGATAAGCTCATTCTGCAGGAGGCTGCCCGGGGAAACTTCTAAGCCCCGCGCGTCGCCGTGCCTGCATTGAGCAGGTCCGAGCGCAGCTGCATGTCTCCGAGCGTCGCGCCTGTGCGGCGCTCGGGCAGCATCACTCGACACAACGCAAGATCCCGCGCGGTCGTGAGGACGAGCAGCGTCTCACCGCCGATATTATCGAGCTTGCTCGGCAATACGGCCGCTATGGCTATCGCAAGATCTCCGAACTGCTGCGCCAGGCGGGCTGGACAATCAACGACAAGCGGGTCGAGCGTATCTGGCAACGCCCACTGCCGCCGCGCGGCCCGCACCAAGGTGCAAACGGACGCATCCGTCACCATCCGCCTACTAACTTTGACTCCTGCTCAATGGGTTAGCCACATCTGAGCTGAGACGGATGATCCGGCCAAAACGGGCCTGTCCATGCTGCGGGTGCTGTCCATGCTGGGGGTGCTTGCTCTTATCAGCACGGGGGCCTGTCCATGGTGGGGGCGGGGTCGACATTTCTCCCGTGCGGGTGAAACGGTAGCACGGTCGAGCGACAGCCGGCGCACAGGCCTGCAGCGGTTACGAGCGCGATCTCAGGGATCCGTCGTTAGCACCGTTGGGCAGGTGCAACGGTTAAGCGTTCGATCCCTTTCG
>WNGE01030537.1_pt1 | contig 11319 bp, 9 predicted proteins | sample 5400651 | NCBI WGS metagenome assembly WNGE01 (sample SAMN13153370, study PRJNA577476) | soil metagenome | isolation source: 60 cm soil or saprolite under grassland replicate 2 | place: USA:California | collected 2016-06-15 | reverse complement strand
CTCGTTGCGGCCGGCGGCGAGCGCGATGACTCTGTAACGATCCCGATGCGACGAGATGACGTCGAGCGCCTGCGTCCCGATGGACCCCGTCGAGCCAAGCAGGACGACGTTGGTCGCCCGGCTCATCCGATCTTGAGCTGAATGGCGAGGTAGTAGACGGCCGGCAGGCAGAACAGCATGGCGTCGAAGCGGTCGAGGACGCCGCCGTGCCCGGGCAGGAGCGTGCCGAGATCCTTGAGGCCGAGATCGCGCTTGATCATCGACTCGCAGAGATCGCCCACGGGGGCGACGACGGCCACGATCAGCCCGAGCGCGATGCCGTGGCTGATCTTGCCGTTCCACGGCGCGAGCACCTTGCCGACGATCCCGCCGAGAATGATCGCCGCCACCATGCCGCCGAACAGGCCCTCCCACGTCTTGTTGGGCGACAGGCGCGGCGACATCCGGCTGCGGCCGAACTGCGTCCCGATGAAGTAGCCGAAGACGTCGTAGCCGATCGCGCAGATCGCGAGCCCGAGAATGAATCCGGTGCCGTCGGGCGCCGCGAGCAGGAGTCCGGCGAACGCCCCGAAGACGCCGATGTACGCGAAGCCGAACAGGGTGATCCCGATGTTGACGATCGGGCGCGCTTTCACGACCTCGGCCATGTACCAGAGCATCGTGAACGCGACGACCAGGACGATCACCAACGGGAACGCGGCGAGCCCCTTGTTGTACGCAATGGGGACGATCGTCACGCAGCCCAGCAGGCCGATCACGGTCGCCGGGTGGTAGCCGGCGCGGCGGAACGCGTCGTACAGCTCGAACGCGGCGACGCCGACGATCACCGTGATCAGGAAGGTGGCCGGCCCCCGTCCGAGCTTGAACATGACGAGCGCCACGACCGCGATCGCCACCCCGGTGAGGACGCGGGTCATGAGGTCGGCCGGCGCCTGCGGCTCTTCCCCGGCGGGGGCGGGGTGCTCTTCCTCGAGGGTGCCACGCCGGTCGGGACGCGGGCGGCGCCTGGCGGGACCGCCGCGGCGGCGGGCGGCGACCTGCTCCTCGAACGCCTCGTCGTCATCGTCGTCCGCGGCCGGAGCGTCCCGATCGCTCAGCGCGCCGAGCGCGAGCGAATCGTCCTTGAGCAGCTCCGGACTCGAGAAGTCGCCCTCGGCCCAGTCGCTGTCCTCGACCCGGTAGCGAGGCGTCTGCCCGCTCGCCGACGCCCAGCGGTCGAGCTCGTCCGCGGGTGGGGTCGCGGGCTGCTCGCCGGAGATGACCGTCGGCACCTCGCCGGTGGGGGGCTCGGTCCAGTGCGGGAGTTGCACCGGCCCGCTCGCGTCGGGCGGCGGGGTCGGCGCCTTCGTCTCGGGCGGCGGAGTGGCGGCTGCCGCGCGTCGGGAGGCGCGACGCGAGCGCCGTGACCGTCGCCCCCGCGGCTCGGGCTCGGTCAGCCCTTGGCTCGACGCCGACCACGTGGCGTCCTTGTCGAGCTCGAAGTCGGTCGCCCGCTCGCCCCAGAACTCCTCGGAGTCGTCGACGGCCCGCCGGCCGCGGCGAGGCGCGGGCGGAGGCCGGGCCTCGTCGGGGCCGAGGACGCGTACACCCTCCCCCTCGCCGCGAGGCAGAGGCTCTTCGTCTTCGAAATCGAGCGGATCCCGCTCGTGATCGTCACGCCAATCGGACACGGCACCCCTTTCCGGTCCGGTCCCAGGCTAGACCCTCGTCTCGGCAAGGTCGCTGACACTCACGGCACGCATCGCCGCCACCTGGTGTTTCGCGGCGGAGCTGGGATTAGACCTCGAGGAGCTCCTGCTCCTTGTGCTGCAGCATCTCGTCGATCTCCTCGATCGTCGTGTGCGTGCGCTTCTCGAGGTCCTTCTCGGCGCGGTCGAGATCGTTCTTCGAGATGTCGCCGTCCTTCTCGAGCGACTCGAGCTCGTGGCGGGCCTGCCGCCGGATGTTGCGCACCGCGACCCGAGCCTCCTCGGCGCGGTGCTTCACGACCTTCACGAGCTCGCGGCGGCGGTCCTCGGTCAGCGCGGGGAAGGCCAGGCGCACGACCTGTCCGTCGTTCGACGGGTTGATGCCGAGGTCGCTCGCTTGGATCGCCTTCTCGATCTACGGCGAGATGACAAGGAGCCGCGGCTCGGGCACGCTGAACCCGGCCAGCTGCTGGAGTGGGGTCTCCTGGCCGTAGTAGTCGACCTTCAGCTTCTCGACGAGGCCGGGCGTGGCGCGTCCGGTGCGGATGCCGGCGAACTCCTCCTGGAGATGCCCGACGGCCTTGTGCATCTTGTCGCTGCACTCCTCGAACACGAGCGCGCGCATCTCGTCGCCGGTGTCACTCATGGCGCCTCATCGTGTCTCCGCCGAGCTGACCAACGTACCGATGGGATCCCCGACCAGCGCCCGGTGGATGTTCCCGGGCGCGCTCACGTCGAAGACGATGATCGGCAGCTGGTTGTCCATGCAGAAGGTGATCGCGGTCGAGTCCATGACCTGCAAGCGCCGGTTGAGCACCTCGAAGTGGCTCACGTGCTCGAGCTTCACGGCCGCGGGGTCGAGGCGAGGGTCGGCGCTGTAGACCCCGTCGACGCCCGAGTGCGTGCCCTTGAGGATCGCGGCGGCGCCGATCTCGGCCGCCCGAAGCGCGGCGGTGGTGTCGGTCGTGAAGTAGGGGTTGCCGGTGCCGGCGGCGAACACGACGACCCGTCCCTTCTCGAGATGCCGGATGGCGCGGCGCGGGATGTACGGCTCGGCGATCTGGGCCATCGTGATTGCCGTCTGGACGCGCGTCGGCTGGTCGACCGCCTCGAGCGCGTCCTGCAGTGCGAGTGCGTTGATGACCGTGGAAAGCATGCCCATGTAGTCGGCGCGGGCGCGGTCCATGCCGCGGTCGGCGCCCGGCATGCCTCGGAAGATGTTCCCGCCTCCGACGACGATGGCGATCTCGACGCCGAGCTTGGCATGGGACGCCGCGACCTCGTCGGCGATGCGCTGGACGATGTCGGCGTCGATGCCGAAGCCCGTGGACGTGTCAGCGAAGACCTCGCCCGAGAGCTTCAGCACCACCCGGTCGTACCGGGACGCCTCGCCCACGCGTCTCCTTTACTCTTCGCCGACTTGGATCCGGACGAACCGTCGGACGGCCGCATCCTTGCCGAGCTCGCCGAGCAGCTTGCCGACCGTCGTCTTCGGCTCGCGGATGAACGGCTGCTCGACGAGAACGTTCGTCTTGTAGAAGCCGTTGAGACGGCCTTCGACGATCTTGGGGATCGCCTGCTCGGGCTTCCCTTCGTTGCGGGTGAGCTCCTCGAGCACGGCTCGCTCCTTGTCCACCACGTCGGCGGGGACATGGTCGCGCGTGACGTATTGGGGCGCTGCCGACGCCACATGGAGCGCGACGTCGTGCGCGATCTCGCGGGCCTTCGGGTCGGCCGCGTCGACCCCGCCGACCTCGACGAGCACGCCGATGTTCCCGCGGTCGCTCTGCATGTGCTTGTAGCCGTCGACGATGCCGTCTCCGCTCTCGTAGCGGGCGACCCGACCGAGCTCGACGTTCTCGCCGACCTTGGCGCCGAGCTGCTTGACGGCTTCGCCGACCGTCCCACCGTCGAACGCCTGACCTTCGAGGTCGGCGTCGCCGTGCTCGGCGACGAGCTTCGTGAGCGCGGTGACGGTGTCGCGGAACTCGTCGCCCTTGGCGACGAAGTCCGTCTCGCAGTTGAGCTCGACGACGGCACCCGTCGCGCCTTCGACCAACACATCCACCGCGCCGTCCTGTGCCGCCCGCCCGGCGCGCTTGGCCGCGCCGGCGAGGCCCTGGGTCCGCAGCCAGTCCTTGGCGGCTTCAAGATCGCCGTTCGTCTCCTCGAGCGCCGTCCGGCAGTCGAGCATGCCCGCGCCGGTCTGCTTGCGCAGCGCGGCGATGTCCTTGGCCGTGAACTCAGCCATCTGCCGCGCCTCCCTCCGCGGACGCCTCGACCGCGTCGGCGGGTGCGGCCTCGGACGACCCGTCGGGGGCACCCTCGGGCGGGGGCGGCGGCGGCTTTCTCGCCGTCTCCCGCAGGCGCGCCTCGCGCTCCTGCTGTGCCTTGACCGCCTCGCCGCGCGCGCGACGCTGCTCGTCGGCCTTCCGGCGCTGCTCCTCGGGATCGGGCGGGGGCGGCTCGTCCTGTGCCTTGCCACCGGGCTTCACGCCCTTGCGTTCGGCGGCCACACGGCCCTCTTCGACGGCGTCGGCGACGATGCGGCTCATGAGCGTGGCGGATCGGATGGCGTCGTCGTTGCCCGGGATCACGTAGTCGATGACGTCGGGATCGCAGTTGGTGTCGACGACCGCGACGACGGGGATTCCGAGCCGGTTGGCCTCGGTGACCGCGATGTGCTCCTTCTTCGTGTCGATCACGAAGATGGCGCTCGGGAGCTTCTCGAGACTCCTGATACCGCCGAGGTTCCGCTGCAGCTTCGTGAGGTCACGCGTGATCTTGAGCGCTTCCTTCTTCGGCATGGCCGCGGTCTCGCCGGATTGGACGACGCGCTCGAGCTCGCGCAGCTGGTTGACCCGGGAGTGGACGGTCTGGAAGTTCGTCAGCGAGCCGCCCAGCCACCGGTAGTTCACATAGGGCATGCCGCTGCGCTGCGCCTGCTCCTGGACCGGCTCCTGCGCCTGCTTCTTGGTGCCGACGAACAGGACCGACCCGCCGTCCTCGACGGTGCTGCGAATGAACCGGTAGGCGGCGTCGATCCGCTCGAGTGTCTGCTGCAGATCGATGATGTAGATGCCGTTGCGTTCGCCGAAGATGAAACGGCGCATCTTCGGGTTCCAACGGCGCGTCTGGTGGCCGAAATGGACGCCGGCCTCCAGCAGCTGCTTCATGGTGACGACAGCCACGGGTCTCTCCCTCGGTTATGACTTCCGCCCGCTGCGCCCGTCGTCAGACGGAGCGACCTTGGGGTGCGGGCGTGCGAATTCCCGGACTGGAGCCCGAGTGACGATCAGTGTAGGCGGTCGCCCCTCAAGGCAGCCGTTCGGCCTCGACCCGATCGGGCCGGGCGAGCCGCACGGCGAAGATGAGGCGGCCGCGGCTCAGGCCGATCCCCACCGGGAAGCCGGCTGGATCGACACGCCGGACGATCCGGCCCGAGACCCGGTCGAGGACCACGATCTTGCCGCCGTAGGTCGCGAGCACGACCGCGTTCGCCGTGACCAGCACCCGGGTGTCGAGGATCGGCTCACGGATCGAGGTCTGCCATCGCGTCGTGCCCCTCGTCGCGTCGACGAGGGTGACCGTTCCGAAGTGGTCGGACATGGCGACGTCGTCGCCGTCGGCGCCGGGCACGACACCCGACTCGAACGACGCCGGCGCCGGCACCGACCAGCGTTCGGCGCCCGTCGTGAGGTCGCGGCCGACGGCGCGGGCCTCGAAGTTGCCGCTGCCCTCGCCCACCACGACCTGGCCCCGATGGATCAGCGGCGCCGTCGCTCCGGGATCGAGGGCGATCTCCCATCGGGTGGCGCCGGTTGCGAGGTCGAGGACGCGGAGACGGTCTTCGTCGCCGTGCCACAGGACGGCGGCGACGCCCGCGCCGGAGTCGACGGCCGGGGCGGCGTAGATGTCGCCCGGCAGCTGGGCCGACCAGCGCGCCTCGCCGCTCTCGCCGTCGAGGGCGGCGACCTGGCCCCGCTCGGTGGTGACGAGGGCGATCGGCTCGGAGCCGGCACGCGCCAGCGCCGCGCCGCCGGCGTGCTCGGCGACCGGCGCCTCCCAGCGCAGCGAACCCGTGCTGCGCTCGAGCGCGACGAACCTGTCGTCGGCGCAGACGAGGACGGTGCGGGCGTCAAGCGCGGGCTCGTAGTGGGTGACGTGAGCCACGTCGGCGCGCCAGCGCTCGTGCCCGCGGCCGGTGTCGAGCGCGACGACGCGGTTGCGGCTGACCGTGACGACGGCATCGTCGCCGGCCACCCCGAGCGAGAACGGCCAGTCCACCGGTGCCGTCCACGCTGCGCCGTGCCGGGACCCCGCTCGACTCCCGTCGCCGGGCGCCCCCGTCGCGCAGCCGGCGACGATCACCGCCACGACGGCCACTGCGACACCGGCGCGGCACCGACCGGCGCTCACGGCGACACCACCGGCACCTCGCCCAGCGCGTGCTCGATCCGGGTGATGACGGTCGGGACGACGACGCCGCGCAGCCCCTCGACGATCCCCACGCACGGGGGAGCCCGACCCTCGAGCGCGGCGCGCACGACCCGGAGGGCGTTCGGGTCGCGCGGGATGTTCGTGTGGTCGCCGAGCGGAGCCCCGCCGACGTTGACGACGACCTTGGTCGCGTCGGGCACGTCGACCTGCGTGGCGGGAACGATCACGTCGTCCGTCGCGCCGATCGTCGTGAAGTCGACGTGCTCCGGGAGACGGTGAGACCACAGCTCGTGCAAGAAGGGTGACTTCTCGTCGAGCTGTCGGACCGACGGCGTGTCGGACGGCGCGAGCGGCAGGTGTTCCTCGGCCGCGTCGAGGACCGGCCTGCCGACCGGACTTTCTCGCCAATCGGCCGCCGACGTCGCAGAAGTCCTGCAGGAAGACGTCGACCACGACGCCGCCCTGCGAGTGCGCGATCAGGTCGACCTCGCGGCCGGGATGCTCCCGCTGCGACCGCTTCAGCTGCTCGCCGAGGCGGCGCCCGGCTTCGTGGAGGTCACCGCGAGTCTCGGACGCGCCATACGCGCCGCCGTCCCGCACGTACGAGTAGTAGACGACCTCGTCGTCGCGGTAGCCGAGCGCCCGTGTGTCGAGCGCGAAGGTCGGATCACCGGGTGCGCCGGCGCTGTCGAGACCACCCACCGCCAGGAGAAGGTGACCCGAGCCTCCGCCGCCGTCGGCGGGCGCGCTGTCGTCGGTGCACTCCTGACGATGCCGCCAGAACGCCGCGGTCCCGGCGGCGACACCGGACACGACCGACGCCGCGACTCCGACCGGTGAGCGCGCCAGCGGGGCGCCTGCGAGACCGGCGACGTCGCGGGCGGCATCGAGCCCGTAGCCGCCGAGCGTGCGGGCGCCGGACCCCCCGGCGCCGCCGACAGCGCTCACCGCGTTCCATCCCGCGCGCCCCAGGTCGGCCGCACCGCCCGCTGCGTCGCCGAGCGCGCCGGCGAGGTCGCCGGCGACGTCTCGAACGCCGGACCCGCCCGTCGACAGCGAGCCGACGCCGGGACCACGCGCGTCCCAGGGCTCGGCCGGTATCTCGTCGGCGGGCACGAGCCGCACCAGCTGCGTCAGGTCGCACACCTCGAACAGCCGCTGCGGGTCGAGGTACCGGTCGCCCAGGCGCAGCCCGAAGTGGAGGGCTCCGGGCTCGTGCTCGGGCCCGGAGCCCCCGACCAGGCCGACGACCTGCCCGCGGGTGACGCGTTCTCCGGTCCGCACCGTGGCGCCGGCGAGGAACGCGTACGTCGTGCGCAAGCCGCCGTCGTGGGCGACGACGACGTGCAATGAGCCGGCGACCGATCCCGCGAACGAGACCACGCCGTCGCCGGCGGCGCGGACGGGCGTGCCGGGCGCCGCCGCGAGGTCGACGCCGCGATGGCCCGGGCCGTACGCGAACGCAGGCGCCTGGAAGGGTCGGACGACCGGGCCGTCGACGGGCGGCAGCCACACCCCGCACGCGGGCGGGGCGGCGGGCGCCCAGCCGGCGTCGCGTGCGAGCAGGAACGACGTGGCGGCCAGGCATGCGACGAGGCAGACGATCACCTCGCGGCGCGGATGATGGAGTCGCATGGGCTCCCCCGGGGGTCGATCGCGACACGGCACGGGGAAGCGCCGGGGAAGCCGTCACGGAGCCGAGCTCGACGTGACGCGCCGGATCGTACCGGGTGCCTACGACAAAGAAAAGGCCCGCGGCGACGGCGACGAGAAGGACGTCAGCGCACGCGCCCGTGCTCGGGCGCGCCGAGCCGAGCCCGGAGCTGGAGGATGCTCTTGGTGTGGATCTGGCAGACGCGGCTCTCGGTCACGCCGAGCACTTCGCCGATCTCCGACAGCGTGAGCCCCTCGTAGTAATAGAGCGTGAGCACGAGCCGCTCGCGGTCCGAGACGCGGTTGACCGCGTCGGCGAGCAGCAGTCGCATCTCGTCGACCTCGAACGCCTCGACCGGATCGTGGAGGCGGTCCGTGACCATGTCACCCACGGTCGACCCGCCCGGCCGCTCGCCTCCGGCGGCAAGGATCTCGTCGAGCGCGACGAGACCGACGAACGAGATCTGCGACAACGCCGCGGTCAGCTCGCGGTCGGTCATGCCGAGCTCGTGGGCGAGCTCCTCGTCGTCCGGCGTCCGCTGCAGCTCGTTCTCGAGCTTCGAGTACGCGCGCTCGATTGCACGCGCCTTGGCGCGCACCGATCGCGGCACCCAGTCGATCGATCGGAGCTCGTCGATGATGGCGCCCTTGACCCGCGAGATGGCGTAGGTCTCGAACTTGAACCCGCGCGACAGGTCGAACTTCTCGATTGCGTCGATCAGACCGAAGATCCCGTAGCTCACGAGGTCGGCCTGGTCGATGCTCTGGGGCAGTCCCGACGCGACGCGAGCGGCGACGAACTTGACCAGCGGCGCGTAATGAAGGATCAACCGCTCGCGCGCCTCGGGCGTCCCTTGTTCCTTGTACTCACCCCACAGGGAGGCGACGACATCGCTGGAGGTGTCAGGCACGGGGATGGGTGGCGTCGTAGACGGCGCGGAGGCGCTCGCGCGTCAGGTGCGTGTAGATCTGCGTGGTGGCGAGGTCCGAGTGTCCGAGCAGCTCCTGGACCGCGCGGAGATCCGCGCCCTGCTCGAGCAGATGCGTGGCGTATGCGTGGCGGAGGGCGTGGGGATGGAGGGCCTGGCCGTCCTCCAGCGGGTGGCCGGCGACGATGCGCCGCGCGTCGCGCGTCGTGAGCCGCCGCCCGCGCGTGTTGAGGAACAGGGCGTCGGGCGGCGTCCGGGCCGTTACGAGCTCGGGTCGTCCGTGCTCGACATACCCGTGGATGGCCGCCAGTGCCGGCTCGCCCAGCGGGACGCGCCGCTCCTTGGCGCCCTTGCCGAGCACGGTGACCAGCCTGCGGCCGTAGTCGACCGATTCGAGCGTGAGCCCGCAGCACTCGCTGACGCGCAGGCCGGCGCCGTAGAGGACCTCGAGCACCGCGAGATCCCGCCACGCCAGTGCTGCGGTCGCGGCATCGTCGCCGTCGAGCTCGGCGCCGTCGGCGCGGTCGAGCCATGCGCCGGCTTCGGCTTGACGGGGAACGCGCGGGAGCCGCGCCTCACCCTTCGGCGCCCGGAGGGACCGGCCCGGATCGGCTGCGATCACGCCGTGACGATGGAGATAGCGCAGGTACGCCCGGAGCGCGGCGGCCTTGCGGGCGATCGAGCGGCGGGCGAGCTTCCGCGTCGTGAGGAACGCGAGGTAGCGACGCAGCGTGGCGTGGTCGACCTGCTCGGGCGACGGACAGGCCCCGCGTTCGGCCCAGTCGACGAACTGGCGGACGTCGCGCTCGTAGGCCTCACGAGTGTGTGCGCTCGCCCCCGCCAGGGAAGCGACGAACTCGTCGACCGCCCAGCTCACACCACACCTCAGCAATCACCCCCGCCCGTGCAGGCACGTTACCAACGTGCCGGCCGGATTCGTGCCATCTGCTGCGTGACGTAGTCGTCATACGCCCGCAGTAGCGTCATCGCACCGTCGAGGTTGCCGCGGTCACGGCCCTCCCGCACGAATGTTCTCGGGAGGTCCACCGTGCTCGCATCGGTTCGTAGCGCCACGCTCACGGGCGTCGACGGCCACGTCGTGACCGTCGAGGTCCACGTGTCCACCGGCCTGCCCGGCTACCAGGTCGTGGGGCTGCCGGACGCCGCTGTGCGGGAGTCGCGCGAGCGGGTACGGGCGGCGTTGCTGTCGTCGGAGCTCGAGTTCCCGCTCCAGCGCATCACCGTCAACCTCGCGCCGGGCGGCGTCCGCAAGACCGGCGCCGGGTTCGAGCTCGCGGTCGCGCTCGGGCTGCTGGCGGCGAGCGGCGAGCTCCCCGACGGCGTCCTCGACGACGTCGGTGTGCTCGGAGAGCTGGGCCTCGACGGGTCGGTGCGCCCGGTGCCAGGCGTGCTCGCCCTCGTCGACGCGCTCCGCGGCGCCGGAGTCGGGTCGGTGATCGTCCCCGCCGCCAACGCGGCCGAGGCCGCGCTCGTGCACGACGTCGAGGTGCGCGCGGCGCGGAACGTCGCCGAGTTGCGCGCATGCTTGAAGGACGAGGCCGAATGGCCGGAGGTGCCCGCGTCCCGCGACCCGGGACCGGTGCCCGGACTCGACGACGAGGCGGTCGACCTCGCCGACGTGCGGGGCTTGCCGCGTGCCCGGCGCGCGCTCGAGGTCGCGGCGGCCGGCTGGCACCACGTGCTGCTCACCGGCCCGCCCGGTACCGGCAAGACCATGCTGGCGCGGCGGCTCCCGACCATCATGACGCCGCTCGATGCCGGCGAAGCGCTCGAGGTCACGCGCATCCATTCGGTCGCCGGGCACTCGCCGCAGCACGGGCTGGCGCGGTACCGCCCGTTCCGGGCGCCCCATCACACGGCGTCCACCACCGCCCTCGTCGGCGGCGGGTCCGCTCGGCTGCGCCCGGGAGAGGTGACGCTCGCCCACCGCGGCGCGTTGTTCCTCGACGAGTTGGGCGAGTTCCCGCCGCAGGCGCTCGACGCGTTGCGCCAGCCGATCGAGGAGCACGTGGTGCGAATCTCGCGCCAGGCGATGTCGGTCGCGTTCCCGGCCGACTTCCTGCTCGTCGCGTGCTCGAACCCGTGTCCGTGCGGCCGGGGCGGGCCGTCCTGCGAGTGCACCGAGACGCAGCGCGCCCGCTACCGCCGCCGGCTGTCGCCGCCGCTGCTCGACCGCTTCGACCTGCGCCTGGAGGTGCACCCGCCCGAGCCGGGCGACGGGGCGGGTGAATCGTCGGCCGCGGTCCGCGAGCGCGTGGTCGACGCCGTGGCGCGCCAGCGGCACCGTTACGCCGATCGGCCGTGGGCGCGCAACGCGCACGTGCCCGCGGGCGCGCTGTCACGCGTGATCCCCCTCGCGGGCGACGCCGCCGAGGCGTGGCGCTGGGCGATGGATCGGGATGGCCTGACGGGCCGAGGCGCGGCGCGGGTGCGGCGAGTGGCACGCACGCTCGCCGACCTCGAGGGAAACGCCGCCGTCGGCGACCGTCATGTCACCTTGGCGGCGTCGCTGCGAGAGGACGTCCCGTGAGCGCACGTGCTCCGCTCGGTGGCGCCGAGGTCGCGGCGGCGACGCTGGTCTGCCTCCC
>WNGE01023850.1_pt1 | contig 11320 bp, 14 predicted proteins | sample 5400651 | NCBI WGS metagenome assembly WNGE01 (sample SAMN13153370, study PRJNA577476) | soil metagenome | isolation source: 60 cm soil or saprolite under grassland replicate 2 | place: USA:California | collected 2016-06-15 | reverse complement strand
TCGGTGGCCAGCAGGGCCGGGTCCTCGAGCTCCCCGCGCTGGTGAGCGATGGCCCGGGCCAGGCGCTCTTTGCGGTTGGCGGAGCGCAGGTGGTCGACGGCCGCGTTGCGCGCGATCCGGAAGAGCCAGGAGGCCGGGGTGGCGCCCTGCGGCTGGAAGCGGGGGTAGGCCTCCCAGGCCTTGATGAACACCTGCGAGGTCACGTCCTCGGCGTCCGCCTGCGACCCCACCTGTGCGCGTACGTAGGCGTAGATCCGGTTGACGAAGTCCCGGTACAGCTCCTCGAAGGGCGGCTTGTCGGCCCCGGGGTCCCCGCGAAATCCACGATTTCGTGGCGTGGGGGGCACGGCGAGTAAGCGTAAGCGCTCACTTTGGAACCAACGATCTCAGCTGGCGCCCGGTAACGCCACTCCAAAGCGCTGGCCGAGCGCTTCCAGGTCCCGCCAGGTCGCGGCCGGGATGGCGATGCCGTCGCGTGCCCGCTGTGCGCGCTTCAGGACCTCGGGCTCGCCGGGGACCAGGACGCGGTCGAACCCGGGCGCGGGGTCGATGCCGTGCGCCTGCTCGGCGATCGCGGCCGCCAGCTCGGCGTAGCTGTCCCGGCCGCCGAACCACTGGGGGTCGATCACGATCAGGAGGACGCCGGCCGCGAAGACCGGGCTCGACGGCGGACCGGCCATGGTCCCGGCGGCGGTGGGCGCCTCGTCGCCGATCATCGCCAGCGCCCCCAGCAGGGCGGCGGCCAGCGACAGGCCGTAGCCCTTGTGGCCGGCCACGGTCCCGCCGAGCAGGGTCAGGCTGCCCTGCTCGTAGAGGCGCGCCGGGTCGCGGGTCGGCATCCCCTCGGTGTCCAGGAGCGCGCCCGCGGGGACCTGCTTGCCGCTGGCCAGGGCGACCCGCACCTTGCCCTCGGCGACCGTGGTGGTGGCGAAGTCCATGACGAACGGCTCGTGGCCGGCGATCGGCAGCCCGATCGACCAGGGATTGGTGCCCAGGAACCTGGTGGCGCCCCCGAAGGGCGCGGCCAGCCCCGAGCCGGCGCCCGCGATGCCGAGCGTGAGCAGGGCGGCAAACCCGCGCCCGGCCGCGCGCTCGGTGTAGTCGCCGAGCCGGCCCACGTGGTTGGCGTGGCGGACCGCGACACCCGCGATGCCGGTGGCCTCGGCCTTCGCCAGCGCCCACTCCAACGCCTGCGTGACCGCGTGGTGCGCAAAGCCGCGCTCGGCGTCGAAGACCGCCAGTACGGCGCTCTCCTTGAGGATGGTGGCGCGCCCCTGCGGATTGAGGGTGCGGGCGTCAACCTGCGCGATGTACTGCGCCAGCCGCTGGAGGCCGTGCGAGTCGTGGCCCGCCAGGTTGGCCCCGACCAGGTGGCGCGCCACCTCATCGGCGATGTCCTCGGGAGTGCCCGCCTCGCGCAGGATGGACGCGATGAATGTGTGCAGCGCCACTGCGCTGCACACCCTGTTGTCGGCTATCTACTTGGCTCCGACCGACTGGTTGTACTGGCCCAACGCGGAAGCACCCTGCGGTTCCTCCCGCGGACCCTCTTCCCTCAGGTGCCAATAATCCAACGTTTCGATCACGGACTCACACGAGCGGGCAAAGCCCGCTCTTACGGCGCCATCCGATCTGCCCATCTACTTGGCTCCGACCGATTGGTTGTACTGGTCGATCTGGGGCTGGATCGACGCCACCGCGTCATCCATCGCCTTCTGGGTCGGCTTCTGCTTGGTGACCGCCTGCTCGACGCCGACCTCGGCGGCCTGCCGGGCCGCCGGCATCACGCCCAGCAGGCAGCCCTGCGTGGCCTTGTCGAGCTTGGTCGCGTGCAGCTGGTCGATCGCGGTCTTGAACTGCGGGTACTGCTGCATCCACTGCTGGTCGGTGGGGTCGTTGGCGGCCTTGGTGTCGATTGGGAAGTACCCGGTGTGGGTGTGCCAGTAGGCCTGGTTCTCGGGCTTGGCCAGGAACTTGACAAACTCCCAGGCCCCCTTCTGCACGTAGCTCGCCTTCTTGTTGACGATCCAGAGCGAGGCGCCGCCGATGATCGGGCCGCCCGCGCTGGAGGATTCCGAGCGCGGGTAGAAGCCGGTGCCGAGGCCGAACTTGACGCTCGCCTGGTAGCCGCGGAGCGTGCCCGTCGACTCCAGGTTCATGACCGTGCGGCCGGCTTTGAATGCGTTCTGCGCGTCGGTGGTGTTGCGGCCGGTGTTGAGCGCGAGGCCGTCGCCCACCATCTTCGACCACCAGTCGACGATCTTGACGTCGGTCGGCTGATTGATCAGGAGCTTGGTCGCGTTCTTGTCACGGCCGTTGCCGTTGCTGCAGTAGAGCTGGTCGGCGCGGGCGGTGAACTGCTCCAGGAACCAGCCGTAGATGGCGGCGCCGAACCCGTACTGCGTCACCTGCCCGTTGCTGTCGCGGATCGTCAGCTTCTCGGCCGCGGCGCGTATCTCGTCCAGCGTCTGCGGCGGCTTGTTGGGGTCGAGGCCGGCCTTGGTGAAGGCGTCCTTGTTGTAGTAGAGGAGCGGCATCGACACGTTCCAGGGCATCGAGTAGAGCTTGCTGCCGATCTGGTAGTAGCCGAGGATGTTGGGCTCCAGGTCCTTGGTCGAGTACTTGTCATGGTCGATGAAGACCTGCATCGGCTGCGTCACGCCGGAGTCGATCATGAAGCGGGTGCCGATGTCGTAGATCTGCACCATGTCCGGCAGCTGGTTGGACTGGATGCCGGCCTTGAACTTGGCCAGCGTGTCGTCGTAGTTGCCGGCGTAGGTGGCGGTGACCTTGATGCTGCCTCTGTGCGCGTCATTGAACTTGGTCACCAGCGCGGTGGTGGCGTCCTGGTTGGCGCCGGCGGCGAATCCGTGCCAGAACTGGACCTCGACCCCGCCCGCCGGCGGCGACGCGTTGTCGTCGAGCGGGTTGGGGGTGCCGCCGCTGCTCCCGCCGCCGCACGCGGCGACCGCCACCATCAGCAGGCCGATCACGAATCTCTTGACGGTCAAATCATCCTCCTCAGCCGCGAACTGCCCCGGCCGTCAGGCCGCGGACGATGTGGCGCTGGCCCAGGTAGATGAGCACCAGCGTCGGGACCAGCGCCAGCACGGTGCCGGCCAGTATGAAGTTGGGGGCGGTCGCCGCCTCCGCGTCGCGGAGCCGGCTGATGCCGATCTGCAGCGTCTGCATCTCGTCGGTCTTGGTCACCAGCAGCGGCCAGAAGTACTGGTTCCAGGCCGAGAGGAAGGCCCAGATCCCGAGCGCCGCCAGCGCCGGCCGCGACAGCGGTACCAGGATCGACCAGAGGAAGCGCAGGTGCCCGCACCCGTCCACCAGCGCCGCCTCGTAGAGGTCGCGCGGGAAGCTGAGGAAGAACTGGCGGAGCAGGAAGGTCCCGAAGCCGGCGGCCAGGAAGGGCAGCACCAGCGCGGGGTAGCTGTTGATCAGCCCCTGGTCGGCCATGAACAGGTAGTTGGGGATGATGATCGCCTCCCAGGGAATCATCATCGTGGCCAGGAAGACCGCGAACAGCAGGTCGCGATAGGGCAGCCGCAGGAACGCGAAGGCGTAGGCGCTGAGGGTGGCCGTGACCAGCTGGCCGAGCGTGATCAGCGCCGCCACCACCGCGCTGTTCAGGTACTCGCGCGCCAGCGGGATCGCCTGCATTACGTCGGCGAAGCTCTGCAGCTGCGGGTGCGCGGGCAGCAGCGGCGGCGGGTAGCTGGCCAGCTCGCGCGCGCTCATCAGGCTGCCCGACAGCGCGTAGAGCAGCGGAAAGAGGAGCACGAACGTGATCGCCACCAGCGCCGCGTAATTGGCCGTTCTCCAAATGGTGGTCATTCGGGGTCACCGCAAAATCGCAGATTTTGTGGGGTGATCATCGGTAGAAGACCCGGCGCTCGAGCACGCCGAACTGGATCGCGGTGACCGCGAGCACGACCGCGAAGAGGACCATCGCCTGCGCCGACGCATAGCCGAAGTTGCTGTTGCCAAAGGCGAACGCGTTGACGTAGATCGAGTACACCAGCGTGGTGGTGGCGCCGGCGGGGCCGCCGCGGGTCAGGATGTGGATCTGGCCGAAGGACTGCAGGGAGACGATGGTGGTCACCACCAGCAGGAAGAAGAGCGTGGGCGTGAGCATCGGCAGCGTGATGTGCCGGGTGATCGCGGGCGCGCGGGCGCCGTCCAGCCGCGCCGCCTCGTACACCTCCTCGGGGATCGCCTGCAGCCCCGCCGAGAGCACCAGCACGTTGTAGCCGAGCTGCAGCCAGACGCTGGCCAGGGCCACCGCCGGCAGCGCCCAGTGGGGATCCGTCAGCCAGCCCACGGGCGGCAGGTGGAAGAACTGGAGGAAGCCGTTGAAGACGCCGACTCCGGGGTTGTAGAAGACGGCGAAGACCACCGAGGCGGTGGCGACCGAGAACGCGAAGGGGGTCGCCATCAGAGTCCGGAAGAGGCCGATCCCGCGGATCCGCTGCTGGAGCAGGAGCGCGATTCCGACTCCCACCAGCAGGCTCGGGAGGACCGTCAGGAGGGTGAAGGCGACGGTGTTGAGCAGGACCTCGCGAAAGGTCGGCGAAGAGAGCAGCTGCTGGTACTGGCGGGACCCGACGAACAGGGTGGGCCGGCCGATGATGTCGCTGCCGTGGAACGAGAGGTAGACGCTGCGGAGCAGCGGCCAGAAGGTGAAGAGGCTGAAGACCAGCAGGGAGGGGACAAGGAAGGCGATCGCGATCGACGTTTCCCGCGCCCGCAGGCGAGGACGCCGAGCCGAGGCTACCCGCGACGCTGCTCGTCCTCTACCCGCCGCTTCCAAGTTCAGGGGAGCATAAGCGCCCGTTCGTTAACCGCGAGGGGCGCCGGTCGATCTACCCGTAGTAGCGGGCGACCGTCTCCGCCACGCAGACCGGCTTGTCGCCGCCTTCGCGCTCGATCGTGCACTCGGTGACCACCTGGAAGCCGCCGTTGGCGACCGGCTCCACGGACTGCAGCTGGGCGCGCAGCCGGACGTTGCTGCCGGCCGGCACCGGGGCCGGGAAGCGGACCTTGTTGACCCCGTAGTTGATCCCCATCTTGACCCCGTCCACGACCAGCACCTCTTGAAGCAGCATCGGGATCAGGGACAGCGTCAGGTAGCCGTGGGCGATGGTGGTGCCGAAGGGCCCGGCCTTGGCCTTCTCGCGGTCGACGTGGATCCACTGGTGGTCGCCGGTGGCGTCGGCGAACTCGTCGATCTGCTCCTGGGTGACCTGGTGCCAGCGGCCGGCTTCGGTCGCCTCGCCCACGCGGTTGGGCAGGTCGGCGATGGCGATCTGGGTGGCGGGCATGGGTTCCTCCTCGGCTTCAGCTCTTCAGCAGCGCCCCGATCTCGCGCGGGCGGTTGGTGAACACCGAGTCGGGCTTGCAGATCCGGCACCACATCACGCCCGCCGCGTCGTCGACGGTCCAGACGCCGACCGCCTTGCCGGCGGCGTGCATCTCCTCGACCAGCTCCCGCACCGATCGGTGCTGAAAGGAGATCACCGCGGCCAGGTCGAGCACCTTCACCGCGCGGACCAGCTCGACCACCCTGGACTCGATGCCGGGGTAGGGGATCGGGATCTGCTTGAGCTCGATCGCGAGGCCCACGTTCGTCTCGCCGCCCAGCTCCAGGAACTCGCGCAGCAGGGGCACCCGCTCACCGCCGCCGGCGTCGAGCTCGCGCAGCTCGGCGTAGGTGTGGTCGCGGACCATGCCGGTGCCGTTGGTCGTGCGGTCCAGGGTGTGGTCGTGGATCACGACCAGCTCGCCGTCGGCCGACATGTGGACGTCGCACTCGATGACGTCGACGCCCAGCTCGATGGCCGAGCGGAAGGACGCGAGGGTATTCTCCGGGAACTCGGCGGGGTTGCCGCGATGGCCGCCGACCAGGGGCTCGCCGCTCTGCTGCGCCCGTCGATAGCGCTCTGCAATCGACGGGCGGGGCGCCAAAACGCGACCAGTCTATATTGGTGCCCGTGACCGCCAAGCCAGGGACCCTGGGCGAGTTGAGGGCCTCCGGCCAGGAGCGGGAAACCGTCAAGCAGGAGATGCGGCGCAACCTGCTGGCGCGCATGCGCAAGGGTGTCACGCCGCTGCTGGAAGGCATCGTCGGTTACGACCAGACCGTCCTCCCCCAGGTCGCCAACGCCATCATCTCGGGGCACGACATGATCCTGCTCGGCGAGCGCGGGCAGGCCAAGTCGCGCTTGATGCGGTCCCTGGTCGGCTTCCTCGACTCCGAGATCCCGGTCGTCGACGGGTGCGACATCAACGACCATCCCTACCAGCCGATCTGCCGCCGCTGCCGCGACCTGGTGGCCGAGCAGGGCGACGCCGCGCCCATCGCCTGGCTGCCCCGCGACCGCCGCTACGGGGAGAAGCTGGCCACCCCCGACATCTCGATCGCCGACCTGATCGGCGAGGTCGACCCGATCAAGGTCGCCGAGGGCCGCTACCTGGCCGACGAGCTGACGATTCACTACGGCCTGGTGCCGCGCTGCAACCGCGGTGTGTTCGGCATCAACGAGCTGCCCGACCTCGCCGAGCGGATCCAGGTCGGCCTTCTCAACATCATGGAGGAGAAGGACGTGCAGATCCGGGGCTACCGGATCCGGCTGCCGCTCGACCTGCTGGTGGTGGCCAGCGCCAACCCCGAGGACTACACCTCGCGCGGCCGCATCATCACGCCGCTAAAGGACCGCTTCGGCTCCCAGGTCCGGACCCACTACCCGCTGACCGTGGCCGAGGAGATCGAGATCATGGAGGGCGAGCGGATGGCGCCGCCCACCGACGTCGAGGTGCTGGTGCCCGGCTTCATGAAGGAGATCGTGGCCGAGATGTCGCACGGCGCCCGGCGCAGCCCACACATCTCGCAGTCGTCGGGGGTCTCGGTCCGGATGTCGATCGGCAACTACGAGAACCTGGCCTCCAACTCGGTCCGCCGCGCCGTGCGGACCGGCGAGTCACTGGCGGTCCCCCGCATCTCCGACCTCGAGTTCCTGGCCGCCTCCACCGCCGGCCGGGTGGAGATCGAGGCGCTCGACGAGGGCAAGGAGGAGCAGGTGATGGCGCGCATCCAGCGCGGCGCCGTCTCCGCCGTCTTCGGGCGCCACTTCGCGGCCTCCCAATTCGAAGGCCTGGTGGCGCGCTTCGAGGAGGGCGCCATGCTCGAGGTGGGCGAGTCGATGCCCGCCGCCACCTACTTGAAGGCGGCCGGCGAGGCGCCCGAGCTCGACCACGCGCTCCGCCGCCTGGGGTTGCCCGACAAGCCCGAGGTGCGGGCCTCGGTGATCGAGTTCGTGCTCGAAGGGCTGCACCTCAACAAGCGCCTGAACAAAGACGAGATGAACGGGAAGTCTCTCTACCGGCGGTAGGTTCGTCCGGGGTCCCCGCGAAATGCTTGCATTTCGTGGGGTGGAAGCAAAGACGAGATGAACGGGAAGTCTCTCTACCGGCGGTAGGTTCGTCCCCTGCCGGCGCCGCCGGCCGGACCTCCTCGACCCCGCGGGGAGGACCTCTCTACTTCTGGTTGTAGAACGTGTAGGCGAAGACGAAGATCATCACGATCACGAGCAGGATGAGCAGGAGCTCGACCCGCACCGCCAGCCGCACCAGCCGCTTGGCCCGGTGCGTGCGCTGACCGCACCGCTCGCAGTAGGCGGCGTCGCGGACCAGGTCGGCGCCGCAGCGGTCGCAATGAGTCTGATAGGCGACGGCCACGGCCTGATTATTACCCTCTGACCATGGACGAGCCCTCCCACCGGCCGCGCCCGGAGGACTACGTCGTGATGCTGGCGCAGGTCCCGGAGCGGGTCGGCGACATCGCGCTGGCGCTCGACGAGAACCGGCTCCGCTACCGCCACGGCCCCGCCTTTCCGACCCTCAAGGAGCTGGTCGCCCACCTCGCCCGCTCGGGCACCGCGGTCGATTCGCTTCTGCGCCAGGTCTGCATCGAAGGCAAGCGCGAGGTCAACCTGCACGCGGCGATGGACCCCGCCCCCGACCCCGACAGCGAGGCGTCGGCCGCCGACCTGGTGGAGTCGCTGATGCGCGACCGCCGCCGCACGGTCGACCTCCTGCGTGGGCTGACCGAGGAGCAATGGGGCCAGCCCGTCCAGGACGCGGTCCGGGGCGAGCTCACGCTGCTCGACCTCTGCGATGCGATCGGCCGCCACGAGGCCGGCCACGTGACGCAGCTCCGGAACCTGATCGCGGTGCTGCCCGAGCCCCTCGATCTTGGTCCCATAGTCCCGGCCGGCTGGAGCCGGCCGGCCGGCCCGATCGTCCCGGCGGGCTAGTTTTCGGGCGTCAGCCGGACGACCGGGATCTCACGGTCGGTGTTGAGCTCGTACTGGCCGAAGCCGGGGGCTTCGGCCACGATCCGCTTCCACGCCGCCGCCCGTTCCTCGCCGGTCAGCGAAGTCGGGATGACCTTCACGCGTTTGCCCTTGACCGTGATCCAGACCGCCTCCGGGTGCTTGGCGATGTTGATGAACCAGGCCGGGTGGGCGGCGCTGCCACCCTTGGAGCCGACGACCAGGATGGTGCCGCCGGCCTCGTCGAAGCGGTACACGGTGCTGTTGCGCTCCTGGCCCGTCCGGGCGCCCCTGGTGCTGACCAGGACCGCGTGCCCGGTGCCGAGACCGAGCTTGTAAAACCGGGTGCTGAGGGCGTTGAAGATCCTCCACATCCAATCCGGCATCCCGCGGCCCTTGGTCCCCCGGGGGGTGACTCGCACTGCCATCTCGACAACACCATAGCGGGGTGTGGGGTGACTATTCCGGCTTCCGCAGGGGCAGCACCAGGGCCAGCTGGCGCGACTGGGCGACCAGGCGGCCGTCCCGCGTCCAGAGCTCGCCGTCCTCCTCCCAGAACCCACTCTCGGCGCGCTTCGTGCTGAACACCCCGAGCACGAAGTCCTCGGGCCCCAGCTCGGGCAGCGGGAGCTCGGTCCGGAAGTGGACGGTGAGATCGATGGTCGGCGCGAAGGCGCGAAAGTCGACGCGCGTGAAGAGCGCCGGCATCCAGGCGTCGGCCAGGCAGGCGATCACCGCGGCGTCGACGGGCACCGGCTCGCGGAGGCGCATCCACCCGCCCGAGTAGGCCCGGTCGCCGCCGTGGAAGACGCGCCCGCCGAGCGCGTAGCGGTAGTCGAAGTGGTCGGCGAATGAGGGCTGGTGGGGGCGCGGCGGCGTGGCCGCGATCGCCTCCGGGGGCGCCACCCCGGGCATCGCGGCGTCGGTGAAGTCGGGGCCCTCGCGACCTTCCGAGAGCGCGGCCAGAGCCAGCGCCATGGAGGCGCCGTCCTGGGTCAGGCGGGCGCTGAGAGTGCTCAGGCGGCGGCCGCGGCGCTCTTCGCGGACCTTGATCTCGACCGCGCCGGCGGCGGCGGGGGCCGCGAAGTGGACGGTCAGCGAGCGGGGCGCCCGGCCCGGACCGGCCTCGGCCGCCATCGCCCGGAGCAGGACCGCGGCCAGGAAGCCGCCGTGGGGGCCCCGGAGCCCGACCCAGTCCTCCCCGAGGACGTATCGATAGCGGCCGGGAGCGACCCGCTCGACGGCGGTCGCGCGGTCGAAGGCGGGGCCGCTCAGGCCGCCGCCCCCGCCAGCAGCTCGGCGCGCAGCTGGCGCAGGCGGCCCTCGGAGATCGCGTCCCGCACCCGCTCCAGGAGACGGGCCGTGAAGCGCAGGTTGTGCTCGGCCAGGAGCCCCACCGCGAGGGGCTCGTGGGCCCGCAGCAGGTGGGCCACATAGGCTCTCGAGTAGCGGGCGCAGGTATGACAGTCGCAGCCTGCTTCGAGCGGCCCGGTCTCCTCTCGGCGGGCACTGCGGGCGATGTCGATGCGGAAGCGCGGCCGGCCCATGTGCAGGGCCTGGCCGTGCCGCGCCAGCCGGGTGGGCATGGCACAGTCGAAGGTGTCGACGCCGCGGAGGGCGCCCTCGACCAGGTCGTCGGGCTCGCCCACGCCAAGCAGGTGACGGGGCCGATCGTCCGGCAGCAGGGGGCGCACCACCTCGACCACTCGATACCAGTCGGCCTTGGTCTCGCCCAGGCAGTCGCCGATCCCGAAGCCGTCGAACTCCATCTCCGCGATCGCCGCCGCCGAGCGCTGCCGTGGACGATCCCCAGCAGCGACTGCCGGTCCCCCATGCCCCCGGCCTGGAAGGCGTCCAGGCAACGCCGCGCCCAGCGCAGGTTCCGGTCGGTGGCGTCGGCGGTATAGGCCTCGGTGACGTGGAAGGGCGTGCACTCGTCGAGACAGAAGAGCAGGTCGGCGCCGAGGGCCGCCTGCAGCTGCATGTTGCTCTCGGGCGTGAACCGGTGCGGCGACCCATCCAGCCAGGACCGGAAGACGGCGCCGTCCTCGTCCACCTGGACCGCCTCCAGTGGGTCCGCGTCCGCGTCCGCCGGCAGCCGGCGGCGGCCTTTGAGCTCGTCGGCGACCTGGCCGTGGCGGAGGCTGAAGACCTGGAAGCCGCCCGAGTCGGTGGCCGCCACGCCCTCCCAGCCCATGAACCGGTGCAGCCCGCCCGCCGCCGCCACGGTGGCCGGGCCTGGCTGCACGGCCAGGTGATAAGAGTTGCAGATCAGGGCCTGGACCCCCGCCCGCCGCGCCGCCTCGAGGTCGAGTCCCTTGAGGGCCGCCCGGGTGGCGACCGCGAAGAAGCCCGGCGTCTCCAGGCGGCCGTGGGCGGTTTCGATCACGCCCCGGCGGGCGTGGCCGTCGCGGGCCAGGATCTGAAACCGCAGCACCCGGATATTCTCGGCTGATGGATCCCCTCCGGCCGGCTGCGCCGGCCACCTCCCCGACCAGCGGGGAGGACATTTCGCCGGCCACCTCCCCGGCCACCTCCTCGGCCAGCGGGGAGGACGCTTCCGACGCCGCGCCGGCCGAGAAGCCGGCCAGGGCGCGGCGGAAGGGGTCGCGGGCGGGGCGCAACGCCCAGTACTGGATGATCGTCAGCTCGCCCGAGAACTTCCGGAAGACGCGCGACCACGGCTTCACCGCCCAGGGCATCAAGATGCGGCACCGGCGCCGGGTCGAGACCATGCGCCAGGGGGATCGCGTCCTCTACTACGTGGCCGGCCGGATGGCCTTCGCCGCCACCGCCACCGTCACCTCGCCCATGTACGAGGACCACACCCCGATCTGGCGCACCGCCCGGCGCGAGGAGGACTACCCGTGGCGGGTGCGGATGCGTCCCGACGCCGTCCTCGAGGAGCGGGACTGGATCGCCGCCAAGGACGTGGCCTACCGCCTCGAATACGTACGCAAGTGGCCGCCCGAGCACTGGAC
>WNGE01008075.1_pt1 | contig 11320 bp, 7 predicted proteins | sample 5400651 | NCBI WGS metagenome assembly WNGE01 (sample SAMN13153370, study PRJNA577476) | soil metagenome | isolation source: 60 cm soil or saprolite under grassland replicate 2 | place: USA:California | collected 2016-06-15 | reverse complement strand
TCATGAGTGCGGACCAGGTGAAATTTCGCAAACCGGTTTTTCCGGGCGACACGATTTTCATTCACGCCGAGCTGACGAGAGCGCGTGGCAATCGCATGGCGAAAACGAAGTGCTACTGCGTAGTAAACGACGCGGTCGTTTCCGAAGGCGAACTGATGTTCACGTTTCTCGATAAATGAGCGACGTGCAGATTCATCCAACAGCGATTGTCGATCCACGGGCGGAAATCGGCGCGGGGACAACGATCGGACCGTATTGCGTTATCGGAGCCGACGTCGTCCTCGGCCAAAACTGCTGGCTCCAACATCACGTCACACTCTGCGGACCGATGAAGGCCGGCGCGAAAAACAGATTTTACGCGTACTGCTCCATCGGCCAGCAAACCCAGGACTTAAAATATCGAGGCGAGCCGACTTATTTGGAAATCGGCGACGAAAACACGTTTCGCGAGTTCGTCACTGTAAACCGCAGCACGACGAGTGAAGGCAAAACGCGGGTTGGCAATCGCGGAAATTTCCTCGCATACAGTCACATCGGCCACGATTGCTCGGTCGGAGATGACGTCGTTTTCTCCAATAACGGAACGCTGGCCGGGCACGTGCGGGTGGGAAATCATGCCGTCATGGGTGGGCTCACGGCCGTGCATCAATTTTGCCGGATCGGGCGGTTCGCAATCACGGGCGGCTGCTCGAAAATTGTGCAGGACGTCCCGCCGTTCATGATCGCCGATGGCAACCCGGCGGAAATTCGCGGCATTAATCTGGTCGGTTTGGAACGCAAAAATTTTTCGGCCGAAAGCGTGAAGTTGATCAAAGAAGCGTTCCGTTTGATTTATCGTTCAAAATACAATACGCGCCAGTCGGTCGAAGCGATGCGCAAGGAATTACCTCAGAAAGAAGAGATCACCGAGATCATTGAGTTCATCGAACAAAGCGAACGCGGCATTATTCGCTGAAATTTAACCGCGGATTACGCGGATAACACGGATGCAAAATTTGAATCTTGTCTCTTTAACGGCCGCCCGCCCCGGAGGCAGCCGGATTATACAGATTTTATCTGCCTTTAATTGGAGATTTTCGGGGCCGAATTCTCGTTAGGCGACATGTCCGACTATTTACAACAGCTAAACTTGCTCAGGTTTTGGAATCGGCTCGGGATTTTTTTACTTGTCGCTTTCTTGCCCATCGGGGCCTTGATATTGGCGCTAGGACATTACTTCCGTATTCTCGGTTTATCGCTGATCGTCGTTTTTTTCGCTCCGTGGGTGGTTCTCATGGCGACTGCATATTACCGCATTAGAACCTTCCGCTGTCCGAAGTGTGGTAAATTTTTTACAGTTAAACATGTTTTGGCACCCAACAGTCGTGGCCGCAAGTGCGTTCACTGTGGACTTAAGCTGTATGAAGCAGCCAGCCGTGTCGCCTAACCAATTGATCAAGGCAACGGCTACCCGTACCGCGTTTACATTTTTCGATGATTAGCTTACTCTCGCTTCGATTAAGCCTCGGCGTCGGTAGCCGTAGCTGATCTTAATCTCGCTAGATGTTACTCTCGCGCACCGTGGACGAGCCCATCGCCGAACCAAATGGCTATGCGAACGCTCACTTCCGTATCGAACCGTGCGTCAGTTGTCCTATCGCAGGTTATCTCATAGTCAGCCCGCGGGTTGCCGTTTCTTCCCTTTCGCAGCTCTCCTCAGATGCACGGAGTTCGCTCGGTAACACGCTCGCGGCGGCCACGCGCGCGATCGAAGCCGTCGTTCGCCCAGAGCGTGTTTATTGCCTTCTTTTCGCGGAGGAGACGGCCTCGGTTCATTTCCATTTATTTCCGCGAACGTACTGGCTATTGTCTCAGTACATGCGTACTCACCCGACGGAACGTGAGATATCGGGACCGCGGCTGCTCGACTGGGCGCGCCACACGTTCCGCTCTCCCATCAGCGACGATTATCAGCGGACCACTCGAGCGATCTTTGATGGAATCGACCGTAACATCTAACCAGGGGCTACAACCGAGGGCTTCCGTTTAGAACCTGAGCTTCAATCCGTCATATGCGATGTGTGTGTAAGCGGGCAGCCGGGATTCGGCGGATTGTGGAAGGTCGTGGCAGATGTGCGTGAAATAAGTCTCCTCCGGCCGAACGCGTGAAGCGACTTCCAATGCCTGACCTACGCTAAGATGCGTCGGATGCGGTTTGTCCCGCAGCGCGTCGATGATCAAGACTTTTACGCCAGAGATAAGATCGACAATCGCATCCGATACGGCGCTGCAATCGCTCAAATATGCGATGAGTTTTTGGTCCGCGCGCGAGAAGAGATAGCCGTTCACGATCGAGTCGCCATGCGGCACCGGCAACGGAGTGACCAATGTCTCGGCTAGTTTAAACGGCCCATCAATCACGTGCGGCTCCGGCTTTAGATAATACGGAACCGGATTGCTCGTGTTGAATGCGAAGCGAAACACGCGCTCCAGATCGCGCATTGTTTCGGCCGATGCGTAAACTGGCATCGAGCCCCGCGCGTGGGAAAATCGCCGGAGATCGTCAAATCCCATGATGTGATCGGTGTGCGAGTGCGTGAAAACGACCGCATCGACTTTGCGAATATCCTCGCGCAGGGCCTGAGTCCTGAAATCTGTGCCAGTATCCACGACCCACGAACATTCCGGCGTTTCGATATAGATCGAGGAGCGCAGCCGTTGGTCGCGCGGATCGGGCGACCGGCAAATATCGCAATCGCAACCAATCATTGGCACACCCTGCGACGTTCCGGTGCCGAGAAAGGTCACCGTGAGCCCTGACTTGAGAGTTGAAGATTGAATTGGCAAGCTGTCACTCTCCGCTCTCAACTAATAACACTCAACCTCCCCAATGCCCGCTGTCCTCACCTTGTTGCGAATCAAGAATCTCGCGCTCGTGGAAGAACTCGAGTGGCCACTCGGGCCGGGCTTCGTTGCTATCACCGGAGAAACCGGTGCGGGCAAATCGATCATCATCGGTGCGCTGCAACTTTTGCTCGGCGAGCGCGCCGACAAATCGCTAATTCGCACTGGGGCCGACCTGTGCACAGTCGAGGCAATTTTCAGCGGAGAGGATCTGCAAAAGCTGAACCCGCAGCTTATCGAAGCCGGAGTCGAACCGTGCGAGAACGATCTCATCATCAAACGAAGTTTCTCGGCCAGCGCCGGTACGCGCCAGTTCATCAACGGTTCGCCAACCACGTTGTCGATTTTAAAACATCTCGGAGACGAGCTTGTCGATCTTCATGGCCCGCACGACCACCAATCTTTGCTCTCGCCGGAAACGCAATTGAGCTTGCTTGATTCATTTGCGCGCGCCGATGAGCAGCTCGCCGAATATCGAAAGCATTACCGGCAATTACAGACGCTCCTCGCGGATCATGCTGCGCTGGACACGGCTGAGATGGCCCGCGGACAGGAGCTCGATCTTCTTCGCCACCAAGTTACCGAGATCAAATCGGCAAATCTGGTCGCGAGCGAAGAAGAAGAAATCGAGAGGCGCTACCGGCTGGCCAGCAGCAGCAAACGGCTAATTGAGCTGGCCTCGGCCGTCGCGAACAAACTGGCGGAAGCCGACGAGTCGATTCTCTCACAACTTGCGGAGACCCAGCGCTTGTTGCGCGAATTGGAAAAGATCGACGGTTCGATCGCGCAATTTTCATCGGCGCACGCTGCAAGCGTTGTCGAACTTTCTGAGATCGCGCGCGCTCTTTCCAGTTATGCAGAAAAGCTCGATCTCGATCCGGAACAGCTCGCCGCGCTCGAGCAGCGCGTTTCGCTCTTCGAAACATTGAAGCGCAAATATGGCGGTTCGATTGCCGAAGTGATCGCGTTTGGAGAACGCGCGGCCGAACGGATGCGTAAAATCGAAGGGCGCGACGCGGAGTTGGAGCGCCTGGCAAAAGAAATCGAGGATGTCCGCGCGCAAATGAAGCGTGCTGGCGAAGCGCTGCGCAAATTGCGAGTGAAGGCCGCGCCGAAACTTTCGGAAAACATCCGGCGCAACTTGCGCAATCTCGGGTTCCGCCAATCGGAATTTGAAGCAAAGCTTGATGCACTCGACGAGCCGCGCTCGACGGGATTCGATTCGGTGGAATTACTTTTCTCACCGAACCCTGGCGAACCAGTGAAGCCATTGCGCGCCATCGCGTCGAGCGGCGAAATCTCTCGCTTAATGCTGGCGATCAAATCTGCGCTGGCCGCACATGACGCAATCCCGCTGCTCGTTTTCGATGAGATCGACACCAACGTTGGCGGCGAGATTGCGCACGGCGTTGGCGCCAAGATGCAAATATTGGGCCGCGATCACCAGGTGATTTGCATCACGCATCTGCCACAAGTGGCTGCGACTGCCTCTTCACATTTCGTTGTGACAAAGGAAGTCACCGGCGGCCGGACCTATTCGCAATTGCGCGAGGTCAGCGGGAAAGGACGACAGGAAGAAATCGCGCGGATGCTCGGTGGTAAAAGCGAATCGGCACTGGAACTTGCGGCGACGCTGCTGAAGCAGGGAACCTAGGCTTCCAGTCCGCCACGGGACGGACTCGCTGTGGCGAGCCTGTGCGACCAGCGGGCGTCCGCGCCTGCGAGTAGCTCAAACGTCCCTATACGTTTTGAAGTTGACGGTCAAATTCGCGTTCGACTATAAAAGCGATGCCATGAAGAAATCGACCTTCATCGGTCTTGCGATATGTCTCGCCGCCGTGAAAATACATCGTGTTTGCTCCCCCAGCGCAGTTGGCTAATGCCGTACCCGTACTGTTGGCCGTCGGGCTTGCTCGGGTCCTCGGGTTGCAAGCTGTCGAGCCAGCGGCGCTGATATGCGGCGTTGAGCACGCGGCCGGTAACCAGTGCCTGGATCCAGGTGGCGAGATCGTTGGCAGTGGAAACGACACCCCCAGCCGCCGCAGCACAGGAATGGTTCAAGTCGGTGTAGTCGGTGGGCAGAAGGGTGCCGGCACGTGCCGCAGCCTGGACCTCGGGCGAGTACGGCGGTGTGCCCACCAAGGCGACCGAGGAGCTGCGGACCGAGGAGCTGCCGTACAAGTAGCCGTGCGAGTATGGTTCGGGGATGGTGTTCACGGTGCTGGCGGGGAGCTCGGTATGCTGCATATTCAGGGGACCGAATAACCTGTCCTGCATCGCCTGAGCGAGCGGCTTGCCATCGACCTTTTCAATGATGAGACCCAGCAGCGCATAGTTGGTGTTGTTGTACTCGTAGGCTGTGCCCGGCGGAAAGTTGGGAGGATGCGCGAACGCAATTGCCAGCACCTCGGCGGGGGTCCAAATCTTGGTGTGGTCACTGTCCAGGCTCGCCGAAAATTCGGGGGCATTGGTGTAATTGTAGAGACCGCTGCGCATTTCCAGCAGCTCGGTGATGGTGATGTTGTCGCCGTTGGACACGCCCGGGACGTACTTGGACACCGGATCGTCGAGACTGAGCTTCCTCTCCTGAGCCAGCTGCATGATCACCGCGGCCGTCATCGTCTGGGTATTCGAGGCGATCCTGAAGTAGGTGTCGGCGCGGGGCGGGTTCGTGGTGTTCAGTTGCGTGGTGCCGCTGGCGGCGGTGAAATCACCCTGAGGTGTGCGCAAGAGAACCACAGCGCCGGGGATGAGGAGTTCCTTGACAGTCTTGTCCACCAGGGACTTGAGCGCAGCCTGGTCGATCGGCTTGAGCGCCGACGAGCCGCTGTTCATCCTCCGCGCGTATTCTGCCTCCTGCTCTGGGGTCAGCACCGCATCAGGTTTCTTCTCGCAAGCTGCCGATGCAAAGATAAGGATCAGTACAACCAACCGTATTGATTTCATAATTCCTTCGCGCTTTTCTCGAATCGCTGGCCCAAAGCGAATCATGGAAATTCGTTTTAAGCGAGTCAGATTCACCACTCTTTGAAATCGCCTTCGTGCTCGTGTGTTTCGATCACATTGCCCGCTTCAATGCCCATGGAACGCTTTTCAAATCGAGGCGGATGAAGGCCCGTTGTCCGCTGGATGTCTGGTGCTCGCGTCCCGCTGGGCGACGCCACACCTGGATCAAACAATTTCGTACTAGGCGGCTCGCGGGGTGGCTGGCGACGGCGCGGCGCGTTATCTGTCCACCGCTTTCGGCGCGAGCGACTCGACAATTTTCTCGAAGCGCGGATCGCCGCCGTCCGTCCCCAAAGTTGGACGCGACAGCGCGCATCCCTCCAAATCGGCCCGTCCTTAAGCTCTTCCGCCGGCGTTATGATCCATTGGCTTTCCACCGATCAGCTTATTCGCGCAGAACTTTCCTGACCAGACGCAGGGTCTTGGTTGCGATTTGCTTCGGATAGCGCTTGACTCGATAAACACCCGCTTCCTTTATGAACAAGGAAGCATACGATGAAAGCAATATCGATCCTGTCGATCGGTGCGCTGGCAGCGATCATCGCGGGCTGTTTAAACACTAAGCACAGTGCCTCAGCCACAGGAGAGCGCTATCCGTGGAAGAAAAATATTGTGACAACTGGTCTTTTGGATCGGCGAGCAGCCGAGCGGAAACAATCCGGTGTCCGAACCGCGTAAGCTCATGGGACAAAGATTGGAGCAGAAGCTACGGCGGATTTGACGATCCAAATCCCGCGCATCGCAGCAATTACATTCCGGTGAAATTTACGCCGCGACAGAATCCGTTTTATTGCGCGCTTCCCTACAATGACAAGGCAGCCATCGGTCATCGCCCGGAAGCGCCCCGCGTCGTTCCGTGGTTCAAGGAAGCGTACCAAGGCCCCGGCGTTTCCACCTGCAAGGATCGATGGGTCGCGATTCGCAAAGGGAATCGAACGGTTTATGCGCAATGGGAAGACGCAGGACCTTTCCGCACCGATTATTGGCAATATGTCTTTGGCAACGAACGTCCGAAACCCAATCTGAACAGAGGCGCGGGTCTCGATGTCTCTCCCGCTGTGCGTGACTATCTCGGATTAAACTCAACGGATGTGACCGACTGGCGCTTCGTGGAGTTTAGCGAAGTATCGCGCGGGCCATGGTCGACGCTCGGAGAAAACAACACATTTGTGATTAGCGATCGCAAAACAGGCAGGGAATTGGCCGAGGCGTCAAGGCGCTGAAGCCGCTGCGATTGCGCGATAAGCTTCGCGAGGAGAAGCCATGTATTTATCGGGGTGAGTTGATCGGTACGCCGATGAAGACTTTATGGACAACTTTCGTTTTGCGTCACGCGATTTTGATCGTGATATCTGCGGCATTCCCCGCTAACGCGCCAGCCCTGGGGAACTAAATTCCCATTACCGCTTTTGCGGTTGCTGCCCATATTCAACCTGAATTGCAGCCTTCTCCGCATCGATAGCCGCCGATTCCCTGTTGCACTGAGGATCGGAAGCAGGTCTGCCGAGGCACTTAATATTGTATAACGCAACACGAATAAGATGTTCAACAAACTTACGCCGAGTATCGAAGGCTTCCCTATCACTAGGTAACGTATTAGGGGATAGGTCTTCTAGAGCTATGACTTCATCGTTAGCAAGTGCAACAAACGCACCCAATTCCCCACAAAGTTTGTAACGCTTTTTCATGCAATCTTCATCATAAGAAGGCTTCCCGCCGCACTGCTTGTTCCAAGCCTCAACTTTAGCTGTTAGTCTATCACTCTCCTTCATAATCAATTGCGTTAGAGGGATCGCAGAAAGGGATGTGATGAGAGTCAGAGCCACGATGAAGGTGAGAAGTAGTTGTTTCATACCATATATTCCACTAATTTGCAGCCGGTGATTCGGTGCATTTGCGATGCGAGGCGAGGATGGAGCCTTGCCACGCGAAACCGAAGTTCCATAGTTTCGGGCAAAATGGGTTCAGTGCTTTCGGGCGATGGATGATGGCCCCCATGTCGAATTAAGCCCGACTACGTCGCTCGGCGAGGAGATTGCTGGCGTTCACCGCGCCGCATTATCTGTTCGGCGCTTTCGGCGTGGGCGAGGCGATGAGTTTTTGGAAGCGCGGATCCTTTCGGAGCGGATCGAACATGGGATCGAGTCGAAGCAGCGCTGGAGTCAGCGGCACGCCAAACCCGAATGCGCCTGAATACGGTGTAGAGAGAAGTTTCTGTAAAGCGACGATGGCCCGGTCCGTTTCACCCATGCGCGCCGCTAGCCTGGCGAGGATTTCAATTGGAATGGGACCAGTCACGGCGTCCTTCTCGACCGGATTCGCGGCGATCGCCCGTTCCGACAGAGCCAAGGCAGCAGCTTTGTCACCGAGGCTCATATTGATCAGCGCGAGATCGTCAATGAGACTATAATTGTCTGGCTGTTCTTTGAGAAAGGGTTCCATTTCGCTGCGTGCCTGTCGCCAACTTTCCAGGGCGCCGGCGTGGTCGCCGGCCACTTCCTGGGCCCAACCTAACCAAAAGCGCAGTTCGCCATTGAAGTAACCGGACGCTGGATCAGGCTTGGCAAGTATCTCCTTTATGAAGGGGATTACCGGTGCGGGACGGCGCTCCAGGATCGCTTGGTAAACTCGAGTTTCCAAGCCCTCGATCTTATCGGCCGTGAGGTGGAGCCGAGCGAGAAGCGCAGAGGCATGCGGCAAGTCACCCTGCGCTTGTGCAATAGTCGCCTTCTGCACCAGGATATTTAAGTCGTGTGGCGTAATATTGAGAGCTTCATCAAACTTTCGCAGCGCTTCCGGGAAACGACGAAGACAGACATAGCTAGTCGCTCGCTGGACGAGGAGACTAACACTACGCGGGTCGAGCCGCTCCGCTTCGTTGAAGTAGGCTTCGCTCCGGTCCCACTGGCCTCGTCTCCGTGCGACATAAGCAAGCAATTCAGGAATTCGGCTGCTGTTGGGTAGGAGCTGACGTGCTTGTTCGAAGTAACGCACTGCTGTGTCATAATCCTTCAGACAATAGTAGTGGTAGGAGCCCTTCGCCAATACGGCCTCGCCGAGATTAGGCTGAAGAGCGAGCGCAGTTTCGGCGGCTTGCCGCGCCTCTTCACGCAGTGCGGCCGTTGGTTGAATACTCTGTGTTATGTAGCCGCGCGCATCAACGTATGACAGCAGCGCCCAACTCAGGGCGAACTTCGGATCCAAGCGCACTGCTTCTTTGAAATATTTCTGTGCACCAAGGGCATTCGGCCTTGTGGGAAAGGCTTTTAGTGTATAAGCCAGACCATGCAAGTAGGCGTCGTAAGCCTCAGGATTGTCTGTTGGCTTCGCGGCAATCTCTTGCTCTTCATGACCGGTGAGCTTCGCTTGCAACTGATCAGCGATGGCTTTGGCCACCTCACTCTCAACTGAGAAGATGTCGGTGAGTTTATGATCAAAGGTATCGGCCCAAAGCTGGGAATCATTGGCAGCTTTAATAAGCTGCACGTTCACGCGTACTGCATCGCCGCTTTTTTGCACACTTCCTTCCAGGATATGGGCGACGCCAAGTTGCCTGGCGATCTCGCGTAGGTTTTCGGGCGCGCTTTTGTAATGCTGCGTGGATGTGCGCGAGATGACCTTCAAATCGGCAATCTTAGATAAGCGCATCAGAATCTCGTCATGGATGCCGTTGGCGAAGTAGGCATTCGCTTTGTCTTCGCTCCGGTTTTCGAAAGGAAGAACGGCGATACTCTTCTCGGGAATCAAAACGGCGCCCTTGCTAGCCGTCTCCTCGGGAGGGATCGATCGGGTCATCCTCAGTGATACTCGCTGGAAAAAGGTCAAAGAACTAATCACCATAGCGAGGGCAGCGACTACTAAAGCAATTACCAGCAGGGACCTTGGCCGCCGGGGCAGGCTAACTGGGCGAACTATGTCCGATCCTTGCTTCCATCTTCTTCGTCGCTTGAGTTTGTCCGGAAGATGTGGGTTGCCGAGATTGTCTTTGTAGAGATTAACCAGGTGCACCCTCAGCCCGTGCTTCACCTCACACTCGCCCAGATCGTGCAAATACGGCTGCCACTGCCGGTAATGGGTCAAATCTTCCGCTATATGCCCGGACAAAAGAATATGCCCGGCATCGCCGCAATCCATGACGCGCTGCGCCACGTTGATCCCTGATCCCGCAATGTTCGTCTTGTCATTAACATCGGTGACTTGATTCACTGGGCCGCTGTGCACTCCCATCCGCAGCTGGATATGGGGATGCTCTTGCAACGCTTTGCTGATCTCGAGCGCACATCGCACTGGTTCTTCCGGACTGTGGAAGAAAAGGAGCGCCATCCCGTCTCCGGTCGACACCCGAATCAGTTTACCTTTTGTTTCGGCGGCCCGAAAACATTCGGTGCCTCGCACGATTTGATTCAGCTCTTGGAGCAGCTCAATCTGCTCATTGACCAGCAGTTTCGAGTAACCGACCACGTCAATTAACAACAGATGTGCGATTTCCAACTGGAGATCGGGCGTCGGTTCCGCGGATCTGTCTTCCTCAGTTTGCGCCGGCTCTGTCTCGAGCGATTCCAATGCGGAAATGACCGGAGTGAGTGGCGTACGAAGTTCGTGCGAAAGCATGGCCGGGAAATGGTCTTTGGCCCTGTTGGCGGTCTCCACAACTACCTTTTGTTGCTGAAGCTCTTCCTCAACGCGCCGGCGTTCGGCCATACCGGCGGAAAGCGCCATCGCCGTAATTGACAGCACGGCTGTGCACCATTGCACGACGAGAAGCGACTGATTTTCCGTTTCCCTGACAAATGGGCCGAAGCCATGCAGCGTCCCCCACACCGCGATCGCGGACAGGATGAAAATTCCCGTGGCAGTTTCGCGTTGCGTAAAGCGGAAGGCAGTCCAAATCAGAACCGGTCCGCAAATTAAAACGATTGGATAATTTCGGGCGGAAACGGCAGGCCATCCGCCAAAGACCACCGCGCTCAACACCACCAGCAACAGGAGGAGCGCGCCGACTTCGGCAGCTTCCTTTTTATTCCAACGTCGTTTTGAGGCAACACTCCACAGGAGAACTAAGGGAGTGAAAACAAGATCGCCAGTTGCATCGCCGAGCCACCATGTCAGCCAAATCGCGCCGTAGTTTGCCCAATCGGCAAAGCCGGCGACTCCAAGACTCGTCACGCCGAAAGCAGGGCTAATGATGGCGCTGATCCCTGCCGCGAGCGCAAATTTGAAAACGCCTTGTAGACGATCAAAGACATTTGTGCCGCTGGCGAATCGATTCACCAGCCAGGCGCCCACGAGCGCCTCGAGCGTGTTGCCCGTGGCGATGGCAAATGACGTAGCGACATTTCCCGCAGTCGTGACGTTCACCAGAAATGCACCGATAAAGATGGCCGGCCACGCGCGATAACCGAGCAAGAGTAATGCGGCAAGCGCGATTCCC
>WNGE01021557.1_pt1 | contig 11323 bp, 20 predicted proteins | sample 5400651 | NCBI WGS metagenome assembly WNGE01 (sample SAMN13153370, study PRJNA577476) | soil metagenome | isolation source: 60 cm soil or saprolite under grassland replicate 2 | place: USA:California | collected 2016-06-15 | reverse complement strand
CGCCGCGACCGCCCGGCACTGGTGCACGATCTCCGCGGTCAGCGCCCCGACGAGCGGGGCGACCGCGCCGCTGTCATCGCCGAGCAGGAACAGGGCCCCGCACCGGTCGGTCAGGTCCGCCACCGTGAACACCGATTCGCCGGGGTCAGGGTCGCCGGCCGCCGCGGCGGCCGGCAGCGTCACCCAGGCCAGGGCCGGGGCGATGGCCAGCATCACCCCGTCACGGGTCCGCGCCGTGGTGGCGATGGTGTGCTCGGCGGCCTGCCGCATCGCCGCCGCCTGCGGGGAGGCGTCCAGCGCGGCGAGGATCTCGCCCTTGCTCGCGTCCGGCCAGGCCACCCGCCCGGCCACCTCCCGCATCCGGTACCCGCCCAACGCGGCGGCGTGCAGCCACACCGCCAGGACCCGGCGGCCCTGCACCGCCCAGCGTTCGCCTTCCCCGTCGGCGGGTGGGCCCATCAGGTCCGCCGCCCGGCGGGTGGCCACCGCCGGATCCTGACACCCGGCAAGCGGCGACCAGCGCAGCGTCGAGGTGACACCGCCGATGCCGCCGGGGTTGAACACGTGCACCGGGCCCCGCCGCCGCCGTAGCGGGGCGGTCAGTTCGTACAGGTCGGTGGCGGTGGAGGTGGTGACTACCCCGCCGGGGGCGTCGATGACCCGGCAGGCCAGCTCCGCGGTCTTGCCCGTGCCCGGGATGCCGATACGGGCCGTGGATTCCTCCACGCTGGTCCACACCGTCTGCCCCAACACCCGGCCACCCACCCGGGCCAACGGGGTGCCGGCCCGCCGACGCATCGCCCACCCCGACGAGGTTTTCCAGACGTCCCACCGGGACGCCGTGCCGTGATGACGGCGACGCTGACGATCCCACCGGCCGATCACCGCGTTACTACGTGAGGCCGGCCGCAGCCGCGCCCACACCGTCCCGCCCGCCAGCGCCAACCCGGCCGCGACCAGCACCAGCCCGTACCGTGCGCCAGCGCCGCCTGTCGAGGCCAGCAGCCACCCGGCCGCGCCGGCGAGCAGGCCGGCGCCGAACACGCGGGGGTGAAACCTACGCTCTGGGCTGTTCACTGACCGTCCTCCTTGGTGTCCTCGTCGATGTCCCGCGGGCTGCGGGATGCCCGCACCACCGCGTCGGGTCCGGTCAGCCCCAACTCGCTCGCCCACCCGTCGATATGCGGCCACAACTGATGCGTGTGGTCCACCACCGCCGTGCGGCCCTCGTCCTGCATCGACGCGACCGCCTCGGCCAGGGTCATGCCGGTGACGGCCTGGTCGCGGTCCAACGGCCGGTCGGGCAGCCACGACAGGACCCACACGCCGTCGGGCCGGCGGGCGGCGCGGTGGCGGGTCTGGTCACTGGTCATCTCGGCGTCGGCGATCTGGATACTCATCGCGGCGCCTGCCCCGGCTCCTCGACCGCGCCGGTGGGCTCGCCCGTGGCCATCTCGGCCAGCAGATCGCGCATCCGGGTCACCTGCTCCACCGGCTCCCACGGTGGGGGTTGGTGCGCCAGCCGCGGCTGGTAGCGGTACGAGGAGCCGGCCACCTTCCCGACCCACCGGTCGTACAAATGGCCCAGGTAGTCATCGGCGGCGGTGACCAACGCCGGCACGCCGCGGCCTTCGCTGTCGAACTCGACGGCAAGATCGGGGCTCAGGCTCGGCCACCAGGTCACGAGTCGACGCCCAACCAATGCGGCGACCTGGTCGACCAGGTCGGCCGGGGACACCGTGTCGGCCAGCTCGGGACGCTGCAGGACCCGTTCGTCGATGCCCCGGGCGTAGTAGCGGACCTTCGCGTCCAGCAGCACCACACCGGCCAGGTCCACCACCTGTACCTGGCGGTAGAACTGGTGATGGCCGCTGCCGCCGAGCACCACGCGCGGGTCGGCGAGCACCCCCGCCGCCCAGGTCGCGATCACCGGTCGGTCCGCGGCCCGCGCCGTGTGCCACAGCCGCTCGTGCACCGGCCCCTGGCACGGCCCGCAGTAACGCTGCCCATCGTCGCCCCGCTCGAACGGGTCCAGCGCCCTGGCGCCGCACTCGGCGCAGGTGCGGGCATGGTCGTAGCGGCGCTGCCGCCCGGGTGACAGCGGCGGCATGGCCACCGCTTCGGCCGCCGTGTACAGCAGGGCGTAGTCGTGGCCGGTCCAGTAGTACCCGACCGGCTTTTGCCCGTCGGCCGGCTCGCGGCGATGCCGCTTGAGCATCGTCACCGTGGCCATACCGGCCAGCTCCAGCAACTGCTTCCACCCGTAGCCGGGCAGGCCCTCCGGCGGCTTAGGCACCGCGAATCTCCTTCCCAGCAACGGATTCCGCGATCAGGGTTCGGGCGAACGCGAGGACCTGGGCCTCGATCTCGCCCTCCACGCACGTCTTGCACGCCGCCGCACCCGCGGCGTCGCGCAGGTTGGTCGGGCAGCCGCAGACCCGGCACGCCTGGCGGCGTCCACGCTCGTAGTGCTGCCCGCCGCGCCAGTCCAGGGTTATCCGGACCACCGCGTCGCCCCGGGCATCGATAGCCGCCATCACACGGCCCTCCCCACGTTGTCCAGCCGCGGCCGCACACCACACAGGGGGCAGCGGCGCGCCGCCCCGCCCTGACGCTTGAGGGCGCGTTCCCGGCCCCGGCCACCAGGCCACGTCCGCGCGAGTCGCCAGCCGATCCCGGCGGCCTTGGCCACCGCGAGAAGGCGGGCACCGCGACCGGCGGCGTGCTCGGCCAACCTGGCCGCCAGGTGAGCGGCCCAGCCGGTGTAGTGCCCCGCGTGGCCGTAGCGGCGGTCGAAGTGCAGCAGGTACACGACCCCCGTGGCGTTCACCGGCCCGGCTCCATCCGGTCGGTGGCTCGGGTCTCCACGTACACCCGCACCAGCCGGGAATCCCCACGGTCGGGGTACGCCCCGGACACCTCCACCACCTCGAAGCGCCCCGCACCGCGGATCACCTCCACACCGGCCGCGCACTCGTCGGCCGTGCCCATCAGCCGGACCTTCACCGCCCCACCTCCCGCTCCACGGGTTCCTCGCAGCTGCCGTGTTGTCCGGTGCGCTGCGCGAACAACGCCGCCGCAGCGTCCAACTCGGCGCTCTTACGCCGGATCAGGGCGGCCAGGGCGTCGACGTCGACCTGCCCCAGTGCCATACCGCCGGAGACCCCGGCCCCGCGGATCGCGCTCATCGGGGCACCTCCAGCCGGCTAGACACCGTGGTCCAGGTGCCGCCGCAGCCCTCACAGCACCACAGCTGCACCGGCCCGCCCGGGCCGACCGTCTCGCCCACCCACACCACCGCGTCCGGCCCGTGACACGGGCCGGTCTGCCCCCGCACACCCGCCTCGGCGTAGACGCGGACCAGTCCGGAATCCCGGCCCCGGTTGGGCAACAGGTCGGACACGCCAGCGAGGTGGAGCCGGGGGCAGCCGGCCAGCACCGCCACCATCTCGGCCACCTCAACGGCGCGGCCCATCAGCCGCAGCTTCACGCCGCCACCCCCCGCAGCTCGCGGCCGGCACCGACCAGGGCACGCAGCCGTACCCGCGGCCGCGCGTCGACCAGGGGCAGGCCGGCGGCCCGGTCGTGTGCCACCACCGCGTCACCGCCGGCGGTCTTCGCCCGATACATGGCCACATCCGCTGCGCGCAGCACCTCGCAGGCCGCCACGCCCGCCCCGGCGTACGCCACACCAACGCTGGCGCCCACCGACACCGACCCGCCAGCCACCCGCACCGGGACGGTCACCACCGGCGTGATCGCCGTCAGGCGGCGGGCCACCTCCACCAGCACCACATCCCCCGCGGCGTGCCCGTACCGGTCGTTGACCGGCTTGAACCCGTCCAGGTCGGCCAGCAGCACCGCGTACGGCTGGCCCCGCCGCGCCCGACGCGTGAGCTCCACATCCAGCCCGGCGCGGTTGGCCAGGCCCGTCAACGCATCAACGCTGGCCTTCCGCTGCGCCGCGGCGAGGGCCGCGCCCAGGCGGGCCCGACCAGCAGCCCCGGCCAGCTGCCCCGCCGTGTACGCCGCAACCGCGGCCACCACCACCACCAGCGGGGTGTTGGTCTTCACCGGGCCACCCCCGCCACACACGCCGCCGACACCGGCCGGGCCTGCACACCCGTACCGCCGCCCTGCCCGGCGGCGAACCCGGCCAGCAGCAGCCCGGCCACCACCGCGCTCAGCACGAAACCCGCCCGGGCCGGCTTCGGCCACGCCAGCACCTTCGCCAGCAGCGGCAGCACCGCACCGAGACCCACCACCAGCACGCCCGGCGTGTGCGTGGCGTGGCCGGCCAGCACCAGCAGCACACCGAACAGGGCAAGGTACAGGCGGATCACTGGTCCACCTCCCCGTCCTCGTCCTCGTTGTCCCAGGACGCCCGCGACGCCGCCACCAGCGCGGCGAACCGGATGCAGCCGGGCTCGTGGCCCCGCTCGGCGTCGACCGGACCGTTGTCCGGATGCCCCTCATGCACCGCCCCGGTGCAGGCCCGGCACCGCCAGTCCGCCGTCGGGCCACGGTCGTACCGCCGCCAGGCCCAGTCCGGGTCCGGCTGGTCCGGCATCACCCGCATCGCCGCGTACCGCCACGCCGCCAACCCCAACGGCTGGTCCTCCCGCCGGGCGGCCTCAGCCAGCCCCAGGGCCTCCCCGACCTGCTCCCACGTCAGGCCCGCACCGCGGGCGTTATCGATCGCCCGCCGCTCCTCCTCGTGGACCGCGGCGCGCAGGGCGCGTACCGCCTGCAGGTGCGCCACCGGGGTGGCGTGCCGGCCCCGCCAAATCTCGCTGGCGCCGGGGTACAGGTCCCGGACCTCGAACCCGGCCACCCCGTGCTCATCCGCGACCAGCCGGGCAACCGCGCTCTGCACCGCCTGCCGCGCCTGGTCGTAACGCTTCTCCCGCGGGGTCTGCGGCCCGCCAAACAGGCTCACGACGCCACCTCGCTCGGGCCGTCGTCCCCGCCGGTCTTGGGAACCCAGGTCCCCTGATGCCACTCGGGGCTGCCGGTCGCCGCGTCGGCGGGCGGCTGATCCTTCGCGACCTTGGCAAGTTGGTGCCAGTAGTGATGCCGCCCCTGGTGGTGATACAGCTCCGGCTCGACGCCGCGCAGCCAACGGCGGATGATCTCCCGGCCGATCCGCTCGGCCAGATCCCCGGCCACGCAGTCCTCGAACTGCGGGCCCGGGTTCGCCTGCGCGACATGCCACACCGCCGCCAGATGCGAATCGGTGTAGCCGGTCAGGTGGTTGTCGTCGACCTCGACCGTGATCGCATGCGTGCGCGACACCCGTCAAGGCGTTCCGGTCGGCCAGGTCAACCACCCGCAGCCGCCACCCGTCGCCCACCGTGGCCACGTGCCGGCGCAGCTCCTCACCGAACGCGACCATGGCGGCGTCGCGGGTCAGGTACGCCCCGACCTCCTCCACCACCGGCTCACCCGCCGTAGTGCGCGACCACGGCTCGGTCCACTGCACCGCGAACCGGAAAACCGGCGCCGTCGTGGTCCTCACCGCCCGTGCCGGAACGGCGTCCCGGTCACGGGTGAGCGTGCCCGGCGCGTAGGCCGCGCCGACAGCCATCACATTGGTGTCCATGCGGGTCGGGACCTCGCTTTCTGATCTCGCTAGGAGCCGGCCGGTGGCGCAATCACCGCGCCGGCTCCGCCCAACTTGCGGTCTGGGCTGACCGCCCACCGGAGTGCCCGGGACGGCAGGCGAGGATCCCGGGCACGCGGGAAGACGGTCACGCCACATCGGTGTCATCCACCTCGGCAGCCGCCTGGGCGGCGGCATCGGCCGGCCGGGACTCGATCACGAACTGGCCCAACGTCAGCACCACCGGCCGGCCGGACCCGTTGCCGGTCACCACGAACTCGGTCCAGCCGCCATCCCGAGGGCGGGCCGCGGCCGACTCGACGGCGAACCGCTCGCCTTGGGCCTCACCCCAAAAGACGCGGATCAGATCACCCGGCCGCGGCCCGCCCGGCCCATCCGGGTCACAAGTCGCGTCTGCGAACTCAGCACGGGCGTGCTCCACACTGTCCAGCTCGACAGCCTCGACCACGCCACCCTCGATCCGCGACGTGACCGTCCGCCCATGGCGGGCCACCCAGTACGCCGGCTTGCCCTCGTCCACGCAGCCCGAAAACTCGTACCACTCGCAGGCGGTGCTGTTCACCTCAACGGCGCTGGTCCGCATCGGCGGTGCTCCCTTCAGGTGTGGCAGGCTTTGGAAGTCCGGTCGGCTCGCGGTCATCAGCTCCACAGGGCTTGGCAGCACGAGCCGACCGGCACAAATCACGTGGCTAGCCATCGCCGACCCCAGCGCGGCCGGCGCTCACGTTCGCCGCAGCGCCGACCGCGACCAGCCCCCCGGCCGGCACCCGCCCAGCACGGGCGGGGAACAGGGCCGCAACGGTCGCCCGGGCCCACCGCATCCGCACCACCGCAACCTCCGGATGATCCCCGAACTCGGCAGCCACCCGGCCGGCGCAACCCCGCACCCCGCCGCAGGCCCGCAGCGCAGCACGGATCGCCACCGTGGCAGCGGCCCGGGACAACGGACCAGCACTCACCGGGGCCACGAACAGGGCCTCCGCGCGGGCAACCGCCAGCACGTCAACCGCCGCGGCCGGCACAACCGGATCCACAGTGGACATCACCCGCCCACCGCCTCATCGCCGAGGTCGTCGTGGTCAGCGCACTCACGCGCCGCAGCGGGGAGGGTGGCCAGGGCGGTCCGGATCCCAGTGAGCCAGGCATTGAAGTCGGCGGGCGGGTTGTACATCCCGCCGAGGACCCGCTGCGCGGCCTGGGTGGGGGTGTAATCCATCGCGGCCAAGTGCTCGCGGTCCCGCAGCACCAGGGCGACGGCGAGCTGCTCACCGGTCGACCAGGCACCGGACGGGTGCCCGTCGTTGTTGGCCTGCGCCCAGCGGCACCGGCGCAGCACGTCCTCCGCGAACTCGTCGTCCCAGGCCATCACAGGGTCACCCCCGGGGCATCGCACCGTTCGGGACCTGGCCCAGGGCCGCCGTTGGCGGCGTCGCAGAAGCGGCCGGGGCAGTCCGGGTGCACAGCGGCCATGTGCTGCGCCCACGCGATGACGATCGCGACCTCGGCCGCATCGTCATCCCACCCATCGCCCAGGAGCTTGCCGGCGATCTCCCCCGAAACCAGGCGGTAATCGGCGGCGTCGTCGCACAGCTGAAAAACGATGCCGCTGATCCGCGTACGGGTACTGGCCGCTGAAACCTCTTTGGCGGCAACGAGATCGGCGTACCGGTCGATCAACACGAGCAACTCGCATCCATCGACCCCACCCAATACGTGGGCGGCCATCACGCACCCACCGCCTCGAAGGCGTGCACGCCGCCCAGGTCATCGAGGTAGCAAGGCTCGCCGCGGTACAACAGCGGCTCAAACGGCGGCACCACACGCAGCAGCCACCCAGCCTGCCGCGCCGCCACCGGATGCCCGTGCACCCAGCCGTGACACGCCCGGCACACGTCCAACAGGTTCGACAACCGGTCACTGACCTGCCTCGCCTGACCGTGACGACCGCCGTACCCCCGGGGCACCCGATGATGCGCCTCGGTCGCCCGGAGCAGGCAACCCGCCCGGCCGACCTCACACAACCCACCCGACCGCTCGCGTAGCGCTGCTCGAACGTCCATCGGAACCGCCAGGGTGGCCGGCCTCGCCGCACCCAAGGGCGTGTACCGGCGCAGCGGTGTCCGCCGCCGCAACCTGGCCGAGCCGCGCTTGATCCATGACTTGCGAGCTAACGTTGATCGCCTCATGACGCGACCGCCGTGCTGGCGGGCGAGATGACGCCGCTACAGCGGGGCGTGGAAACCCGCTGGTCGCACGCGAACGAACGGATGGCAGGATGTGCCATAGATCGGCTCCCGGTGTAGTCGGGTGTCCGGTTCAGGCCCTCGGCTGGTGCTCCAACACCGTCGGGGGCCGCCTTCCTTTGTGTCATGACACACGCTACGCTCGTGTCATGACACACGCAAGACCTGAGGGCGGGAATCGTCATGACACCCTGGCTGGCGTGACCGGGCGGAGTGGCAGGGGTACGGCGCGGCAGACGATCCGCGTCGACGAGTCGCTCTGGGAGCGGTTCGAGGCTGCGCGGCAACAGGCCGGCGCAACAGATCGGTCGGCCGTCATCCGCGAGTTCATTCGCTGGTACGTGCACGAACGCGGCGACAAGGGCAAGCCGGTCCAAATGCCGAAGCGACCGGCCAGAGCGCCCGAGGGCTGACACCTGGTTCACGACGCGACCGCCTCCGTCGCAATACATGCGGGGGAGACCCAGTCGGCCGCGTACACCAGGCCGCCGGACGCCATTGCCGCGGCCTCCATCTCGTCGATCGCCCTCATCGGCACCGTGACGCGCTTGTTCCACCGCACGACCGGGAACTGATCGGCCAGGTACGCGCGCTCGATCGTCGCCCGGCACACACGCAGCAACCGTGCTGCCTGCGCCAAGGACAACACCAGCGGCCGCCGTGGTCCCACCGGCTCCGCTGGCGCCTGATCACGAACCAGGCAAACCGTTGGCGGCAGATCCTCCCCCAACACCCGCGTCACAACGAGGTTCAGCGCCTGGGCCGGAACCACATACTTGCGCCGGTCACCGATCTTGATCGCCGGAAGCTGATCGTTCTGGATCAGGCGATACAGCAGGTTCGGCGACACAACCTCCGGATCCGGATTGACCAACCGAGCAACCTCAGCGACCAGCAGGAATCGCTGACCCGCTGGAGTCCTGGGGCTGTAGACGTCCGGTTCGTCGGCGGTCCGCGATCTCATGAGCCCACCCTCGCCGACCAGGCGCACCACTCCCATTCGTGGCCATCATCAGAAAGTGGGATGACTTTGCCGATAGGGGCCCGCGGCAGCGATCGGTCGGTACTCTCGCACCAGAACGCAACGCCAGTACGACTCTGGTTGCCGGATACCCGGAGGTGGTCATGGCTGGGCGGACGCCAGGGCCGCTGCGCCTGCCGGATAGCTTCTGGACTCGGCCGGACGTGCTCGATGCGCTGGGACAACGGGACTTCGCGACGCTGTTTGGTCTGCTAAGCAAGTATGCCGGCGCCAGCCAGACGCAGATCGCTATCGCGGTCGGTCTGACTCAAGGCCAGGTCAGCACCGTCATGGGCGGTACACGTCGACTTACCGCGATCGACGTAGTGGAGCGCGCACTCGACGGTCTCAACGCCCCCGACGCGGCCCGTGCCGCCGCCGGGCTCGCCCCACGCCGGCCTTCCGGCCTGGATACTTGGGGGAGGGCTACTCGCGAGAAGGCGACAGACGATAGCGTGCATCGACGTAACCTGCTCCAACTCGGCGGTCTGGCCGCAGTAGGCGTCGCCACTGCCCTAGAACCGGACGCAGCGAAACCGCTCGCGGACATTGCCCGTGCTCTCACCGCGTACAACGTGCTGATGGGAAACGAACGCTCGGTCGGGCCCGCTCCAACTGCCGCCGTACTGGGTAAGGCGGTCGCATCGGCGAAGCGCAACTACCAGGCATGTCGCTACACGGCAGTCCTCGACGAACTGCCGCCGCTACTTCGAGCCGTACAGATGGCTCGTGCCACGGTCACCGGCGATGAACTTCGGCGGGTCCACGGGCTGGCCGCAGATGCTTACCAGGTGACCGGCAGCGTGATGCTCAAGCTCGGCGACTCCGGACTCGCTGCGCTCGCTGCCGATCGCAGTATGGATGCCGCAGAGCGCAGCGAAGATCCGGTCGTGCTCGCCGCGAGCGCGCGGATCGTGACGCACTCGCTGATGAGCGGCGGCCACACTGGCCGGGCCGCCGAAGTGGCGACCCGGGCGGCCGAACATCTTGACCATGTCTTGCGCACGCCATCCGCGGAGGCCATCTCGGTCTACGGCGCGCTGATCCTCCGTGGCTCCATTGCTGCAGCCAAAGACGAGAACCGTGCGAACGCGGTTCAGCTCCTGGACGAAGCGGAGGACGCCGCTCGGCGGCTTGGCGGGGACGCCAACGCCCATTGGACCGGGTTCGGGCCGACCAACGTGGCGCTACACCGGATCAATGTCGCTTTGGAGCTTGGCGACGCAGGAACGGCGATCGACCTTGCCCGGCAGGTCGATGTCGAACGGATTGAGCTCGCGGAGCGCAAAGCGGCGCTGTTCATCGATATGGCACAGGCGTTCACGCAGTGGGGACGCCACGAGAAGGCGTATCGGGCGCTGTGTATGGCCGATCAGGTAGCGCCAGAGGAGGTACGCACCCGCCGCACGGTGCACGCGTTGATCGCGGATCTGGCTCACCATGCGCCGCGCACCGTGCGGTCGCGGATATACGGGTTCGCTGAAGAGATCGGGGTCGAGGTGTGACGGGCGAGTCAGCCCAGAGCCGGGCCCTTACCGTGGTTGTCTGCGGCGCTGGGCCGGCGCCCGAGGTCGCCAAACTTGTCAGCTTGGCACAGGAGCGGGGGTGGACGGTCAACATCATCGCCACCCCAGCCGGTCTTGCATTTCTCGACGTACCCAAACTGGAGGCACTGACCGGCAATCCAGTGCGCAGCGAGTACCAGGCACCCGATGAGCGGGCCACGCGATCCTTATCTAATCCCGACGCGATCGTCGTCGCGCCGGCCACGTACAACACGATCTGCAAGCTCGCAATCGGCGTCAGCGATACCTACGCTCTCGGCACGCTCGCGGAGTCGATCGGGCGCGGAATCCCAATCGTCGTTTTGCCATTCGTCAACTCTGCTTTGGCCGGCCGGAAGCCGTTCTACCAGGCAGTCGACTCATTACGCGACGAGGGCGTCCGCGTAATCCTCGGCCCTGGCCAGTGGGTACCCCACCCGCCCGGAAGCGGCGGCAAGCAAATCGCGTCCTTCCCCTGGACAACGGCGCTCGATTACGTCGATGCGGCGGTCTCCGCGTCGCAGTAGCCACGGGAGGCTGGATCGCGCGGCAGGGCACGACGTAAGCCCGGGGCCGTTACTGGCTGGGCGGCGTGAGTCGGGCGATGACGGTACGGCGGCCGGAAGTCACCTCAACGAGGCCCCAGGTCTTGAGTAGCGCGACGGAACGGTGAGCGGTGCCAACTGCCACGCCGTTGCCCTGCGCGATTTCATCGATCGACGGTAGAGGACCGCCCCCTGGCAGTTCACCGCGAAGGATCCGCTCGCGGAACGCGGCGGCGATCCGCTCGTACGGGCTTCGCGGGTCTGTCTTGGCCCGTTCAACGGGGTCAGGGATCGGGCCGGGCAGCGCGGGCATCCGCGGGGACAGGGCGACCGCGGCGCGTTGGTCG
>WNGE01008070.1_pt1 | contig 11323 bp, 8 predicted proteins | sample 5400651 | NCBI WGS metagenome assembly WNGE01 (sample SAMN13153370, study PRJNA577476) | soil metagenome | isolation source: 60 cm soil or saprolite under grassland replicate 2 | place: USA:California | collected 2016-06-15 | reverse complement strand
CTAGCGCGCGCGGCCGGCCGCCAGCAACCACAGTTCCCGCGCGCGCTGCACGGCCGAGGAGCGGTCACGGACCTGGAGCTTGCCGTGGATGCTGCGGATGTGCGTGCTGACGGTGTTCACCGAGGCGGACAGCGCGCCGGCGGCGATCCTCGCCGCCGGCGGCCTTACCGTGGTGGCGGTCGACCGGAACGAGCATGCGCTGGGTGACCTCCCCGACAACGTCCGCGCGAGGTGGCCGACACCACCGACCCTCCCGTGGCGCCGCGGCTCATCGACCGGATCGCCGGCGAGGTCGGGCCCGCGCCAACCGGGCCACCTTCCCGGAGGACGCGATGGCGCACGCGGTCGCGCCGGAGGCGATCGCCGGCCTGATCGCCTTCCTGGTCACCGACGCCGCAGCGCCGGTGAGCGGGGCGATCCTGCCGGCGGACGGCGCCCGAGAGGACCCGGCGTACAGACCGCGCCGGCAGGACCGAGGCCAGTTCCCGGATGGCCTGCGCCTGCCCGTGGAGCGTCACGCTGACGCAGCCTCGCAATCACCGGGATCCGGTGACGGCCTCTCACCTGGCTGGCGGCAAGCCTGGGCCCATCGCGAAAGCTCGCACAGCCGCCAGGGACGTGCGCCGAGATTGCAGGGAGATACCGTGACCTCGCCAGCCTCCGGCGCGGGCAGCGCCCCCTACCTGCCCGACTACGCGCCCACCACCCGGTCGGCGCAATCCGAGACCGGGCGTGCGCCCTCACCCGGCGCCACGGCCGGCGGCGGCAACCGCCGCCTCGGCCTGGCTCTGCTGGTCATCGCCACCGCCCAGCTCATGGTCGTGCTCGACGCGACCATCGTCAATGTGGCGTTGCCGCATGTGCAGCGTGCGCTTGGCTTCTCCGGCAGCGGCCTGGAGTGGGTGGTGAACGCCTACGCGGTCACCTTCGGCGGCCTGCTCCTGCTCGGCGGCCGCGCCGGTGACATCCTTGGCCGGCGGCGGGTGTTCGTCTTCGGGCTGCTGCTGTTCTCCGCGGCGTCGCTGCTCGGCGGGTTCGCCACCAGCCAGTGGTGGCTGCTTACCGCGAGGGCGGTACAGGGAGTCGGCGGCGCGGTGATCGCGCCGACCGCGCTGGCGCTGATCACCACCAACTTTCCCGAAGGCGGGGAACGCAACAGGGCGTTTGGCGTCTACGCGGCGATGGCCGGCGCCGGCAGCGCGGTGGGCCTGCTGCTGGGGGGCATACTGACCACCTACGTGTCATGGCGGTGGGTGCTGTTCGTCAACGTCCCGATCGGGATCCTGGTGGCGGCCGCGGCGCCGCGCGTGCTGGCCGAATCGCCCCGCCGGCCGGGCCGGATCGACGTGGCCGGCGCGGTCACCGGCACCGGCGGCGTCGCGCTGCTGGTCTACGGCCTGTCCAAGGCCGCCACCGGGCCCGACGGGGTATCGCATTGGGGTGACGCGCAGGTGCTGGCGTCGCTGACCGCGTCCGTGGTGCTTCTCGTATCGTTCGTGCTGATCGAGAGGCGCAGCTCGCGCCCGCTGCTTCCGATGCGGGTACTCGCCGACCGCAGCAGGTCGGGTGCGTACCTGATCATGCTGTGCATCGGCACCGCGCTTTTCGGCCTGTTCTTCTTCCTCACCCTGTTCATGCAGGACGTCCTCGGCTACAGCGCGATCCGGTCGGGCATCGCCTACCTGCCGTTCGCCATCGGGGTCGTGACCGCCTCCGCGCTGGCCTCGCAGTTGGTGGCGCGGATTGGCGCCCGGCCGGCGATCCTGGCCGGCGCCGCCGCGGTCGCGGGCGGGACGTTCTGGTTTTCCAGGCTGACCGAGCACTCCGGCTACGCCGGCCAGCTGCTCGGCCCGACGCTGGTGACCGCTTGCGGGCTCGGCCTGGTGTTCGTCCCGCTGTCCCTGGTCGCCCTGCACAACGTGGCCGAACAGGACTCCGGTGTCGCCTCCAGCCTGCTCAACACCGGCCAGCAGGTCGGCGGCGCGATCGGGCTGGCACTGCTCGGCACTGTTGCCTGGACGGCCGTCGCGGGCAGCATCAGGACTCAGGTCGCGCACGCGGCGGCGGCCGCCGCGAAGGCGGGCCAGCCATTGCCGAAGCCGGGCACACCGCCGCCTGCGTCCATCTACGATCACGCCCTGGCGGTCGGCTTTTCTCGTGGGTTCCTTGTTTCCGCGGGGATCGCGCTGCTCGCCCTGCTCATCGCGGTCGCCACCATTCGGGTCCGCCGCCAGGAACTGTCCGGTGCGGTGCCCGCGCCGCAAGAGGCGGCACCGCAGCCCGCGACTGTGCAGCAGCACGAGGACCGAGCCGCCCTCGCCGCGGCAGTCCGTCCTTGCCGGTTCTGCTAGCCGACACGTCATCACCACCTGGGAGAAGAGCGCAGGGACGACCGGCGCCCAGGCCGACGACGGCGCAGCGGCCCCGCAGAGCAGGCACCACGCGGTCTTGCGCGCGTGTTTGCCGTGGCTGCCTGCGCACGGCTCATGGTGACGACCTCTCACCTGCCTCGTGGCAATCCTGGGTCCGTCGATCGCATGGTCAGGGAGAACGACATGACACTCGGCAACCAGCTCACCCGCGCCGTCGTCTTCGCCCTCTGGCTCGACACGATCAAGAAACCGTTCTGGGTCGTGCAGTCGACCCGCCTCGACCTCGGCTAGTGCTTCTACGTCCATCCCTGAGCTCAAGGAGGCGATCCTGATGACCAGCGCTTCGATCTACGGACAGCCGCCCGAACTGCCTGCCGACTGCGAGAGCACCGGCCTGGCCCGGCGGCGGTCATCGCCTTGTGGCTCGGTCACGGGCAGGTCTCCACGACGTCGATCTACCTGCTATAGCCCGGCCCGCGGCCCGTCGGCGGGCACGGTTCGTCGTCACCACCTCGCGGTGCTCACGGTCGACCGCGTTGACGATGCCGGCCACCGCTTTGCCTGCCAGCAGGGAGCGGGCCATCGGCAGCGGGTCATCGACGACCTCTTCGGCTTCGAGCAGCGCTTGGGCGCCTTCGAACTCCCGCATGGTTGCTGCTGCCTGGCGCGCTGTCTGGCGTGTCCGCCGCCGACCGACGGTGAGCGACGAGCCGATGTGGCGGGTGTATCCCTCGAACGTCACCAGGCCTCGCTGGCCGGTCTTAGGCGTGTGGACTACGCCCGCCTAAGTTCGAGCACAGGAATGGTGCGGACTCCAGCAGTTTGGCGTGCGTACTCGGCAAAGCCTGGGTAGCGCCGCGCTTGCTCAGCGTAGATGCGGTCGCGTTCAGCGCCGGTCAATTCGCGGACGGTCACCTTGTATGTCTCGGTTCCGCGTTCGACAATGCCGACACCGGCGGCGGTCAAGTTGTGGTACCAGTCCGGGTTGGTGGGTGCTCCACCCTTGGTTGCGAAGACGTAGATGATGTCCGGCTCGGTGTCGTGCGGGAGGTACATCATCGGGTTGACGTACTCCCGCCCGCTCTTGCGGCCGCGGTGATGCAACAGGACCATCGGAGCGCCCTCGAAGTTCCCGCCAACCCTGCCCTCGTTCGCCCGGAACTCCGCGATGGTCTTCGCGTTCCAGTCGAGCGTATCGGTCATGTCGAACTCCTGTCGTTCACGATCCCGGGTATGCGCTGGGATCGGGTGCTGGAAGGCCCGGCGGCCGGTCCCGGCGATCAGGCCCTTGACCTGGTACTTACTGATAGCGGGGGCGGGATTTGAACCCGCGACCTGTGGGCTGTGAGGACAGCGTGCGTTCTGCCTTTCGCTATGCGGTGACGCGTTCTGCGCTGGCGAGATGCGCCGTCAGGAGCTGTCCGGCTCTGTCCAGCGCTGCGGCCGCTTCGTCGAGGATCGGGTAATAGGCCTGGAAGACGTGCGGCACCCCAGGGGTGATGTCGAGGGTGACCTCGACGTCGGCGGTGGCGGCCTGCCGGGCGAGGCGGACGGCGTCGTCGAGGAGAACCTCGTGTGTTCCGGCCTGGATGATCAGGGGCGGCAGGCCGGACAGGTCGGCGAATATGGGGCTGATGAGGCCGAGAGCGGCATCTTCTCCCGCCGTGTAGTCGGTGACTCGGGCTTGGAGGTTTTCTCGGCTGAGCAGCGGGTCGGCCTCGCGCTTGGTTTCTATGGTCGTCCCGGCCAGGGTGAGGTCGGCATACGGTGACATGACGAAGGCCGCGGCGGGCAGGGGCAGTCCGTGGTCGCGGGCGTTGACCAGGGTGGCGATGGCGAGCCCGCCGCCGGCGGACTCTCCCGCGAAGGCGATGTCGGAGGGGGCTGTGCCGTTGCGCAGGAGGGCTTGGTAGGCGGCCAGAGCGTCGTCGACCGCCGCCGGGTACGGGTGCTCGGGGGCGAGCCGGTAGTCGACGGAGATGACCTTGGCGCGGGTCCGCCGGCCGACCTGCGAGGCCAGGTCGGCGGCGAGGGCAGCGTCGCCCATCACGTACACGCCGCCGTGGAAGTACAGGACAATATGGCGCGGTTCGATTCCGTCGACGGTGATCTCGGCGGTTGGGACGCCGCCCAGTGCGGCTGCGGTCACGGTCACGTCGGCGGGCAGCGGCTGCGCCGATAGCAGCTCCCGGAGCTGTCGCCGCTGCTCGTTGACGTCGCTGCCGGGGGGGAAGGCTGACTGCCGCAAGATTGCGTCGAGGGTCTCTCGCTGTTCGGTGCTCACGGAGGATCTCCCTTCGGTTGGTTTGGCAGCGCTCCCGGCTCGCTCGCCCATGTCAATCCGCTGCTGAAATTCCCTGCCGGGAGGCGGGCCACTGCCAGCGTTGCCGCCAGACAGGTGAGGAGGCGTCACCGGATCATGGTGATTCGCGCGACCGGAGCACCGCAGAACCGATCTCCCGCGGACAGCCGTGCATGTGCTGGTTCCGGCCGGCCTTTGCCATCGCCCTGGATGGGGGCGAGCAAGCCGGCTGGCTATGACGGTTTGCGGCGGTTGTGCACAGTGTCGGTCGCTCGGTTGCCGTTCCGGTCCCCACCCTGGGCACTGGGTGGCGACGAGCAAACCGGCCGGCTGCGACACCTTCCGTGGGCGTCCACTGCTCAGATCGCGTCCAGCTCGGCTACGGCGTCGGGCGGCAGGGCCAGGGCCGCGCCGGCGATGTTCTCGCGCAGGTGATCGACCGACGAGGTGCCCGGGATCAGCATCATGTTCGGCGAGTGCCGCAGCAGCCAGGACTGGGCGACCGCCGTCGGGGTCGCGCCGAGCCGCTTGGCGACCGACTCCAGCACGTCCGACTGCAGCGGCGAGAAGCCGCCGAGCGGGAAGTACGGCACGTACGCGATGTGCTGCTCGGCCGTCGCCGCCAGCACCGCCTCGTCCGCCCGGTTGGCGATGTTGTAGAAGTTCTGTACGCACACCACCGGGGCGATCCGCTGCGCCTCGGCCAGCTGGTCGAGGCTGACCGTGCTCAGGCCAAGGTGCCGGATCAGGCCCTGCTGTTGCAGTTTGGCGAGTGCCTCGAACTGGGGGGTGAGCGTGTCCGGAACCGTCGCGCGGTCGTCGATCCCGGCGAGGGTCCGGAGGTTGACCACGTCGAGCACGTCGAGCCCGAGCCGGCGGAGGTTGTCGTGCACCTGCTCGCGCAGCGACTCAGGTGAGTTGGCGGGCAGCCAGCCACCCCGCTCGTCGCGGACCAACCCGACCTTGGTCACGATGTGCACCCGGTCGCCGTACCGGAAGAGCGCCTCCCGGATGATCTCGTTGGTGATGTACGGCCCGTAGGCGTCGGCCGTGTCGATGTGGTTGACGCCCAACTCGACCGCGGTCCGCAGCACCTCGATCGCGACGGCGCGGTCGCGCGGCGGCCCGAAGACGCCCGGGCCGGCGAGTTGCATCGCGCCATAGCCGATCCGGTTGAGGTCGAGGTCGCCGACCCGGTAGGAGCCGGCCTGGGCGGCGGGTGGGTTGGTGGTGGTCATGGATTTCCCTTCGGACTCGGGTGAATCTGTTCGCCAACGCAACATGCGACCGGCGGTCGGCGGAGGGGCCGAGCCTGGGCTCACTCGTAGCCGGCCTTGAGGACGCCATCGAGGCGTACCGCGAGCGCGGCAGGAAACGCCGGGTGCTGGCGAGAAAGTGCGGTTCCTTGCCGGGTACCGGCGCCCCGGTCTGGTCGACGAGGCGCCGCTGGAGCATGCCTTCGCGCGGGTGGTCGACGGGGAACCTCGGTGTCGTGGCGCGGCGCCTGACCGGCAATGGGCCGGTCTGGCGGGTGCGGCCGGCGTTGCTCGCCCCGTCGTGGCGTCACCGGCTGGTCACGGATCCTTCCCGACCGCTGTCGGCGGCCTCGGCGCTGCGGAGGTGCTCGTGAGCGCTTCGAGGCTCTCTCGCTGTTGCGTGCTCACGGAGGATCTCCCTTCGGTTGGGATCGTTATAGCGGCCGGCGCGGTGAGCGGCGGTCACCTGATTCCGGTGATTTGCCGTCCGGCGTGTTCGATGCGTTCGATCTCGGCTTTGCCGACCGGCCCGAGAGTGGGGTGCATCGCGGCTCCTGCTCGCCGCGTGCGGAGTCCGGGCCGCGGGTACGCCCTAACGATCTTTGGTCTCCAGGTTCTTCATGATTGAGGCAAGTTTCAGGGTTTCCGGGCGGCGCGGGAAGCCGGGCCTGGGCGGCGTAGTGGTCGACGTGCTGGGTGATGGTGGTCGGCGCGGCGCGTAGCTCGGGTGGGGCTTGGGACTGGTCGGCGGCGGTGAGTGGGACAAGGAGCCGGTTGTAGACCTTGGTGTAGAAGATCGCGATGCGGATGGCGTCCGGGGTGAGTGTGTGTAGCGGTTGCTACCGGCTAGCCGGCGGATGAAGCCGTTGAGACGTAGCCGGCGCAGGTCGTAGGGTCATCTGGTTGGGGCGGTAGTCGCTGCCGAGCAGCCCGGCGATCAAGATGCGGAGGTGCTAGTTGGTGAAGCCGGTCGCGGCGAGCAGGTCAACGCCCGGGTGCGCGGTCCGCTCAAAGGCTGGAGCCGCGAGGACACAGCCCTGACCGACACGTTCAGCTTCCAGGATCCGCCGGTTGCATGCGCGGGCCTTGGCCTGTAGGTCGTCCAGGTTGTGCAACCGGGCTTGGGAGCCCAGGTCGCGCGGAGTGTTGACGACGGTCTCGATGCGCATCGCGCGGCCGTCTTGTCGGGTAGGCCTGAGCCACCCCGGGTCTTGTGGAGGCCGGGTTACCTGGCGCCGGCCGGCGCCGGGGTGGTGAGTGCAGCGTAGTAGTTGGCTTCGTGCTCGGCCTCCACGCGAGCCGCCAGGAACTCTGACCCGGTACGCTGCAGACCGTCTGCAAGATCGTTCCTAGCCGGAGCTGTGACGGATCATCCGACCTCGATCCGTAACGGATCAACTGGAGCCGGGCAGATCATGGTTCGCCGCCTATGACACCCGCCTATGTCCGGCGGCCGACACTTCGGGGCTGGCAGGACTCGACAATCACCGGAATCCGGTGATGACCTCTCACCGTCCCAGCGGTGAACGTTCATTCGCCCTGATCGCTGCCCGGATGGGAGATTACAGTGACAACCGACACCGAAGCGCTGGTGCGCCGCGCGTACCACTTGGCAGAGGGTGATGTCCTGGACGTCCAGGGGTTCATCGATCTGTTCGCTGAGGACGGTGTGTTCAACGGCATCGGCGGTGTGTCTGGCCAGGAGAGCTACCGGGGTGAGCAACTGGGCGATGTGGTCGTCTTTATGGGCAAGATGTTTCCCGACGTTCACCGGGAGCTGCACCGGGTCAACGTGCTCGGGGACGTCGTCGCGATCGAGCTGTCGATTCGGGGCACCTTCCTCGGGCCGTTCGAGACGCCCGCCGGCGTGATCCAGCCGACGGGGGCTAAGCTCGACATCCCGACCGCCGACTTCTGGTATGTGCGCGACGGCAAGATCCAGGAGTTCAACTGCCATATCGGTATGACCACCATGTTCGCGCAGCTGGGCGTACTGCCGGACTTCGCGTCCGCAGTCGCGGCGTCCGCGCCCGAACGATAAGGCCGACCGACAAGGGTGCGCGGCTGCTCGGCAGCCGCGCACTTCAGGCCGGGTTACGCAGGGGTCGGATGGCCTGCTGGCTTCGTGTGACCCGGTGGACCTCGACCGGGTCGAGGCCGAGCATCTCCACGTGCGCCAGCACGCCGAATCCGCGTCATGACAGGTGAGCAGAACCCGCCAGACGGCGAACGCGGCGCTAGCTGCGGACGGCTGCGAGGAGCCGCAGCTCGCGGGCACGTCGGACCGCCGCGGAGCGATCTGCGACACCGAGCTTGGCGTAGATGCTGCGGATATGCGTGCTGACCGTGTTCGGCGAGACGGACAGCTCGCTGGCGATCTCGGGCCGGGACAGGTTCGTGGGAAGATACCTCAGTACCCTGAGCTCGCCCGGGCTGAGCTCTTCTATCAGCGGCGATGCATGCTGGTCTTTGGCCGCCAGGGATGAGCCGTGGAGGACGTCGAGGACGTCGGCGAGCAGCGCGGCGTGCGCGGTCTGGTGCCGGGGCAGCGCCTCGAGCAGCTCTGCTGAGCCGGTCATCGCGAACGGCAGGACCAGCCGGTCAGACTCCGCCAGGGCCAGTGCGCGTTCAGCCGCCTGGTTCGCCGCGCGCTGGTCACCGACCTCACGATGGGCGAGCCCGGCGAGCAGGTGCGCCTCAACGACCGTGACGTAACCAAGGACCGGTGCCGTGCCATCGAGAACATCCTGCAACGCGCCCAGGGCTCCGGCCGGATCGCCTTCCGCGAGGCAGATCACCGCGCGGGCATTACGTATCTCACCGGAGCTGGCCCGCTCGTCATCGAGCGCCGCCAGGGCGGCGCGGGCTTCGCCGGGCAGCCCGAGGCGGGCTTGCGTGGCGAGCAGCCAGCCGGTCATCTGGCTCGCCAGCGCCTGCGATCCCTCCAGCTGCGATGCCAGGTCTTCGGCCGCGCCGAACTCCTCGAGCGCCTCGTGGTGGCGGCCGCGACCGGCGTGCAGTATCCCGGCCGTCTGGTGCAGCAGCAGCCTGATGTCCGGCCCGGTGTCTGTTTGCAGAGCCCGTTCGGTGCGCCGCAGCCACCGCTCGCCCTCGTCGAACTCACCCAGCCACACCATCGTGCCGGCGAGCGTCATCAGCGCGGGTGCGATCACCGGCTCCGCGCCCCAGCCGTACCGCTCGGCGAGCGCGATCGCCTCACGACAGCGCCGCTGGGTCGTGGCGAACGAATCGATCTTCGGCATGGCAGCACCATGGAAGATATACGCGAAACCGAGCTGCGCCAGGCAGCCGACTTCGAGGTAGGGGCGGCCGATCTGACGGGCCAGGTCGGCGCCCTCCCGGAGGTGGCGTTCGGCGTCTGGCAGCCCGAGCGTCCACGCCTCGGCGGTCCCCAGATTCATCAGCGCCACCGCCCGCAGGTCGCCGTCCAGGGTGATGTCCTCGTCGGACTGCCCGGTTACCGGGGAGTCAAGGAACCTGACGTGCTCGATGACGCCGGCCAGGTGACCGCGCCGCCTGGCCAGCGCCAGCTGCAGCGACGCGATCGCCACCCCAAGGCGGCGCCGGCGATCCGGCGGCGTCGTCCGGACGTGCGCCTCGGCGACCGCCAGGTGGGCGGCCGCCTCGTCCAGGCGCCCCTGGACCAGGTCACCCATCGCGCGCACCAGGGCCAGCTCGGGGTGGTCCGCGCCCGGCGGGAAGGCCCGCACCAGCGCCTGGATGGTCTGCGCTTGCCCGTCGAGGGTCAGGCTGAACGAATGGTCGGCGAGCAGCCGGGCCGCATCAGCCCAGTCGCCCGCCGCTTGGGTGTGCCGGATGGCCTCGACCACCTGGCCCTGCACGGTGAACCATCCGGCGGCCCGCCGGTGCAGCACCGGCACGTCCGCGGGCAGCGTCCGGCGCAGCTCCAGCCGCAGGAAATCCGCCAGCAGGTGGTGGTAGCGAAACCACGTGCGCTCGGGGTCCAGCGATTCGACGAACGCGTTGGCGTCCTCGAGTTCCAGCAGGATCCGTTCCGAGCCAGGCCGGCCGGTCAGCAGATTGGCCAGCTCGCCGGTGACCCGGTCGAGCAGGGAGGTGCGCAGCAGCAGATCCTGGACGTCGGGCGGCTGGCGGTCCAGCATCTCCGCGAGCAGGTACTCCGCGACCGTGCGGTCACTGCCGGAGAACTCCGCGACGAACCGCTCCGGGTCGGGGTGACCGGCCAGGGAGATCGCCGCGAGCCGCAGGCCCGCCGCCCACCCTTCGGTCCGCTGGTGCAGCAGCGCCACCCCGGCCCCGGACAGGCTGATACCCGAGGCATCAAGCAGCTCGCTGGTCTCGCGCTCGGAAAAGCGCAGATCCGCCGCGCGGATCTCGGCCAGCTCGCCGGCCAGGCGCAGCTGATGCAGCCGCAGCCGCACATCGTGACGGGTGGTCAGCATCGCGTGCACCTGCGGGGGAAGGTTCATCAGCAGCCGGGTCAGCTGAGCGAGCGCCTCTGGCGACGTCAGCTCATGCAGATCATCAATAACCAGCGTGACGCTGCTACGAGCGTCGGCGAGCTCCGAGAGCACCCGGTCGACCATCGCCGGTGCGTTGAAGTCGGGTGTCGCTGCTGGCAGTTCCGCGCCGCTGTTTGCACCGGTGACGTGACGGACCGCGTCGAGCAGGGCCAGCCAGAACTGCTGGGCGTCGTGCTGGTCGCGTTGCACCTGCAGCACGGCGAGCTGGCGCGGCTGCCCCGGACGGCCGGCCCAGGCGCGCAGCAGGCACGTCTTCCCGCTGCCGGCCGGAGCCGAGATGATCGTCACCTTCCGCGCCGCCGCGCGATCCAGGGCAGCGACAAGATCACCCCGGTCGATCAGCCGGGGAGTTGCTGGAGCCACCGTCAAGGGCCTGCCTTGATATCTACGCCTGACACCCCTAACGCCGGTCACGCAGTCCTGGCACCTTCTCTCGGTACCAGGCCAGCGCGCGTACTGTCAAACGGCGCGCGAACGTCGGTTCTGCTGCACTCTCATGCACGCGCCGCCGGCGCGATCCATTCCGTCCGGCATTCTCCAGGTGTGGCGAATCACCAGGATCCGGTGACGACCTCTCACCTGCCTGGCGGCGAGCCTGGGCCTGTCGCGAAGCCACGCACGCCGTCCAGGGGGGCGTGCAGCGAGATTCCAGGGAGATACCGTGACCTCACCAGCCTCCGGCGCCAGCGCCGCGGACCTGCCCGACTACGCGCCGATCCCGCGGTCCTCGCTGGGCCCGGCCCTCAATGAGCAGGGGTATTACGTCGGACGGGTCGAGCGGAACCTGTACTACGTCACCGACGGCGTCTACCAGTCGGCGTTCCTGACCACCCGGTACGGTGTCGTGCTGTTCGACGCGCCGCCGAG
>WNGE01008069.1_pt1 | contig 11324 bp, 9 predicted proteins | sample 5400651 | NCBI WGS metagenome assembly WNGE01 (sample SAMN13153370, study PRJNA577476) | soil metagenome | isolation source: 60 cm soil or saprolite under grassland replicate 2 | place: USA:California | collected 2016-06-15 | reverse complement strand
TCGGCGGCGTCGTGCAGCGGGCCGCTCGGCAAGCGGTGTGATTTCCCGGCGACCTCCTTGATCGACTCGTCCGCCAGCTCGATCAGCGCATCATCGAAGAGGATCGGCTCGATGCTCCAGATGCGATCCCACCCGACCTCGATGTCCTCCTGCTGCGCGAACTGCTCGGAGGCATGCTTGGCATCGGAGAGCATGGACTCGAGCTTGGCGGCATGGAGATGGCGTTGGTCGAGCAGGCACTCCGCTGTCTCCACGACCGATGTGACGATCCCCGGCTTCGTGACGACGCCGCCAATCGTGCAGACGGCGCCCTCACCGGTCCGCCTCGCGATCTCGCGGATCTCGAGCTCGAGCCGTGCGGCGCCTGCCAGCGCGTCGCGGCGTTTGTCCATCGGCGTGGAGCCGGCGTGCGCCGCCTGCCCGCGGAACGTGACCTGGTGCCGCTCGACACCGAAGGTTCCAAGGACGACTCCGAGTGGCAGGTCCATCGACTCGAGCACCGGCCCCTGCTCGATGTGCAGCTCGAGGTAGGCCGCGGCCCCTTCGAGCTCGGAGCGGGCGTCGAGGGCAGCGTCGAGCTCGACGCCATGATCGCGCAGCGCGTCGGGCAGCGCGACGCCGTCCGCGTCCTTGCGACCGCGCAACTCGTACTGGTCGGCCATCGATCCCGCCGCAGCCGAGGAGCCGAACAGCGAGCGGCCGAAACGGGCACCTTCTTCGTCTGCCCAGTTCACGAGCCGGACCGTCGCCGGGGGCTGACCGTCTGCGGCGATCCGGCGCAGCACCTCCACCCCGGCCGTCACGTTCAGGGCGCCGTCCAGCCAGCCGCCGTTGGGAACGGAGTCGATGTGGCCGCCGATCAGCACCGACCGATCCGAGCCCCCGCGGAGCGTGAACCACTGGTTGCCGGCCGGATCGACCACCTCCTCCGCCCCCGTCTCCGCGACCTTGCCCCGTAGCCACTCTCGCGCGCGCTCCCACGTCTCCGTCCAAGCGACCCGCTGCGCACCGTTGTCGTCGCCGGTCAGCTCCTGGAGCTCACGCAGCTCTTCGACTGTCCGGCGGGGCTCCAGTGCCACGCGGCGACTCTAACTTCCCCACTGCGAGTGTGGTAAGCATCGTCGATGTCGGCGATCGCGGTCGAGCACTCGAGAAGAGGGCTCACCGGTGCCCTGCCGCGCGCAGCCGCGCGTGCGCTGCTTTTGCCTGTCGGCCTCGCCGCGCTGTGGGGCTTCTGGGAGGGATACCGCTGGCTCGGCATGCGCGGACACTGGACGTGGCCGTTCACCGTCAACGACACGAACATGCCGCACGTCAGCAAGATCTGGCACGCATTCGGACAACCGTTGCAGCCGGACGGACCGCCGCTGCGTCATTACCTCTGGCACTACGCGCTCTTCACCGGCAAGGAGGCGCTGGCCGGCTTTCTGCTCGGCGCGGTGATCGGTTTTCTGCTTGCCGTCGTCCTCGCGCACTCGAACGTGCTGCGCCGCGGACTCCTCCCCTACATCGTCGTGTCTCAGACCGTTCCGATTCTCGCGATCGCGCCGATGGTGGTAGTCGGGCTCGGCACGAAAGGCGTCAAGCCGTGGGTCGCCGTTGCCGTCATCGCGGCGTACCTGACGTTCTTCCCCGTCGCGATCAACACCCTGCGCGGATTGCACTCGCCCGAACCACGCGCGCTGGAGCTGATGCGCTCCTATGCGGCTGGTCGCTGGAAGATCCTCTGGCGGCTGCGCGTGCCCGCGTCGCTGCCCTACGTCTTCTCCGCCCTGAAGATCTCTGCAACCGGGAGCGTGATCGGCGCCATCATCGGGGAGACGCCTGCATCGCTTCAGGGCGGTCTCGGCTATGCGATCGTCAACTTCAACCAGTACTACTCGACGCAGCCGGCGAATCTCTGGGCGACCATCATCGCGTGTGCGCTTCTCGGGATCGCGTTCTTTCTGGCGGTCGTCGTACTCGAGCGACTGATCCTCAGGAAAGCACCGGAGCACGTGGCGTGAGCGCCGTCGCGATCAAAGGCGTCTCGAAGCAGTTCAAGGCGGGAGTCACAGCGCTGCAGGGAATCGATCTCGAGGTCGAGCCGGGCGAGTTCGTCTCGCTGATCGGCCCCTCTGGTTGTGGCAAGTCGACGCTACTGCGCATCATCGGCGACCTGACCAAGCCCACGGCCGGGTCGGTCGAGGTGAACGGCAAGCCCGCCGAACGTGCGCGGCGCGACCACGAGTACGGGATCGTGTTCCAGGACTCAGTGCTGTACGACTGGCGAACGGTGGCGAAAAACATCTCGCTCCCGCTCGAGCTCCTGCGCTGGAGCCGGGGACGGCGGACCGCCCGGGTCAAGGACATGCTCGACCTCGTCGAGCTCACGGGCTTCGAGAGCCACCACCCCTGGCAGCTCTCGGGGGGAATGCAGCAGCGCGTCTCGATCGCGCGCGCACTCTCGTTCTCGCCGGCTCTGCTGCTCATGGACGAACCGTTCGGCGCGCTCGACGAGATGACGCGCGAACGGCTCAACTCCGAGCTGCTGCGGATCTGGCAGGAAACCGCCTCGACCGTCGTCTTCGTGACGCACTCAATCCCGGAGGCCGTGTTCCTCTCGACACGCGTCGTCGTCATGTCGGCACGCCCTGGACGTATCGCCGGACTCATCAGCGTCGACCTGCCGCAGCCCCGGACGAGCACGACGAGAGAAGAGCCGCATTTCTTCGAGCTCGTCACTCAGGTGCGCGAGCAGCTGGCGGCCGCAGGCGCACCGCTCGGGGAGACCCAGGAGCCCGCCCTGGTCGAGGAGTCGATCTGAGCACCATCGTTCAACCCGTACCGCGTAGCGTCGGCCGCCGGGTGGGCCGGACGGCGCTCGACTGGATCCCGGCGCTGGCCGTCTTCGCGATCGGGATCGGCGCCTGGCAGGGTCTCGTCGCGGCGTTTCACGTCCAGGAGTTCCTCCTGCCCAAGCCGACCTCGATCGGCGACGCATTCTGGAGCCAAAAGAGCGCGTTGTGGAGCCAAGGGATCTACACGTTCAAGGAGGCGCTCGGCGGTTATGCCCTCGGAGCGGGCCTTGGCGTCCTGGTCGCATTGTTCTTCGCCGCCTGGCGTCCGCTTGCCGGTGCATTCATGCCCTACGCGGTCGCCGCCAATGCGATTCCGATCATCGCGTTCGCCCCGATCATGAACAACTGGTTCGGGCTCCTCAATCCCTTCTCGAAGATGGCGATCGCAGGTGTGCTGTGTTTCTTTCCCGTGATGATCAACACACTGCGAGGCCTGACCTCGGTCCACCCCTCGTCGATCGAGCTGATGCAGTCCTATGCGGCGGGACGGCTCTCCATCTTCCGGCGCGTGCGGATCCCAAATGCGCTCCCGCACATGTTCACGGGCTTGAAGGTGGCGACAGTCCTCTCGATGATCGGCGCGATCGTCGGCGAGTACTTCGGCGGTCCGACCGAGGCCCTCGGCGTGAAGATCCTCAACGATTCGTCTTACGGCAACTTCACGGACGCGTGGGCAGGAATCGTGATGGCCAGCCTCCTCGGCATCGCGTTCTACGCCGTGGTCGCGTTGGCGGAACGCCTGACGACCAGCTGGCACCCGTCCGCGAGAGCCTTCCATACGGAATGAGATCAGGGAGAATGGCGGAGGTCGGACTAGAGGAGGAAGCGAATGAGGCACAGATGGGTCGTGGGAATCGCAGCGCTTGCGTGCTTGGTGGTGGCCGGGGGGGCAGCCGCCCGAACCCAGCTAGGAGCGAGCGCGAAGAAGACGAAGGTGACCCTGCAGCTGAAGTGGGTCACGCAGGCGCAGTTCGCCGGCTACTACGCGGCGAAGGCGAAGGGGTACTACTCGAAGGCCGGGCTCGACGTCACGCTCAAGGTCGGTGGCCCGACGATCACGCCAGAGCAGGTTGTGCTCGGCAAGCAAGCGGATTTCGGCATCGACTGGGTGCCGAGCATGCTGTCGTTCCGCGATAGCGGCAAGAAGATCATGAGCATCGCGCAGGTGTTCTCGAAGAGCGGGATGACCGAGCTCACCTGGAAGGACAGTGGCATCACGACGATCGGGAAGATGCGCGGCAAGAAGGTCGGGGTCTGGTGCTGCGGGAACGAGAACGAGCTCTACGCTGCGCTCGTCAAGAACGGCATGGATCCCAAGGACAAGAAGGACGTCACGATCGTCAACCAGCCGTTCAACATGGACTTGTTCCTCAGCCGCGAAGTCGACGCTGCCGCCGCGATGACGTACAACGAGCTGGCCCAGGTGCTCGAGACGAAAAACCCGAAGACCGGGAAGCTCTACCAGACCTCCGATCTCAACATCATCAAGATGGAGGACGGTTCGAGGGGCGCGGGCACGTCGATGCTCGAGGACGAGATCTTCGTGCGTGACGACTGGATCAAGGACAAGAAGAACCAGGGCATCGCGAAGAAGTTCCTGGCAGCTTCCTTCAGAGGCTGGATCTATTGCCGCGACCACGCGAGCGACTGCGTGAAGATCGTGCTCAAGAACGGCCCAGCGCTACCGGGCGGACACCAGCGCTGGCAGATGAACGAGATCAATGCGCTGATCTGGCCGAACAAGCTCGGCATCGGCATTACCGATCCGAAGGCGTTCAGTCGGACGGCGAAGATTGCGCGGCAGTTCAAGGTGATCAACAAGGCGCCCTCGGGTGCCTACCGGGTCGACCTCGCCAAGGCTGCCGTCGCGCAGCTGAAGGCGCAGGGGGTCGATGTCTACGGCAAGAAGTGGAAGAAGGCGAAGGTCAAGCTCACGGAGGGCGGGAAGTAGCGAGACCGAGAAAGGAGATCCGCCGATGTCCGTACTGATCAAGGGCGGCCGCATCCTCACCGCGGCCGACGACTACGTCGGCGACGTGTACGTCGAGGGCGAGCGGATCTCACTCATCGGCGAGTCGCTGGACGTCCAGGCCGACAAGGTGATCGACGCAGCCGGGAAGTACGTGCTTCCCGGCTGTGTCGACCCGCACACGCACCTCGACATGCCGTTCGGCGGGACCGTGACGATCGACGACGTGGAGTCGGGGCAGACCGCGGCAGCGTTCGGCGGCACGACGTGTCACGTCGACTTCATCATCCAGCCGCCGGGCTCGACCTTCGCCGACGCGCTCGAGGAATGGCGCGGCAAGGCGAACGGCAAACAGGTGATCGACATGGGCTATCACATGGCTGTCACCGATCTGCGCGAGGGCGGGACGCTGGAGGAGCTCGCATCGCTGCCCGAGCAGGGGATCACCTCGTACAAGCTCTTCATGGCGTACAAGGGTGCGCTGATGGTCGACGACGAGACGCTCTTCAAGACGATGGAAGTCGCGGCCGACACGGGCGCGCTCGTGATGGTGCACGCCGAGAACGGCGACGCGATCGACGTGCTCGTCAAAAAGGCGCTCGCCGAGGGACACACAGAGCCGCACTGGCACGCCCTGACGCGACCTCCCGAGACCGAAGGTGAAGCGACCAACCGCGCGATCCAGCTGGCGCGCGTTGCCGGTTGCCCGCTGTACGTCGTGCACGTGTCGTGCAAGGAGTCGGTCGATCCGATCGCCCTCGCGCGCGAAAAAGGGTGGGACGTGTGGGGCGAGACCTGCACGCAGTACTTCTTCGTCGACTACACGTTCCTCGAGCGTCCGAACTTCGAGGGCGCGAAGTACGTGTACACGCCTCCTCCCCGCGCGAGGGAGAACCAGGATGTCCTCTGGAACGCGGTACGGACCAACACGCTCAGCGTGATCTCCACCGACCACTGTGCGTTCCGCTGGGACGGCCAGAAGACGATCGGCCGTGACGACTTCTCGAAGATCCCGAACGGCGGTCCGGGCCTCGAGAACCGGCTGCAGATGATCCACGAATTCGGCGCCCGCGCGGGACGGATCTCGCTCAACCGGATGGTCGAACTGCTCTGCACCAATCCGGCGAAGCTCTTCGGGCTCTACCCGCGCAAGGGCACGATCGCCGTCGGCTCGGACGCGGACATCGTCGTCTTCGATCCCGAGCGCAAGGTGACGATCTCAGCGCGGACGCAGCACTCGAAGACGGATTACAACTTGTATGAGGGCACGGAGGTGACGGGCTCGCCGGAGATCGTGCTCCTGCGGGGAAACCTGCTCGTCGAGGGGGACGAGCTCGTCGCCGAGCCGGGAATCGGCAGATTCGTGGCCCGAGCGAAGTTCGGCCAGGAGTTGAAGCCGGAGCGCGCAACCGCCGCGGCCTAGACTCGATCCGGCCTCCGTCTTACACTCGTCCGAACCAATCCGGGTCTACGAGGGAGGTTTGCAGTGGCCGACTCTCGCCCACGGCACGAAATCGCGACCGACGTCGACGACATTCGCGCCGATCTCGAGTTCGAGCGGCAGGAGCTCGAGGGCTCGATCCGGCACGACTACTCCACGAGTGGAACGGGGATCGTCCCGCTCGACCGCAGGCGCCCGATGTGGCACTTCGCGGGACTCTGGACGACGTTCGTCGCCGGGTTCTCCTACATGGTGCTGGGCTTCGAGATCCACGACGGCGGCTACTCACTCGCCGCCACCGTCGGGATCGCGGCGCTCGGCTACGGCCTCTACGTGGCGTACGCGCTACTCGGGTCGTACCTCGGCTCGCGGACGGGGCAGACGCACGCGTTATTGACGCGGTCGATCTTCGGCAGCGCCGGCTCCGTGATCGTGTCGCTGTTCGTGCTGATCGCCCCGCTCGGGTGGGTCGGCTTCCAGGCCGGCCTGCTGGCGAACCTGTGGCACGGCTTCTACGGCTGGGGTCACGTCGAGGCGATCGCGATCATCCTCGCAGCGGTGATGATCCTCAACAACCTGCTCGGTTTCACCGGGATCAGCGTCTTCGCGCGCTATCTCGTGACGCCGGTCCTGATCGTCTGGTGCATCTATCTGGTGGCGAAGGGCTTCATCACCGACAGTGGCCACCTCGGCGGGACGCCCGGCGGCCATCTGCCGTTCTGGGTCGCGGTCGGGGCGGCGATCGGCTTCTCGATGTGGGGAAACGAGCCGGACTTCTGGCGGTACGGAAGGCCGCGCTTCACGTGGCCGGTGCCGACGTACATCTTCGCGGCGGCCTGGTTCATCCTCTTCACGATGGGCGGTTGGATGATGCTGACGCTTGCAGGCGACGCCGATCCGTTCAACTTCAGCGTGCACTACTCGCTGTTCGGCGCCTTCTGGCTCGCGTTCATCATCGCGACGATCAGCCAGTTCGCGATCAACGACGGGAACTACTACGAGTCGGTGAACGCCGGCCAAAACCTGCTGGGCGGCTGGCGGCACTGGCGCCGTGTCTACACGTGCGTCGCGGTTGCAGGCGGCGGCGCGCTGGCGGCGTGGATCGTGAACTACAAGGCTGTCAACGGCTGGTTCGACGTCGCAACGTTCCTCGCGATCACGGTGCCGTGCGCGACGGTGATCATGACCGTCGACCACTTCGTCCTACCGGAGCGATTCAGCATCTCGCGGCCGCTGCTGCAGGTGCCGTCGTGGCAGGAGGCGGGCCGGATCAACATCCCGGCGGTCGTCTCGCTCCTCGTCGCCGTCGCCTACGGCGCGATCGCCAGCGCAATCCTGCCGGGAAACCTCGGCTATGACACGGCCCGCAACTGGGGCCCGGTGCCGCTCGAGTGCTGGGTGCTGTCGGGTGCCCTGTACATGGCGCTGGTCGCCGCGGTCCAGACCTCGCCGAACGTGAAGCGAATCCTCGCCTTCAGCCGGCCGGCGCTCGAGACGAGCGTCCCGCCGGGTGCGGTCGTGGACGTCGCGAGCGAGGCGGGCGAGGCGCCTTCGGGACGGGCACGGCCTCTGCCGGCCATCTAGAAGTCCGGATAAACCTGCTCGTCGACGACGATGGGCTCCAGGCGGCGGCGCCGGAGCCCGTCGTCGGCGCGGGCTCGGCGAGCGGCCTCGCGCCCCTCCACAAACTCGACGTCACCGGCCGCGAGGGCGTGCTCGATCAGCCGCCGCAGCACCTCGACGCGGTGCGGCCGTCCGGACAGGAAGGGATGGCAGGTGAGCACGAAGATGCAGCCGTGTCGCCGCATCGCGTCCAGCTCGCTCGTCCAGAGGTCGAGCACCTTCTGCGGTGACTCGATCGGGCTCTTGAACGGCGGCCGCGGCAGATAGGCGTACTGCTCCCAGTCGTCCAGGCTCCAGTGCACCGGCAGCTCGACGATGTCGCCGGCAGTCGTCTCGAGCAGGTAGGGGCGGTCGTCATCCATCAGGCTGGAGTCGTAGTCGAGGCCGTATTCGGCGACGAGCGCCGGCGTGCGCCAGGCCGGCTCCCAGCTCGGACAGCGAAAGCCGTCGAGCTTGACGCCGAAACGGCCGAGCGCGGAAAGCGCTCGCTCGAAGTCGGCGCGCTCCGCAGCCTCCTCCTGGTCGAACGGGCTGAAGTGCGCGTAGGAGTGATGGCCGACCTCGTGACCGGCCGCGAGGATGCGCTCCACGGTCTCCGGGTATCGCTCGGCGGTCACACCGGGGACGAAGAACGTCGCGGGCAGGGAGTACTCCGCCAGCAACGCGATGATGCGCGGGACGCCGACGAGCGGGCCGTACGCCTGGTGCGACATGACGCCGGCGTTGTCTGCGTAACGCCGCCCTTCGACGAGGATCGGCGTCTCGGCGTCGACGTCGAAGGAGAGGAGCGCCTGGATCACGCGAGCGCTCTCAGCGCGAGCAGCTCCCAGAGGACGTTCGCCGCGGCGAGTGCGGTCTGCTGTCCCGGCCCATCGTAGGAAGGCGAGACCTCGACCACATCGCACCCGGCCAGCTTGATGCCGCGCAGCGCGCGGAGGAGGCCGACCGCTTCGGCCGTGGAGAAGCCCGCGATCTCCGGTGTGCCAGTGCCGGGTGCGAACGCCGGGTCGAGGAAGTCGACGTCGAAAGAGAGGAAGACCGGCCGCGTCCCTACCTTGTCCCGGACGAGCTCGCCGTACTGCTCCGGGCCGAGCGCGCGCAGGTCGTCGTTGGTCAGCACGGTGAAGCCGAGCTCGCGCGCACCCTGCAGGTCTCCTGCGGCGTAGACGGATCCGCGCATGCCGGCCTGGACCGAGGCGTCCGGATCGAGCAGCCCTTCCTCGGCGGCGCGCTTGAACGTCGTGCCGTGGAAATAGCGCTGGCCGAAGTACTCGTCCCAGGTGTCGGCGTGCGCGTCCAGTTGCACGAGTGCGAGCGGCCCGTGCTTCTTCGCGAGCACACGCAACTCCGGCAGAGTGATCGAGTGGTCCCCGCCCAGCGCGGCCGGGAAAACTCCGGCTTCGACGAGCGGCTCGAGTGCGTTCTCCACCTGCGCGTACGTTCGCTCGGTGTCGCCGGGCGAGACGGGCAGGTCGCCGTAGTCGATGATCGAGAGCGCCTCGACCACGTTGACGTCGTGCGCGGGGTGGTACGGCCGGATCAGCGCCGAGGCGGACCGGATCGCCTCGGGCCCGAATCGTGCCCCCGTGCGGTAGGTCGTGGCGGTGTCGAAGGGGATCCCGTAGACGGCGGCGTCGACGCCGGCGAGATCGGTGACGTGGGGCGCCCGCATGAAGGTACGGATCCCGGCGAAGCGAGGGATGACCTGGGCATCCAGCGGTCTGTACGGAGGTCCGGCCACCGGTTTACGGTAACGCGGTGGACCTCCTCGTTCGCAATGTACGTGTCGGCGAGGGCCTCGTCGACCTGGGGATCGAAGGAGGCCGCTTCGTCCGGATCGCCCCTGAACTGGACGCAGACGGGGCGCAGACGCTCGACGGGGGTGGGCGGCTGGCGACGCCGCCTCTGGTGGATTGCCATCTGCATCTCGATGCATCGCTGACGGCCGGACGGCCCAGGTACAACCAGTCGGGGACGCTGATCGAGGGTATCCAGGTCTGGGGCGAGCTGAAGGAGAGCCTGACGGCCGACGACGTCTTCGAGCGGGCGAGCGAGATCGTGCGCTGGTCGGCGGCACAGGGAACGCTCTTCATCCGGGCGCACGCCGACGTCTCGGCGAAGAACGAGGCACCGCTGCGCGGACTGCTGCGCGTGCGCGACGAGCTGGCCGACCTCGTCACCATCCAGGTGACCGCCTTCCCGCAGGACGGGATCTACTCGCATCCGGCCAACGAGGAGCTGTTCGAGAATGCGTTGCGGCTCGGCGCGGACTGTGTGGGCGGGATCCCCCACTACGAGCCGACGATGGAGCTCGGGCACCGCGAGGTGCACCGTGTGTTCGAGCTGGCGAAGCAGTACGGGCGGCGGATCGACGTCCACTGCGACGAGACGGACGATCCGAGCTCTCGCTTCCTCGAGGTGATGGCGGACAACACCGTGCAGGAGGGCCTCGGCGGACGCGTAACGGCCAGCCATTGCACGGCGATGGGCTCCTACGAGCCGTACTACTCGTCGAAGCTGCGCGGCTTTCTGAGGCGTGCCGGCATCAACATCGTCGTCAACCCCTATGCCAACTCCCTGATCCAGGGTCGGCTGGATCCGTATCCCAAGCGGCGCGGGTTCGCGCAGCTGAAGGAACTGCTGGCGGAGGGCGTCAACGTGTCGCTCGGGAACGACGTCATCGTCGACCCGTGGTACCTGCTCGGAAAAGCAGACCTCGTGGACGCCGCTTCCTTGGCGCTGCACTTCACGTACATGTCCGGGCTCGACGAGATCCCGGAGATGCTGGAGTGCGCGACGACGCGTGGGGCGCGCACGCTGGGCGTCGAGGACGAGTACGGCATCGAGGAGGGCAAGCCGGCCGACTTCGTCGTTTTCGACGCGCCGTCCGCGCTGGAGGTGATGCGACTCAAGCCGGTGCGCCGCTGGGTGATCCGCCGAGGGCGTGTGATCGCCGAGACGACTCCACCGCGGACGACGCTCCTCGGCGAGGACGTGACGTTCGCAGCGCCGAGTTAAAACCTGTCCGAACTACCAGGGTCTGACCCTGGGTGTAACGAAACCGTGACGTTCTCTGCACAACCGCCCCGTCCGAACGGAACGGGTTGCAACCACCAGGGTCTGACCCTGAATGTGACGAATTTCTCGCAGTTCGCCCACAGGGGAATCGTCGACGTGTCCCGGCTATCGCTTGATGGCGACGTACTCGCCGAAGATCCTGGACGCGTCGTAATTGACGCCCTCGAGCTGGAAGCCCGCATGCTGGAGGAGACCCTCCAGGATCCACGCGAACGTGCTGTGCTCGTCACGCACGTGCGCCCTTAGCTCGTCCGGCGTCCAACCCTCCGACGAGGACGCGGCGCCCGACTCGATCCACACGCCAAGGAACGTCTCTGCGTCCGCCGGGTCGAACGAGTAGACGAGATCGCGCAGACGGAGCAAGCCGCCCGCT
>WNGE01008067.1_pt1 | contig 11326 bp, 13 predicted proteins | sample 5400651 | NCBI WGS metagenome assembly WNGE01 (sample SAMN13153370, study PRJNA577476) | soil metagenome | isolation source: 60 cm soil or saprolite under grassland replicate 2 | place: USA:California | collected 2016-06-15 | reverse complement strand
TTCTGCTCATGATGCTTTGTTCAAGATCTTATGCTATCATGTCAGATTGAGCCTTCTTTTCTCACTCCCCTCCCTTAAGTTGGTGCGAATAGGCGAGCACAAGGCATCGCCCCTACCATGCTACGGCTTCGCAAGCCGGGGCGTGCATAGGCCCCGGGGCAGGGCGAGCACAAGGCATCGCCCCTACCATGCTACGGCTTCGCAAGCCGGGGCGTGCATGGCGGCAAAGGAACGTTTCTTTCCCTTCACCCGGAAATTTCACTCTATGTGTCATTCGCCAACAAAGTCATGTAGGGATGCAATTGATTGCGCCTGATAGACATCACCTACGAGAGAGGACCAACTATCTCGTGGGGGCGCTCGCGTCGACCTTCGAGCCTGGTCACCGCCGCAACCGTGCCTCATCACGAAGGGCCTGCAAATTTAACAATTCCGCCACCTCGTACGTCATCGACGTACTATCCACTACCGGCCTTAACCGTACCAGTGTCGGAAAGTGACCAATACGCCCATGCAGCTCGGCCAGCAGCGCCATCGCTACTGGTGCATAACCAGGAGGATTAACCACCAGTGGAAGCGTCTGCCAATCCTCCGAGTTAAGCATCGTTGCATCGGCAAGTATTGCAGCCTGCTCTGCCAGCGAACGTTCATTATTAATCTGCACCTGGATTCCGCGCACTTCTATCTCTATGCCCAATTGTACGATAAGCTGTTCGCGTTGAGAGGCTGTAAATGGGTGAGAAAAATTTAGGACAAGTATCATAGGTTTGACTTCCCCAATGTTGTTTCTAGCATACTATCCTCTCCAAAAAAACACATCAGAAGTACCTCTGAGTTTTTTCAGAGTTATTTCTGATGCGTTATCTGCGAAAGAGCGGTATACTCTACCTAATCATCGAAGTACTTTTCAAACTTGTCGCGCAAAAAGTAGTAATTGAGCGATTGGTTCTCTGGCATCTCCCAGGCGATGCGGCACTCCTGGAAAATTTTTGACGTATGTGTACTTACCGTACTGGGGGTAATAAAGAGTGCACCTGCGACCTGCTGTGGATTCATTCCTTTAGCAAAGGCTCGCAGGACTTTAAGCGGCGCTTTCGTTAACGTTTGCTCTACTTGTTTACAGCGTTTTTCCTCTTGCGCATCTATTTGGGCGACTTGAGAACGCAGTATAGCCTTTGCGCTAATATCTTCTTGTTCTGGCAGCGTTGCAAAGTACGTTCGCCAGGGCACAAATGGTATTTCGATCAGTGAAACACTCTCCACAGGAGATATATGCATAAGCTTGCCATCTCTGGCTTGCTGCTTAATTTCTTCTGTAGTATAAATGTGCCAGATGTGATCCATATGATGCTTGAAATTGAGTTGAGCGGCTGATATTGCAGTGAGCGCCATCAGGCGTCTTCCACCTGTTACAGATAGATGAATACAGCGGTATTGCTGTTTCAAGTCTCGGATGAGCTGATGGATGGTCTCTAAGGCGCCGGTTGCGCTAATGTCATCTACAATGTCCTTGAGGAGCGTATTATCGTCCAACCGTAGAACGTGCGAGCGTAAATGAATTGTGCCTCCGTTGAATTGGTAATGGTCGCCAACGAACTCAGCGTTGAGGCATTCCAGTAAATGTTGTAACCGAGTGTCTGATGCTTCCGGATGGAGCACGATCACCTCGCTAATTGGTATGCCGCGTCTTAGAAGCAAATCAAGCGTAAACGTCACCACCTGTGGCTGACCACCCAGGGTTGCAAGGAGTGTATGTGTGTGTGTAGACATACCTGTCTCTCTAATTCTATCTATGAAACGACGGGAGCAGGCGTCTCAATGATTAATCTATTACCAGTTATCTTGATCGGTGGGCCTCCCCACGCGGGCAAATCCGTGCTCACCTATAGCATAACTCAGGCGTTACGACAACGAAATATCGATCACTTTGTCATACGCGCTTGCCCCGATGGAGAAGGTGACTGGTCTCAAGAAATCGATCAGAGAGCGGTCAGGCGTCTTCGTTTCAAAGGCGATTGGACTCCCGAATTTGTGAAAAACATTTGCCGTGACCTGGAACGCCGTCACTTTCCCTTGCTCGTTGATGTTGGTGGGCGTTTAGAACAATGGCAAACGGTGATTCTTCGTCACTGTACCCATTCCTTGCTACTTCTTCACCCTGACAACGAAGATACCGCCAATTTCTGGCGTCCACTCGCAGCGTCATATGGTCTGTTACCATTGGCTCAATTATACTCCGTGCTTGATGGGGTATCCACTATTACATCGAAATCGCCTGTTGTTGCAGGAACCCTGGTGGGATTAAACCGTAATACCCTTGCCCATGGACAGCTTTTTAACCTACTCGTAGAACGTATTATCTCGTTATTCACCTCGTATTCTTCTGCAGAGTTACGTAGAGGACACCTGGATTCCGCTCCCGGCGAGCTAGTAGACCTGGATGCGCTTATCCAAACATGGGCGCCTCAATCAAAACGTTGGGAACCAGCAATGTTGGCGCATCTCTTGGAGAAAGTACCTCAAAGTAGACCCCTGGCTGTCTACGGTCGTGGCACAAACTGGCTCTACGCGGCTCTGGCTATCCATACTAATAAAGAACCATTCTTCCAGTTCGATTCGCGACTAGGATGGACAACTCCACTGCCTGTCCAGGCTGGTCTGTCAACATCCCCAGAAATTCAAATAGTTTCTGCTGTATACAATCACCTTTCTGTTATTTCGGTCCATCCTGCCAATGATCATATTGATTATGAACAAGTGAAAAATATTTCTTTTCCACCAGTTTCCACCAGACAAGGGCTTATTCTCAGCGGCAAAATCCCTCTCTGGCTTGTAACAGCCCTGGTGCGACTCTACCACAGGGTAGGTCAACCCTGGATAGCCTGTCACTATCCTCCGTTAGAGGGCGCAGTCATTATTTACTCGCGCACAAGGACATATGCGCCTGGTGATATTATCCCGATGCCTACGTGGTAGTAGCTAATTAAGGAAGTAAATCTGCACTATAGGTAATAATTGCTAATACAGTATCTAAAAGTGCGTCATACAGTTATAATGGCGAACAGAAAGGACAGCATATGTATGGAAATACCATTTCCTACTCTAGCGCCAACCAGGCTCTACGCCTTCTTATTAAAATTGCGTCCACTACAACAAGGTACGCTCATGGCCTTCTCCGGTGAACTGGTGCACGGAGCGTGGTTGAAATGGCTAAGTTATGCCGCACCTGACGTAGCCAACTGGCTGCACGAAGGCAACAAACGCCGACTCTTCACCTGCTCCAGCTTGCAATTTCCCATCCCGACACAAAGAATGCGTGAAGCTGAACGAGACAACATCCATCTCCCTCTTGATCCCGAAAAAACCTACACCGTGCGCGTTACCCTGCTTCTAGGTGAGCTTTTTCCTCTATTTCACAAAGCTCTCACGGACTTCAACACCCAAAACCACGGAGCCAGCAAACCGCCATTCATGCAGATCGGTAAGCAATCCTTTCTGCTGGAAGAAGTAATCGCCGACCTTGATGATCCTACCGGCTGGACAGGCTACACATCATTGACCAACCTGGTAGAGAAAGCAAAATCGCTCAAATTGGGCAAAGTGGAACCTCTGACATTAGAGTTTGCCTCGCTGACTACTTTCAATAGGGGTAGCGCGAAAACTAGAGCCTATGGCAGCCATCCCGCCCGTTTACCTTTGCCCCATTACATCTTCCCTGGCTTGGCCAGACGCTGGGAAGAACTGGCCCCGCAAGAACTTGTTAGTTTGGTGCAAAGAGAGCGCATTGAACAATATTGCCAGGATGATGGCATCATCATAACAGATTACGACCTGAAACCCCATCAGTTGAAATTTACAACCCACGTCCAGGTAGGTTTTGTAGGAACCTGTAAATATGCTCTACGCGGCCCTGACGATCCAGTGACAGATGAAGCTCCATTAACGGTGCGTCAGCAAATCCTGTTGTTGTCTCAGTTGGCTTTTTATTGTGGTGTTGGATACAAAACGTCTATGGGGATGGGGAGGACGCAGTCTGTTTAGAATTTCTCTCTACTAAAAATCAGAACTTACTCCGAAAAAACCATAAGTACTTATGATGTTAAATCGATATCAATTATGCTATACTGCCAATGCTTAACCTATACTACGGCACGCAAAATCTTATCGTGGAATGGATGGAGGTGAGACCTTCGTGGGAAAATCACTTGTAGCGTTGGATACTGATCATATCAAAGAATATGTATTTGGTACAGATAAACTGAAAGAGATTCGTGGAGCTAGCTCGATACTCGATAAATTAAACCGCGATGCAATGGGAGAAGTTGCTCGTGAAGAGGACCCCAGAGCTGAACAGGTCTATGCGAATGGTGGCTCAGGCCTGTTTCTGGTTGACACGGCAAAAGCAGACGGGCTTGGTAAAGCGATTCAGCGTGAATATAGGGTGCAAACGGCTGGAGGGGCCACTATCACCTATGCGGTGCAACATATCCCCAAAGGTAAAAATCCCTGGAAGGACGATATTCGCCAGGAACTGGAATTGTTGCGCCATCGCTTGCGTCAAAACAAGGACCGGCAGCCGGATCTGAATGAGATTGCTCTGTTCTCTCACCCCTTTATACGTCCCTGTGATGCTTGCGGAGTCGAGTATGCAGAAGAAACCCAGAGTGATCAGGATGATCCTGATGAACCTGAGGGTCGCTATTGTCGAGTGTGCCTGAGAAAGCGCGAAGAGGACATTGACATCAAGACACGTATTCCGAACCTGATACGTGCTGCAAGAGAAGGACGGTTGGCAGATAAAACGCTTTGGGGCCGTATTTTAGAATCATTAAACCCCTCTGACAAATCAGGTTATGATCTCTCTGGTACTCCAAAACGCCCAAGAGACTTCAATGTCTTTAGTAACTTCACAAGTGGGAAAGATTATCTTGGACTGATCTATGCGGATGCAAACGGAATGGGGAAAGCTCTTGAAACGCAAAGTACCTTGCAGGAAGTGCAAGAGTTCGCAGAAGAAGTTGATAAGGCCGTTTTTAAGGCAATGGGATACGCCATCAGAGAACACCTTCCGGTACAAAAAGGCTTCTTTCCTTTTGACATTCTGCTCATAGGCGGTGACGATATTGTCATGGTGACAACCGCTGCGAAGGCTCTTCAAGTTGCATATACCATAGCCGAACAGTTTCACATATTTACAAAGCAGAAGTATACGCTTTCTGTAGGGGTCGTGCTTGCACCGATCAAGTATCCCTTTAACCTGCAACAAACATTGGCCGATGAAACTTTGAAAGCGGCGAAGAAGGCTGGTTCGGCCAATGATAACAGTCAGAGGAACGAGTCGCGTATCAACTTCGTCGTTGTCACTGGGAGCACCAGTCTTAGCTATCAGAAAATATACCAGGAATTGCATCGTAAGAAAGTACCATATGGCAACGAAGACGAATTTTATGCAACGCTGCGCCCTTATACACTATCACAGCTCAAGGATTTGCTTGCAGCACTCAGAAAAGGGAATAAAGAGCGGTTGGGACGCACAAAGCTTCATCAATTACGTGAAGCAATTCTTAAATTGAACCGTACAACAACCATACTGGAAGCCCTTTCACTGCGCAGAAATTGGAAACAAGAGGAACAGGTATTCATCAAACAACTAGTTGATAAGTTTGATACACGCTCAGCAAAGCAGCAGAAGGTAACAGGAACGCTCTTCCCCTGGTTCCTCGATGGGAAAGCTACCTATCGTACACCTCTGCTCGATTTCATCGAACTCTATGATTTTGTATCGTCAGAAGAAAGAGTGTAAGCCGATGACCCGCAATGACCGAATTCAAATACATTATAAGCTTACATTTGCGGCACCATTCCACTTTGGCACAGGTATCAGTGCAGGGTTAATTGATCGCACGGTAATCCGTGACTCAGGAGGTTATCTCTACGTACCTGCGTCAACTTTTAAAGGGGTCCTTCGTGAACACTGTGAACAGCTTTGCCGCTTCTACCTGCCAAACAGGCAGGTGGCTATTGCCAGCCCTCATAATGCCTATGTAGCACTTGCCGATTTCAGTGGCGCGCTCACTCCTGTTAGCCGTATCTTTGGCTCACACGTTTACCCAGGCAGACTACGCTTTGATGATGCAGAACAATCTGATCATTTGAGCTACGAAAGCAGCGATGCTGAAAACGAGAGAGTGGAAAAAGGAAAATATAAAGCAATACAAACAAGTATCTCAACACAGGTTAGGATAGATCGACTCACGGGCACGGCGGCAAGTGAGGCTCTCTACACTAGCGAATTTGGCATCCGTGATCTTGTCTTTGCGGGCACTATCAATGGTTGGCTCGAATGTACTCCAGTAGAGGCACTTGCGGTTACGGGAAAGGATGAGACGACCTATACAGGTACACCAACCTATTCGTTGTTGCTACTGTTTGCTGGCCTCCAGTTGATCGAGCGTCTTGGTGGAAATAAATCGACAGGAAAAGGTCAATGTACTTGTAGCATCATGACAGTAACAATCAACAAGCGTATATGCACCGAAGAGCAGTGGCAGTTCTGGCTAGAGCACCTGGATGTGTTGACGGCGTACCCACTTGCCTAGAGAGGAGGTAGTTGTGAAGCATTATTATCTATCAGTACAAACACGCTCACCTCTGGCAATACGCTCTGACCATGCCGAAGGGGGCGCAAAAACTATTCAATATATTACAGGGACAACTGTACTAGGAAGTCTTGCTTCTGCTCACCGATTGTTACGATCAGAACAAAAGGATGAATTCGCAGATCTCTTCCTAAACGGACGAGTGTATTTCCCTTATCTGTATCCAGCACAGTTCGATAGAAGCAAGAGTGGAATCCATGATTCGAACTTGCCAGTACTGCCTTTTCCTAAGACCGCTCAAAGTTGTAAACGCTTTCCTGGCTTCCATCCCCTACAAGGCGAAGATACTGACGAAAAACGGCATGGGATACGAGATAGTTTGCTGGACTGGGCTATATTCTCACTACTGGATAGAGAGGAGCGATCAATCCCAACACTGCTTGCCCCTTTAAGCCATCATACGTCCTGTACAGAATGTAAACAGATAATGGATCATGTGAGTGGCTACTATAGGCGCGGAAGGTCTGATAGTAGGCAGAAGATGAAAGCAAACGTGAATACACGCCTGCAAACTCGTACAGGGATCAATCGCGATTGGGGTGTTGTCGAGGAAAGCATATTGTACAACCGCGAAGTATTCGAGCAAGATATGCGCTTCTGGGGAGAGATGATTCTTCCTGATGAACTTGCTGGGACATTCAGAGGCTTTGTCGAAGAGGCTGACGCAGAAGATGTTGTTCGCCTAGGAACGGGAAGAACACGCGGGTTGGGCCGAGTAAATATCGAGATTTCAGAGGCAGAGACAAAAGATACTACTGACTTCGAAAATAGGTTAACCAACTTTGACGCAACTGTGAAGATGCAAGCACAGAAAGCAGAAGTCCGTAATCTCGCACCATTCTACATTGCTATTACGCTTTACTCAGCTAGTATCCTCTGTGATCCTTTTATGCGCTACCATAAAACGATAGAAGCAGATATACTCAATGAGCAACTGGATCATTCAACCATCACCCTTGAGAGAATCTACCAGTCTGCAGGGATACGGCGGATCAGTGGTTGGAATGAGCTGTGGGGAACACCGAGGATGCATGATTATGCAATGGAGATGGGTTCTACCTTTCTATTTACTTGCTCAGAAAAGCCAGATGACGTGCTCGTGCAAGCACTCTATAAGCTTGAGGAAGAAGGTATTGGTTGCCGACGTTCGGAGGGTTTCGGTCGGGTATGCATCTCGGATCCCTTTCACCTGGAAGGAGAACAATCTTGAATAAACGCATGAAGATTATCTTACGGGTCAACGAGCAAGCAGAGCGCTTCTATGATAAGTCAGAGGAACTAGGTACACTTGCCGCTTTTTCCTTTCGTGAGGAGCGTGGGCGAGAACGTCAGCAAAGGCACAGAGCTCAAATGACTGGCCTGGAAAATATCGCAGAGACGACCCTGAAAGCGACAGATGTACTAGACTACATCAAGAAACAGATCGCTCGTCAACCAGGATGGACAAAGACATATCAGGGCAAGAGCTTTGGCGAAAGCCTGAAAAGATATATTGAGAACAATCTCAAAGCGGATGTTGCCAAAGTTTGTACAAGCGTTGGTATTGGAGACGAGACAGACGAAGACCAGCGAGATCGACAACAGATTTACTTAAATCTTATCCGCCAGTTTATTCGCCAAGTAGTCGTGCAGTACGAGTATCATATCAGCCTTTCAGAAAGAGTTTCATCATGATTACTGAGAAAGAGCTAGGGAAGATACGGCTACTGAGTGATACCGAATTGTACCAACAAGCGGTGGATTTTATGCGCGGAATTGGCCGAACACTTCCGTCAACTCAAATCAATGGGTTGCTTAATGTGACGCTTGCCAATACCTATGACCAGCTAGAAAAGTTTGTGGAGCATCAACGTCAACGGACAACATGGCCTCCTAATGCACAACATGTGCCTGCATTCTACTTCAAACTATCACAAAAACTGAAGAGTATGGAGGCAGCATATATACTATCTCTTACACAGTATAGGCAAGAAAAACCCTCGCGGGAAGATGTACAGACACTGAAAATGTTGCTCGCACGCGATTTTATCCAGCACCTTCTCGCTGAAAATGCATATATGACGAGGAGGTAAGTTGACCATGATCAACATGGAAGATATCAAAGCAGTAACACGGGCAGATCAACAAGTCAGGAGAGAAGATGACACAGAATATGCTTCCTACGCGCTATGAGCTACGCAATCGCTATGTCTTCGAAGGGCAATTAGAAATGCGGACCGCACTACATGTCGGTGGCGGAAAAGCAACACTTAGCCACACTGATAGCCCCGTTGTACTTACACCAGAAGGTACTCCTTTTATTCCTGGATCAAGTTTCAAGGGGACGTTGCGTAGCACTATAGAGAAGTTGGTATCAAGCCTACCTAAAGATCTTGGTTTGCGTGCCTGTGGCTTGCCAACAGAAGAAAACCCAGGTGAGCTATGTCCGACAGCACGTCAAAAACAAATTGCTCAGAACCGCCGTGATGAACCTGATCCTGAAAAGAAGGAGAAGATTTTAGAGAACGCTCGTAAGCAACTTTGTCATACCTGCCAACTCTTCGGCTCGCCCTTTGCCGCAGCCCGTATTACGCTCAACGACCTCTATCTCGTTAATGACGAGTGGAGCGGTACAACTCAGATACGTGATGGAGTGGCCATTGACCGCGATAGTGAGACCGCAAAAAAGGGATTTAAATATGATTTTGAAGTTGTACCCGCCACAACGGTATTTGCGATGCACCTGGTACTGGAGAATGCGACAGAACAGGATTTACAGCTTATAAGCATTGGATTAAGTGAATTTGTGCATGGATTTGGCGGCGTTGGTGGTCTGCGCTCTCGTGGTCTAGGAGCGTGTATACTCAACAAATTGAACATCAGCTATTTAAAGCTTACTGGTATTAGCGACCAGGAACGCATGCAACGCTTGCAGCGATATCTTTTGCGTAAAGAACTCGCTCCGTTTGATACACAGAGCTTTTTAGTCCAATATATCGACAAAATGTTTGAAGGATCTACACTCAATCACTAAAGGAGTATGCGCAATGTTAAAATCACTGGTAAACGAAGCATATCTGCGGCTGAGCATCACCACGATGGGGCCTCTGCTGATCAAGACTGGCTACGCAACGCTAATTGGTGCAGATATGGCCCCAGTTCAAACATATCGCAATGGACAGCAAGAGGTATACCTTCCGGGAAGCTCATTGAAAGGCGTCTTCCGTAGCCATATTGAAAAGGTAGTCAATAGTATCAAACCACTTGTTGCCTGTGATCCGCTTCCACAATCAGGAGGAGCAAGAGGTGCCAGTACCGAAACCAGAAGAGACGATGCCAGACAGATATATCGATCCTCTTGTGGAAGAGATATTGAAAAGCTTCCCTCTCACAAGGCATATGCTAGCTCATGTCCCACCTGCCGTCTCTTTGGCTCAACCTCCTTCATTGGGCGTATCTCCATCGATGATGCCTATTTGCCAACTGGATCAGGCGGGACAAAATCGCTTGTAGAACATCGCGATGGTATTGCTATCGACAGACTTACTGGTGGCACGGGTGGCGGTGCAAAGTTTGATCTGGAAGTGGTCACTATAGGAACCACATTTGGTACCACGATTCATTTACGCAACTTTGAAATCTGGCAACTCGGAATGCTCTTTGTCATCATACAAGACATGGAAGATGAACTGGTTCGCATCGGCTCTGGCCGCTCGCGAGGATTGGGCAAAATTAAAGCTGTCATTAGTGAGCAAGAAGAGGGGTCTCATCCCGGTGGTGTGGTGCTGAGTACAGTACGTACAAATCATGAAAGTGAGCTAGATAGCGAATTATGGGGACTGGGACACTGGCTAGAAGATGAAACAACATATGGAACAAAACGTGATGATATGCTAAAACTCTCTCAATCTGTGGCACACACCCCGCATGGAGTTCGTAGTGTTCGTGTGTTCAAGGGTGCTGCACTGAATGATATAAAAGAGCGCAGTATCGACTACTTTGTGACACGTATGCAACAATGGCCTGACTCATCCGAGGAGACGACAATGGGCGCATCACAAAGGAGATGAGCGATGGCACAAGAACTACTCATTGCAGGCAAGGTGGAAGATATCAAGGCAGAAATTAAAAGGTATCGCATTCCTTCAGATGAGCCTGTATATATGTTGTTAGAGACACAGCCACAAGGTGTTGTCGAGCCGGACAAACGGCAAGATTTACTTCGTTTCGACTATTTTGATCGTGACACCAATTTTATGCCCTATACGTCAGGACGTATCTTTCACAGAGGCGGCGAGTTACGCTGGGAAAAACAGCATGCAGGCATACGAATCGTCTACACAGGCCAAGAGCAGTATAAGCCAGATATAGACATCAGGCAAACGATGCAGATGGACGCCTGCGAACTCGTACCCAAGCAGTATTTTCTATTTGGGAAGAGACTCGATGAGAAGCAACTGGCCCGTATTGGATCACCAGCACAGGCAGGTGATTTCGCTGAAGCGCGTATCCCACGCCTGTTACGCTATCCTGCACCGGCGGATGGAGAGCGAGTACAACTCGTCGTGTACGAATATGTTGAGCGCGTCACAGGGGCCTATGTCGCCTTTCGTTTCGCAGAACTAATAGGAGCAAAATAACTCTATGAATCCTTACGATTTTGTCCCTATAGACACAGGTCACAAACC
>WNGE01008065.1_pt1 | contig 11327 bp, 9 predicted proteins | sample 5400651 | NCBI WGS metagenome assembly WNGE01 (sample SAMN13153370, study PRJNA577476) | soil metagenome | isolation source: 60 cm soil or saprolite under grassland replicate 2 | place: USA:California | collected 2016-06-15 | reverse complement strand
CTTGAACGGCCGCGGAAGGAGAATTCCGTCGACGTCGTATTTCGCCGGCATTTTTTCCGGATGGCGGAACCCCGAGTTGAAATCGACGCCCTGCTCGCGGCTTTTCCGCACCTCTTCGTATTCGGGGATCTGCGGCAGCGGCGGGCGCTCGCGAAAACCCCGCTCGTGCATCGCGCGCGGCTTGGGCAGGCCCGTCCAGCCGATCTGCTCCATGCCGTAGTAGATCTCGTTGCGGTGGCCCTCCGGATCGTAGGGATAACAATGCCAATTGGAACCCGGCATATCGCGGCCGACGCGCGCGATGCGCACCTCCTTTGCCTTGAACCAGTCGAGCGCGTTCGACACCTCGGCGAGGCTCGCCACCTGCCAGGTCATCTGGTTCACGGTGACGTCGGCGGGAATGTCGCCGCCGCGGCCCGCCGCATTGTATACAGCGCCGTTGCACAGCACGAACGAGTGGTGGTCGGTTCCGTGGCGCAGGAAATACATGTTGGTGTCGCCGAGCCTCTTCAGCTCGTCCTTCTTCGGATGGTGCTCGGCGACGTCGAGCGGATCGGAGATGCGGAAGCCCAGCGCCTCGCAGTAGAAGTCGAGGCAGGCCGCGGGATCGGGGACGTTCAGGCCGAAGTGCCCGAGCCTGCGGATCTTGAACGGCTGCGCGAGCAGCACGCCGCCGACGTCGAATTTGCCCCGGGCGCTCTTTGCCATGGACTACTCCTTGTGATCGGGGAAGAGCTTCTCGGCGAGCGCCATGCTCGCCACCCAGTCGCGGCTGTTGCTGTCGTACTGCCCGATGCGGCCGAATTTCTTCGCGCGCTCCTCGCACACTTCCGGCGCGGGCGTGATGATCTCGACGCCCGCGGCGAGCGCGCCCACCTGGGCGCGGCAGGCGAGCTCGAGGAAGTGATGGTAGATGTAGGCCTCGGCGAGCGAGGTGCCGCACACCAGCGCGCCGTGGTTCTCGAGGATCATCGCCCACTTGCCGCCCAGAGCCGCGGCCAGCTTGTCGGCGCCTTCGCGCGTCGTGTCGTCGACCTCGTTCGGGTAGTAGGCGATGCGCTTGTAGAAGCGCATCGCCTGCTGCGTGATCGGCCGCAGGCCGCCTTTCTGCGCCGATACGGCGAGGTTCGCCGGGGAATGCGTGTGCACGGCGGCGGCGATGTCGGGCCGCGCCTTCAGCACCGCCGCGTGCAGGTTGTAGGCGGCGGGGCTCGCCTTGCGCCCGGACTCCATCGCCAGGTTGCCGTCCAAGTCGTACTTGACGAGGTTGGACGCGGTGACCTGCTCCATGAAAACGTTGTCGGCCTTGACGAGAAAATGATCGGGCTCGCCGGGAACGCGCACCGAGATGTGGTTGTAGGTCATGTCGACGAACACGAAGTGCGCGACCAGGCGGTGCGCCGCCGCGAGCTCGCAGCGCAGCCGCCATTCCTCCGCGCTTACGCGCCCGCGGACCGGGCGCTCGGGCCTTCCGATCTCGACGACGACGCGTTTCATGTGCGATCCCCTTCGCTGTCGGCACGCATTATCATGGAGCGCATGACCCGCGCGCGCCAGGCTGTTGCCGGACTTGCTCTCGCAATTCTAGCAGCGGCGCCGCAGGCTTTAGGGCAGGGTTACCCGAATAAACCGGTCCGGATCATAGTGCCGAACGCGGCGAGCGGCCTCGCGGACATCTGTGCGCGCCTGGTCGCGGCGAAGCTGGGCGAGGCGCTCGGCCGGCAGTTTCTCGTCGAGAACCGCCCGGGCGCTGGAGGAACCCTGGGCACGGCGGCCGCGGTCAGGGCGGCGCCGGACGGATACACGCTGCTCGCGGTGTTCGACAGCCACGCCGCCAATCCGCACCTGTTCGGGAATCTCCCCTACGACACGCTCGCCGATCTCGCCCCCATATCGCTCCTCGTGCGCGGGCCGCTCGTCCTCGTCGTGCGCTCGGGCTTGGGCGCGGCGAGCGCGGGGGATTTCGTCAAGCTCGCCAGGTCGAGGCCGGGCGCGATCAATTTCGCGGTCGTGGGGCCCGGCTCCCCCGCGCGCCTCCTGATGGAGCTGCTCAAGATCGAGGCGGGAATCGAGGTCACGATGGTGTCGTACAAGGGGGCGGGGCTCGCTCTCGGCGACCTGGTGGGAGGAGAGGTCGATGCGATGTTCGCGACCGTGCCGAGCGTCAGCTCCCACATGAAAGCCGGGCGCCTGCGCGCCCTGGCGATCACCTCCGCGCGGCGCAGTCCCGTCGCGCCGGGCGTGCCCGCGATGAGCGAAACCTATCCGGGCTTCGTGTCGGAAGCCTGGGTCGGCCTGCTCGCGCCGGCGAAAACGCCGCCCGGGATCGTCGCGCGCCTGAACGCGGAAGTCATAAAGATACTCGACCTGCCGGACGTGAAGGCCCGCTTCGCCGAGCAGGGCCTGGAGACGGCGGGCGGCACGCCCGCGCAGCTCGACCAGTGGATACGCGCGGAGCTCGAGCGCTGGGGCAAGGTGATCCGCGAGCAGAAGATCACCCTCGAGTAAGCGCGGTCGCGGGGCGGTCGCCGTTCAGGCCGATGCTTCGGGCTCGGGCTCGGGCTCCGGCTCCGGCTCCGTCGCGGAGCTGGAGCCCTTGAGCGCGAGGGCGCCGTCGCCGATCATGGATTGCACCACCAGGACCACGGCCCAGAACACGGGAAACTCCCAGCCGCCGCCCTTGCTGTCGAACGCCCAGCCGTTGCCCCAGTGCACCGTGGTCGCGCCGAGCAGGAGCGGCACGAACGCGAGCGCGACCCAGCGCGCGTACACGCCCAGCACGAGCATCGCGCCCCCGATCAGCTCCGCGGCGAACACGACGTAGGCGAGCGGGCGCGGGAACCCGACCGAGGCGAAGAATTGCGCCGTGCCGGGCAGGGTGAACACGAAATACTTGAACGAGGCGTGGGCGATGAACATCGCCCCGAGCGACAGGCGCAGCAGCAGCGCCCCCAAGGATGCGGTACGCGGATCGATCATGACGGCCTCCTTTCGCGAGAAACATCATCCCCTCTCCCGCTTGCGGGAGAGGGCAGGGTGAGGGCGGCCTGATAAAATCAGGCGCTTCTCCCTGAGGTTCTTCGCGAAAGTCTACTCCAATGGCATATGAAAACATCATAGTCGGGACCCGCGGCCGGGTCGGCATGATCACCCTCAACCGGCCGAAGGCGCTGAACGCGCTCAACGACGCGCTGATGAACGAGCTGGGCGAGGCGCTCGCGAAGTTCGACGCGGATGAAGGGATCGGCGCGATCGTCATCGCCGGCGGCGACAAGGCCTTCGCCGCGGGCGCCGACATCGGCGCGATGAAGGACCGGGGCTACCGGGACGTCTATATGGGCGAGTTCGTCACGCGCAACTGGGAGCGGATGAAGTCGGTGAGGAAGCCCGTGATCGCCGCGGTCGCGGGCTACGCGCTCGGCGGCGGCTGCGAGCTCGCGATGATGTGCGACATCGTCATCGCCGCGGAGGGCGCAAGATTCGGCCAGCCCGAGATCAAGCTCGGCATCATCCCCGGGGCCGGCGGCACGCAGCGCCTGCCGCGCGCGGTGGGCAAGGCCAAGGCGATGGACCTCGTGCTCACCGGGCGAATGATGGATGCCGCCGAGGCCGAGCGCGCGGGGCTGGTTTCGCGCGTGGTGCCTGCCGACAAGCTGATCGAGGAGGCGCTCGCCGCCGCGGCGCAGATCGCCGAGTTTTCGCTGCCCTCGGTGATGATGGCGAAGGAATCGGTCAACCGCGCCTTCGAGTCGCCGCTCGCCGAAGGGATGCTCTTCGAGCGGCGGCTGTTCCACGCGCTCTTCGCGACCGAGGACCAGAAGGAAGGCATGGCGGCGTTCGTGGAGAAACGCAAGCCCAACTTCAAGCACAAATGAGCGGCCCTCACCCTGACCCTCTCCCGCAAGCGGGAGAGGGAACATTAAGGTGATGCAGCCGCAGGAAATGCGCCGCGAATGGCTGCTGCTGCTGGTGCTCTCGGGCATCCAGTTCAGTCAGATGGTCGATTTCATGGTGCTGATGCCGCTTGGCACGCAGCTCATGCGAGCGTTCGGCATCACGCCGACCCAGCTCGGATTCTTCGTCTCGATCTACGCCGTGGCGGCGAGCCTGTCGGGCTTTTTCTCCGCGCTCGTCATCGACCGCTTCGACCGCAGGGCCGCGATGCTCGCCCTGTACGCCTTTTTTGCGGCGACGATGGCGGCATGCGCTCTCGCGCCGAGCTACGCGACGCTGCTCGCCGCGCGCACGGCAGCCGGCGCTTTCGGCGGCGTAGTCGCGGCGAATATTTTTACCATCGTCGCGGACGTGGTCCCGGAAGGCCGGCGCGGCCGGGCCTTCGGCGCGGTCATGTCGGCGTTCTCGCTCGCCTCGATCCTGGGCGTTCCGATCAGCCTGTACCTCGCGCTGCACTTCACCTGGCGCGCGCCCTACGTGTTCCTCGCCGCGCTTTGTTCGGCAATCCTGCTCGCGGCCTGGTTCGTGATCCCGCCGGTGCGCGCGCACCTCGCGACAGGCGGGGAGCGCAACGCGCTCGCTCAGCTCAGGGTCGTATTCGGCGAGGCCAACCATCTGAGGATTTTCGCGTTCTCGGCGCTGCTGGTGTTCTCGGGGTTCCTGGTGTTTCCGTTCATGGCGCCGTACCTGGTGACGAACGTCGGGGTGAGCGAGGCGCAGCTGCCCCTGGTGTACCTGGTCGCCGGGATCGCGGCGCTGCTCACCGCGCGCCTGGCCGGCAAGTGGAGCGACAGCGTCGGCAGGCGAGCGGTATTTGCCGCGGCCGCCGTGGCCACGGCCATCGCGGCGATCGCGATGACCAGCCTGCCGCGCTCGCCCCTCTTCGTCGCGGTGCTCGTTTCGATGCTGATGTTCGCGGCGTCCACGGCGCGCATGGTGCCGGCGATGGCGCTGATCACCTCGGGTGCCGAGCCCGCCTCGCGCGGCAGCGTGATGAGCTTCAATGCCTCGATCCAGCAGCTCGCCGCCGGCGCGGCCTCCTTCGTCGCGAGCCTCGTCGTGGGCCGCTCGGTCGAGGGCGAGCTGACCCGTTACTGGATGATCGGCATCCTCTCGGCGGCGGGGACGTTCGCCTGCATCGCGCTCGCGCTCCGCGTGCGCCCGGCGGCGCAGCCAACATGAAATCCCGCGCGCTTTTGCTGCCTCTGGTTTTTGCGAGCGGAGCTCAGGCGGCGATGCTCGCGCAGGGCGACCATCGGTTTTCCATCCCGGTCGGCGGGACCGAGCGCAGCTACATCGTTCACATTCCGCCCGGGGCGCGCGCCGCCCCCGCGGTGATCCTCAGTTTCCACGGCGGCGGCGGCAACGCGAAAATCCACCAGAAGTACGTGCGCACGGATGCGCTCGCCGATCGCGAGGGCTTCATTACCGTCTATCCCTTCGGGACCGGGCGGCTGAAGGATAAGCTCCTGACCTGGAACGCCGGCACCTGCTGCGGATTGGCGGCCCGGAATGACGTCGACGACGTCGGCTTCGTCGCCGCGCTTCTCGACGATCTCGCCGAGCGGACGCCTTACGATCGCACGCGCGTGTACGCGACGGGGCATTCCAACGGCGCAATGATGGCCTATCGGCTGGCGGCTGAATTGCCGGATCGCATCGCGGCGGTTGCGCCGGTCGCCGGGGCGATGGTCGTGCGGTCCTTTGTGGCGCGGCGGCCCGTCCCGATCATGCACATTCACAGCGTCGACGATCCGCGCGCGCTTTACCGGGGCGGGCTCGGCCCGCCGTTTCCGTTCACCAATGCAAGAGTGCAACACCCTTCGGTCGAAGCGACGATCACCCGGTGGGTCGAGTTTTCCGGATGCAACAAAGCGCCGGTACGGGCCGATCGGCGGGAATGGCGCTCGGCCGAGGCGTTGCATGCGGCGGAGCGCTTCGTATTCTCCGGCTGCCGCGACGGCGTCGAGGTGGTGTTGTGGAAGCTGACCGGTCCCGGACACGTGTGGCCGGGCGGCGAGCCCGATCATCTGACGCGATGGCTCGGGGCTTCGACAAAGGTGATCGACGCGAACGAGGAAATGTGGCGTTTTTTCGCGCGCTTCGCCCTCCGGGCGACGCAACCCGTGGCGCCTTGACGCCAGGGGGCCTACAATTTGGCGAAGCGGCGGCCGAGTCGCAAGGCTTGGCCGCCGCCTCAAAGCGCGGGATGGAACGGACGGCAGGCGCGCGAGAGTTCCCAAAAACCAGGTTGATGACGAAGAGACCGCAAGTCATCGTCGCCGGCGCGGGGCCGGTCGGTCTGCTGACCGCGCTCGCGCTCGCGAAACAGGACGTCTCGGTGCTTGTTCTCGAGGCCGAGCCGGGCTTGAGCTTCGACTTGCGCGCGGGCACCTACCATCCGCCCTCGCTCGAGATGATGGCCCCTTACGGCATCACCGAGGAGATGCACAAGACGGCGATCAAGGTTCCGCGCTGGCAGATCCGCGACCGCAGGGAGGGCGTCATCGTCGAATGGGACGTCACCGAGATCGGGGACCTCACGCCCTATCCCTACCGGCTGCATCTGGAGCAGCATCGCCTCACGCCGATCATCCTCGCGAAGCTCAGGGCTTTCCCGAACGCGGAGGTGCGCTTTTCGCACAAGGTGACCGACCTCTCGCAGGCCGCCGACAAGCTGACGGTGACCGCGGCGACGCCCGGTGGGACGGAAACGTTCGACGCCGAGTGGCTGGTCGGCGCCGACGGCGGCCGCAGCACCGTGCGCAAGTGCACCGACGTGGGGTTCGACGGCTTCACCTGGGACGAGCGCTTCGTCGTCGCGAGCACCACCTATGACTACGCGCCGCACGGCTATGCCCTGAACGCGTATCTCGCCGATCCGGAAGAATGGGCCGCGCTTTTCAAGATGCCGGACGACGGGCCGCCGGGGATCTGGAGGGTGATCTTCCCCGTCCCGCCCGAGGAGGAGGACGCGGTGACGCTGTCGGAGGAGATGGTCGAGCGGCGCATGCAGAACTTCCTGCCGAGGAAGGAGCGCTACCAGGTCAAGTACAAGAGCATCTACAAGGTGCACCAGCGCGTGGCGAAAGATTTCAGGCTGGGGCGCGTTCTGCTCGCCGGCGACGCGGCGCATCTCAACAATCCCATGGGCGCCTTCGGATTGAACGGGGGCATCCACGACTCGTTCAACCTCACCGAGAAGCTCGGCAAGGTCTGCCGCGGCGAGGCGGACGAGACGCTCCTCGACCTCTACGTTCGCCAGAGGCGCACCGTGAACCTCGAGTATGTCCAGGAGCACTCGATCAGAAACCTCAAGCGGCTCAACGAGAAATCGGAGGAAGGGCGTAGGAAGAACTTCGACGAGCTGCGCGCCCAGGCGGCCAGCCGGGAGGGACGGCGCGAGTTTCTGCTGGTGAGCAGCATGATTGCGAGCATCCAGCGCGCAAACGCGATAACCTAGCGTGTGTTCCAGGGCGCAGGCGCTGCGTTCCCCGCGCCGACCGGACTCGACCAGGCGCCCCGCAGAGGCGCGGCAAGAGGAGGAGAGTCATGGATAAAATCTGGCTCAGGCATTATCCGCCGGGTGTTCCGGCCGAGATCGACTATCGCCAATACCGCTCGATAGGGGATCTGTTCGAAAAGAACGTTGCGCGCTACCGCGATCGCCCCGCCTATTACAACCTGGGCAAGACGATCAGCTTCGGGGACCTCGACCGCCTGTCGCGGGATTTCGGCGCGTGGCTGCAGGCGAAGGGCCTCGCGAGGGGCGCGCGCGTCGCGGTGATGATGCCCAATTGCCTGCAGTACCCGGTATGCGTCTTCGGCATCCTGCGGGCCGGATTCGTCGTGGTCAACGTCAATCCGCTCTACACCGCGCGCGAGCTCGAGCACCAGCTCAAGGACTCGGGCGCCGAGGCGATCGTGATCCTGGAGAACTTCGCCCACGTGCTCCAGCAGGTGGTCGCGAGGACCCCGGTGAGGCACGTGGCGGTCGCCGCGCTCGGCGACCTGCTCGGCTTCAAGGGCCCGATCGTCAATTTCGTCGTGCGCAACGTCAAGAAGATGGTTCCGCGGTGGGAGATCCCCGGCGCGCTGCGCTTCAACGCGGTGCTCGGGGAAGGGGCGCGTTTGCAGCTCGAGCCGACCGATGTCGGCCACGAGGACGTCGCGTTCCTGCAATACACCGGCGGCACGACCGGTCTGTCCAAGGGCGCGGTGCTGCTGCACCGGAACATCCTCGCCAACCTCGAGCAGGCCGCGGCGTGGCTGGAGCCGTTCGTGAAAGACGAGCCGCAGGCGATCGTCACCGCGCTGCCGCTCTACCATATCCTGTCGCTGACGGCCAACTGCCTGCTCATGATGAAGGCCGGCGGCTGCAACATCCTCATCACCAATCCGCGCGACATTCCCGCATTCGTGAAAGAGCTGCGCAGGCACAAGTTCACCATGTTTACGGGAGTGAACACGCTGTTCAACGCGCTCATGAATCATCCCGATTTCACCAAGATCGATTTCTCCCACCTCAAGGTCGCCCTGGGGGGCGGAATGGCGGTGCAGAAGGCGGTGGCCGACCGCTGGAAAAAAATGACCGGCTGCACGCTGGTCGAGGCCTACGGCCTCTCGGAAACCTCGCCCGCGGTGACCATCAATCCGCTCGACCTCGAGGATTACAACGGCTCGATCGGCCTGCCGATCTCGTCCACGGAAGTGATGCTGCGCGCGGACGACGGAAAGGAAGCGCCGCTCGGCTCGCCCGGGGAGATCCGCGTGCGCGGCCCGCAGGTGATGAAGGGCTACTGGAGGAGCCCCGGCGAGACCGCCAAGGTGCTCGGCGCCGACGGCTTTCTCGCCACGGGCGACATCGGCGTGATGGACGAGAAAGGCTACGTGAGGATCGTCGATCGCAAGAAGGACATGCTGCTCGTGTCCGGGTTCAACGTGTACCCGAACGAGATCGAGTCGGTGGTGATGATGCACCCGGGCGTGCTCGAGTGCGCGGTCATCGGCGTTCCCGACTCGCATTCGGGCGAGGTGCCGAAGCTCTTCGTGGTGAAGAAAGACCCCGCGCTCTCCGAGGCCGACATCCGCAGGCACTGCGAGGCCAATCTCACCGGCTACAAGCGGCCCAGGCACATCGAGTTCAGGAAGGAATTGCCCAAGACGAACGTGGGCAAGATCCTCCGCCGCGCCTTGCGCGAAGAAGCCAAGGCCTAGCCCGGCTCAGCGGGCTCCGGGGTCCGTCCGGCGCGGGGCGAGCAGCCTCTCGATCGACCTGATCAGCTGGTCGCGCTCGACCGGCTTGGTGAAGAAATCGGCCACGCCGAGCTTGCGCGCCCGCGCGTAGGTCTCGTCGTCGGTGCGTCCCGTCAGCACGATCACCGGAATGGGCCTGGTCGCCGGATCGGTGCGCAGCGCCTTGAGCAGCTCGAATCCGTCGAGGTAGGGGACGAAAATGTCCAGGACGATGAGATCGGGGACCTCGCCGATGATGGCGCGCAGGCCGAGCGCCGCGTCCTCCGCCGTTACGACCTCGTGCCCGGCGCCCGCGAGGTGCACGCGCACCAGCTCGAGGAAGCTGAGGTCGCCCTCGATCACCAGAATCTTGGCCAATTTTCCCCCGAGAGTGCCAGGCCGCGAACGCAAGCTCCGACGCCCACCCCATATTTCCCCAGAATGATACTCGCGCCGCCGCCGTCTGGCGTGACGGCGCGTGCTCGACCACCTGGTGCTCGATGGCGCCGAAAATCGTCTGGCCGGCGGGATCCGGCATTTCGATTCTCACCCCGCTCGCGCCGGAGAGGCGCGAGCGCTATCGCGCGTGGGTGGGAGCAAGTTCCGGATGCATGGCGAGCACCCGCTTGCGCAGCTCGAGCAGATACGGGTCGCGCACGCCGTGCTCGATGAGGCCGCGCACCGTCTCGATCAGATACTCGGCCGGCGTGCCGAGCTGGCCGCGCGTGCTCACCAGGGTCTTGATGACGGTTTCGAGCGGCAGCTTTCCGGCGTAGTTCGCGTGCTCGCGGTTGACGAAAAAGGCGATGGCCTGCAGCGGTTCCTCGCCCGAATCGACCTTCGCCCAGCGAGGGCGATAGGCGCCGAGCACCATCTCGCGCCGCCACAGAAGCCGCAGCTCGTCCTCGGCGTGCTGAGCGGCGATACGGTAAGCCACGCCGCGGCAGCTGCCGCCCGCGTCGAGTCCCAGCACGAGCCCGGGCCTTTGCAGCGAGCCGCGGTTGACGTGCGACCACAGGCAGAAGCTGCGGTGAAAGCCGTGCAGCCGCGCGACGCGCCGCTCCTGGTAATGGACGAGCGGGTTCCAGACGAGCGAGCCGTAGCCGAACAGCCATACGTCCGCGCCCGGCTCGTGCCGGTCGAGAATTTCGCGGAGCGAGGCCTCCTGCTCCGCGTCGGTGAGCACCCGCACCTCCGGATTGACCCTGCGGAACGTCGCCCGCAGCAGGTCGTTCTCGAGATCGGCGCGGGTGAGGAACATGCTACGCGGCCCTCGCCGAGGGGCGCGCCGCCCGGAACGCGGCGAGCAGCCCGGCTTCTTTCTTCTTCGCCTCCTCCAGATGGCGGCGCTTGACGTGGCCGAAGCCGCGGATGTGCTCGGGCACGCTCGCGATCTCCGCCGCGAGCTTTTGGTTCCCGCCGTCCAGGCGCTCGAGCAGCTCGGCGACGGTCGCCTCGTACTCGCCGATCAGCCGCCGCTCGGTCCTGCGCTCCTGCGTCATCCCGAAGATATCGAACGGCGTCCCGCGCAGGCGCTTGAATTTCGCGAGGACCCGGAACGCCGCCATCATCCAGGGACCGAATTCGGACTTCCTCGCCTCCCCGGTGCGCGGATCGGGCTTGTTGAAGATCGGCGGCGCAAGGTGGAATTTCAGCTTGTAGCCGCCCTCGAACATGCCTTCGATCTTTCGCGCAAACCCGGGATCGGAGTACAGCCGCGCCACTTCGTATTCGTCCTTGTAGGCCATCAGCTTGAAGTAATAGCGGGCGACGGCCTCGGTGAGCGCGGTGCCGCCCGCCCTTTGCGCTTCCACTTCACGGACACGCTCGACCAGCTTGCGATAGCGATTCGCGTAGGCCGCGTCCTGATAAGCGGTGAGGAACTCGACCCGGCGCGCGATCAGCTCGTCGAGATTTCGCGACAAGGCCTGCGAGATGGGTATGACCTCGGCCGGGGTCGCGAGCCGCTCGACGCGCGCAAGATCGATCGCGGCGCGCCGTCCCCACAGGAAAGCCTTCCCGTTGAATTCGACGGCGACGCCGTTCAGCTCGATCGCGCGGAGGAGCGACCTTTCAGCGAGCGGGACCCAGCCCTTCTGGAAGGCGTAGCCGAGCATGAACATGTTGGTGGCGATGGC
>WNGE01019145.1_pt1 | contig 11328 bp, 1 predicted proteins | sample 5400651 | NCBI WGS metagenome assembly WNGE01 (sample SAMN13153370, study PRJNA577476) | soil metagenome | isolation source: 60 cm soil or saprolite under grassland replicate 2 | place: USA:California | collected 2016-06-15 | reverse complement strand
GTGATCATGGTTGGGAAGCAGCTCGCGCACGCCTTTTCGGATTCGGATGTGAGCCTGCTGACCACGCTCGGCAACGCCATGAGCGTCGCGCTCGAAAACGCGCGCCTGTTCGACGAGACGCAGCGCCTGTTCAAGGCCGAGCAACAGCGCGCCGCCGAGCTGGCGATCATCAATTCGATCCAGCAAGGTCTCGCCGCCGAGCTGGACTTCCAGGCGATCGTCGACCTGGTCGGAGACAAGCTGCGCGAAGTTTTCGCCACGCCGGACCTTGGCATCCTCTGGTACAACGAAAATTCGAAGCTGCTTCACTATCTGTACGTATACGAGCACGACAAGCGCCTCGTCATCGAACCCCGACCGCCAAACCCCGGTGGCTCGTTCCAAACCGTGGCCGGGACGCGCAAGCCATATGTACTCAACACCGCGGCCGATTATCAAAGAGCGGGGCAGACGCCGGTCCCGGGCACAGACCAGAGCAAATCCCTGATTTGCGTGCCGATCATCGGCAGTGACCGCGTGCGCGGGCTGATCAGCCTCGAGAACTACGAGCGCGAGTACGCCTACGGCGAATCCGAAGTGCGCCTGCTCACGACCATCGCCGCCTCGCTGGGGACCGCTCTCGAGAACGCGCGCCTTTTCGATGAGACTCAGCGTCTGCTCAAGGAAACCGAGCAACGCGCCGCGGAGCTGGCGATCATCAACTCCATTCAGCAGGCGCTCGCCTCGGAACTGGGTTTCCAATCCATCGTCGATCTCGTCGGCGACAAGCTGCGCGAAGTCTTCGCGACGCCCGATCTCGGCATCAATTGGTACGACGAGAAGACGAGCAAGCTGCGTTATCTGTACGCGTACGAGCACGGGAAGCGGCTGGAGATCGCGCCTCGGCCGCCCGTTCCGGGCGGCGTGTTCGAGACGATGGTGCGGACGCGTCAACCGCAAGTGCTGAACACCATCGCCAAGATAGGCCGCGCCATTCCCGGCACCGACCAGAGCAAGTCGATGATCGCGGTCCCGATCATCACGAGCGACCGCGTGCTCGGCATGATCGGGATCGAAAACTACGAACGCGAGAACGCCTACGGGGAGTCCGAGCTGCGCCTGCTGACGACGATCGCCGCCTCGCTGGGTACGGCTCTCGAGAACGCCCGTCTCTTCGATGAGACGCAGCGCCTGCTGAAGGAAACCGAGCAGCGCGCCACCGAACTGGCGGTGATCAACAGCATCCAGGAGGGCATGGCCGCCGAGCTCGACTTCCAGGCCATCATCGACCTGGTCGGGGACAAATTGCGCGAAGTGTTCCACACCGGCGACCTCGGCATTCGCTGGTTCGACACGAAGGCCAATCTGTCTCACTACCTATACACCTACGAGCATGGGGTGCGGATCAGCGTGCCGCCTGCGACACCCGAGCCAGGCGGCGTCTGGTCCAAGTTGGTGGAGACGCGCCAGCCCATTGTTGCGAACAGCCGCGCCGAGTACGCGGTGCTGGGGATCAAAACCATTCCGGGTACCGACACGGGCCATTCAACGGTCATGGTCCCCATCCTCGGCAGCGATCGCCTTCTCGGATCGATCGTGATTGAGGATCACCAGCGCGAGAACGCCTACGGCGAGGCTGAGGTCCGCCTGGTCAGCACTGTTGCGGCTAGCATGGGAGTCGCGCTCGAAAACGCGCGCCTCTTCGATGAAACGCAGCGCCTGCTGAAGGAAACCGAGCAACGCAACGCCGAGCTTGCAATCATCAACAGCGTGCAGGCGGCGCTGGCAGCCGAGCTCAACATCCAGGGCATCTACGACGCGGTCGGCGACAAGATTCGGGAGATCTTCGGCAACCGCGACATGGCGATCCGGATCTACGACCCGCAAACCAATCTCCTCCACTACCCGTACATGTACGAGCACTGTGAGCGCGTCGAGGTCCCGTCTCAGCAGCTCACCGAGCGCGGATTTGCTTCGCACGTCATCCGTACGCGCGAAACGCTGCTCATCAACGAGCATATGGCGCAAGCCGTGGAAAAGCACGGCTCTCGGGTCCTGCCAGGCACCGACATGGAGAAATCGCTTCTCATGGTGCCGTTGGTTGCGGGCGACCAGGTTCGCGGGATGATCGACCTCGTCGACATGGAGCGCGAGCACGCTTTCAGCGATGCCGACCTGCGCCTGCTGCAGACGCTCGCCAACAGCATGAGTGTCGCACTGGAGAACGCGCGCCTGTTCGACGAAACGCAGCGCCTGTTCAAGGCCGAGCAGCAGCGCGCTGCGGAGCTGGCCGTCATCAACAGCATCCAGCAGGGAATGGCCGAGAAGCTCGATTTCCAGGCCATCGTCGATCTGGTGGGCGACAAGGTGCGCGACGCTTTTCATACCGGCGACATCGGTATCCGCTGGTACGAAGCCGAGACCGGACTCATGCACTACCTCTATCAGTACGAACACGGGGCCCGACAAACGGTATCGGCAAGGCCGCCCGTTAAGGGCGGACCTTGGTCGATGGTTGAACAGACGCGGCGGCCGCTCGTTCTGAACCGCGCAGAGGCGCTTGCGCTGGGCGCCAAGGCGATACCCGGCACCGATCAGAGTCAGTCGATGGCTTACGTCCCGATTCTGGGAAGCGATCGCGTGCTCGGTTTGATCGTGCTGGAAAATTACGAGCGCGAGGACGCTTTCGGCGAAGCCGAGGTAAGGCTACTCAGCACCGTCGCCGCGAACGAGACGCAGCGCCTGCTCAAGGAAACCGAGCAGCGCAACGCGGAGCTTGCCATCATCAACAGCGTGCAAGCGGCGCTCGCGGCCGAGCTCAACATCCAGGGCATCTACGACGCGGTCGGCGACAAGATCCGGGACATCTTCCAGAACCGCGACGTAGGCATCCGCATCTACGACCCCAAGACGGACCTGATTCACTTTCCTTATACCTACGAAAACGGGGAGCGCCTCACGCTTGCGTCCCAGCCTCTCGGGGAAAAGGGATTCTCGGTGCACGTCCTGCGCACGCGCGAAACACTGGTCGTGAACGAGAACATGGCGCAAGCCGTGGAGGAGCACGGCTCTTACACTCTGCCGGGCACGCAGATGGAAAAATCAGCGGTCTATGTTCCGCTGGTTGCCGGCGACCAGTCGCGCGGGCTGATTTGTCTGTTGGACATGGAGCGCGAGCACGCCTTCAACAACTCCGACGTGCGGCTGCTGCAAACGCTGGCGAACAGCATGAGCGTCGCACTGGAGAACGCACGCCTGTTCGATGAGACGCAGCGCCTGCTGAAGGAAACCGAGCAGCGCAACGCGGAGCTGGGGGTGATCAACAGCATCCAGCAGGGGATGGCCGCGAACCTCGACTTTCAGGCCATCATCGACCTCGTCGGGGATAAGCTGCGCGAAGTGTTCAACACCGGTGACATCGGCATCCGCTGGTACGACCCGAAGACGGACCTGCAGCACTTCCTATACCAGTACGAGCATGGCGTGCGGCTTAGCCAATCGCCACGACCACCCTCGGCGGCAAGTTTGAAGATGCTGCAAACGCGTCAGCCGCTGGTCGTGAACAACCCTGCCGAGTATGCAGCGCAGGGGATCACAACCGTTCCGGGCACCGACCAAAGCCTCTCGGCGGTCGGGGTCCCCATCCTTGGAAGCGATCGCGCTCTGGGCACGATCGCGCTGGAGAATTACGAACGGGAGAACGCATTCGGCGAGGCGGAGGTTCGTCTGCTCACGACCGTCGCCGCGAGCATGGGTGTCGCGCTCGAGAACGCGCGGCTCTTCGACGAGACGCAGCGGCTGCTCAAGGAGACCGAGCAGCGCAACGCCGAGCTGGCGATCATCAACAGCGTGCAGCAGGCGCTCGCCGCCGAGCTCAACATCCAGGGCATCTACGACGCGGTCGGCGACAAGATCCGGGAGATCTTCAGCAACCGCGACATGGGCATTCGCGTCTACGATCCCAAGACCAACCTGATTCATTATCCGTACACCTACGAGAGCGGACAACGAATCACGATCGAGTCGCACACGCTCCCCGAGAAGGGGTTCGCTCCGCATATCCTGCGTACCCGCGAGACACTGGTCGTCAATGAAAACCTTGCGGAGGTCATGAAACAGTACGGGTCCTACACCCTCCCGGGCACGCAGATGGAGAAATCGGTGGTCTTCGTGCCGTTGGTATCGAGCGACCAGGCGCGCGGGATGATCGGGCTGATGGACATGGAGCACGAGCACGCCTTCAGCGATTCGGACGTGCGCCTGCTGCAGACGCTGGCGAACAGCATGAGCGTCGCGCTCGAGAATGCCCGTCTCTTCGACGAGACGCAGCGCCTGCTCAAGGAAACCGAGCAGCGCAACGCCGAGCTCGCCATCATCAACAGCGTGCAGGCGGCGCTCGCGGCAGAGCTCAACATCCAGGGCATCTACGACGCGGTCGGCGACAAGATCCGGGACATCTTTCACAACCGGGACATGAGCATCCGCATCCACGATCCGAAGACCGGATTGGTCCACTTTCCGTATACCTACGAGAATGGCGTCCGTCTCACGCTCGCGTCCCAATCGCTCAAAAAACGCGGATTCATGGCGCACGTCCTGCGCACGCGCGAGCCGCTGGTCATCAACGAGAACATGCTGCAAGTCGTGGAAGAGTTTGGAGCCGTGCTCGTGCCGGGGTCCGAGATGGAAAAGTCCGCCGTCTACGTTCCGCTCGTGGCCGCCGATCAGGCACGAGGCTTGATCGGGCTCATGGACATGGAGCGCGAGCATGCGTTCGGCGATTCGGACGTACGGCTGCTCCAGACGCTCGCCAACAGCATGAGCGTAACAGCATGAGCGTCGCGCTGGAGAACGCTCGGCTCTTCGATGAAACACAACGACTCCTCAAGGAGACCGAGCAGCGCAACGCGGAGCTCGCCATCATCAACAGCGTGCAGGCAGCGCTGGCCGCCGAGCTCAACATCCAGGGGATCTACGACACGGTGGGCGACAAGATCCGCGAAATTTTCGACAACCGCGATGTGACCATCGGCCTCTATGATCCCGCCAACGATCTGGTTCGCTATCCCTACGTTTGCGAAGAAGGGAAACGGCTCACGGTCGTCGACAGTGATCCGCTCGGCGACAAGGGATTTTCTGCGCACGTCATCCGCACCCGGGAGACGCTGGTCATCAACGAGAACATGCCGGAAGCGGTGACCAGGTACGGCAGCTACATCCTGCCTGGCACGCAAATGGAGAAATCGCTGGTCAGGGTTCCCCTGATTGCCGGCGACCAGGTGCGCGGATTCATCAATCTCACCGACATGGATCACGAGCACGCCTTCAGCGATTCGGACGTGCGGCTGCTCCAGACGCTGGCCAACAGCATGAGCGTCGCGCTGGAGAACGCCCGGCTCTTCGACGAGACGCAGCGGCTGCTCAAGGAAACCGAGCAGCGCAACGCGGAGCTCGCCATCATCAACAGCGTGCAGGCGGCGCTCGCGGCCGAGCTCAACATCCAGGGAATCTATGACGCGGTCGGCGACAAGGTTCGCGATATCTTCAAAAAGGCGGACGTAGGCATACGTATCTACGAGCCCGAAACGGGCCTGGTCCACTACCCGTATACGTACGAAAACGGGAAACGACTTGCCATCGATTCCAACCGGTTGGGCGATCGCGGATTTGCGGCCCACGTCCTGCGCACTCGCGAGACCGTGGTCGTGAACGAGAACATGGAGCAAGTCGTTGAGAAGTACGGTTCTACTCTGTTGCCCGGCACGCAAATGGAGAAATCGCTGGTCATGGTGCCGATGGTGGCGGGCGACCAGGCGCGCGGGATCATTCGCCTGATGGACATGGAGCACGAGCACGCCTTTACCGACTCCGACGTGCGCCTGCTCCAGACGCTCGCCAACAGCATGAGCGTCGCGCTGGAAAACGCGCGTCTGTTCAACGAAACCCAGCGCCTGCTCAAGGAAACCGAGCAAGGCAATGCCGAGCTCGCGATCATCAACAGCGTGCAAGAAGCGCTGGCTTCCAAGCTCGACATCCAGGCGATTTACGATCTCGTCGGCGAAAAGTTGAGCGAGCTGTTCGATACGCAAGGCATGATCAGCCTTGCGTCATACGATCCGAAAACCAACATGCGGCACTACCACTACCTGCTGGAAAAGGGTCAGCGCTTCGAAGTAGCGGATGCTCCGATTGCGCCGATCGGCGAGTACATCATCCGCACCCGGCAGCCACTGGTAGTCAATGAAAATTACGAGGAAAGCGTGGCGGCGATCGGCATCACGAGCCAAACGATTCCCGGAACCGAGCCCACCAAATGCACCGTACGCGTCCCGATCCTCGTCGGCACCGAGGTGCGCGGCGTCATCGGCCTGGACAATGTCGATCGCGAAAACGCCTTCAGCGATTCCGACGTGCGGCTGCTCACCACGCTCGCGAGCAGCATGAGCGTCGCGCTGGAGAACGCGCGCCTGTTCGAGGAGACCAAGATCCTGCTCGAGCAGACGGCGCAGCGCGCCGCCGAGCTGACCACGGTCAATACCGTCGGGCAGGCGATCGCCTCGCAGCTCGAGCTGGAGCCGTTGATCGAGTTCGTCGGCGAGCAGATGCGCCAGACCTTCCGCGCGGACATCGTCTACGTCGCGCTCGTGGACAAGGAGGCAAGCCTCATTCGCTTCCCGTACGTGTATGGCGACAACATAAGTCCGCAACCGATCGGCAAGGGGTGGACGGGCAAGATCATCGCGACGGCCAAGCCGCTGGTCGTCAACGAAGCGCTGGACGCGGCTGCCAGCGCGATCGGCGTGACACGGGTGGGAACCGCGGCCAAGTCTTACTTGGGGGTTCCGATCATGGCGGGCGGCGAAGCGATCGGCGCCATCAGCGTGCAGAGCACGCGCGAGGAAGGACGCTTCAGCGACGCCGACCAGCACCTGCTCAGCACGATCGCGGCCAACGTCGGGGTCGCCATCCAGAACGCGCGGCTGTTTGCCGAGACCCACGAAGCGCGCGCGGCTGCGGAAGAGGCCAACCAGGCGAAGAGCTCGTTCCTCGCCACCATGAGCCATGAGATCCGCACGCCGATGAACGCGGTCATCGGACTCTCGGGGCTGCTGCTCGACACGACGCTCGACGGCGAGCAGCGCGACTACGTCAACACGATCCGCGATTCCGGCGACGCACTCCTCACGATCATCAACGACATCCTCGACTTCTCGAAGATCGAGGCGGGCCGCATGGACATCGAGGCGGCGCCGCTCGATCTGCGCGAATGTGTCGAATCCGCGCTCGACCTCGTGGGCGCGCGTGCCACGGAAAAGCATCTCGACATCGCCTACCTATTCGAAGGCGACGTCCCGGCAGCAATCCAGAGCGACGTCACGCGGCTGCGCCAGATCATCCTGAATCTCCTCTCCAACGCCGTGAAGTTCACGGAGCGCGGCGAGGTCGTGCTGACGGTGACGGCGAAGCCCGTCGTCGGCGGGCGCGTGGAACTGACCTTCGCCGTGCGCGACACCGGCATCGGACTGTCGGCAGAGGGGATGAGCCGCCTTTTCCAGTCGTTCACGCAGGCCGATTCGTCGACCACGCGCAAGTACGGCGGCACCGGCCTGGGTCTCGCCATCAGCAAGCGCCTCTCCGAACTCATGGGCGGCCGCATGTGGGCCGAGAGCGAAGGCGTCGGCAAGGGTTCCACGTTCCTGTTCACTATCAACGTACCGGTCGCGCAGCTTTCGCCAGCCCGGGCGCGCGATTTCGTCGGCACGCAGCCCGAACTCTCGGGCAAGCGCGTGCTCATCGTCGACGATAATGCGACGAACCGGCGTGTGCTCGCGCTGCAAACCGGCAAGTGGGGGATGTCTTCGCGTGCCACCGAATCGCCCGACGAAGCATTGCGCTGGGTAGAGGCAGGCGAAGCCTTCGACGTTGCCATTCTCGACATGCACATGCCGGGGTTTGATGGCCTTGAGCTGGCGCGAAAGATTCGAGAACACGGCGCCAAGCTGCCGCTGGTGTTGTTCAGTTCGCTCGGCCGGCGCGAGACTGGCGACTTCGACAAACTCTTCGATGCCTACCTGGCCAAGCCGATCCGCCAGTCGCAGCTCTTCGACACCCTGGTCGGTCTGCTGGTAAGCGAGGCGGCGCCCAAAGTCGCCGCGGCCCCGGCCAAGGCGCAGATCGATCGCGATATGGCGGCGCGGCATCCGTTGCGCATCCTGCTGGCCGAAGACAACGTGGTCAATCAGAAACTCGCGCTGCGCATTCTCCAGCAGATGGGCTATCGCGCCGACCTCGCATCGAACGGGATCGAAGCCGTCGAGTCGGTGGAGCGCCAGACCTACGACGTGGTGCTGATGGACGTGCAGATGCCCGAGATGGACGGGCTCGAAGCCTCGCGGCGGATTATCGAGAAGTGGCCCGAGAGCGGTCGCCCCCGCATCGTCGCGATGACCGCGAACGCAATGCAGGGCGACCGCGAGATGTGCCTCGCCGCGGGCATGGACGACTATCTGACCAAGCCGATCCGCGTCGATCGCCTGGTGGAGGCGCTGACGCGAGTGGCCGCCCGAGGAGATCGCTGAGATGGCCGCGCAGCAGATCGTCGACCTGGCCTGGGCCGGCCAGCACGAGCAAGCCATCGCGGCCGCCACCGCCGCGTTGGCGCACAAGTCGGTGGAAACCGACGAGCGCATGACGCTCCTCGATCTCCGCTCGGAGAGCTACATCGCCGTGGGCGACCTGAAGCGCGCCGCCGCCGACGCGCAGTCGATGAAGGCGCTGGCCAAGCGCGAGGCCGGCGTCGCGCTGCTGGCGCGCGCGCTGTGCCGCGAGGCGTTCGTGCAGAGCCGTCTCGGTGACCAACGTGCAGCCGTAGCGACGGCTGCGGCCGCGCTCAAAGCGGCGCGCCGCAGCCGCCAACCCCAACTCGAGGCGCTGAGTCTGTGGCGTCTGGCGGGCGCCCAGATCGCTGGCCGGATCGACCCAGGCGCCGCGGTCGCCAATGCCAAGCGGGCGACCGATGTCTTCGCATCGCTGGGCGACACCATCCAGCAGGGCCGTGCGCTGCAGACGAAGGGCAGCGCACTCTGGGTCCTGGATGAAAACGTCAAGAGCAGAAAGACCTCTGTCGAGGCGCTGGCACTGGCACGCCAATGCGGTGATCTTTTCGGACAGGGCTCCGCGCTGAACTCGATCGCAATCGTCGAGCCCGACCTCGCGGCGTCGCTGCGCTTGTACAGCCAGGCACTCGACGATTGGAAGGCGGCGGGCTATGTGCTAAGCCAGGCGATGGCCACCGGCAACCTTGGCGCCAGTTACGCCGATCTTGGCCTGTATCGGCGCGCGCGACGCCTGTCCCTCGATGCCGCGGAAATTTGCCGCCGCGCGGGAGCGAGAACTCCTCTGCTGGTGTCGATCTGGAACCTCGCCGAGTGGGCGTTTCAGGCGGGATCGCTGGACGATGCCCGCGCTTTCGCCGCGGAGGCCGCGGCGGTGACGCGCGCGCTGCGAGACAAACGTTTCCACGCGCATCCATCCATCGCCGCGGGCTGGCTCGCGCTGCGCGAGCGCCGACTCGCCGCCGCCGCGCGGCACTTCGAACGCGCCGTGAAACTGGCCGAATCCCTCGATGCCACCACGCTGCTGCAGGCCCTGACCGAAGCCGGGCGGGCGCATCTCGCCGCGGGGCATCCCGCAGCGGCCTTGGCCGCGACGCGCCGTGCGGCAAAGATGCATCGCGCGATGGGTCTTATCCCGCTCGATTCGATCAACCCGGCGGCGCTGTGGTGGGGCCATTGCCGCGCGCTGCAAGCCAACCGTATGGCGACGCCGGCGCGCGAGGCGCTGGAGCAGGCGTGGCGCCTGCTGCTCGGGCGCATCGGCGGCCTGAGCGACGAAGGGCTGCGCCGCAACTACCTCAACAAGCGCAAAGAGAACCGCGAGATCGTCCTCGCATGGATTCAGCACGCGCGCGCACGCAAGTTGCCGCGCAAGCAGCGCGAGGCCCACCTGGCTGGCAAGGCGAACCTCGGCGAGTCGTTCGAGCGGCTGGTGGACACCGGGCTGCGGTTGAACGAAATCAAGAGCGAGACCGACCTGCACGAGTTCCTGGTCGACGAAGTCACCGAGCTTTCGGGCGCCGAGCGCGTGCTGCTAGTGCTGGAAGCGCCGGACACGTCGCAGGGCCTCACCATTGCCGGATCGCTGGTGCCCAAGGGCGAAGATGAGCACGCGCTCCTCGAAGCCGTGACGCAGTGGCTGCTGGAGGCTCGCCGCAACCGCGCCGTAAGCCTGCGCCACACACCGGACGGCGCCGAATCCATCGCGCAGCGCAGCCACTTGATCGTGCCGCTGATCGTACAACGCGACCTGTTGGGCTACATCTATGCCGACATCGACGGCGCGTTCGGCCGCTTCCACGACGGCGACCGCGACCTGCTGGCCGTGCTGGCGAGCCAGGCCGCTGTGGCGCTCGCCAACCTGCGTTTCGCCGCCGGGTTGGAGCGCAAGGTGGCCGGGCGCACCGCCGAACTGGAGCAGCGCGCCGGCGAGCTGACCATCATCAACAGCATCCAGCAGGGAATCGCCGCGGAGCTCGATTTTCAGGCCATCGTCGATCTGGTCGGCGACAAGCTGCGCGAGGTGCTGAAGACCGAGGACATCGGCATCCGCCTCGTCGACCCGAAGACCGGCATGGTCCATTTTCTCTACGAGTACGAGCACGGCAGACGCCTGCAGATGCCGCCGGCGATGCCGAAGCCCGGCGGGCCGGGCGACAGGATGCGCCGGACCCTCGCTCCGGTCATCTACAACACGCGCGCCGAACAACACGCCTCGGGCACGGGAGTGGTGCCAGGCACCGACCGCGCCTGCTCCGTGATCCTCGTGCCGATCGTCTCCGGCGACCGGATGACAGGCTCGCTGCTCCTCGAGAACCACGACCGCGAATACGCCTATGGCGAAGCAGAGATTCGATTGCTGACGACGGTGGCCTCGAGCATGGGTGTCGCGCTCGAGAACGCGCGCCTCTTCGACGAGACGCAGCGGCTCTTGAAGGAGACCGAGCAGCGCGCCGCCGAAATGGCAGTGATCAACAGCATTCAGCAGGGGATCGCAGGCGAACTCAGTTTCCAGGCGATCGTCGATCTGGTGGGCGACAAGCTGCGCGAAGTACTCAAGACCGGCGACATGGCCATCGGCTGGCACGACCCGCAGACCAACCTCATCCACAGCCTCTACACCTACGAGCACGGTCGGCGGCTGGACCTCCCGCCGGCCCGGCCGAAGCCGGGGGGGCCTTGGGAAAACCTGGTGCGGACGCGCCGCGCCCTCATCTGGAACAGCCTCGCCGAG
>WNGE01008060.1_pt1 | contig 11331 bp, 7 predicted proteins | sample 5400651 | NCBI WGS metagenome assembly WNGE01 (sample SAMN13153370, study PRJNA577476) | soil metagenome | isolation source: 60 cm soil or saprolite under grassland replicate 2 | place: USA:California | collected 2016-06-15 | reverse complement strand
GTGCGTGCCAGTGCGGCGTTCGATGGCCGCTCCGGTGTCCAGGGCATCGCGATCGACCCGGTGAATGGCCGCGCGCTGTTCAGCACCGTCGGTCGTCTGCCCCAGGTGCTCGCGCAGAGCCGGACGCCCGGATCGGACGAGATGGCGGCGACCAACACCGTCACCCGGTTGTCGGCCTACGATGGCGATGCCGTCGCCCCACGAGCGGGCGGCGGTGGAGACAGCGCGGTGGTCCGTTGGTCTAGCGCGGCGCGCGGCGACTTCATCGCCGGCGCGCCGGCCGTCGCGGCGCGCGCGAGCGCCGCCGGCGGAGGGCACCGCGTCGCCGTGCTGCCGCTGTCGGCGAACGACGCGCTCGCGGTCTTCGACGCCGACAGCGGCTCACTCCTGAAGACCATTCCGCTCGGCGTCTTGCCGGTCGCCGCGGTGGTGAGCGAGGATGGCGCCGTCGCCTACGTCTCGGTGCTCGGCGGCAGCAAGCCGCGACCGAAAGAGCGCGCGGCCAAACAGTGTTGCGATCCGTCGGCCGAGCTGGTGCGCGTGGACGCGCGTGGTATCGCGGTGGCGGGCAATGTGACGCGCGTCGATCTGGTGAGTGGCGCGACCACGGTGATTCCGGTCGGCCGCCATCCCACGGGACTCGCGTGGGATGAACGCGGCGCCCGCTTGTATGTCGCCAACGGCAACTCCGATACCGTCAGCGTGATCGACACCCGACGCAACGCCGTGGTGCAGTCGATCGCCGTCGCGCCATTTCGCGAGCGCAAGATCGGCCTCGCGCCGACCGCGGTCGCCCTGTCGCCCGATGCGAAGACGCTGTTCGTCGCGCTGGGCGGGGCGAACGCCGTCGCCGTGTACGGCCTGCCGGCCGGCACGTTGCGCGGCCTGATTCCGACGAGCTGGTATCCGACGAGTCTCGATGTGAGCGCCGACGGCAGCACGCTGGCGGTCGGGTCGCTGTTCGGCGTCGGCTCGGGGAATGGCCGGAGGTCGGGCATGAGCGGTCGCTACGTGCATTCCTATCGTGGCTCGGTGAATGTCATTCCGGTGCCGGCGGACGCGGAGCTTGGGGCATACACGACGTCGGTCGCGCAGAACAATCGTTTGACGCTGCGGACAGACAGCGTCCTCGCGCTCGCGCCGCGGCGCAACGTCGCCCGGCGCGCGGTGCCCGAGCGCCCGGGCGAGCCGTCGCTGATCGACCACGTCGTCTACATCGTGCGTGAGAACCGCACCTACGACCAGGTGTTCGGTGACATCGGCAAGGGGGCGAGCGACAGCTCGCTGGTGCAGTACGGGCGCGATGTCACGCCCAACGCGCATGCGCTCGCCGAGCAGTTCGTGCTGCTCGATCATTTCTTTGCGTCGGGCGGCAACTCGGCCGACGGGCACAACTGGCTCACGCAGGGACGCGAGACCGAGTATCCGATGTGGCCGCTCTATTTGGGCCGCAGCTATCCGTCCGAGGGAGTGGATCCGCTCGCGTACTCGGCGGGCGGGTTCCTCTGGGAAGCGGCCCAGGCAAAGGGCAAGACGGTCACGGTCTTTGGGGAGTACGCGCCGTCGCCGCCATGGGACAGCGACACCATCCGCGTGAGTCTGCTGAAGCAGTATCGCGACTCACAGCCGCATAACCGGGCGTTCTTCCGGGCCCGCGTCGCCAAGCTGTACACCACGCGATCCGACATTCCATCGCTCGACCGAGCGCTGGTGCGCGAGTATCCAGGTTGGACCGAGACGGTACCCGACGTCGTGAAGGCCGACATCATCCTCGAGCATCTGCGGGAGTGGGAAGCGAAGCACGCCATGCCGAACCTCGTGCTGATCATCCTCCCGAACGATCACACCCAGGGCACGAGCCCCGGGTGGTGTACGCCCAAGGCGTGCGTCGCCGACAACGATCTGGCGCTGGGCCAGATCGTCGAGGGGCTGTCGCACAGCTCGTTCTGGAAGTCGATGGCGATCGTCGCCGTCGAGGACGACGCGCAGGACGGGGTCGATCACATCGACGGGCACCGCACGGTGGCGCTGGTCGCGAGCCCGCTCGCGCGGCGCGGGGTCATCGATCCGACCTTCTATAGCCAGCCCAGCATGGTGAAGACCATCGAGCTCATGTTGGGCCTGCCGGCGCTCAGCCTGTTCGATCTTGTCGCGACGGACATGCGCTCGAGCTTCATCGGGCCGGACGAAACGCCCAACCTTGCCCCCTACACGGCGATCGAACCGCGGCAGTCGTTGTTCGAGGTGAATCAACAGGTAGGGTCAATCATCGGACCGCATGCCGCCGAGCGGCGGCGCGCCGCGGCCCAGTCGGCGCGGATGAATTTTCGGGAGCCGGATGCCGCGCCGTCGGAGCTGTTGAACCGGATCTTGTGGCACGACGCGCGGGGGTGGGGAGTGCCGTATCCGGAACTGAAGCACTCCTTGTTCTTCCCGATGGCGGTCGATCTTACCGACGAAGAGCGGGAGGAGCGAGACCGGGATCGCTAACGGTCGGCATCCTGCGCGCGATGGCAACGCCCACGAGGCACAGCGCGCCACCCAGAACGGCGATGAGGCTCGGCGCCTCGCCGAGAATGATCGCGCTCAGCACGATGGTGAGTGGCGGGACGAGATAGGCAGTCGCCGCCAGCCGGCCCGCCGAACCCCGCGCGAGGGCGTAGGCCCAGGTCGTGAAGGCAATCGACGTCGGAAAGACACCTAGAAAGAGGAGCCAGGCGATGGCGCCCGGGGGTGCGGCGCGCCACTCGCGCACTAGTTGCGGTGCGTAGGGCAGGCAGAACAGCGCTCCCACCGCGCAGCAGGTCCAGGTCGCTTGCAGCGCCGTGATCCGACGCAGCACCGGCTTCTCCGCAACCATCCCGACGGCAGACGCCAGCGCCGCCAGCAGACAGAGCATGACCCCCACGAGCGATGCGCTGCCCGACGACGTCGCGAGCCCGATCACGACGACGCCGCCGAACGCGAGCGTGCCGCCCAGCAGCAGATTCGGCGTAGTGCGCTCCTGCAAGAACACCGCCGCCAGCGCGACGATGAAAATCGGCGCGATCAGCACGAGCATCGCCGCCGTGCCGGCATCGACACGCCGTTCGGCTTCGTTCAGCACGACCTGGTAGACGCCGAACCACAGCACCCCAGCGAGCACGAGCAGCGCGAGCTCGCGTCGCGTGGGACGAACCGTCGGACGGGACAGGACAAGCGCGCCTAACAGCACGCTGCCCAAGGCGAGCCGGCCCAGCGCGAGTGGGCCCGGGGAGAAGGAGCGCCCCGCGGCCCGGATGCCGACGAAGGCGGCGGCCCAGAGGACAACGGAGACCAGGGCAGCGAGGAACGCTTTGCGCATGCGCAGAATGATAACTGCGCATGATCAGATTAGCGTGCCGGCATCGCCGTCGCGTCGATCGCGATGAGTGCACCGTCACGACTGAGCGACTGCACCCCGAGTACTGTGACGACTGGTGCGTTCGTCCCGAAGAACGCGGCGCCAGCGTTGCGGATCGTCTCGAGATCGGCGGGATGATAGTTGACGACGTAAATCGTGAGCGCCATGACGTCGCGCCGTGACGCGTTCGCTCCCTGCAGCACAGTTGTCAGATTCGCGAAGGCGCGCTCGGCCTGAGCGCGGAGGTCAGATCCGGCGAGTGCGCCGCTGCTATCCACGCCGAGCTGGCCCGCAATGTAGAGATTCCGCCCCACCCGGACGGCCTGGGAGCCGAGCGCGGGAGCGGCGACGCCGGACGGCGAAGGGAGGGCCGTCTTGATCTCGGGAGTCGTAGCGCCCCCGGCGTTGAGCTGGCCGCGGAAGCCCGCCTCCTGCCAACGCACCTCGTCCTGGCGGCGCTTGCGTTCGGTCGCCTGGTCTTCGCCCTCGCGCCACTTCTTGTATGCCTTGACCTGATCTCCGTTCAAGAACCGACGGAGATCGCTTTCGAAGCGGTCCTGCCGGTCCTTCAAGAACTTGCCGAGATCCTGAAGCTGCTCGACGTAGAGCGTCGCCGCCGCGCGATCGCCGCCGTCGAGTTGCTCGTTCATCTTGGCGAGCGCGATCTGCGCGCTGTCGCGCTGAGGACGCGTCGCGACCATGAACGAGTCGTAGACTTGCGCGTAGCGTTTGATCTGATCCGGCGTGAGGCTGAGCGTCACGCGCGCGAGCGCCGTATCGAGCGGGCCCGTCAGCTCGACGCCGGGAAGCTTCGGCGCGGGCGGCCCGTACTGGACGATGCTGGGCGGCCGGCCATACCCTCCCTGTCCCCATGCGGTGGATGCGAGCAGCAGCGTTGCGGCGAGTAACGCGTTTGACACCGAGAGTTTCATGACCGGCCTTTGAAAGAGGTTAGCACTTCTTAGCGAGGATACGCTGCCGTTCTCCCTGAGTGACCATGTCGCGCGCGACGACGTCACGCACGATGCGTGCGACGAATGTATACCCGCGAGCCTCGGCGACGAGCCAGCGGCACCATTCCAGCTCATCGAGTGCCGCGTGCAGCGCCTCGCCCTCGAGCTCGGTGGCGCACGCAATGCGCTTCGCTTTCACGCGCTCCCCGAGGACCGCCGCGGCGATCAGCACTTGTTGCGCCGGCTTGGACAGGCAGCGAAATCCCACACGAATCGACGCCACGATCGTGTCGGGCAGGTCAGCAGGGAAGGTTGAATCGAGTGTGCGCAGCGGGTGCGGCCAGACGCCGTTTTTTGTCTCGAGTTCGAGACCATGTGCGATCGCGTGGCAGATCTCGACGGCGAGCAGCGGCAGGCCGCCGGAGTCAGCCGCGACGCGCCGCGCCAAACGGTCCAAGGCGTCGCCCGTGTACGATGGCACCGCCCAGTGAACCAGCTCCCGGATCGCTTCCAGGCTCAGCTTGCCGAGCGAGATCGCGGCGCCGGGCACGTCACGTCCGATCCGGCTTCTGAGCTCCGCCAGCTTGGGTGGCGCCGGCTCCGGCGTCGTCGCGAGCACGATGAGCAAGGGCGCGCGGGACAGATCGCGCGCGAGTCGTTCGATCGTCTGATACGAGGCCGGGTCGATCCACTGCGCGTCGTCGAACACCAATACATGCGGTCGATCGGCGCTCGTCACGCGGAGCACTTCGGCGATGGCGGCATGCAGATCCCAGCTGCTCGATTCGGGTCCCTGGTGCGGAAAGCGCTCCGCCCAGTCGGGAGCATGGTGTGCGAGTGCCCGCAGGGCCGCGGGGTTCGCGCCGACCACACCGGGCACATCCAGCAAGCCGTGCGCGAGACCGAGGATGCCGCTCGCCGGATGGTCGAGATCCGCCGGAACGGCACGCATGGCGACGATCGCGCCGCCCTCCACCCCCGCGCGCGTCGCGAGCTCCTGCACGAAGCGCGTTTTGCCGCCGCCCGATTCGGCTTCCACCACGAGGAGCGTGAGTCGTCCGCCTCGCGCGTTGCGCCACTGCGCGAGCGCGGTGCCGAGCTCGGCTGCGCAGCCCAGCAGCGGCGCGCGCCGCCAGGACACGCTGTGGTCGGGTGACAGCGCCTCTCTGGGCAGGTGCCGAGCCCGGCCGCTGCGCACGCGCTCCTCCAGCGCTTTCGTTTCCGGCTCCAAGGGTATTCCTTCGCGGCCGGCGTCTTTCTCGAACTGCTCGAACGCCTGCAACGCGCCGGTCCGATCGCCGACGTTTGCCAGGCGGCGAATCTCGGCACGGAGCGCGCGCTGCGAGAGCGGGTCCAGCTTGCGGGCCGTGGTAATCGGCTCAGCGGCACCGAGCTCGTCGCCGGCATCGAGGCGCTCTTCGGCGTGGGACAGGAGCGCGTGCATCGAGAGCCCGCGCCAGTGCGACCGCTCCACCGTCAGCCAGTCTTCGAATCCAGATGCGTCCGGGATCTTGAACCCGTGGAGGAACTCGCCATTGATCAAGGGCGTCGCGCGTGCCCAGTCGCGTTGTTTGACCAGCCGCTCGAAATCGTCGGTGTCCAGCTTCGCCGCGCCGTCCACGAGTTGAATGACGTCGCCCGCGGCCGTGATGTGGTCGTCCCCCACGAACTGGCGCAGCATGCGGATGGCCTCGCGCATGGATCCGCGGGCGGCGGCGTCGTCCTTGTCCGGCCAGAACAAACCGATCAGCTGCTCGCGGGTGCAGCGGTGTTTGGGGGCGCGCGCGAGATACAGCAGCAGCGCGATGTTCTTCTTCCACAGCAGCTCGGCGGGCGGCGCCGCGCCGTTCATTGTGACTTCGAGCGTGCCCAGCGTCTGCAGGCGAATCATCGCGTTGTGCAATGGAGTGCCCGGGCGCGCACGCGCGCGGTATCGGCCCGCGCGCCAAAGGGCGCCGGTGCCTCTGACCAATGCCGCACGACCGCGGCGTAGGCTTCACATGCTTCGCCGCGTTGGGCGCGCCGAGGGCCGTCGAGCAGGCGTGCAAGGCGCCAGCGCGCCAGCGTGCCGAACGCCCAATCGACTTCGGCCGCTTGGGGGAGGCCGGTCGGCAAACCCACGACATCTAGGTGCTCGTGCCACAGCAGTTCGCTTCTCGCGCCTTCGATGTCCCCGATCCTGGCACGCCAGGCGGCCCGCTGCAGATGGACGATCGCGCGAAAGAACGGATCCCGATCCACGCGTCTGGCGACCGCATCCACGTCGATCGGATCGAGTAGCACGAGCGCCGCACGCGGGTGTCCCGCTGCGGCCAATGAATCCGCGGCGATGAACAGCTCGAACTCGCCGGGGGCCCCGGCGCGCGGTGGTGTGCGGTGGCCGAGCAGGGTGCTCATCCAGACAGCGCGGTCGCGGAGGGGATCCACCCCGCTGCTTAGGGTCCAGGAGCTGAGGCCGTCGAGTGCGTCGATGGTACGGACGCTGCTGCGGTCGACGTACGCGAGTGCCGCCGGCAGTTCGTCATTGAACAGCTCCAGCTCCGTCTGCGGGGCGACTTCCGTGACGCGGCGGGCCAAATCGTGCAGTCGGTTCAACCGGCCCAGCGCCACGGCCCCGAGGGTTTGAGCAGTCAGGCCCGATTGCCGCCACTCCGGTGACGTGCTGTGTTCGAGGATTTCGCCCAACCCAATCGCTCCTCTCGGCACATCGAATGTCGGAAGCATCCGCGGCCCGGCGCCAAAATCCGCATTGCTCTGCATCCCCGGCTGCCCAATGATCTGCGCGGTCACGCGGACCGCTGCGCTTTCGGGCAGAAACCGCCAGGCGAAGCCGACGGTGAGCAGCGCGCGGAGCTCCAGTGAGAATGCGTCCGGCGCCTCGCCATGACTCCGCAACGAATCGAGCGCGTCGGCCGCCGTCCCGGAGTCGCCTTCGGCTGTGGCCGCCCACGCGAGGTGCTCCCACGACGGCCGAAAGTCTGGTCGGAGCCGCGCGCCCCGCTCGAACGCCGGGATCGCTTCCGAGCGCCGATGCCCCGCGAGCGGGCCACGATGGAAGAGCTCGTCACCCAGCTGAAACCACCCGAGGAAAAAGTCGCGCGAGCCTTCTGCCACCGCACGCAACGTGTCCAAGCGATCGCGTAACGGCAGCTGCGCGGCGTGAATGAAGCTGCGATACAGCGGCGGGAGGGAGTCCGCATGAACCTGAACCCGATGGACGCGCTTGGGATCTGGTGCGCGACTCAGCCAGCGTTCGCCTTCGGTTATGCGCCAGGAGCAGATCCAGCAGGTGGAATCGGTTGCTTCCGCCAGGCGGTACGCGCTGTCCGCTCTTTCCCACTGTGCCTGAGCGAAGAACTGCTCCGCTTCCAGAAAACGAATGAGCCCCTCGGACGTATGGGGCAGCGCGCGCGCGGGAAGCGATCCAGCCAGTGGGCTGTGGCCGGCCCAGACGCCAAGCACGATCTGGTAATCGAGCGAGTCGCGGAGCGCGGGCCATTGCTCGAGCGGCACGTGGAATTCGGAGGCCGGAATCCCACCGGTCAGCCGCACGCCCACATCGCCGCCCGTCACTGTCATGCGAGCCTGTACCGCGAGAGCCCCGGGCGTCGAGTCGACGAAGTTTAGGTGGGCACGGAGGTCCGAATGCACCATGCCGACAAGCGCATCCGCCATGGGGCGACGGTCTGCTGGACCGGTGTATTCGATCTGGGTGAACGCAACAGTCGGCGCATGCGCGTTCGTGGGTACCGAGGGCGGGTGGTACCACGGTTTCTTGATTACCAGAATCACCGCGCCCACCATCAGGCTACCACCGACGAATGTGGCGACCCACGGCATGAGGCCGGGAGCCTGCGTACGCTCCAGCGCCTTCCGAAATACCGCGGCATCCGGCCAGCGGTCTTCCGGGTTCTCCGCAACCGCCCGCCGCAACACGCGCGCCAAGCCGCGCGGCACGCGGCTCCAGTCGACGTTCTGGCCTTGCTCGGCGAACCCGCGCCCCGTCACCGCCTCGTACAGCACGACTCCAACCGAGTAGATGTCTCCCTGCGGCGTACACGGTTTCCCGAGCACTTGCTCGAGCGCCATGTAGTCTGGCGTTCCCTCTCCACGAGGCGATTCGCCTTCCCCGGGGGCGGACGACCTCGCGATCCCGAAGTCGCCGAGTTTCGTGCCATCCGACAAGACAAATACGTTGCTCGGCTTCACATCGCGATGCACCAGCCCAAGTCGGTGCACCGCCTCCAATCCCCGGAGCAGATCGATGCCCATCCGAACGACGTCGCCAATCGGCATCGGACCCGCCGCGAGGCGATCCTCGAGCGTCGGTCCCTTGATCAGCTCCATGATGTAGAAGTGGAGACCCAGCCTCGAGTCGGCTCGAAAGATGACGATGACGTTGGGGTGCGTGATGCCCGCGAGGATCTGCGCCTCGCGCTGGAACGACTCGGCGGCGGTCGCGGTGTATAGCTCGGGCCGCAGCACCTTGATGGCGACGTCCCGGTTGAGCAGTGCCTCGTGCGCGAGGTAAACGACGCCCATGCCCCCACCGCCGAGCCTTCGCTCCACCCGGTAGTCGGGGGCCACCGCCAGCTGCAGACGCTCCATCAGGAGGTCGGGAGGGGCCGTCATACCGGGCTTGAACTTACGGCCTGAGGCCCGCCCGCGCCGGAACCGGCTACTTGAGTCGGGGAAGCTTGGGAGGCTTGGGGCCGTGCCGGACGGCGCCGCGCACGGGCTCGTACGCGAGCGGCGTCCCGGTCCGCGCGCAGCGCAACAGCAGCCCGCCGCGGCTCATGTCGCCACGGCCGGCGAAGGTGGGAGGGAAGAGCAGCCGGTCACCGAAGACATCGAGCAGCGGACCGACGTACTTGTCCGTGGCGACGCTGCCGAGCAGGACGACGCGGTCGTCGGGAGCAATGCCGCGGTTGAGCGCGGTGGCGTCACGAACGAGCGGGCCGGTGAACGCGGGCTCGGCTTCATCCACCGGCACGGTGGCCATCGTTCGCAAATCGTCGACCCGAATCAGGACATCGGCCGGAAGCAGCCCGCGCCCGGGCGTGATCACGAACGCCCGGCCGAAGGCATTCGCATACGCGAGCTTGCCGCGAAAATAGAGGCTGCTCATGAAGCTGAAAACTTCGCCGAGCGGCGCGCCGCCGTTCGTGAGTCGCGCGGTCAGCGGACTCGTCTGACTCTTGAGCAGCAGCTGCGCGCGAGTCCCGGCGCAGCTCGCGGGGGAGAGCAGGAACACCGTCAACACCTTACCGCTCCATGTAACGGCGCAGGAAAAATATCGCCGCGCCAAAGATCACAATTATCAGGATGATCCAGACGATGCGGGGCATCTGACGCCCTCCTGAAAAGACACCGAAAGATTATTGACATTTCAAAACATGTTTCTAAATATTAGCGCATGCTTGGGCTCGGCGGTGGCCTCTTTACCTTCGCGGCGCTCTTCTACTTCGCCGCGGACTACGAGCACCTGACCGGATGGAAATGGGCCGTCGCAAGCATCGCGGTGACGATCACCGTCAATCAGCTGTTCCCGGCCTCCTTCATCTTCGTATTGCCCGCCCAGTTCGGGCTGTTCCTCGTCATGTGGTGGGCGCACACCAAGAACAAGGTCAAGCGCGAAGCCGAGCTCGAACAACGGCAGAAGAATGCCCTGCGCGAGCGCCAGCAGCGGGTCAGCCAGGCCAGAGCGGAAGCCGCTGCCCACACCGATTTTGACGCGCAGGCGCGTGAGCATGAAGCCGCCGCCGAGGCGGCGCTGAAGGAGCGCCAGGAGCGGGTACGCCTAGCGCGCGAACAGCGCGAGCGCGAGGAGCGCGAGATGGGGAAGGGAACCGGAACCTAGCTCAGATCCGGCCCTGTCCCAGAGTCCAGGCCGTCGACATACCGAGTCCCAACCACAGCAAATCCAGCAGTCGAAACGTGCCCCAGAACAGCGCCCAGAATCCCAGCGTCGACAAGAATTTGTCGAAGTGCACGTGCACGAGGCGCTCTCGTTCCGCAAACGAAGACGCCTTCGCGGCGGTCATCGCCTCATGGATCATCTGCTCGCGCACGTCGTGCCCCGGGCCGTAGCCGAACAGCGTCGTATCGGCGACGAGGTCGGGACGCGCATCGATGGTCGCCTGCAGTTCCGGCGAGAAGGACTTGTGCTGGGTTTTGTCGGCCAGGAATATCAGCGTCAGCGATGCCGGATTGTTGGCGAGCTCCTGGCGCAAAATCGGCTGCAACGCGACGACCACGAGGACGACTTTCGCCAGGAAAACGGTCACGACGGTCAGCACCATCGCGAGCGCGCCGGTAGCTCTGGTTGGTGGCTTGGCCGCTTTGGCGACCACGATCCCCAACAGTCCTCCCACACCCCACGCGGCTACGCCGACGGGCTGATGCGTCACGTACACGAGGCCCACCCATGCGACGATGATCCCGATCGCGGCGAGCAGACCCGCCAGGAGCGGCGATCCATCGGCGCGCTGCGGCGCGGCCTTGCCGTAGACCCGCACGTTGGCCATGGAGATACGATAGCAACCCGCGTTCCGGTTTGCACGACTGATTGTGTCGTTTGGAGCGGTACGGCTCAGGTGGTCGTCATCATCACCGGGGCGTGGTCGCTGGTCCCGACGTCCGATTGCACCACACAGCTCGTCGCCCGTGCCGCGATCGCCGGCGAGGCGAGGAAGTAATCGAGGCGCCAGCCGATGTTGCGCGCGCGCAGATTGCGCCACGGCGCCCACCAGGTGAACAGATTCTGATTGTCGGGATCGAATTGGCGGCTCATGTCCACGAGCTGCGTGCCGAGCAGCGTCTCGAACAGGGCGCGCTCCTCGGGCCGCTGGCCCACAGCGTTCGGCTTTCGCTCCTTGGGGTGCACGTCCATCTCGCTTCGCGCGATGTTCATATCGCCGCACACAATCAGCTGTCTGCCGTCTGCCGTCAGCCGCGCGACCCAATCGATCAGGCTTTTCACAAAGGCAAGCTTGG
>WNGE01008055.1_pt1 | contig 11333 bp, 12 predicted proteins | sample 5400651 | NCBI WGS metagenome assembly WNGE01 (sample SAMN13153370, study PRJNA577476) | soil metagenome | isolation source: 60 cm soil or saprolite under grassland replicate 2 | place: USA:California | collected 2016-06-15 | reverse complement strand
CTCGAGCCCGTCCATCCCGGGCATGCGGACGTCCATGATCACGACGTCCGGCCTCCGGCGTTCCGCCAGGGCGACGGCCGTCTCTCCGTCAGGTGCTTCCCCGACGACGCGGATGTGCGGCGCGCGCGAGAGCGAGAGGCGCAGGCCCTCGCGGACGACCTCGTGGTCGTCGACGATCAGGCAGGTGATCTCGCCATTCGCTCGTTCCGGTGCGGCCTGCTCTCCCATGGCAAGCGGATTGTATGTCGCGGGTCGGAAAACGCCTACAACGCGAGGCCCAACTGCTCGGGAGATCAGCGGCTGAACCAGCGGGCGCGGCGGCTCGCCCCGAAGTGCTGCTTCTCGGCGACGAGGACGTGTGACGGCTCCTGGAACGTACCCGTCGGCTTCGGCCCGGAGAGGAAGTCGACGTCGACCCGGCCGACGCGGCCGGCTCCGAACTCGACGTAGCAGGCACCGCGCCCGTCATACGCCGGCGGCTGCTCACCTCCCTGCACTCGCGCTATCAGTGACGCAGCGACGACGCGGGCCGCACCCTCCGAGAACACGCCCGCCTTCGGTACACCGAGGGTCGCGACGTCCCCGACGGCGTACACGTCCGCGAAACGCGTCTCGAGCGTTCGTGAATCGACGGCTATGTAGCCGTCCGTGGCCATCCCGCTTTCGAGGACCACGTCGGGCGCGCGGTGCTTCGGGACACCGAGGAAGAGGTCGTACGGCAGCTCAGCGCCGTCGTCGAGCACGGCGACGTTGCGTCCCGGGTCGAGCGAGCTCACCCGGCGGCCGGGGACGAACTCGATGCCGCGCTCGGCGAACGCTGTCAGGAGCGCGGCTGAAGTGTCCGGCGACGGAGGGACCGGGGTCCCGAACGGCATCACGAGCGAGATCTCGCAGTCGTCGCGGACTCCTCGCCGCGACAGGTAGTCGTCTAGAAGCAATGCCGCCTCGCTTGGCGCCGGCGGGCACTTGAACGGCGCCCCGCAGACACCGACGATCACGTGGCCGCGGGTGAACGTCGGGAGGAGGTCGCGCAGCCGCTCGGCGCCGCGGACGGAATAGAACTCGCTCCCGCCCTCTGCGAGCCCGGGCGTTGCGTCGAAGTCGTAGTCGGCGCCGAGGGCGACGACGAGGACGTCCGCCTCGTGGACCGCCCTGTTGGTCGTCACCCGCCGCGCCTCTGGATCGATTGCGGTGATCGTCTCGCGCAAGAAGCGGACACCGGGCTTGGCGAAGTCGGCATACGGCAGGCGAACCTCGCTTGGCGCCTTGCGCCCGAACATCACGTCGAGCTTCGAGTAGCCGAAGACGAAGGCGTCGTTCTCGTCGATGAGCGTAATGCCGGCGTCGCTGCCGAGCGCTTCGGACAAGAGAGTAGCGAGCTCGAGACCGCCGAAGCCCGCGCCCAGAACGACGAAACGCGCCTTCACCGGGACGAACTTACCCCACCTAGCGTGGGCCCTACATCGCGAGCGAACTACACGGCCAGCGTCAACTGCTCGGCGATCACGGGCGGCTCGGGCTCCAGCCGGAGGCGGCGGCGGTCGCGGACGCCGTACTCCTTCGCCAGCGCCGCGACCTGATCTCGCACCGGCTTCGTCTGATCCTTTCCAAGGTAGGCCCGCCGTGCGTAGAGCCGCTCGTAGTGATCGAGCTGCTCGGGGTAGTCCCGCGCCAGCGCCTCGAGGAAGTGCTCCCGCGTTCCTGGCCGGAGGAAGAGCACGTTCGACCAGACGCCGCAGGCGCCCGCCTCCCGCGCGGCGCACACGACCTCCGCGAGCTGCTCCGGCCTGTCCGAGATCCCGGGCAGGATCGGCGCCATGCCGACGCTGGCCTTCACGCCCGCCTCGACCAGCGTCTTCAGGGCGCGCAGCCGCTGGCGCGGATGGGCCGTGCCGGGCTCGGTCCGGCGCCAGACCTCCTCGTCCAGCGTCGGGATCGAGAACGTGACGGAGACCGAGGCCCGTGCCGCGGCCTCTGCGAGGACGTCCACGTCTCGGATGATCAGCGGGCCGCGCGTGATGATGCTGAACGGGTTCGAGTGTTCGCGCAGCGCCTCGATGCAGCCGCGCGTCAGCCGGTAGCGCCCCTCGACCGGCTGGTACGGATCGGTGGCGGCGCCGATCACCACCGACTCGTGCTCCCAGCTCGCGCGCGCAAGCTCGCGCCGAAGCACCTCGACGACGTTCGTCTTGACCCGAATCGAGCGGCCGTAGCGCTCGTCGAACGGCCGGTCAGCACGGAGCTCGAAGGCGCGCACGTAGCAGAACGTGCAGCGGTGGACGCAGCCCATGTACGGGTTCAGCGACCAGTCGAACATCATCCCCTTCACCCGGTTCAACGCCGCCTTGCAGGGCTCTTCGCGATACTCGGCGCGCATGGCGGCAGTATAGAACGTACGTTCGTAATGGCGGAGCTACCAGACGGGATCCGGCGACTCACCTTCCCGCTGCCGATGGGCCCTCTCCACGTCCACTGCTACCTCCTGCCCGGCGAGGGCGGCTGGACGCTCGTCGACACCGGCCTCGGTCTTCCCGAAGCCGAGGCTCGCTGGGAGCCGGTGCTGCGCGAGCTCGACGGGCCGGTCGAGCGGATCGTCGTCACGCACTTCCACCCCGATCACGCCGGCGGCGGCGAAGACGCGCGGCGGCTGACGGGCGCGCAGGTCCTTCAGGGCGTGCGCGACTACGAGCAGTGCGAGCGAGTTTGGGGCCGAGAAGACTGGTCGGAGCGGCTCGCCGACTATCTGCTCGAGCACGGGTTACCCGAGCCCGTGGCGGACGAGCTGCGGCACGAGTCGCGCATCTTCGGCCCGTTCATCCGCTGGGCGCGCGAGCCCCAGCGCCTCGCCGAAGGCGACGAGGTCGACGGCTGGAAGGTGCTCGAGCTGCCGGGCCACGCCGACGGGCACATCTGCCTCCTGCGCGACGGCGTGCTCGTCGCCGGCGACCACCTGCTCGGCGAGATCACCCCGACCGTCGGGCTCTATCCGGACTCGCGGCCCGACCCGCTCGGGGACTACCTCTCCTCGCTCGAGCAGACGATCGAGCTCGCGCCGAAGCTCGCGCTGCCGGGCCACGGCGAGCTCATCGCCGATCCGGTTTCGCGCGCGCGCGAGATCGTCGAGCATCACCGCAAGCGCCTCGACGAGACCGCGGCAGCGCTCGGGCCCGAGCCGCGAACCGGCTACGACGTTTCCCTGGCGCTGTTCGGGGACAACCTGGACGCCAGCGGCCGCCGTTTTGCCCTTGCCGAGGCGCTTGCGCACCTGGAGCGGCTCGTCCGCGAGGGCAGGGCCGTCCGTCAGATGGGCGCCTATACTGATTCGTAAGTAGTGGACGACGAGATACCGCCTAGTACCCACGCCCCGGAGAGCGGGGCGTGACCCTCTTCCTGGAGCTCCTCGGCGTGGCAGCGCTGATTTTGGCCAACGCCTTCTTCGTCGCGGGCGAGTACGGGCTAGTCACCGCTCGCCGCACGCGCATCCGCGAGCTCGAGGACCGCGGGAACCGACGTGCCCGGGCGGTTCTGAACATCGTCTCCGACCCGCCCCGCTTCATCGCGGCGATGCAGCTCGGCGTCACCGGCACAAGCCTGGGCATCGGCGCCCTCGGCGAGCAGGCCCTGGCGAAGGTGTTCGATCCGATCCTCGCCTCGGTGCTCGCCTTCGCGCTCGCATTCCTGATCATCACGTTCCTGCATGTCGTGATCGGCGAGCTCGTGCCGAAGGGGATCGCGCTCCAGCACTCCGAGACCGTCGCGCTCGCAGTCTCGGCGCCCGTGCGCGGGTTCTTCGTCGCCCTGAAGCCGCTGATCTGGGTGCTGCAGCGCTCGACCGAGCTCGTGCTGAACCTGTTCGGCCTCGAGCCGCCGGGCGGCGACATGGAGGTCTACTCCGAGGCCGAGCTGAAGATGCTGCTCTCGCGCTCGCGCGAGGAAGGCGAGATCGAGCAGCAGGAGCAGGAGATGCTCTACAAGGTCTTCGACTTCGCCGACAAGGAGGTCTCGGCGGTGATGGTGCCGCGGCCGGAGGTGGTCGCGCTGTCCGTCGACCTACCGCCCGAGGAGGCGCTCGCGGCGATGATCGAGTCGCCCTACACGCGCTACCCGGTCTACCGCGAGTCGCTCGACAAGGTCATAGGGATGATCCACGTGCGCGACCTGTTCTCGGCGATCGTCGACCGCGGCATCGCGGGAGTCGAGCTCGACACGCTCGTCAGGCCGGCGCACATCGTCCCCGAGACGAAGGACCTCGCGGCCCTGCTTGCCGAGTTCCGCCGCACGAACCAGCACATGGCGATCGTCGTCGACGAGTACGGCGACCTCGAGGGAATCGTGACGCTGGAGGATCTGCTCGAGGAGATCGTCGGCGAGATCGAGGACGAGTTCGATCTTCCCGACGAATCGGTCGAGCGGCTCCCCGACGGCCGGATGCGCATCGACGGCACGTTCCCGATCGACGACTTCAACGAGCAGTTCCACCGGGATCTGCCGATCGAGGACTACCACACCGTGGGCGGTTTCGTGTTCGGGCTGCTCGGGCGGGCGCCGGAGCGCGGCGACGAGGTCGAGCACGACGGCACGCGCTTCAAGGTGCTCGACGTCGAGGGCTCTCGCATCGAGCGGCTGGAGGTCGAGCTCGTCCCGCACGAGCCGGAAGAGGAGAGGCTCAAAGAGGTATCGTGACCGCGTACGGGGTCAGCAACCAAGGAGACTTATGAAGCGCATCGTTCTTCTGCTCGTCATGGGCGCGATCGGCGCCGCGATCTTCCTCGCGGTCTCGCCGTTCGCGGGCGCCCGCCCGTCGGCGGCCACGGCGACCACCGTCAAGGTGACCGCGAAGGAGTACAAGTTCATCCTCTCGCGCAAGACAGCGCCTCACGGGAAGGTCATCTTCAAGCTCGTGAACAAGGGCGCGCTCAAGCACGACTTCAAGATCGGTGGCAAGAAGACGCCGCAGCTCGCCCACAACAAGACTGCGACGCTCACCGTCACGCTCAAGAAGGGGAAGTTCCCTTACATCTGCACCGTCGACAGCCATGCGAAGTTCGGCATGAAGGGCACCTTCAGGGCGACCTAGCTCAGGCTTAGAGGCGAGATCTCGCCGTCTGTGATCTGCCAGGCGGCGAGCTCGCCGGTGCCGAGCGAGAGGATCAGGTAGGGCCGGCCCTGCCAGAGGCCGATGTTCTCGACGTCCGTGCGTGAGGGGCGCGGCGGCGACGAGATGTGCGAGTGGAAGACGGCCAGCTCGTAGCCGTCATCCTCGAGGAACCAGTTCTCGGGGTCGGTCTCGAGCTCGAAGCGGTACGGGCTGGCGGCCGCGTTGCGGGCCGGGATGTAGCGCTCTGCCGTGCCGTCTCGCAGCGCGACGAGCCCGCACGCCTCGTTCGGCTCTTCCGCGCGCGCGTGGGCCTCGAGCTGCGCGCGGATCTCGGTTGGGATCACCACCAGACGGCGCTCTCGAGCTCTTCGGCTTCCGCGCCGATCTCCCAGAAATCGGCCGAGAGGTACTTCCAGCCGCCGTCTGCGAGGACCGCGACGACCACGCCTTCGTCGAGCTCGGCGGCGAGCTTGCGGGCGACGTGGATGACCGCGCCGGAGGAGACTCCGGCGAAGACGCCTTCCTCGTGGAGGAGCGCACGCAAGCTCGTGACTGCCTCCGCGTTCGAGACGAGCACCTTTCGGTCGAGCTTCGAGATGTCCAGGATCGGCGGTACGTAACCGTCCTCGAGTGAGCGCAGGCCCATCACCGGATCGCCGGGAAGGGGCTCCGTCGCGGCGACGACGATCCCCGGAAAAGCCTCGCGCAGGCGCGCGCCCGCTCCCATCAATGTTCCCCCTGTCCCGAGGCCGGCAACGAGCACGTCCACGCGGTCGAGCGCCTCTGCGATCTCGGCGCCGGTTCCGTGGTAGTGCGCAGCCGGGTTGGCCTCGTTCGCGTACTGGAAGAGCATGCGGTAGCGCGGCTCGCGGTCGGCGAGCTCCTGCGCGACGCGGACGGCGCCGTTCGACCCTTCCTCGCCGGGCGACTCGATGATCTCGGCACCGTAGAGCCGCAGCAGCCGGCGCCGCTCCTCGGTGACGCTCTCGGGCATCACGCACGTGAGGCGGTAGCCCTTGAGCCGCGCGACGAGCGCGAGCGAGATGCCCGTGTTGCCGCTCGTCGGCTCGAGGAGCTCGGCGCCGGGCTCGAGCTCGGCGGCCTCGATCATCGCAAGCGCGATGCGGTCCTTGATCGAGCCGGTCGGATTCTGGCCCTCGAGCTTCGCGTAGAGCTTGACCTCGGGCTTCGGCGAGAGGCGAGGCAGCTCGACGAGCGGGGTCTTGCCGATCAGTCCGAGGATCGAGTCTGCGACTGCGCTAGCCACCGGCCATGGCCGGCAGCAGGATCACCGTTGAGCCGTCGTCCACGGTGGTCTCGAGCCCGTCTTTCGTGCGGACGTCCTCGCCTTCGACGTACACGTTGACGAACGGTGCCAGGTCGTCGTCCTCGAGCAGCTGTCTGCGCAGGGCCGGGAACCGGCCCATCAGGTCGTCGAGGAGCTCGCGCACGGTTCCGCCGCGGACCTCGACTTCCCGCTGGCCCGCCGTCTCGCCTCTCAGGGTGGGTGGGATCCGGACGTGACTCAGTGTCCGACCCCCGCGCAGAACTCCACGTAGTCGATGTAGTCCGTGATCGTCGGGCTCTCGCCGCAGACCGGGCAGGCGGGGTCGCGCCGCAGCTTCATCTCCTGGAACTCACCGGAGAGCGCGTCGTAGAGGAGCAGCCGGCCGACGAGCGGCTCGCCGATCCCGAGCGCGAGCTTCAGCGCCTCCGCGGCCTGGATCGAGCCGACGACGCCCGGGAGCACGCCCAGTACGCCGCCCTCGGCGCAGCTCGGCGCCATCTCCGGCGGCGGCGGCTGCGCGAACAGGCAGCGGTAGCACGGCCCTGAGCCCGGCTTGAAGACCGTGACCTGCCCCTCGAAGCGGAAGATGGAGCCGTGCACGACCGGGATGTCGTGCCAGACAGATGCGTCGTTGACGAGGTAGCGCGTCGGGAAGTTGTCGGCGCCGTCGACGATCACGTCCCAGCCCGGCTCGAGGATCCGCTCGATGTTCTCTGAGGTGAGCCGCTCGCGGAAGGGGACGACCTCGACGTCGGGGTTGAGCGCTTCGATCCGGCGGCGCGCCGAGTCGGTCTTCGGCTCGCCGAGCGAGTTGGTCGAGTGCACGATCTGCCGTTGCAGGTTCGTCTCGTCGACGACGTCCGCGTCGACGATCCCGAGCCGCCCAACGCCCGCGGCCGCGAGGTAGAGCGAGGCCGGGGAGCCGAGCCCGCCCGCGCCGATCAGCAGGATCCGCGAATCGAGCAGCCGCAACTGGCCCTCCTCGCCGACCTCGGGGATCAACAGGTGGCGGCTGTAGCGGGTCTGCCGAGTCGGCCCGAGCGTTCGCGGGAGCTCGGTCGGCAGCCCGTTCTGCTGCCAGTCCGTGTAGCCGCCCGCGAGGGAGACCGGTCGCTCGTAGCCGAGCTCGGCAAGGGTCTTGGCCGCGAACGCCGAGCGGTTGCCCACCGCGCAGTAGAGGACGACCGGCTGCGAGCGGTCCGGCACCGCCTGCTCTATGCGGGACTCGAGGTAGCCGCGCGGGATGTGCACGGCGCCCGGGATCCGGCCTTGCTCCCACTCGTCGCGCTCGCGCACGTCGACTAGGAGCGCGCCCTCGTCGACCAGCGCCTGTGCGCGGGGAGCATCGGCTTCCTCGATCCGGGCCTTGGCTGCCTGGAGCAAATCTCGATACGAAGACATCGCTTTCGATTGTATAGCGGCTAAGGTCGGTGCCGTGACAGCCCGGACCAGGGTCTTCTTTCTTGTCGCGCTCGCCGCGATTGTCGCGTCGGGCGTCGTCGTGATCGGCGTGCTCGCGACTCGGAGCAACGTCCCGAAGGTCGAGCCGCGGCCGGGGACGCCGCCGCTCGCGCTCGACTTCGGCCTCCGAGACGACCCGGAGGCCCGCGCGCTCGTGCAGGCCGAGACGCTCTACAACCGCGACCGTGACCTGAAGCGCGCCGCGGGGATCTTCAAGCGCTACCACTCACTCGAGGCCGAGGTGGGGGCCGCGTTCGCCTCCTGGCCGGCGGACACCGTCAGGCGCCTGCAAACGCTGGCGGCCGAGCACCCGCACAGCGCGCTGGTCGCGCTCCATCTCGGGTTCGCGCTCTACTGGTCTCGCCGCGACCAGGAGGCGGAGACCGCCTGGCGCGCCGCAGAGAAGCTGCAGCCCGACACGCCCTACGCCGTCCGCGCAGCCGACTTCCTCCACCCGCGCCTCTTCACGGGGCTGCCGACCTTCGTGCCGTCGTTCCAGCCCCCGCGGCGGATCGAGGCGCTGCAGCCGGCCGCGCAGGTGGCCGCCCTCGAGCGCGCGGCGGAAGCCGGAGGTGCGCACGCGAAGATCCTGTACGGCGTCGTGCTCCAGAAGCTCGGCCGGCCGGTCTCCGCCGAGCGGGAGTTCGCCGCAGCCGCGCGCCTGAGCCCGAGCGACGCGGAGGCGCAGGCGGCGGCCGCCGTCGGCCTCTTCGACAAGGCCAATCCGTCGAAAGCCTTCAGCCGGCTCGGCCCGCTCGTACGCGTGTTCCCCCAGGCGCAGACCGTCCGCTTCCACCTCGGGCTGCTCCTGATCTGGATCGGCGATGTTTCGAAGGCCCGCCAAGAGCTGCGCCAGGCGCGCGCCGAAGGTCCGAAAACACCGCTCGGACACCAGGCTGCTACTTTGCTGAGCGCCCTGGCGCAGGCTGGGACCCGCTGACGGAAAGATGAGCCGTTCGGCCTATGGCGTCTGTCCGGGCCGTGTGTGAGAGTGCCGCATCCGCAAGCCGCCGCGGACCTGTCACGAGCCCAGAGAGGGGAGTCGCATTGAGCGAGGAGGGGGAACGGGCCAGGTCGCTGAGCATCGCAGAGGTGCTGGAGACCGACGAGGCAAAGGGGTTGCTGGAAAGCGGGCGCGTAGCCGGCTCGTTGAGTACTGAGGAGATTGCGCTCGCGCTAGGCGAGCTGGAGCTGGACGCGTCCCAGATGGACGACTTCTACCATGCGCTCGAAGAGCTTCGGATCGACGTGGTGGACGGGAGCGGAGGAGCCGAGGAGCCCGAGGCTCAGCCGGAGGCGCGCGAGGTCAGCACCGACTCGCTGCAGCTGTTCCTGAAGGACATCGGCAAGGTCGACCTGCTCACCGCAGCGCAGGAGGTCGAGCTGGCGAAGCGGATCGAGCGCGGCGAGCACAAGGCCAAGCAGGAGATGGTCGAGGCGAACCTGCGCCTGGTCGTCTCGATCGCCAAGAGATACCGCAACCAGGGCCTGCCCTTCCTCGATCTGATCCAGGAGGGGACGATCGGGCTCGTTCGCGCGGCCGAGAAGTTCGACCACCGCAAGGGATTCAAGTTCTCGACGTACGCGACCTGGTGGATCAGGCAGGCCGTCGCCCGCGCGCTGGCGGACAAGGCGCGCACGATCCGGATGCCGGTGCACATCGTCGAGAAGCTGAACAAGATCGTCCGTTCCGAGCGAAAGCTCCGTGCGGAGCTCGGGCGGGAGCCGACCGCGTTCGAGATCGGGCTCGACGTCGAGCTCGGGTCGGACGAGGTCGAGCAGATCCGCCGCAGCTCGCAGGCACCGGTCTCGCTCGAGAAGCCCGTCGGCGACGAGGAGGAGTCGGAGTTCGGCCACTTCCTCACCGACGAGAGCGAGCCGCTGCCCGAGGAGGCCGCCGAGGTCGAGATGCGCAAGGCGACCCTCCAGCGCGTGCTGGGGACGCTGAGCCTCCGCGAGCGGCGGGTGCTCGAGCTGCGCTACGGGCTCAACGGCGAGCATCCCTGCACGCTCGACGAGGTCGGCCGCGCGTTCAACGTGACGCGCGAGCGGATCCGCCAGATCGAGAACCAGAGCCTGAAGAAGCTGCGCGCGCTCGCCGACTCGGTCGCCCTCAAAGACGTGGCGTAACACCGAGAGCATGGAGAGGGCGGCGGCTCCGGTCGCCGTCCTTTTTCCCTGGATCCGAGTACTCTTTGCCTGAGGAGGGGAATGGCAGGGAGTCTCCGGAAGCTAGTCGTCGCGGTGGTCGCGGCTTCGGCGTGCGCGCTCGCGGGGCCTGCGATCGCGGCGGCTGCGTCCACGACGTTCGCAACGATGTTCAGCGACCCCGGCGACTGGATCGGCGGCGGGACGCAGCGCCTCTTCCAGCCCTCGAACTCGGCCATCGGCATCGGCGGCACTGCCGGCTACCTCACCGTCTATGTGTCGGGAGGCACCGCCGGGGACTCGTACGACATGGACTTCGCGGCGCCGCCCGGACAGGTGCTCGCGCCCGGCTACTACATCGGCGCACAGCGGGCGCCGTTCCGCGAGGCGGGGCATCCGGGGATCGACATCTCCGGCTCGGGCCGCGGCTGCAACGAGGACAGTGGGCTCTTCGAAGTGCGGGACATCCACTCGGCGCCCAACGGGTCGGTCGATCGTCTCTGGCTGATCTACGAGCAGCATTGCGAGGGCGGCAGGGCGGCGCTCTTCGGCGAGGTTCGCGTCGGCGAGCAGCCGTCGAGTGATCCGGCGCTGCTCGCACCCGCGACGGTTCGGTGGCCGGCGAGCGACGCGGGCCGCGCCTCGACGACCGTTCCGGTCACGCTCCGCGCCTTCGACGCGCCGGTGACCGTGACGGCGGTGGCGCTGACAGGCACGAACCCCGGCGACTTCAGGATTCGCGAGGACGACTGCACAGGCCAGACGCTGGTGCAGTCGGGTTGCCAGTCTGGGTCCGATACGTGCCGGCGAGCGCGGGCACCCGTTACGCGACGTTGCGGTTCACTGATTCGGGAGGTACGCACCGAGACACGGCACTGCAGGGCTTCGCATACGGCGGGCAAACCACCGTGACGATGCACAGCGATCCCGGCGACTACATCGGCCAGGGGCAGGACTGGTCGTATTCGATCGCCAACGACAACATCGGGATCGGAGGAACGCGGCAGTACGTCGGCTTCGGCATCGACGGCGCCAACGGCGACTGGTGGTATGCAGATTTCGCCCCTGCAGCGGGGGACATCCTCGCTCCCGGGACCTATCCGAACGCAACGCGTTACCCCTTCAACGGCACCGGCCCCGGGCTGGACGTCTCCGGGAACGGCCGCGGCTGCAACACGCTGACCGGCCAGTTCACGGTCAACTCCGCGACATGGTGGGAGGGCGGGACAGTGCGGACCTTCAGCATCTCGTTCGTGCAGCACTGCGAGGGGATGACGCCGGCACTGCACGGGACCTTCGCGTTCCGCGCGGGCGACTCCACGCCGCTGCCGCCTTGGA
>WNGE01011993.1_pt1 | contig 11335 bp, 15 predicted proteins | sample 5400651 | NCBI WGS metagenome assembly WNGE01 (sample SAMN13153370, study PRJNA577476) | soil metagenome | isolation source: 60 cm soil or saprolite under grassland replicate 2 | place: USA:California | collected 2016-06-15 | reverse complement strand
CGGTGTGCCGCGGTGGCGGCGCTCGGCGGCCAGCAGCTTCGCGGTGAACTGCACCAGTTCCCTGGGGACGTCAAGCGTGGCACGATAGCTGATCACGTGGAGCCTTCCGCAGAAGATGATCTTTGGCGAGACCTCTTCTACCGGGGCTCCACGCCCATGTTCAGCCTGCCTGGTTCGTCCGCGTGTCTGCCCTGACGTCACGCTTACGAAGATAAAGCCTGACTGTCCGAACCTATTTCGGTGAGATCACCTCTGTGCATGATTTGAGCTTGTACAGATGGCGGCGGGATCAGCAGGGACGTTCTTTGGCTAGCGAGTCTAGGAGCAGTTTCGGCTGGTAGCGGCGGCCCGCGGTCTTCTCATACTTGTTCTCGGCGGTCGTGACTGCCGAGCTACGGTAAGGATGCAGGCGCTTATGTCGCCAAGATACCGAGGTTTATTAGGCGGTAGCCCATAGCCTCGGCGCTTACGTCAAATTTGCGAGCGAGGCTCGTTATAAGATCCTCGTGCGACATTGCCCTATTAGTTCTACCGACCTCGTCCATGTACTCTTCAAGGCTGTCAATTATGAAATCCCGCGGCATCAGAAGTTCGGCCGCAAACGTGTTAGCCTGAATTTCTTCCGTATCCGTCGCCATGCCAGATACTTCATCTCGCCAGTTAGCTCGAACGGCGTGGTCAACTATGAGAGTACCTTCATGCAAGAGAAGATGCCCGATCTCATGAGCAATTGTAAATCGTTGTCGCCTGCGACTTGTACGCGTGTTAACACCGATTATTGTCTGCCGTCCGTCACGGAGTATGAATCCGGACTCCCACCCTTCAAAACGATGTCTGGCAATCTGGGCTCCCTCACCGCGGGCGATTTCCTCAACGGGCACAGGTGGTGTGAGCACGTTATATTTCCGAAACAGTTCGCGGGCCTTCATCTCATTTTGACGCATCACTGCTCCCCGCGCCGCTGGCCGGCTATCAGTTGAGCGACAGCGCCGAAGACGAAGTCCTGGGCACTTTCCGGCACATGAACGATGTGCTGTTGAAGATCTTCTAGCACATCAGGCTCAGGCCGGCTGGACAACCCGGGCAAGAGCCTCGAAGGCTCGACGCCTAGGGCCTGAGCGATCTGAACGAAGAGATGCAAGGCGATGCGCTGACGCCCAGCCTCAAGGTTCGATACTGACGCCCTGGTGAAGCCGATGCGCTCAGCAAGAACGGCCTGGCTCAGACCTGCACCGACTCGGATACTTCGGACGTTCGCGCCCAGCCGGGCATAGAACCTTCTCAGGTCTGCATCGCTGACACTCGTCACGTCGGGACCCGCCACTTCCAAGATCGCAATCGATTTTACCTGCAAGAAGTTTCCAGCAGAAACGTATCATGCCCGCAGGGGTGTCCTCGGTTTGACACCCCTGCGGGCCGGGTCTACGGTGATTGCGGCGACTTGGTGATCACCTCCATATCCGACAACGCTGGCCATCCCATCAGTCGGTCGGCAGGCACTCTCGACGGCACGTCCAGGCCGGCTGACCCAGCGGGTTGAACACGAAATCGCCGTGGGTGTGCTGGACCGTTGCGGACTCAGTCCAAGGCGCCTGACGTGAACGGCCAGCTTGCCCGCTCCTAGCTTGGAAGGCTCCGGCGTGTGAAGCGCATTGCCATCGACCGCGCTGGCAATCAGACGACTGTCACCGTGAGCCGGTGGCCAAACGAGGACGCTCCGTATCAGATCTCGACGTCGGCACCCGGCGCAGACCCCTCGGCGCTGCCTGGGCCGCTGAAGAAGGCGATCAATCGAAGGAACCAGCGGGGCGGCGCCACGAAAGGCCGGGTGCTCTACGCAGAGCAGCTGGGACTCTCAGGCAGGAGGATCACGGTGGGTGCCCTGATCCTCCACATCACCGAGAAAGGTGTGCCCGAGATCCTCAACCTGGGCGTTGCGGACTTCAAGGTCGGCGAGGACCGTCAGCAACTCACCGCCACGATGCTGGCCTGCATCGCCAGGATTGCGATTGGGTGCGACTGCCGCTCCGTGACCTGGCTCGTTCATAGCGACAAGGCCGCGAAAGCCGCTGCAGCGTTCGGGTTTCGTCGTCTCCCACGTGGTCGTGGTAACTCACCCCGGGGCACCATCCGCCTTGGTCGTCAGGTTCAGAAGTGATCGGGAAGGCTCTCAGCCGCTCGGCGATCACGCAGGTGATTAGCCAGCGTCTCCTGCTCGGCAGCTGGCAGCTCTGTTTTCGTCGCATCCAGAATGCGCTCGGCCACCTCGTCCGCGTCCGGAAAACGGGGATCGCAGAAGAGATCGGGTGTGCGTCCGGGTCGGCGCTTCCGGTACAGGAACCCCTTCTCCACCAGCGGAGTTAGACGGTTGAGCGCAGCCGTGTGCTGCAGGCGCAGGCGTTTCGCGAGACCTGGCGCGGTGACCCGCCCTCCCATCTCTGCAATCGCCTCAACCGCCTCTGACTCGCTCGGCGTCAGGCCAGCAGGCTCGGCTTCCGCAACGTTAAGCGGCGACTGGGGTGATGCTAGGAAGAGGGGAAGCCGGTAGGTCCCGGCCAGATACCCCAGCTCGTGCCGAATTGACAGGTTCCTTGTGTCGACGACCAGGCTCACGGACCCGTGAACGCCATCACGAATCTCGCGGGCCAGGGTGACCACGTACTCCTGCAGTACGTCAGCTACGGGGTAGACGCCGTTGAGGTCCAGCATGTACACCGTGGGTGACTGGGGAGCTGTGGGCGGGAAGGCGGTCTTTCGGAACTCGGCCGCCTTGGGCACATCGAACCAGGGTCCGGTTGTCGGTGGACGCACGACGATGGTGCCGGGCAGGGAGGGACTCACATCCCTGAGCGTACCTCCAAGGGTCATGGCTGCCATGGTTCACCTACTTCACTTGCTCTAGTGAACCGAGTATAGTATCTCCATGGCTACGAAGCTGCCCCTCACGATCGTCGTCAACGGCCAGCCCACCTCCCTTGAGGCCAACGAAGAGGAGCCTCTCGGCGCCCTCATTCCGCGCGCTCTTGAGGAGACAGGCAACACCGGCCAGCCCCCCGACCAGTGGGAGCTCCGGGACGCCCTCGGTGAGATCCTGGACCCCAGCCGGAAGGTCCGGTCTTTCGGCTTCGCACCCGGGATCACTCTGTTCCTTAATCTGCGGGCCGGAATCGGTGGTCATAGGTGACAGACCAGTACGTCGACCCCTCGGTCTCCCGAGCGAAGTTCGCTCGCGAGATTCGGGAGTTCCGCGCCATGGAGGACACCTACCGCAAGCGCGGGTGGTTCCTGCTGAAGGCGCGTTTTCCGGACGTCCTGGTTGTCCTCACGGCCCCTCAGGTGACGCCGCCGGCTGTCGTGACCGGCGTCACCCTCGACTACACCAACTATGACGCCGCGCCGCCTTCAGTCAGACTGGTCGACCCGTTTACCCTGACGCCATACCGATGGCGTGACCTTCCTCTGGAGCGACAGCTCCTGCGCGCCGTCGGCAACGGCCCACAAGCGGTTCCCGGCCTGCCGCCTGGAGTGGTCCTGCAGCAGAGGCAGCCGCTCCTCGTCGCCCATGGCCCCGATGACATCCCGTTTCTCTGCGTTGCCGGGACAAGGGAGTACCACCAGCATCCGGCTCACTCCGGCGATGCCTGGGAGCTACACCGGCAGGCGGGGGCAGGTCGTCTCGTTCGGATTCTTGAGGTGATTCATACGTACGGTGTCGCACCCATCAACGGCTTTGCCGTCACGCTGGTACCCCAGGTTAGCGGGTTCTCCCTGGGCGAGGTTCCCGCGTGACGTTGGAGACGATTCGGACCTTCTGCGTCAGCCAGGAAACGGTTGAGAACACCGAGACGGCCCTGCGAGAGGCTGGGAAGAATGGGCACGAGCGCTTTGCCCTCTGGACTGGCAGCACTTGCGGCAACCTCTTCTCCGTTGACCATCTTTATGTGCCCCACCAGCGGGGCTATCAGTTTGACGACGGCCTCTGTGTCCGAGTCGGCGCTGATGCCCTGCATGAACTGAACGTCTGGCTATACCGCAACCGTCAGGTCCTCGCGGTTCAGATCCACACGCACCCACAAGATGCCTACCACTCCGAGACAGACGACACCTACCCAATCGTTACGACGCTCGGCGGCCTGTCCCTCGTCGTTCCACGCTTCTGTCGCGAAGGGCTGCTATTCCACGGCCTAGCCATCTACAGGCTCGGTGCTGACGGGTGGACCCGGCAGTCAGCAGACGCGGGAACCTCCTTGCTGGCGGTGTCCTGACATGGCCCTTCCTCCCTTCTATCAGCGGGCAGCGGTGGCCATGTCGCAGGTCCTCCACGGATATGATGACGAGGCCATACGTCGAAAGCTTGAGCACACCACCATCGGCCTGTCGTTTGGCCGCCAGGCAGCCCAGAGTACCGATGGCCGGGCACTTCTCGATTTGCTCGTTCGGCTGCTTGCGCGCCTGTATCCGCGCCTTTTCCTACGCGGCAGCAAGGCCGAAGCACACGCTACGGCCTTGTACGACCTTGCTCGTTCGATCAACCCCGACATCGAGATCACTGACAAAGATGACGCGACATTCTGGATAGTGGTTGGCGATGACGTGACAGCGCCTCCGTACCCCTTCATCGCAGCTGGCTGCCGCGGATGGCACGGCATGGTCGGAACTGAACTCGTGCCGGTAACGGATACTCGGAATCCCTTCGGCGCCGGCGTGGCCGCCGCCCTAGCCGCGGCCAATGTGTTTCGTCACATCTTCGTCTCGCGAGAACTACTGGATAGCTCGGCCGTTCTGGGCTCCATTCCGGACAGCTGGGAGTTGCCCACACCGTCGAGCGTCGACATAGGTGCAGCCAATGTGCTTTGCGGGCTCGGTGCCGTCGGCCAGGCCGTGGCCTGGGCGTTGGCGAGGGCTGACGTCCGTGGACGTCTTGAGTTGGTCGACCACGAGACCGTCCAACTCGACAACATGCAGCGATACGTCCTGACTGCTATACCAGACGAAGGCCAGCTCAAGACCAACTTGGCCGCCAAGTTCCTGGATGAGCGGTTCTGTGTCCAGGAGCATGCGCTGCGATGGTCTGAGTTCGTAGAGCGCAAGGGCTACGCCTGGGAGCGGGTGATATGCGCGGTCGACTCTGCTGGTGCGCGACGCGAAGTGCAGGCCTCGCTCCCGCGCTGGATCTGCAATGCATGGACGCAGCCAGGCGACTTGGGGGTATCCCGCCATCTTTTTGGACGCGGCGCGTGTCTTGCATGCCTCTACATGCCGCGCACGCCGACCCTAAACGAGGACGCCGTCATTGCCAATGCCCTGGGTATTCCGGATGCACCGTCCTTGATGCGCGTTCGGGAACTCCTCTTTCGCAATGATGACGCTCCAGATGATCTCTTGGCATTGATCGCAGATCGTCGACCTGAACTGGATCGAGCAGCACTCATGAGCTTCTCCGGACGTCCCCTGAGAGAGTTGTACCGAGAAGGGTTCTGCGGAGGAGCAATTCTTCCCATAGGCCTAACAGGCACACCACAAGCCGACGTTCATGTCCCCGTAGCGCATCAATCAGCGCTGGCTGGTGTTCTAGCTGCCGCAGCGCTCGTCGCGGACGCACTGGGCTTGCGGCCGCCCCGAACAGACTCCCTGCGCGTGGATCTGCTGCGACCCCTGCCCTCTGGCGTTGGTTTCCAGCCCATCGGCGCAGAGAGTGGCTGCCTCTGCCAAGATGACGACTATCAGCGACGATACCTGGCCAAGTGGCCCAGGCCTCTCTCGGTTGTTGCTGGGTCTGCCCACCCCTCTCGCGTCGCAGGCTAACCAGCATCTTTGACGCCGAACAGGACCTCCTCCTCAATCCGTCGAAGCTTCTCAGGCTGCACCCACAACCTCCCAATGGACGCTCACTTCGTGCAGTGCGTCCATTCTCATTGATCCTCCTTATTTCAGCATCCAGCCGTGTCGCCGTCACCAACTTCCGTGGTCAGTACAGCTAGGCGCGCGCACGAGGTGGTCCATCATGTCTCGTTTGGGATTCGCCGATAGCGCAAGCGGCAGCTGCCCGCCGGAGGTCTTCGGGATCGGCATCCTGACCGGACGACCCAGCTTGCATGCCTATGCGTAATGGCCTGTAGCCGTAAACGCACGGATCTGCCGCCGACCGAGCGTTCGCGAGCTGGTCACGGAGCGTCGCTGAGCCTCTGACGGTGGGCGCGCAGTCCCGCCTAATCTGCTCGCTAGTTTGGGTCGCTGGCTGGTCTGCGTCGCCGCGCATAATAGGCCGTTCCGTCGCACGATTAGTCCCGGGCCATGATGATCTACGGTTCCTGCAGTGCGGGCCAATGGCAGCCTAAAGGGATACTTGCCAGATCGTGTCGGCGATGAGTTTGGGCATGAGCACCATCGCTGCCTTGAGCATGTTCTCCAGCGGTACAGCGTAAGGACTCCGGTCCACGTCGATGTGGCCCGCCCATTCTGCCGGCTGGTATCTCGCCAGCATGGACAGCGTATGCAAGACTGCCCACCACGCCATCAGAGGGTGGAGGCTCCTGTCCGATCCATCCGGCGCAGGGAAGAAGTACATGGAGTCGTTGTACGGCCTGGTGATGGCTGCGAGGAACGCCACTTGCTGGATGAAGCCGCACTGCTGTCCGTCCGCGGCCTGCCAATTCATCTGAAGTTCGCCCCAGCCATCTACATCTTTGTAAAAGCGCGGCTGGGAGTTGGGCTCACGGCCATCCATGACGAAGGAATCGAATCCTCGAGCACCCGGAAAAGCTGCCAGGTACTCCGTGAGGCTCTGGCGGCCTTGCGGCGAGTCCACGACCCGGGGCGGGAAGTACATGACCGGAGCGCTCGCCAGCGGATGGGGCTCACCGTGCATGCGCTGGGTATCAACAAGAAGCGGACAGCGACGTGACTCGTTGTCGACTAGCGGCGTCAGTCGCGTCTCGGGGATGCAGTCCCACATGGAGCTGAGAGCTATCGGTTTGGAATCTGCCCACACCGGTGAATCCAGAAATGCCGAGAGCCTGACGAAACTGCCGCTGCCTCCCTTATCGCACCGGAGGGCGATCTTGGTCAGCGGGCCATCCAGGCCCTTGGACTTGATACCGTGGCCAGACAGCTGCCAGTCGTCACCTTGAACTCCCGAGCCCGCGGCCGCGATCGCGCGCCCGGCCTGATTCAAGCCGTAGTAGACCAGCAACGGCCTTGTGGCGGGCCCTACCCTCGCAGCAGCCCGGAACATCTGCTCGGCTTGCTCCAGGGCAAATGTGTAGGTCCGCCTCCGGTCTCTAGAAGCTCCGGCCGCCCCCGGCGGCTCCCATCTGGTAGCCCGGAGCGAGGCCCACGCCGAATCGGGGGAGTTTATGTCGCTCACGGTGCGAAGCTAGTCCCGACGACGCGGCAGCGCCGGCCGTTCCCTGGAACGGCCGCTCATCAACAGCGAACGGGCTCATGGTCGCGGCGGGTCGGCGCCCACCCGTGCTGGCGGGGGCAAGAGCCTGCATGGGGCTGTTGGCGACCTTCCGTGCAACTCTGTCGGTGACAGGAGGCTGGGCGCCGCTGCTCTGGCAGGCCGCTGGTCGTGCCAGGTGAACCGCCTCGGCCAGGATCGACGTCGACCGGTCACCAGCGCAGCGACCGACTTCGCCGCCGCCACCAGGATATTGGCGCCGAAAGCGACGAGTGCCGTCGTGAGGCTCCCGGCCCGCCGGGATCGCCCGGCTGTGCAGGCGGGTTCCGTTACGCTGGCCGATGCATCGAAGGTCGCGTGGCAGGCCCCGGAGAGGGTAATGCGGCGTGTCTGTGGGTTCGCCTTCAATCGAGGCGAAGAACGACTCGGCGAGGCGAGTCCCGGCACTGGTCCGGCGCCCCAGCGGAGAGGGCGACCCAACCCGCCAAGCCCTGCTGCCTGCCCATGCCGATAGCGCCACCGCGGCGCGCTGCCGCCAGTACCCAGTGAGAACGGCACTCTCGGGTACCCGTTTTGCCGCAAACTTCACCTCCGAGCCCTGGCTCAAGCAGAGCAGGTGTCACTACGTGTGTCAGGATCGGGAGGTATACTTGATCTTGGCAGGTTGAGCCCGGCGTTGCCGGGTTCCACGTTGCTGTTCACGCTGGCCTTCGGCTGCGGCTTGGCGAGTAACTGGATTATCAGTCACTCCAACTCAACAACCGCACCTCCGGAGGTACCTATGGACGCTACGAAGAAGAAGCGAGCAAGGCAGATAGTGCCGATGGCCGTATCGACCTTTCTCGCCACCGTGGCCGAAGTGGCGGCTGGCATAGCAACGTCGGGCTGAGCCTGTCACTTATAACAATCGCATTATGACTCGAACACTCCTGTCGCGCGCTGGGGCGCGGACCTGATCTTGCACGCCGGGGATGCGTGCACGGTGCTCGCTCCAGCGACCCGGGCTGACGACAGGCGCGTGCTCGGCGTCAAAGCGCGGTAAGCCGCTGCACGCGCGGGCTCAGGGACGATAGTGCCGCGTTGACGATCGCTCGGCCTTGCCCCAGCACGGCCTTTCAGTTTTGGAGGCTTTCGGCCTGGCCCGGTGGATGGGGCTGTTATGGGGTGCGAGACCTGTGCATTGCGGTGCGTGTCAGCCCTTGCCAGGCGGGCGTCTTTGGGCTTCTGTTCGGGCGGTGTGCTCGATGAGGTCGGCGACTGCCTGGCGGGCGCCGGGCGAGTGCTTCGATGAGGCGCATCTGGGGGTTGGCGGCCTGGCCGTTGCGCAGTTTCCAGATGGTGGTGTGGGAGAACTGCTCGCCGGTGACCTTCTCGATCAGGGTGGTTATTTCTGCGTTGGAGTAGGGCCCGCGCCCGGCGGGGTGCGCACTGTCGATCAGCCAGTTGATCTTGTCGGCGAGGGTGCGCAGGGGCGGGCGGGCCGAGTCGCCTGACATGGCCGCATCTGGCATCGTTGACCTCCCCGCGTGACCTGGTCATCATCTCAGATTAATGATCACTTGTCTCGGCGGACCTTCAGGTTGACAGGGCCGTGTCCGGGCGGTCTATATTGAGTGGAGCAATCTGAGTTGAGTTGAGACGAACATTTCGTTCCTCTGAGTTTATGGCTTTGTGAGGATGCTGTGCAGGTCATGAGGCGGCGGGCGGCACGGACGCGATTTTGCAGGCCCGGGTCACGGCCCGCGGAGCAGGCAGGTTCCTGGCCCGGGGCCGTCTTGCGGGCAGGGACACGGCGGTGGGTGCCGGGCCAGCGCCGCCGGCGCTACATGGTGCGTAGTGTGCCTGGCGGCGCCTGATGCGCGGCGGGAGCCTGTGGTTCATCGCGGCGGCGGTCGTCGTGGTCGTGCTGGGTGCCGGCTGGGGGATTCGGCTGGCGGTGACCGCTGACGCGGCTCGCCGGGTCCGTGCGCGGGAGGCGGTTGCCGCGGTTGCGCAGTACGGGCTGCTGTTTGGGTTCGCCGCGGTGGCGGCGGCGGTTTCGGCTCATGGCCTGGTCGGGTTCGCCCGCAGCAACATGGGATTGCCGGGCCTGTGGCCTTACCTGTTGTGGGGCTCCCTGGATGGCGCTGCGGGGCTGTGCGCGGTGCTGCTGATGCGCCGCGCGGCTCGCGGCGAGTCGGCGCTGGCTCCCCGCCTGGCGGTGTGGGGTCTGGTCGCGGCTTCGAGCGTGTTCAACTGGACGCACGCTCCGGATCACCCGGGCGCCCGCGAGGCGTTCGCGCTGATGCCGGTCATCGCGGCGATGCTGTTCGAGTTCTCGCTGCGGGAGACGCGGCACACCGCCAGGGGAGCCGAGCGGACGCTGACAGGGCCGGGGTGGCTTCATCTGGTCGAGCGGCTCCGGGTGCGGGCTTTGCTGTCAGCCGAGGCAAAGCTGTCCGCCGGGGTGGCTACCCGCCAGGTCCGGGTAGCCTGCGCGGCGCGGCGGCTGTACGCGCTGCGCCAGGCTCTTGACGCCGAAGGGGCAGCGAAGCCGGGCGTCGTTGCCGTGCACCGGGTGCGTCGGGCGGAGCGGCGGGCCCAGGTGGCACTGGCGCGGGCCCGGTTCACGCACAGGCAGTTCTGGCCAGCATGATCGGGTCCGCACCGGATAACTCCGCGGCGGCCGATGGACTGGCCAGCCGCGCGTTGCCTGCCTGGTGGTTCAGCTTCATGCCCGGGAACGGCGCGCTGAATGGCCATGGCACGTCGCCTGGTACCGGCGGCCGGCCGGCGGCGCCTACGGCATGGGCAGCCCGTGACGGCCATGTGGGCGGGACGTCGCCGGACAACGGCCAATCGCTTCCGGTCGCCTGCCTGGTGCCGCGCCCGCCACATGGGGCCGGGAGCCGGGATAGCCCGCTGGTTGACCGGGCCGTGCGCATCGTCGCGCAGGCCAGGCTCCAGGGTGGCCTGCTGAGTCAGGCGGCGCTTGCCCGCCAGCTCCGGGCGGAGGGCTACAGCATCGCCAATGACCGGCTCCGGTGGCTGGCGACCGTTAGCGGGCTAGACCCGGCGGCGGGGCAAATGCAATGACCTCTGCTGGCCGGCCAGAAGCGCATCAGCGTGGCGGGCGTGAGGAAGACCGCCAGCGTGCGGTCGGCGAGCTGCGTGAGCGAGCCGCTGAGCGGGTTCGTGCGCTGGTGACGGGGGAGGACTGGGCAGCATGTTTGCGGCTGGCCGCCCGGCTCCCGGGTTGGAGCTTCACCAACATAATGCTGATTGCGGGGCAGCGGCCCGGCGCGACCATGGTTGCCGGATACCAGGCGTGGAAGGCACGGGGGCGGCAAGTCCGCAAGGGCGAACCAGGCATCCAGGTCATCGCCGAGCCGCGCCCGTTGCGCGGCAAGTCCGGCTCTGTTGCCCCGGCCACAGGCGCTGGGGCGGCTTCCGGCGCTGGGGATCGTGCCCGGGCGGTGCGGCGCACCTATGTGTGGGACGTCGCCCAGACCGATGGGATCCCTGGTGCCGGCCCGGAGCTGCCGTTATGGCCGGGGGGAGGACCGCCACCAGGACTCTGGGACGCGCTGACGTGGCTGGCCCGGCGCGAAGGGTTCGTCGTGGAGCGCGAGCCGTGCGGTCCCTTGGACAGCACGACGAACTGGGGTAGTCGGCGCATCGTGATCCGGTCTGGCCTGGACGGGTCCGAGGCGGCTAGTGCTCTGCTACACGAACTCGGTCATGTCCTGGCGCACGACGGCCTAGCTCTTGTAACGGGGACCAGTACCGCCGGATGCCGGGGCGTCCGGAAGGTCGAGGCTGACTCCGTAGCCTTCACCGTCGCGACGCGCCTGGGCGTGGACACGTCTGCTTATTCGTGGCCTTACGTGGCCAGCTGGGCGGGCCGCGACCCGCGCGCCCGGCCAGAGGAGACCATCCGCGCCTCGGGGGAGC
>WNGE01024020.1_pt1 | contig 11336 bp, 11 predicted proteins | sample 5400651 | NCBI WGS metagenome assembly WNGE01 (sample SAMN13153370, study PRJNA577476) | soil metagenome | isolation source: 60 cm soil or saprolite under grassland replicate 2 | place: USA:California | collected 2016-06-15 | reverse complement strand
ATAAATTCTAACACCACCACCTTATTGTCGTTACCAGATATTACACCATCGAAACCTCGCCAGTGAAACGCTCCGGTATTTGAAGATGGAAAAGAAACTGATACATCAGCATCAGTAGTGCTTTCAATGGTTAATGTGCGGGTTCTGATACAACCAACGGAATGCTTCTTAAAAGTGATAAAGCAAAAAGAATTCTTAAATATCTTGATCTTGTAGCAGTAAGCATCGACGGCAAAGAGGCATTTCATGACGCTATTCGAGGCCAGCAGCGAGCCTTTAAGAAAATGCTTGAAGGTGTTGAAGTGCTTAAAAATTCAATCTCGGACCTCTACAAAATCTACATTGCCCATTTTTATTTAAAGACGCATTACGAAAAGGAGATCTTCATACAATTAGATCTTTTACATCGCGACAACATTATTGATAATCCCAATTTTGTCTTTCATCAAAATTTTAAACCGGAATTAAATTCAAAAGGATTTTCTTCCATTTTTAAAGAATTGATCATAAATGAAAAGGGAGATATCCTTCCTATCGCACACGGATGCACAGATTTTTTTAAGATCGGGAACATTAATTCAAAAGAAAAGCTTGCTGAAATGATCGAAAGATTTATGGAAGAAAAATTTCAATGCATAGCAGAGCTTTATCAATCAACTTACGAGGAAATAGCGAATAACCCAACATTTGAAATTTTTAACTGGAGCGAAATGCTCATTCAAAAGAGTCATGAAATGTTTCCCTTGCAAAATATACCGCAAAAATTAGTGGTAACTTAGGCAATAAACTCCTATGACTTCACTTTTTTAAGGAGTCAAACACAACTTTTTCAAAAGCGCTTCTTACAGGAAAAACGCAAGAAGAAATTTTTGTGTTTATTTCCAACGCATTTTGCTTTATGCTTCCCTTTTAAATTAGGATACTAATTTCAAAGTAACCGGTATTTCTAAACTGTAATACTTCAATGGATAAAATTCTTATAGAAATCTCCAGCAGGGCGTCAGCACTATGCTATTTTATTCATTAATAGAATTTGAAATATCTAACAACAGACTACTTGTCAATTTTGAATCTTCAATAATGCCTAAGAGCTTTCGGTTATTGTCTGTAACTGGAATAAAGCTGCTATTAGCAACTTGCATTTTTTTCAAAGCCTCTTTTTTTAATGTGGTTTCATTCGCAGAATTTTCGTAAGTCAAAATCCCTCTTAAAGATTTTAGTGCGTTAATATTATTAGTAGTTAAAAAATCCGTAAATGCCCTTATTTTATTTGATGTTTGGGAAACATCGTCAAGCAGTTGATTATTTAAATCATATAAGGTAATCATAGCTATGAATTCATGCCCTGCGCTTTCGAACACTATATATTTTACTGTAGAACTTGACAAGCGTCTAAGATATTCTTCAACGACATAATAATCATAATTTGGATAACCAACAATAAATTTCAGTGCTTCAGGTTTCGATTTTAGTTTTTCATCTAACTCAAAAAGGGTCCCCTTATTAAAAGAAGTAAGGGTTTTGAATTGAATTTCACTTATCTGTTTTTCAATATTTTTATTTTGAGCATTTTTGAAAGCCGTTTCAATTTTTAAATCGCCAAATTGCAATGACTTTATTTTGTCGGAAAGCAACAGAAAAATAACGATAGGGAGTAAGGCAAGAATAATATCTGTATTTGAAACTGCAAGCGTATTCCCTGTCTTTCTTTTAATCAACACTATGAGTACTAAAAGGAGAAAGAATACTATAATAATTCCTATGATTTGTAATGTCTCCATAATATAACAGTTCACCAATTTTCTTTTAGGTGAGATCGAAAGTGGCCCACACACAAGCATGATCACTCGCCTGAGTAATTTTACTATCAACCTCTTCGAAATGCTCTAATCCTCTTTTAAAAATTCCCCGCCGTTCAATGCCGACTGCCGAGAGTTTTTGATAGAGGGCCTTTGATACCAATAAGTAATCAATTTGTTGATTTCCTACATGATACGTCCAGCTTTCTCCTTGAAACTTATTTGACCCCAAGACATCATGTAAATCGTGAAGTTGCACAAGGTCTTGCAGGGGAAGACTGTCAGGAGTATCATTAAAATCTCCAGCGACAACAACAAAATCTGTTTTGAGGTCATAGCTTTTCAATATTTCCGCAACTCTTTCGGCCTGCCTCTTTCTTCTTTCATTGCTGACCGCAGGGGTACCATATCCCTTACTTTTAAAATGATTACAGAGCACATGCAGCGTGCTATGGTGAGGGAGCTGCACCGTATATTCAGCACAATCGCGGCTAAAAATTTTATACCGCTTCCCATCCTCACCCGTATATTCATCATCAACATGACTACTAATAGAAGTGATCTCATATTTAGAAAGAATGCCGACATCAATTCCTCGGTCATCATTACCATCTATCAGCATATAATGCGGATAACTTTTTTGAAAATTCCTTTTTATCAATTCATTGAAATTTCTTAATGCAATTCTGTTATCTACTTCCACGGTACAAACTACATCCGCGGCAACCGCATTCAATACCCGTGCCGTATTAATGACCGCCGTACCATTCGTTTTTACTTTTGTAAACTCAACGAAACCTAACCATTCTGATTTTCCTTTTGCTTTGAGTTCTATCTGGCCTGCTCTATTGACAGAATAAAGCTTTTCGCGGATTTGATTAATAATAAAATAGTTCTCTTTTTTAAAGGGCTGTTGAATAAAATATTTTGTAAGCAGGGTTATTATTTGTTTGCCGGTATTCCCAGCGTAGCTCTCTTTTTCAAGTAAAGTACACAACTTCGATACATCATTTAATATCTCCCGAGTAGTTTCGGAAAATGTATCAGAACTAGTTATATCCATTATTTTAGCCCGTTCAAAAAGATTATTGAGATTGTAAGTGGCAATTTTCAATTGCATAAGATAGAAATTTAAATGTGAGAGAACGACTAAATTCTAATTTCCTTTTTACCATAGGGTTGTAATAAATAATTTGATGATAAAGCTATGATGAGCGTTACCTTTTATCAAGAGTAGAAATACCTTTTCTTAAAATCACGTACTTCTACGTTTCATCTTATAACTATTAGCAGACAATAATAAAAGCCAGAATACTCAGGCCTTTCTTTGTTAATTCTCCATGAGAACTTCTGATTACTCAACTTCATCTTACGTTTTTCGTTCTTTAATATTAAAAATATAACCCACTGCCTTCTGGGCATAAGAAGCATAAATGATAAAAGACTTATCCCTTTTTAATTCTCCTAACCAAACATCAATATAGATGCTATTACAATTGTATTTTTATTCAGAAGATTTCATGATCGTAAACCTAATACCGTTTAAGCTCCGCGGACATTACAACTTTCATAATTTAAGAATTATTACAACAAAAGCCTGATACTCAGGCTTTTGTTTTTTAAGGGTCGCTAAGAGAGAGGTGTAATTATTCCGGAGAAAAAAAATTATCCAGAAAGTAAAAAGCCCTTTGATAAGGGCTTTAGTCAAAATAAATCCAATTGTGTTGAATCGGTTCGTTTTCTTTCACTGAATGGTCTTGGATCTAAGGTGACATCCGTTACTGGTGATTTCTTCTTATTTACTACAAAAGAGTTTTGGTGCAAATGCCAAAGAACTGATTTTTCTTTCTCTGCGATTTTAAATATACCAAGAGGAACAACGAGATGTTATAGGCAATCACAAAATCCTCGGGAAGAAGTGCATTTGCACACAGTACTTCACTATTCCATATGCCATTTAAAAATAAATTTAATGCCGTCATTTTCACGCAGGTTCGGTCAATGTCGATACCATAATACTCGTGTTCACTTCCATGTATCCTGTGTGCCGCCAAAAGCATGCGTCCTGAATTGCGCGCTGGGTCAAGAATTCTCAAGGGTTTCTTTTCTTCAGGATTACTATCACATATTTTGTCAGTGTTTGTAATAGAAGCCGTAAATGAACATATTAGTGAAGAAGTAAAAAGTGTTCATTTCTTCCAAACGAAATATGTTGCTCAAAGAACTCCCCAAGGACATCGTTTCCTAATTCAGAATACACTCGTTCTTCCATTTCTAATATTAACTCGGAGAAGGCAGTAGGAAATTCATATCGTAATTCTGAATCTTTGTAGTAAGCAATTGTTTTCAAGTATTCAGTTTCGTAATACGATAAGTGAGTTTCAGGATTTCGTGTACAAGCTGCCATAGACATAGTGAGAAAATCATCAAAGACCCTCGGAAGAGAAAATCGGTAGCCGATTCTTAATAGGGTTTCAGTAAACTTACTTTGAGAAGGAACAGAAGTAGTACTCTGCTTTTTACTATTTAATGTCATAGTACTATAGCATATCTCAAAGATTAATGCAAATCAGAATTTCCGTCTTAAGCCGCAGAAAGTGGTTACTGGTGTTCATTTAAAAAAACTATCAAAACTTAAATCAACACCAAGTTGAAACTGAGAAAAGTTATTACTAAACTTCTTCGATTCTGTTCTGACAGGATTTGTTGATAACAAAACATTGCTTTTAAAATTCTGCCAATAATAGTTAAACCGGAAAAAGAGATAGTGATCTTCCGAAGAATCCTTTTGTTTAAGCCCAAGATTCTTTTTTATCATAAGTGAGACGTTCCATATTGGTGCAGAATGTTTATTTGCTTTATCTAACAATACAGCTGTTTTTTGATTGTTATCTGGGGTTATCGATGCAACATCCGCTTGTTTGTATTCACTACTATTTAGCTTAATTGTTTGTCCGCCTAATATAAATCTGAAATTAAAAGGGAACTCACCTTCTGCAAATTTTGTTTCATAAAACAACTCTAAACCATATCCTGTGGCCCAAATTGGATTTAATCCTATTTTTCTAGTTAAAGATGCAGAATCGATCGTATTATCAGTTATCTGAGCAGAATCTACTTTCACTTTATACAAAGAGTAATTCAACTGCAATTGGATTCGCGATTTAGGTGTCATTACATTTAGCACAGCAAGTTTTCCATTTAAAATAAAAGTTGAATATTTTATAAAATCAAACGTATTGACAATTTGGGATACTGCCACACTATCTCCATACCGCAAATAGGTTGGCTGCAAGCTTAGGGCTTGAGAGTCTTTATCTATACGGTTAAATAAAAAATTAGGTAAAATTAAAGAGCGGAACCACTGGATTCTTGTTTCACCGTCATTCAAAAGTCTGCAATGTTTATTGATTGGGATTTTAAATAAAAATTGAGATTGCGCTACGCCATTTGGCTGATCGGGATCGAATCCTTTGAAATCAGTGTAATTTACAAATTCAAATTTTGGAGTATTAGTTACGTCAACAAGAGAGATCGTTTTGAGATTGTTAAAAAGCATAATTTCCATTTCCGCGCTTAAAACTGTATCATCTGAACTAGCCTTAATACATAGGTGTACTATTTTCCCTTTGTTATCTCTGGAAGGTTTTACTTTAACGTTGAATGAACCTTTATCTGTTATATCAGAAAGACTCGTGGTCGCTAATTCATATTCTTCTCCTGGTATGGCAGATCCGTCGTACATATCTGCTACTCTTACCTTAAATTTTGCATCCGTAGGATTTTTTATAAAAAAATCTACAGTTACGGTACTATCCGCGTGCGGCCATTTTACTTTAATGGGATTATTAACAATTATACACTGGGAATAAGTGCCCATACAGCATAAGAGATTTACTAAAAGAAAATAACTCTTTTTCATAAAAATTATATTTAAATAGTTGGAGAAGATATTTTTTTAACAAACAATGATGTAAAAGTAGAATTGTGCAATTGCTGATAAAGTAAATTGAAAAAAAATTATATCATTTTTTTAACCGTCAAAAAATTTCTTTATGAGTTGCACAAGTCCAAAACCTCATATGCACGTAATTAAGCAGCTAAGTATTGACAGAACAAATTGGTTTTTAGCCAAAAAATATAAGCTGTTACGAAAGGTTATCAAAAAGCCTGAAGCTCAGTTCATTTTTTATCCTAAGGATGATTTTCAGCAAATGATTCTATATTTTAAAACTGTTTTAGCTTCAAAAGAATTACGTATTTATATTGCCTCATATCTTGAAGAAGGAAGTGATTCCGTACCGCCGGGTTTTGGAAATCTACTGACATTAATTTTTGTCCCTATTGCTGATACAGATACTGAATTGGCCTATTACACTATTTCACCTTATGAAAAATTTGATCCTAAAAAAAGTGAATTAAAGGAAAAAGTCAAAAATGATTGGATAAAAAATTATCATGATAATAAATTGCTCGCTTTAAAAGATACCATTGACCTCAAAGATCCATGCAATTTTGATAAGAAAGCAAACGAAGTAAGTGATACGAAGAGTATTTGCTATGAGACGGATAATATTTTTGAATTGACTCAAGAAATGGATTGCCAGGAGGGAACGAGTGGTATTAAAGCATATTTTGCTTCATATACAGATAAAGGTGGCAATAAGGGTAAATGTAAAAATAGATTGATTATTCAATTTCGCTTAACAGAAAGAATCGGGAATCAAGATGTCGATTTTTATATCGATGACAGGGATGGATATGGGCAACGGCCTGATCATGGAGGGTTAACGGTCCATGATTTTGATACTGGTAATCTTTGTCCGCCAAAATGCTAAGATTTTCATTGTCTCATTTTTAATGATTACTTATTTCTATACTGCAATTGTAGGCATTAGTTTTATCGTGAGTCTATTCAGTTTTAGACTTCGGGGTTCTTACCATCTAAAAATATTTTCAATTCTATTAGGGCTAACTTTTATTGTAGAAGTATTTACATCCTACCTGATAAAATCATTACATGTACAGAATGATTTATGGGTTTACAATATTTTTATGCTCGTAGAATTTTGGGTGTACGCCTTTTATTATAAACAAATAATAAAAATTCCAACATTGAAAAAAGTTATCACTATTTTTCTACTTGTGATCCCATTGTTTTGGCTGTTTACATCCTTTTTCGTTTTTAAACTTGAAGATTGGAATAGCTATTTAAATATTGCTGGAAGTTTTTTTACGATTTGTTTAGCGTTATTTTATTACTACCAATTATTGACTTCTCCTTATTCGGTTAATTTATTAACTCATGCTGAGTTTTGGATCGCTACAGGAATGCTCGTCTTTTACTGCTGTCAAATTCCTTATTTAGGCACTTTAAATTTTCTTTATACCAATTATCGGACGTTGTCATTGCAGTTTTACGATGTTTTTATTAGCCTCGATATTTTAATGTATCTTATGTTCACTTATGCTTTTATATGTATCATAATTACAAAGAAGTATATCAAGACAATTACAACGAGGTCCTGATAGTATTGATTGCGGTAACAATTATTTTTCTTGTACTTACGGGCATAGTTATTTTCATTATTCTCTTTTATCAAAAGAAAAAATTTCAACATCATCAACAGCTAACGACAATGGACAAACAATATACAGAGGAACTTTTGCGAACCAAACTCGAGATCCAAGAAGAAACTTTTAAAACCATAAGCCAGGAAATTCATGATAATATTGGTCAAACATTGAGTTTTGTAAAACTAAACCTTAATACAGTTGATGTATCAAATGCAGAAGATATAAAGGGAAAACTTGCTGAGTCAAAAAATTTATTAACTAAATCTATTCATGATCTGCGCGATATTGCACGCAGTCTTAGTCCAGATTTCTTAAATGAAATTGGATTAACGGGCGCTATTGAGCAACAATTGCTACTGCTTGAAAAAAGCAAACAATATAAGTGTACGCTTGCTGTTGAAGGAGAAGTATACAAAAATAATCAACAATGTGAACTCGTTATATTCCGAATTGTACAGGAATTACTCAACAATATTGTCAAACATTCGGAAGCAAATACAATTAAAATAGAAATGAAGTATTTGCCTGAAAAATTAACCATCACGGTCTGTGATAATGGTAAAGGTTTTGATACTACAGCTATGCAATCAACTGAAACGAATCAAGGACTGGGACTTCGCAATATGCATAACCGTATGACACTCATTAACGGCTCAATGAACATTCACAGCAATGCTAACGAGGGAACTTCTGCACTCATAGAGCTACCAAAATAATTTTGCTATGACAAACTACACAGTTGCACTGGTCGATGATCATGTATTAATTAGAAAAGGGTTAGCCAGATTAATTGATTCTTTTGAAAGCTATAAAGTTTTATTCGAGGCAGATAATGGAAATGAATTGATTGAAAAAATCAATTCCAGCACCTTGCCTGATATTATATTGCTCGACATAAATATGCCTAAAAAAGATGGTTACGAAACAGCATTGTGGTTAAAAACTAATTATCCTCAAATAAAAGTCTTGGCACTCAGTATGTACGATAGTGAATCTGCAGTAATTCGAATGCTGAAAAATGGAGCAAGGGGATATATTTTGAAAGATGCTGAACCATTAGAACTCAAGGAGGCTCTCGATTCTTTAAGTCAAAAGGGTTACCATTATTCTGAGTTGATTACTGGACATCTTATTCATTCCATTAATAAAATGGGTGATGCACAACAAACTGGCGTAGTCTTAAACGAGCGGGAAATTGAATTTCTAAAATATGCCTGCACGGAATTAAGTTATAAAGAAATTGCCGAAAAAATGTTTGCGAGTCCTCGAACTATTGAAAGTTATCGAGATAATTTATGCCAAAAACTAAATCTTAAAACAAGAGTTGGTTTAGTAATGTATGCAATAAAAAATGGAATAGTAAATGTTGATAGCTTCTCAAGTTAAAATGTTGTTAGCAGCAAGTTCTCCGTTCTTGTGTAACAAGGCTATTACAATGAAGTAAATTACAGCTCCTCGAATAAACTTTTTTGTTCTCCTTCACTTTTCATATGAACTGTTTGTGCTTCAACTCTTTCTATCTTTTCTTCTATGTCATCATGGTTAGCATACCTGGCTCTTGAATATTCAATTATTGCAGCCTTATAAGATACTATACTGTGAGGAATCGGTAAGGTTGTTGCGCTGAAAGGTTTCGATGTCGTACCATCAATCATTAATTTAATATACATCGAGTAGCTGGGCAAACTAATTAAATCTGCATCATCAAACACCGGATGAAATTCTTTGCGTAAGTACATTGCATCTTCAGCACCAACTCGAAACGCAATCAATGTCCCAACATTTCCAATAATGGCTGCACGAATTTTTTCGGGCAATTGCTCAAGATATTGGTGGGTGAGAAAAAGACCGAGGCCATACTTTCTCGCTTCGGCCAGAATATCTTTAAATGAAAGGGTAATGAACGAATGCATTTCATCGACATATACAAAAAAAGGAGCGCGGGTATTTTCGGGTTGAGCCCCTCTCTGTAATGCCTCAAAATAAAGCGATGATAAAAGCATACTACCAAGTAATGATGAGGCTTCTTCACCTATGGCTCCCTTTGAAAGATTGCAGAGTAGTATTTTGTTATCTTCCAATACTTCTTGGATAGCAAAAGAACTTTGTCGGTGACCAATAATGTGGCGCAATGGTTCATTCGTAATGAACAGACCGGTTTTATTGAGTATGGGCGTAATAGCTTCAATACGCAAGGGGAAGGGGTACTTTTCAAATTCATTGAGCCAAAACTTTCGAACATAGCCATTTTGTAATCGAGCTACTACGTGTTCCCGAAAGGCTTTATCGGTAAGCAAGGGTTGGATATCAAGTAACGTAGCCTCCCCATATTCCAACAGAGTGAGAAGGGCAAAGTGCAGAATATACTCAAGCCGTGGTCCCCAGGAATCAGCCCATATTTTTTTAAATGTCGCAATTAATCCTGAGGCGATTAGGTGATGTTCAGTATCAGAAGCGATCCGCAAAGGATTATAAGCAAGGGGATATGTTGTGTCTGTGGTATTGAAATAAATAACATGTTGAATTCTATGGTGCGGAATGTAATGAAGTATGTGGTCAACAATATCGCCATGCGGATCTAAAATGCAAATGCCTTTACCCTGTTGAATATTGGCAATGTCCATATTAAGCAACAACTACTTTTCCCCACGCCAGTTTTCCCAAGGGCATACACATGTCGTAATCGATCAGCCTCTTTGATAACAAAAAGTTGCTTGCGATCGCGCCAATCTGTAACACCAATGGGAGTGATTTTAGTTTCCCCATAAGGTTCATGCATATACGGATCATACAAAGTAGACGAAGTGGCTTATAGAGAGGCTAAAGGAACGATAATGGCAACGAAGCCTAATATCTTTAGGTACTTTAAATCGAGTGTTAGGTGGGCTTTTCAATTTTGTAACTAAGAATGCGTATTTCTACGCTTTTCTGAATACTAAAATATTCGCATATTAGCAATGAATTTATTGAAGTTGCTGTCCCTAACTTTATAATATTCCAAATAGAATGAATTATTTATTTTAAAAACCGCATTATGAAAAAAAATATTACGAAATTACTTGTAGTAACTATATTCATCATTTCGCCAGTTTATCTGTTCGCGAGAGCATCACTTATCAAAGAAGATTGGCTGGGACAATGGAATATGAATCATGATGGATTCAATGGGAAATTAATTATTTCAGATTCAAGATTAAATTGTACGAATACCGTGTGGTGTAGCATGAACATCCATTATATAAATAATGAGGGAAGGACCATATCTGGAACAATAGAGAAAATAGATGATCATTGGCAACACATGGTTTTCTACCTTAATTTCCCTGGCAATCGACAGAAATTTGATGCGTACCTCTTTAGCTGGGATAACCAAACCATTGCAGGAACTACGTATTGGGGTGGTAGGACTTTTGGATTTTATGCTACTAAAAAACAGAACTTGAACACTCCTAATTTAACACCCGCAAATGCAAATAAAAAAGATAGCGTAATCAGTAAGAAAATTTTAAAAGGAGATACTGTTGAAATAAAATATTCCGGTGGGACTACTAAATGGAGTACATCCTCTGGATTCACCATCAAATACCCAAATGGAAATATTCAGAGGGCGGTTTTTGTTCAAGTTCCGACCTACGTTCCCCCTACCGCTATTTCTGATCAGAATATAATGAAGTGGATGAATAATCTTCAAAGTACTTTGCTTGATATGATAAAAGAAGAAGTTTTAAATGATCAATCAAGCATCACTAATATAGTTGAAAATGAACGAAATCGTAATCTCAACGTATACGAAATAATAAATAACAGGTTTTATCTTTTAAACAAATTACGCTAATAGATAAACAGGTTCTCTTTTTAAATAGGTTAAATATCTCAAATGACTTCAATCATCAAAAAATTATACTTCAGTTGTTGCCTATTTGTTGGTTTTCTTCTGTTATCAACTGTCGTAGTAGGGCA
>WNGE01012072.1_pt1 | contig 11340 bp, 10 predicted proteins | sample 5400651 | NCBI WGS metagenome assembly WNGE01 (sample SAMN13153370, study PRJNA577476) | soil metagenome | isolation source: 60 cm soil or saprolite under grassland replicate 2 | place: USA:California | collected 2016-06-15 | reverse complement strand
ACCGTCACAGCTTATTATTGTTGCCTGAGCGATCGACGATCCTGTCGGTAGGAACTCACGTGTCTGCAAGTACGCAAAACAATTTCGCAAAGGGAGGCTGCTGGAATGGACCATAACAAGGAATTCGAGACAATTATCAAACAGGACCGAGACCTTCATCATGCTAAATCTTGGCGGGGCAACCTCCTGGGTTATCTCGAAAAGGTCAAGGAAGATCCCACCACCGCCAAATTGGCGCACGCCCGGCTTTACGACACGATCATGAAAGTTGGCATTAGAGACATCCACGAAAGCGGCGATCCCCACGTCAAGCGGCTGTACAAAGACGAATTCATCAAGGTCTACGATTTCTTTGCTGATGAATTCTTCGGCATCGAAAAAACCATCTCCCAGATCGTGCGCTACTTTCACGCGGCGTCGCTCAAGGGCGAAGAAAGCCGCCAGGTGCTCTATTTGATGGGGCCGGTAGGTTCTGGAAAGAGCTCTTTGGTCGAGAAGCTGCATAGGGGGTTAGAAGAGAGCGAGCCTATCTATGCCATCGAGGGTTGCCCCATGTTTGAAGAGCCGCTCCATCTGATACCGCGCCATCTGAGAAAAGAATTCGAGAAGATGCTGGGCGTTCACGTGGAGGGAGATTTGTGCCCGGTCTGCCGGTTTAAGCTGAGGGAGGAGTTCGGCGGCAGGTATGAGGAGTTTCCCGTATGCACGGTGGAGTTTTCCAAGCGATCGCGGATCGGTGTCGGCGTCGTTCCGCCGGTGGATCCCAATAACCAGGACACTTCAGTCTTGATCGGCAGCGAGGACATTTCCAAACTGGACCTTTACTCGGAAGGCGATCCGCGCGTCTTAGAGCTTAATGGGGCGTTGAACATCGGCAATCGCGGTATCGTGGAATTCATCGAGGTCTTCAAGAACGAAATCGAGTATCTGCACTGCATGATCACCGCGACCCAGGAAAAGGTGGTCCCCGCCCCGGGTCGGCATGGTCTCGTCTACGTTGACACCGTCATTGTCGCCCATTCCAACGAAGCGGAGTGGCAGAAGTTCAAGTCAGATCACACCAATGAAGCGATCCTCGATCGTATCGTCGTCGTCCGAGTGCCGTACAACCTACGGCTATCCGAGGAAGTTAAGATATATCAGAAGATCATTCGTAATTCGGATTTCCGAGCCCACGTGGCGCCCCACACACTGGAGGTCGCCTCAATGTTCGCGATCCTGTCGCGCCTCGAGCCGACCAATAAGTGCGATCTCATGACCAAGTTAAAGCTTTACAACGGCGAAGAAGTCGTCGAGAAAGGACGAACCAAAAAAGTCGACGTCCAAGAGCTGCGCGACGCTTCCAAGCGTGAAGGCATGAACGGTATCTCGACGCGCTTCATTATGAAGGCCTTGGACAATGCGCTGTCGGATAACACAGCCGGCAATTGCATCAATCCGATAAACGTACGCGAGGCGTTGGTGAATATGGTCAAGGAAGCCGACCTATCGGATGATATACGGAAGCAGTACCTGGAATTTCTCCAGGATACCCTGCACAAGGAGTATCTCGAAATCCTCGAAAAGGAGATTACCCGAGCGTTCGTCTATTCGTACCAGGAACAGGCGGAGGTTCTATTCCAGAATTATCTCGACCACGCCGAAGCCTATGTGAACAAAAGCAAGGTAAAGGATCGCAACACCAAGGAAGAGCTTAACCCGGACGAAGGTTTCATGAAATCCATCGAAGAACAAATCGCCATCATCGGCTCGGCGGCCGACGGCTTCCGCCAAGAAGTCATCGCTTACCTCTGGGCGGCCAACCGAAGGGGCGAGAAGATCGACTACCGAAGTTACGAGCCATTAAAAGAGGCCATCGAGAAAAAGCTCATCACGTCAGTCAGAGACTTGAGCCGGGTCATCACCAAGGCGAGGATGCGTGACGAGGAGCAATCGGAGAAATACAACACGATGGTGAAAAACCTTCTCGACCGCGGTTACTGCCATAGCTGCGTCGATATGATTCTCAAGTATGCGGCGAATAATTTATGGAAAGACTAGCGTGGGAAGGGCAACTCTGTTGTCGTGGTGAGTCGTGTAACTGACATGGAAGCTATTTTTCGCCCATACCACCCCGCTTCCGGCCAGCGCAGTGACCGTAGCGCCGGCGACCGTTTACGCCATCGCCAAAAAGTGCGTGAGGCGATCCGCAACAACATCGCCGACATTATCGCCGAAGAATCGATCATCGGTAAAGACAACAACCGGATCGTTAAGGTGCCGATACGAGGGGTGAAGGAGTATCGATTCGTTTACGGCGAGAATGTTCCCGGCGTCGGCCAGGGCGGCGACGGCGAACTCCAGCCCGGCCAAACGGTTGGCAAGGGCAAAGAAGGCGCCCAAGGTCACCAGGCCGGCGACCAGGCGGGCGTCGATTACTATGAAACCGAGGTCAGCTTGGATGAGCTCGTCGAGGTCATGTTTGAGGATCTGGAGCTTCCGGACCTCGACCGCAAAAACTTGCGGCAAATGGAGGTGGAGCGCCAGTTTCGCCACAAAGGATTCAGAAAAAAGGGCATCCGTGTTCGTTTAGACAAGAAACGTACCGCGCGCTCCAGGATCAAACGGAAGAAAGCCTCCCAGCGCGCGGACGTTGCTACCTTGCACGGCGAGCGGTTTCCTTTTCACAAGGATGACCTTAGATACCATCATACCGTAACGGAGACCCGCCGCGAGTCCAACGCCGTGGTGCTCTGTATCATGGACACCTCGGGTTCTATGGACACCATGAAAAAATATTTGGCGCGGAGCTTCTTTTTTCTTCTCTACCGGTTCCTTTGTACACGCTATGAAAATGTCGAAATCGTCTTCATCGCACACCACACCGAGGCGCAGGAGGTGACCGAAGAAGAGTTTTTCCACAAGGGCGAATCCGGAGGAACGTTCATTTCATCGGGCTACAACAAGGCCTTGGAAATCATCTACGAGAGATACCACCCGGGCCTTTGGAACGTTTATGCCTTTCACTGCTCCCATGGCGATAATTTCGAGTCCGACAACCCCGCCGCCCTGAAAGCGGCTACGGAGCTGGCACGGATCTCAAATCTTTTTGGCTACGGCGAAATCAAACCCTTGGGGGCGGGATACTACGGCAGCAGCATGATCCAATTTTTTTCGCAGATCCAAGAACCTAACTTCCAGACCGTTCAAATCCAGCGCAAGGAAGATATTTGGCCTTCGTTCAAAACCTTTCTCACTAAAGACCGCGTTCGCGACGACGCGGCGTAAATCCACGTCTATGGCCGCCGCCTACACCATCGAAGATCTTCAGAAATGGAACGAGCGGATTATGGTTCTGGTCCAGGATTTCGGTCTTGATCCGTATCCTCAAGAATTCGAGATCTGCGATCACGAACAGATGCTCTCGTATATGGTCTACTCCGGTATGCCTTCCCATTACTCCCACTGGTCCTATGGCAAGGCCTACGAGAAACTGAAGACCCTGTATGACTACGGGCTGAGTGGGCTTCCGTACGAGATGGTGATCAACTCGAATCCCTCCATCGCCTATCTCATGCGTGACAATACCCTCGCGCTCCAGGTTCTCACCATGGCTCATGTCTACGGCCACAACGATTTTTTCAAAAACAACTTTACTTTCAGAACCATCCGGTCTGAATTCACTATCGAAACGTTCAAAGCGCACGCAAACCGCGTGCGTCATTATGTCGAGGATCCGAGCATCGGACTGGAGAAAGTGGAGCGCATTTTGGATGCCGCCCATGCCCTTTCCCTCCAGTGCCGGCGCAATCTTTCCATCCGGAAACAAACCGAAGTAGAGCAAAGAGAAGCCAAGCTGCGGGATTCGAAACCGCCGGCTGACCCGTTTCAATCGGTCCACCGGCGCAAGGAGTGGGTGTCACCCGATTTGGCCAAGATCCCGGTTGAGCCGGAAGAAGATATTCTTCTTTTCATTCGCGACCACAATCCGCAGCTCGCGGAATGGGAAAAAGATCTGCTGACCATGGTCCACGAACAAGCCCAGTATTTTATTCCGCAGATTGAGACCAAGATCATGAACGAAGGCTGGGCGAGCTTTTGGCACAAACGCATCCTTGAGGCTTTGGATCTGCCGCAGAGCCTTAAAATTGAATTTCTCATTCGGCATACACAGGTTTTGAGTCCCATCCCCGGCGGGCTCAACCCCTATCACGTCGGCATGAAGGTTTGGGAAGACATCGAAAAGCGTTGGAGCCAACCGGATCCCGAGGAAGAACAAGAATATGGACCGAAGAAAAAAAATGCCCGCGAAAAACTCTTTGAAGTGCGCGAAGTCGAACGGGACAGTTCGTTTCTGCGGCGCTATTTGACCGAGGGCCTGATCCGCGAGCTCAATCTCTTCGAGTACAAGTCCCGCGGCAATGAGAAGGTCATCAGCCGGGTGGCCGACGAAGACAGCTGGCAAGCGATCAAAGACACCCTGATTCAAAATGTCGGTACGGGAACGATCCCGGTCATCAAGGTAGAAGACGCCGATTACGGCAATAACCGTTGCCTCTTTCTTAGACACAGTCATGACGGGCGCGACCTCCAGCTCGAATACGCTGAAAAGACCCTCCAGTATCTGCGGCAGTTATGGGCGCGGGAGGTTGCTCTCGAAACCATCATCAACGACAAGAAATCCCTCCTTGGCTTTGCTGATGATAAACTGACGATCAAACCGGTTCATTAGCTCGTCGCTTTTCAGGTCAAACCTTTAGTTGCCGGGATGTATCCTCAAACGTCGCGGAGAAACGCGATGACGATCCACAGCGACCTAACGACTATTCAGAACTGCATAGGCAACCGGCTCGACGACGCCACCATCGGCGACCGCCGAATAGCCGGCGTAATCGGCGATGCGCCGTCGCATTATTCGAAGAGCCCTGCGTTATGGAACGCCGCCTTCGATGATTTGACTATGAACGCAATCTACCTGCCCTTTGACGTCGACGCGTCTCACCTCCGAAATTTCGTCTCCGCTTTGCGAAACAGTGATCGTGTTATGGGAATCAACGTGACCGTTCCCCACAAAGTACGGATTATGGATTTCTTGGACGAGCTGGATCCGAATGCGGAGCGAGTCCAGGCCGTCAACACAGTGGTCAAAACCTCTGCGGGCCGGCTGAGCGGCCACAACACCGACGGCGAAGGTTTCGTCCAAAGCATCTTCGCGGCGCAACCGGGACGGGAAGCAGCCTTTATCAAATCGCTTAAAGGAACCGACGTGTTGCTTTTGGGCGCTGGCGGTGCAGCGCGGGCGGTTGCGTTTCATGTGTCCGATCACATGGAGAGCGGGAAGCTTGTGATCAGCAACCGGACCTTGGACCCCGCGGCCTCCCTCGCAGCCGAGCTACGGAAGATGGGCCGCAACGCGATGGCGATTGGCGAGGCGGAAGTCTCGGACTGGGCACCGAAAGCCGGTCTGATTATCAACAGCACCACGAAAGGCCAAGGAGGTCTGCGTAAGTTGTCTCACGACGAATTGACAACCCTGGAAACCTTCTCGTCGCTCGCTCCGGTGCGCGCCCCGGTCTTGCGGGAACTCTCGGGCAGCGAAGCGGAGATGCAACGGCGCTGGCGCGAAATTGCCGGAGCCGCGATTGAGGCCAACAATAGAGTCTCGTTGGCGATTGCCGCTGCAATTCCCAAAGCTGTCGGTTTCTACGATCTGATTTACCACCCGGACGAAACCATCTTTCTGCGCCACGGCCGGCTAACCAACCATCCGACGATGAATGGCAAAGCCATGATCATCAATCAAGCCGTCATCGCGTTTTGCAAGCACATCTGCGGCACGGAGCTCCGGGCGAGAAGGATCGATAGCCCCGAAACATCCAGACAAATCTTGGAGGTCATGTATCGCGCGTGGTAGGCGGTTTGCCGCAATGCACTTTGAGGAATATTAATGGCAAAGATCACCTTTATACTTGGCTTGTGCGGTTCTGGAAAAACTTACCTGTCGGAGCGATTGAAAAAGGAAACGGGTGCAGAAATATTTACCAACTTATTGGCAGACGAGAGTGGCCTCACTGCGCTCGTTGAATCCTTACAAGACGGTAAGGATTGTATAGTTGACGAGGTGAGATTTTGTCTGCCGACTTATCGGGAGCAAATCCTGCAGTCTCTTTCGCAAATCACAAGCCTCGATATGCGCTGGATTTGCTACGAGAACGATCTGGAGACGGCAAACTGGAATGTCATCCATAGGACAAATAAAGGTGACCCGGAAGGGCATTTGGATATAAACCTCCGGTTGCATCCTCATTATACTTATCCCGCTAATGCTGAAATAGTTCCGATCCAGCGAATCTGATTGCGCTCGTCTTACTCTATCCGTCATCTTCTCTTTACTATCAGGTGGAATTGCCGGTTGCATGCCCGAATCGGCGAGTTTCAACGCTTTCACCAATGCAGATTTGCAACAAGTCCTCTCCGACAATTAACGGCCCAAGGTATTTTTTTCTCGTTGCCGGGATCAAATCTTCAGCCGTGGCACCGCCGAACAACAAGAGATGATTGTAGACCGCTAATTTTGGTTTGACCCGGGAGAAGATTTCACCGGCTTGGTCCGGAGTTGTGTGGTTGCTACCGATTCTTTTGAGCTGCTCCGGGCTTTCCGCGGCGCTTCCGGCGGCAGCGGTGACTTCGTGGACAAGCACGTCAACGCCCTGTGAATGCCGGATCAGGTTTTCATTAAACGTCGTGTCGCCGGATAGCACTGCGGCGCGATCTTGATAATCGATTCGGTAGCCGTAGGCCGGAAGGTCCTCGCCGCCGTGATCGACTTCGAAAGCGCTGACTCTGATCCCGCCCCGGTCAAGCACGATTCCCTCTTTGATTTCGTGGGCAAGTAGTTTCACCCCGTCAGGCGGGTAGTTTCTGCTCCGCACCCGAATATCAACGGCGAAAGCCTGGGGCAAATGTTCCATCATCTGTTTGGTTCCTGCCGGACCCCAGACATGCAGCGGCTGGCTCCGTTTGCCCCAAGGCCGGCCGATCCATCCCGTTAGCCAGAGGTCCGGAAAGCCGACGACGTGGTCGGAATGGTGGTGTGTAAGAAACAATCCCGTAATATCCCCGAAAGGAATCCCTAGCTGATAAATTCGCTGCATGGCGCCCCGGCCGGCATCGACGATGAACTTTTCGTTTCCAACTTCTATGAGCGTGCTGGGTCCGAAGCGATCCAATCTCGGGGGCGGCGCCCCGGTCCCCAAAAGTGTAACCCGAAAAAGATCTCGAGATGGATTGGTCATGAATTTCTCTTTAAGGGCGGGGCACTAATTGAGCCGAAACGCCGTCTCCCCTGTAGTCGCTTACAGTGTGCGGCCATTGATCCGGTAGATACGAATTGTTGGCTTCGCTCGTACAAATACGAGTAGCTGTAACAAGACTTATTTTGCTACAACCGGAAATGATTTAGCAGAATGAACCCGCCCCATGCCAGCAAGACCACACCCAACGGGGCACTTAGTTTCCGTCCCCACGGCCTATTTTTCTCCACGGCCATAACCGCCCCCAGCACTAACATCCAGGCGACATTCCCGACACCCACAGCAAACATCAAGAGCATCAACGCCCAGCAGCAGCCCACGCAGAAAATGCCATGGTGGATACCGAGCAAAAACGCGTTTCGCCGATCATGACGACCCCGCCAGTATTGCATGACGAAACTCAAGGGCGCGCGGCATTTATCCAGGCAGCGGTATTTCAAGCGGCTAAACTGAAAACTCCCAGCCAAAACCAAAGTACCTGCTCCAATCACCCACGCATTCGTTTCAAGCCACGATGTGCGCTCAACAATTTGATGCAACACCCAATCAAACACGTGGGCAGCAACACCGAATCCCATCCACACGCCTAGATAGCCTGTGATCACCAGGGCCATGAGTTGTGAACGTTCTTGCCGCCGTATGGTTAAGCGACGGAAGATCTCCAGTAGCGGCAGCGTGGTTGGCAACATCATGGCCACCGTCATTAGCGTCCAACCGACAAGGTAAAGCGTGAAGGGGAGAAGGAGCGAGCCCGCACCGATCTCTCCCAGCTGTTGGTGACCGAGGTAGCGGCCGTAAGGCGACCGATCCCAGATCCACAATGCCAACCATGCAGAGGCGACCAAGGAACCCATTAACCACAAGAAAGCTTTACGGTCGGATGAGGGAAATGGAGTGTTGGAGTATGGGAGTATTGGAGTGTTGGGTTTTGAATGCATCACTCCACGACTCCGGTCGACCACGGCGCGCTGGGCAACGGGTTTTTATCAGAATCCGCTGCCTTCCGCATAGTGCGAATCAATGGCTTAACTCTGGAAAACAAAATTCCCTTGAATTGCGTTGTGGTCCTTTAGGTCAACGTTTTGCCCCAAGGCAGGATTTTTCATTTTGAATTTCGTGGCCTTGGCGACGTATGCCGGTGAACCGGGAATCGTCGAAAATATCGAATCGTGGAGCGTTGTCACGTCGCCGTTGGGACCACGGAAAGGTTCCATCTCGCAGTCAGCGATACTCCCGATCCGCAGGATGCCCTTTCCCTCCTTAACCTCGAAAGTGATGGGCGACCGCTCGACGGCAACCACCTCGCCAATCAACTGCACGAGATCTGCGATCGGACCTCCCTGTTTGCCGGTATAGACGCTGAGGAGCGCTTCTTCCTGTTGCTTCGTGGCCCGTTGGTCTATGTGGACGACGGCGCGCCCATAGTAAGGCCCGATACATCCACATTGTCGATTTGTCCTTTTTCAAAATGATGCGCCAAGGCGGAATCGCAAGTTCCCCTGTCCGGGTCCACGCCGATCCAACAAGGACACAACACCTCGCAATTGCAAACTTCGAGAAGACTTCCTTCAAGCTTATAAGCCATAGACCCTCCTTTGCCACGAATCCATTGTAAAAGGTTTTTTGGTCAACTTTGAACGAACAGCGATATCTCTTGCTTGTCGCCTTTAATACGTAGGACGCTTCTCAACGCTGGAGCACTGCAATCCACTTATCAAATATGAAAAACAATGTCGATCGTAAACAGACTGTTGAAAAAGTGGCTTGCCCTGCTTAGCATGAACGGAAAATCATCAATTTTGGTCACCCGTTCGCCCTGCAAGTCGCGCCAAAAAAAGATTGATCACTGTCGGATACTTTGGGAGTCGCGTGGCTCACGGAGCAATAGGTGGCGGCGCGATTGCCGACGAGATCACCAGGGCAAATCCGATGATCACAGAAGCCATAACGATAGCCACCGCAAGATTCCCCTTCTTTATTTCATCCCACTCATCCACAGGCGTGAGCCAGGTAAAAATCGACAGTAAGATCCAGAGAGAAAGAGCCATGGTCAAAATGCCGACAGCGCCCCAACCTATCAGTTTAAGATAATCGATAAGAATACTCATCGGCCGGTCTCCTTTTTATTACTGGGCGCAGCCTATTTTGTATGGGGACCGCCGTCAAGTTATTTCAACAAAATAGGGCTGGATTTAACGACACCACCGGCGATTCCAGGCGAAAGACCACGCGGAGGCTTCAGCTTTACGATCCGCGTGGAAATTCTGTTTGACGGTTCGAGTTCTCCGGGCTAAATAGCGGCTGTTCAGGCCAGCGACGACGTCGGCATGATTTGTGATCGATCTATCAGAATAGATCGGGAGGCTTTATGAACAAGCATGTTATTGGGATCGGCTTTGTTCTCGTCCTGAGCTTTTTGACTGTTCCTGCGGCGTCCGCGCAGCAAGAAGCCTTTTACAAAGGAAAGACGATTAAGGTTCTCGTCGGAACCACGGCAGGCTCGCTCTATGATCTGTGGGCGCGCACGATTGCCGCCCACATTGGCAAACATATCCTGGGAAATCCTGAAACCCTCGCTCAAAACATGCCCGGCGCAGGCCATAAGATCGCCACCAACTACCTGTATAACGTGGCCAAGCCCGATGGTTTAACCATCATCGGATCCATCTTGCCGGGCGTATATATCGACCAGCTCGTGGGACGGCCGGAGGTTAAGTACGACTGGGCAAAATTTGTCTGGATTGGCTCACCGGTCAAGAGTGAATCCCAAATGACCATGCGCGCCGATGCGCCGTATAAATCCTTCGACGACCTGCGCAATACCAAAGAGCCTGCGCGCTGCGGCACTACCGGCACTTCGGGTACAGACTATGTGGTGTCACGGCTTCTCGAAGACATCATGCCGCCGCTGAAGATTCACTCGGTACTGGGCTATCCCGGAGGGCCCGAACTTGACCTTGCCATAGAGCGCGGCGAGATTCAGTGCCGGACCTTCACGGTAGAGACGTTTTTCGCGCGTGAACCGTATATTACGTGGAAAAAGAATGGGTTCATTCGCAACCTCTATCAAACGGGCCGACAACGCGATCGCCGCTTAGCCGATATCCCGACTCTGTACGAGCTCATGGACCGCTACAAGACGCCGGAAAGCGGGCGCCGCCTCGCGACCGTCATTCTCGCCAATGGGACTCTGGGCCGGCCGATATTCACTTCCCCCGGGACGCCGCCGGACCGGGTGAAGGTTCTGCGCGAAGCGTATGAAAAGATGCTCAAAGACCCGGCCTTTCTCGAAGACATCAAAAAGAAAAAGTTCGAGCTGGATCCAATCAGCGGCGAGGAGCTGGAGGTCATCGTCAAAGAGGTCATGACCCAACCTCCGGAGATCATCGAGCGTTTAAAAAAATTGTTGACCCAATAGGGTCCCATGCACCTTCTTTGTCGGTAGAAGGATCTGCTGGAAGGGGTATTCTGGCATTTTGTCCGACGATCTTGTTCTGCGGAACCAACGCATCGGTCTGGAATCAGCGGCGATAAGCGAGCATGACGCCGTCGCGAATGGGAAGCAGAACATTTTCGACCCTCTCGTCTTTTTGAATCCGATCGTTCAGGGCCGCAACCGTCCGCGCGTCCTGATCCCGCGGACTGAGAACACGCCCGCCGCGCAGCATGTTGTCCAGCACGATCAGCCCGCCCTGGCGCACCAGATCGATGGCGCGGTCGTAATAATCGTTGTAACTGCCTTTATCGGCGTCGATAAAGCAGAGATCAAATGGTCCCTTTAGGGCCTTCAGCGTTTCCCGCGCCGGACCCAGCTTGATCTCGATCTTGTGCCCCTGAGCGCTCTCAGCGAAATAGCGCCGCGCAATTTCAGTGGTCGCGGGGTTGACGTCGCATGTAATAAGTCGCCCGTCCTCCGGCAAGGCCTCTGCCATTGCCAGCGCGCTATAGCCCGTGAACATGCCGATCTCCAGGACCCGCCTCGCCGCCGTCAACCGGACCAGCAATTTCAGCAGGGCTCCCTCGAGAGGACCGACCATCATGCCGGGAT
>WNGE01009629.1_pt1 | contig 11342 bp, 8 predicted proteins | sample 5400651 | NCBI WGS metagenome assembly WNGE01 (sample SAMN13153370, study PRJNA577476) | soil metagenome | isolation source: 60 cm soil or saprolite under grassland replicate 2 | place: USA:California | collected 2016-06-15 | reverse complement strand
CGCGGGCCGCCATGCACGCGGCCGGCGACCGCGGCGCGGACATCGGACTGGAGCTCGCCCTGGCCTTCCTGACGAAGGCCGGACCAGCCGTCCAGGGCACCTACCTCATGCCCAGCTTCGGTCGGTACGAGCAGAACGCCGAGCTGGTGCGGCGCCTTCGCGAGGCGCTCCCCGCGGTGCGGGCGCGAGCGGCCACGTGACAAACGGCTCTTGAGGCCGGGAGTTGACGAGCGCAGGTTGAGTGCGAAATGAGCCGAGCCTGGATCGCAATCCTGCTCACGGCGATCGTCGCGGCGGCGGTGGCGAGCGTCCTCGTCCTGGTCCTCGCGCAGCCGGCGCGGACCTCTGGGCCGCCGTACCCGGCGCCAGTGACCGGACAGCGGGTCTATGACACGGCCGGCGTTTTCTCGGCGGCCGTCATCGAGACCGCCGAGGGTCGAATCCGGACGATCGAGGCGCGGACCGGCGCCCAGATCGTGGTCTACACCCAGGTCAAGCCCGAGAGCGACACCCCGGAGCGGGCTCAGGCGGACGCCGATGCGCTGGGCACCGAGTGGGGGGTGGGACGTCGCGGCTTCGACGACGGGCTCGTGATCCTGTTCGACATGGACGCCAGCCGCTGCCATGGCCAGGTGCAACTGGACGCGGGCGCGGGCTTCGCGGCGGCCTTCCTGAGCAACTCCGAGCGCCAGGCGGTCTACGAGGAGACGATGCTGCCGGCGCTCCGGCAGTGCCGCATGGGCGACGCCCTCCTGACCTCCCTGGATCGCATCGACGCCGCCGCCACGCCGGAGCACGCGGCCACGCTCGAGCGAGCCCGCCAGCTCGATGCTGTGCTGGGGCTGCTCGTCGCCCCGCTGCTGTTCGTCCTGCTGGCCGGCTTCGCCGCCTGGCACTGGCTGCGCTTCGGCAAGGACCCCGTGTATCTCGACGACCCGTCTATCCATATGCCGGCCCCTCCTCCGGACCTCACGCCGGCGTCGGCGGCGCTCGCGTGGGAAGGCCGGTCGAGCCGGCGGACGCTGACCACCGCGATGCTCGACCTCGCGAGCCACGGCGAGATCGCCTTCCGGTCCGAACAGTGGGGACGGATCATCAAGCAGGACAAGGTGGGGATCGAAACCCGCCCCGCCGTAGAGGACACCGCGGAGCTTCGCCTCGTCCGCCGTCACCCGCTCGGCCCGGCCGAGCGAACCGCACTCGAGATGGACGGGACCGGGTACCTGGATCCGGATGCGATCCTGGGCCTGTCAACGAAGGTCGCGGCCTTCGACGTCAGCCTGGAGGACCACGTCGTGGACCGTGGCTGGTTCCGGGAAGCCCCGCGAAAGGTGACGATGCGCTGGCTGCTGGGGGCCGCCGGCGAGGCGATCGCCGGCGTGATCGCCTTCGTCATCGGGCTGCAGCAACCGAGCCAGGGCCTCGTGCTCCTGGGCGTAGCGCTCGTGGCTGCCGCCCTCGTCACCGGCATCCTGGGCTGGCAGATGCCTGCCCGAACCATGGCCGGCGCGATGATCCGGGCGATGCTGGCCGCCTACCGGCGGACGCTCGAGAAGACGATGGCCCAGGCTCGCTCCATGCGGCAGGTCGTGGACGAGGCCAAAATGGATTGGCTGGAGACGCCGGACCAGGCGGTCGTCTGGGGCGTCGCCCTGGGACTCCAGGGGCGCGTTCAGGCCGTTCTCGACCGAAGCCTGGAGGACCTCCGCGACGGCCGAGTGCCGACGAGCGCGGTCTGGCTCCCGATCTGGTACGGATCGGGTTCGAATCAGCTGAGCGGCTCCGGCGCGGTGGGCGGCGGCCTGATGTCGAGCTCGGCGATCCCGAACTTCGGGGCGATGATGACGGTCATCGGCACCATCGGCAGCGCGCCATCCTCGGGGGGAGGCGGCGGAATGGGCGGCGGTGGCGGGTTCGGAGGCGGCGGGGCCGGCGGCGGCTTCTAGCCTCGTCGGGGCCGGCGGCGGCTTCCAGCCCCGGCGGGCGTTCACCGACAGCAGCCATGGGCGGCCTCTGCCCGCGGCGGACCGGCGGGCTCGTCGGTACACTGCCCGCATCATGGGTGCAGTCGACACGATGGAGGTCTTCTTCGAGCTCCTGAACGCGGGCGACCGCGAGGCCGCCGTGGCGCTGATGGACGAAAGCACGGAGATGCGGGTGCACGTCGGCGACAGCGCGCAGACTCTCCGCGGACGGGACCGCGTCGGCGGCTGGTTCCTCCGCGGCGACAAGGGTCTCAAGATGATCCCGGGCGACGTCCGGGATACCGGCAACATGTACGAGACTGACCTCGTCGTCATTCGCCCCGGTGCGCCGACGCAGCACATCGACGCGACGTTCCGCGTGGAGGCTGGCCGGATCACCGCGATCAACCTGGCTCCCCGCTAGCCGGGCATTCCGGAACAAGCCGGATCGCAACCAGGCCCAGGTGACCCCTCCGGGGACGCGGGCGGGGCTCTTTCGCAGGAAGCCAAGGTTTCCAGCCCTCGTCGCTGGCGTTCCAACGACCCTTCTCGTTGCCCCGCGAAATCATGTCAACGCGCGCATCGTTCGATGCGTCAGATGAGCGGAAGGAGGGGACGAGCGTCGATGGATCGCCCAACCGACGGTAAGCGTTCTCGACGTTCTACGAGGCCCGCGACGGCTTGTTCGTCGCGTGTGGCCCGGCGATGCCTGGATGCGGTCGATCCGGGCCCTCTCGGTGGCCGGAGACGTCATCAGCTCCCTGGAGAGCTTCCGGCCACCACCACGGTGACTCGTGGCGGCCGACCCCGATCCAGTCTCAGGCTTGATGCCCCCTAGCCGGAAGACGCCGCCGAGGGCGACGGGGCCGACTCGATGACGTCAGAGGGACCTCCGGTCGGGATCACGATCACCTGACCAATGACGATCTTGTCCGGGTCCTTGATGGTCGGATTGGCGGCCATGATCTGCTTCTGAGTCACGCCGTACTTCGTGGCGATCCTGGCCAGCGTGTCACCCGGCTTGACGGTGTACGTCAGGGGCGTCGGGGCCGCCGGTGCGGCCGGCGTCGCCGCTGCCGAGCGTAAGGCGGAGGGACTCGGGGTCGTCTTTGCCTCCTGGTTCGCTCCGCCAAAGAACAGGGCGGGCAGCGTGAAGAGCAGAATCGCGGCGACCACCACCGCGATCACGCCGATCGTCAGGCGCGACATCGCCGGCATGCCGGCGCCGACGCGTCGCTTGAGCGTGGGATACGCCTCGAAACGACGAGGCCGTTCCCAGGACGGCGTGCCGTCGTCGCGCTCGACGTGCGCGACCGGACGTGCCTGGCCGATGACGGCCTTCCGCGTCATCGACCGGTCGCCGGCCGCTGCCGAGCGGCCGGCGGGACCGCGTGTCACGGGCCGGCGCGAACGCGGCACGACGGCGGCCAGCTCCTGACCGGGCGCCGCTTCGTCATCGACCTCGGGGGCGCGTCCGACCAGGAACCCCGGCGCGTCGGCATCGCGAGCCGAGCGTGCGCGATCCGCGCCGCCGCTGCCGTCGTCGAGCCAGCGCGACGAGGCCAGGCCGGTCGCCTCAGGCGGCTCGTCACGGGCAGACGTGCCCAGCGCCGCGGCGGCCCCGGCTGGATCGCCTGTGGCACCTTCGGCCCACGGCGGCGGCTCGGCCCACTTGCGGTTGGCCGGTCGAGGCCGGTAGAGCCAGCCGTCATCGGCCAACGGCTGGCCTCGTGCGGGACCATCCGACGGCGACGCGCTGCCGACCGATACGCCGGACTCGGGCTCCGACGGTGCGGATGCGACGTCTGCCGCCGGCTCGTCCGCCGTCGCGGCTGAGGCAGCCACGGCGGCCGAGGCCCCCACGGCAGCCGAGGCGGCCGCCGTCTCGTCCGCGGTTCGACGAGCCTTGGCCGCCTCGCGCTGAGCCCAGTCCTGGAACGTGGGGCAGGCCGGGAAGCTGGCCGACAGGCAGTAGGCCTCCTGGTGGGCGATCGCCCGCGGCGCGGGGCGCAACTCGGCGTAGCAGCGATGACGGTGGTCCGGACGCTGCGAGCGCTCGTCGCGATCATCCTCGAAGGCCACGAACGGGCAGGCGGCGGCGCGTTCGACGGGGGCGCTTCCGCGTTGGGTCATCAGCGGCCATGATACCCGGGGCTTCCGGTCGGCCGCCGCCAGGCGGGATGCTCCGATCAGGGTCGATGACGCACGCCAGACGAATGGCTGTCACGATGTGGCCGTCGGCCGTGGGATCCGGTCGCGATTGCGTAGGAGGCACTTGCCATGGGCGACGACATCCCGGGCTCCCGGCCCGACATGGCCCAGCCGGACGTCGGCGGTTCGATCACGTTCGATTCCGACGGTAACGTCCGCAAGGTCGAGGTCGACGTGCAGATTCCGGGCGCGAGCGGCGGCGATCCCGCCCATCTCGAGTGGAGCCCCGGCCAGCACGATCCGGCCAGCCCGGCCGGCCCGGGCTGGATGCCGAACATGTCGGACCCGAACGAGCCGGCCTACAACCCGCTGCCGCCACGGGCGGGCTGGCATCGCGACCCGGTCACGGGCGTCGAATACCCGGATCTCAACCTGCCGGCAGCTGGGAGCGACTCGTTCTCCGAGCCGGGTGACTATCCCGAGCCCAACCCGGACGAGTCGATCGCCTGACGGCGAGCGCCGACCGCGGCGTGACCTTCCGCCCGGCAGAATGGCCGGGTGACCAAACCAGTAGACGAGTCCCGACGGCGACGAGGCGTCGCCCTGCTCGGGTATGCCTGCTTCCTCCTCATCGGCTGGACCGGAGTCCTCGTGCCGGCGCTGATCCGGTCGATCGAGGACGACTTTGCCCAGACGGACGCGGCGGTCGGCGGCTACTTCTTCGTCTTCGCCGCCTTCTACGCCATCGGCTCGTTTGGTGGCGGCATGCTGACCGAGCGCTCCGGCCGCCGGGCGGTGCTCTCGATCGCCGGCCTCCTCATCGGCATCGGGCTGATCGGACAGGCGCTATCGCCGAACTGGGTGATCTTCCTGGCCGCCGGAGTGCCGACCGGTTGGGCCGCGGGCGCGATCGACGGCGGGATCAACGGCCTGTTCCTCGCGTTGTACCCCCAGTCGAGGGGCGGCGCCCTCAACCTGCTCCACCTGTTCTTCGCCCTGGGCGCGCTGACCTCGCCGTTTCTCGTCGGGCAGCTCGTCTCGGCCGGACTCTCCTGGCAGGTCGTGATGATCGCGACCGGCTCCGTTGCCGTGGTCCTGGGCCTGCTCCTGGCCAGGACGCATATGCCATCCGGCCGGACGCGCCAGGTCGAGCCCCTCGGAGGGACGCCGGGAACCGGGTCGAGCCATCGACGGTCGCAGCCCGGTGCCGCGTGGCCGTTCGCGGCCTTGGCGATCGCGATCGGCTGCTACGTCGCGTCGGAGGTCGGCGTCTCCAACTGGCTCGTCCGGTTCCTCAGCTCGGCGCCGCTTGGCATCGCGACCGCGAGCCTGTCGCTCTTATGGGGCGGGCTGACCCTGGGCCGCCTGCTTTCCTCGCGGATCGCCGATCGGCTCCACCCGGTCGCCTTCGCCGGAGCGTCGGTGGCCCTTGCCTCGGCGGCGCTCATCGCGGCCGTCGTCGTTCCCTCGCTGCCGGTGTCGATCGCCCTCTTCACGCTCGGAGGATTCTTCTTCGGGCCCGTGTACCCGATGATCATGGTCGTTGGCGGGACCCTCTACCCACACCGCCTGGCGGCCGTCAGCGGCGGCCTGGGGGCAGCGGCGGTGGCGGGATCGGTGTTCTATCCGCCCGTCATGGGCTTCCTGTCCGATCGTATCGGCCTGGGAGCCGGCATGATCGGCGCCGGGGTCCTGGCGGCCGCCTCGGCGCTCGCTCTGGTCGGCGCAAGCCTGGCGGCTCGGCGGATGGCTAGCCCGTCGGTTGCTCCGGCCGCGGCGGCTCCGCCGGCGGGGTCGCCACCGCCGACGCGCCCGGCGCCACCGGCGGCTCGGGAGTGAGCATTCGGCGCAGGACCTTGCCGATCATCGTCTTGGGCAGCTCGGTCCGGATCTCGATGCGGGCCGGCCACTTGTAGTGCGAGAGGTTCGCCTGGCAGTGCTGGGCGAGCTCGCCGGCGGTGGCGGTCGACCCCGCCCTGAGGACGACGTACGCCATGGGCAGCTCGCCCTTGCGGTCATCCGGAATGCCCACGACGGCCGCCTCGGCGACCGCCGGATGGGTGAGCAGGACGTCCTCGACCTCGCTGGGATAGACGTTGGCTCCGCCCACGATGATCAGGTCCTTGAGCCGATCGACGATCGTGAAGTAGCCGTCCTCGTCCATCATGGCGACGTCGCCGGTGTAGAGCCAGCCGTCGCGGAGCACGTGCGCCGTCTCGTCCGGCCGTTCCCAGTAGCCGGTCATCACCTGCGGCCCGCGGATCGTCAGCTCGCCGACCTGGCCCGCGCCCAGGACCCGGGTTCCCGTCTCGAGATCGACGATGCGCGCGTCCGTCGAGGGCAGCGGCAGGCCGATCGTGCCCTGCTTCCGGAGCCCGTGGATCGGATTCACGTGCGTGACGGGGCTGGCCTCGGTCAGGCCGTACCCCTCGCACAGCCGCCCGCCGGACAGCGCCTCGAACCGCTCCTGGACCGGGCCGGGCAGCGGGGCGGCGCCGCTGATGCAGGCCTCGATCGAACGGATGTCGTAGCGCCCAAGATGCGGGTCGTCGATGAGCGTGGCGTAGAACAGGGGCGCCCCCGGGAACAGCCGAGGCCGGTGGCGGTGGATGGTCTTGAGGACCGGGCCCGGCTCGAACCGCGGATGCAGCAGCTGGGTGAGCCCGTTGAGGATCGCGAAGTTCATCGCGACGGTCAGGCCGTAGATGTGGAAATACGGCAGGGCGCAGAGGATCCCGCCGGCCGACCCGTCGCCGCCCGGCAGGACCGCCGCGGACTGGACGACGTTCGCGACGAGATTCCGATGGGTCAGGACAGCCGCCTTCGGCAGGCCGGTCGTGCCCCCGGTCGGCTGCAGCACGGCCGCGTCGCCGGGCCGCGACGCCGCCTCGAACGGCTGTGCCGAAGCCTCCTGCGCGACGCGGAAGAGGTTCGGCGTCTCGGGCGTGTGGCGGACCGGGTTCCAGCGTTTCGTTCGGCGGGCTTTGATCGGGTAGAGCCAGCGGATCGGCCGCGGCAGCGAATCCTGGATCCCCGTGACGATGAGGCCGCTGGAGCCGGGCGGTGGGGCGAGCGATGGGCCCATGGCGGCGCGGGCCTCCGACACGCGGCGGACGAGCAGGTCGAGCGTGACCGAGATGCGCGGGCGCGTCTGCTGCAGGAGCACCTCCAGCTCGCGCTCCACGAGGAGCGGGCTCATCGGTGACACGATGCAGCCGGCGCGCAACGTACCGAGGAAGGCGATGACGAACGCCGGGCTGGTCGGCAGGTGGAGGCTCACCCGATCGCCGGGCACCAGACCCAGGCCGCGCACGTGGTGGGCGAAGCGATCGACCGCCCGATCCAGCTCGGCAAAGCTCGTTCGGGCACCGAAGAACACCAGGGCGTCGCGGTCCGGGTAGCGGCTCGCCGTGCGGCGCAGCATGCCATCCACGGTCAGGTCGGGGATCTCGACCTCGGCCGGGACGCCCGGCTCATAGTTGGCCAGCCACGGCCGGTCGGCCGTCGCCGCCGGGATGGTTGTCGGTTGCGTCGGTGGGTGCGCCGCCGGCGACGGGCGGGTTCCGGACGGGATCCCCTCGGTGGACGGACGCATCGTGGTCATCCCCGCACTCCTTCGCTGCCTGCGTCCAGCCTACGCCGGGTACCCACCGGCCGCGGTCACGTGAGCCGCAACTCGGCGGACGAGGGCGATCCGGTCCAGCGGCTCGCCGCGGAGCAGTCGCCGCGTGCCCGACTGGAGCATCCGCGCGTCGTCGCCCTCGGCGACCGTCGCGGCCAGGGAACGGGCGAGGATCTCGGCGGGGCCGACCCGATCGGCGACGACGAGGCGGGCCAGGTCCCGATGGACGTCCGTCCGATCGGGCGCGTCGGTGACCGCCTGCTCGGCCCGGACGACCGCGCTCTCCATCGTCAGGACCGCGATCGCCAGGTCGGCCAGGCCCGCGAGGAGCTCCTGCTGGTCCTCCAGCGAAGTGCCGAACCGCTGGACCGCACCTCCGGCGAGGAGGAGGGTGGCCTGGCGCACGCCGTCGACGAGCGCCCGCTCGGCCGACAGGGACGCGGCCGGCCCGGCGTCCGCATCGCCCCCGCTGCCGCCGCCGGCTCCGGGTCCGGCCAGCAGCCCCTCCTGAGCTCGTCGCGCCGGACCCAGCAGGTCGAGGCGGCCGGCCATCGCCCGCTTGAGGAGCGTGCCCGGAATCAGCAGCCGGTTGATCTCGTTGGTGCCTTCCCAGATCCGGTTGATCCGGCTGTCACGGTAGGCCCGGGCGGCCGGGTAGTCCTCGATGTAGCCATATCCGCCGTGGATCTGGACGAGCTCGTCGACGACGGCGTCCAGCTCCTCGGATCCCACGATCTTCGCGATCGAGCATTCGACAGCCAGCTCCTCCAGGGCCGCCCTGACCTCGTCCGGGCCGGCCGTTTCGGTTCCCGACAGGCGGGCCTCGATGAGGCCGGCGATTCGGTACACGACGGACTCGACCGCGTAGGTCCGGGCGGCCATGACGGCGAGCTTGGCGGCCACGAGCGGGAACTTGACGATCGGCCGGCCGAACGCGATCCGGTCGCGGCCGTAGGCGTAGGCAGTGGCGATCGCCGGCTTCATCGCGCCCAGCGCCGTCGCGGCGAGCTTGAAGCGGCCCATGTTCAGGACGTTGAACGCGATCCGGTGGCCCTTGCCGATCTCGCCGAGGAGATTCTCGGCCGGGACTCGGGCATCGTCGAGGATGAGCGGGCAGGTCGACGCGCCGTGAATGCCGAGCTTGTGCTCCTCGGGGCCGATTTTCAGCCCCGGCGTGTTCCGCTCCACGAGGAAGGCCGTGAACTGCTCGCCGTCCACCTTGGCGTAGATCGTGAAGAGGTCCGCGAAGCCGGCGTTGGTGATGAACTGCTTCGTGCCGTCGAGCCGCCACGAGCCGTCCGGCTCGCGCGTCGCCCGCGTCTTGATCGCCTGGGCGTCGGATCCCGTGCTCGGCTCGGTCAGCGCGTAGGCGCCGACCGTCGTCCCGTCGGCCAGCCCGGGCAGGTACCGCCGGCGCTGCTCGTCCGTTCCGAAGTAGACGAGGGGCAACGTGCCGATTCCCGTGTGGGCATTGCACGTGACCGCGAATGTGTCGGCGCCGGCCAGCGCCTCGGCCACGACGATGGAGCTCGTCTTGTCGAGCCCGGCCCCGCCGTATGCCTCCGGCACGTCGATGCCCACGAACCCGTCCCGGCCGAGCGTCGCCAGGAGCTCGCGGTGGACCCCGTAGTCCTTGGCCTCGATCGCGTCGCGCCGAGGGACGGCCTCCCGCTCGACGAAGGCCAGGACCGCCGCCCGGATGGCCCGCTGCTCATCGGTCAGCCGCTCCGGGGTGAGCATGTCGCCGGCGGGCGCGGCCGCCACGAGGAACGATCCGCCGGCCGGCAGCGCCGGCGCGGGGCTCGTCTGGCGCGGGGTCTCGATCGCCGTCATGAGATCTCCTTACTCTCGACGCCGGCGTCGGCGCCGGTGGTCGGGCCGTCAGGCGCCTGCTTGCCGGGAGCGGCATCCGCTCGGACGGGCTGGCGCCCGCCCAGCCATTCGATGACGCCGGCCGCGCCCTGGCCGCCGCCGACGCACATCGTGACGATGCCGTAGCGCGCCTCGCGCCGGGCGAGCTCAGAGAGCATCTGGACCGACAGCTTGGCCCCGGTCGCCCCCAGCGGGTGGCCGAGCGCGATCGCGCCGCCGTTCGGGTTGGTCCGCTCCTCGTCCAGCCCGAGCCGCCGGACCACGGCCACGACCTGGGCGGCGAAGGCCTCGTTCAGCTCGATGAGCGCCACGTCGTCGAGTGTCAGCCCGGCCCGCGCCAGCGCCTTGGGGACCGCCTCGACCGGTCCGATGCCCATGATTTCCGGATCCACGCCGGCCGTCGCGAAACTGACCAGGCGACCGAGCGGCTCCAGCCCCAACCGCGCCGCCCGCTCGCCGCTCATGACGACCATGGCAGCCGCGCCATCACTCGTCTGTGAGCTGTTGCCGGCCGTGACCGCCCCGCCGGTGCGGAAGACCGGCTTGAGGGACGCGAGGCGGGCGGCGTCCGTGTCACGGCGAACGCCCTCGTCGATATCGAAGATCGTCCGGACGATGTCAGGTCGGCCGTCGTCAACGACCGTCGTCCGCGTCTCGATCGGCACGATCTCGTCGCGGAAGCGACCGGCGTCCTGGGCCGCCGCGGCCCGCTGGTGGCTGCGCAGGGCCCACGCGTCCTGGGCGTCGCGATCGACGTCGAACCGCTCGGCGACCTCCTCGGCCGTCAGGCCCATCGAGATGAACACGCCCGGCCACTCTGCCGCCAGCCCGGGATCGGGCTCGAAGTGCCAGCCGATCATCGGGACGAAGCTCATCGATTCCATGCCGCCGGCAACGGCCACGTCCGTCGTGCCCGACGCGACCGACTGGGTCGCCAGGGCGAGGGCCTGAAGGCCCGACGCGCAGAACCGGTTGACGGTCATCGCCGACGAGGCAACCGACAGGCCGGCACCGAGCGCCACGTGGCGAGCGATGTTGAGGCCCTGGGCGCCTTCGGGCATGGCGCAGCCCAGGATGAGGTCCTCGACCTCGGCCGGCTCCAGGCCGGGCACCCGGGCGACCGCCTCGCGGACCGCCCCGATCGCGAGCGCCTCGGGTGGCGTCTCGCGGAGGGCGCCGCGGGGCGCCTTGCCGACCGCGGTCCGGACGGCGCTGACGATGACCGCATCTCGCGTGGCTGCGTGGACTGCTTCCTGCATGGTGGTTGGTCCTTGATCCGCGCTCAGTTCCTGAGCGGCTTGCCGGTCTTGAGGGTGTGCCGGATGCGGTCCCGGGTCAGACGCTCGCCGAGGAGGCGCACGAACGCCTCACGCTCGAGGTCGAGGAGGTGCGCCGCCGGGAGGAGCGTTCCTTCGGCGACGTCCCCGCCACTCATGACCCGCGCGAGTTCCAGGACGATGGTCCGATCGTGCTCGCTCATCTGGCGGCCCAGGAGCTGGTTGTACGTGAGCGCCTCGGCGGCCGCGATCCCCCGCCGGCCCACGACCGGAAACGGCAGATCGGCCAGGGCTCGGTAGCCTGCTTCGGCGAGGTGACGTGCCGCGGCCGAGGCGTCGGCCCACTGGCGGTCAGGGTCGGCCGTCACGAGGTCCGCCGGCCCGAACAGGCCGAGCGCGCGAGCCTCATCCGCGGAGGTCGACACGCGGGCGGTCGCGATCATCTGGAGATTCGCC
>WNGE01020664.1_pt1 | contig 11344 bp, 9 predicted proteins | sample 5400651 | NCBI WGS metagenome assembly WNGE01 (sample SAMN13153370, study PRJNA577476) | soil metagenome | isolation source: 60 cm soil or saprolite under grassland replicate 2 | place: USA:California | collected 2016-06-15 | reverse complement strand
GAGTGGCCGGTGTGCGCGACCACGACCGCGACGATCGCGGCGCCGAGCGGCAACTTGCCGCCCGTGGCGACGCTCGACTACCAGTTCCCGAGCGGCCTGGACCACGGCTGGGCTAACCAGTCGATTGCATTCGGCGTTACCGTGCGCGATCCTGAGGGCGACCCGCTCTCAATCGAGTGGGACTTCGGTGACGGGGCCAGCGCTTCCAACACGAGCACGAACACGGTAACGAATCAGAGGGTCGTACAGGTCCACGCGTATGCGCAAGCGGGCGACTACACGCTGACGGTCACCGTGACGGATAACCAGCCCGGCGCGGGACACGTCCAGACGAAGACCGCACCGATCCTGATTCAGACGCAGACGACCGGAGGCGGTGGGACCACGGGCGAAGTGAATCCGTGGATCAACTACGGCGTTCCGCTGGCCATCGTGCTCGTCGCCGTCGCCGCAATCGCGACCGTTATCTTGCGTCGTCGGAAGGTCTCCAAGGAGGAAGAGGAGCGGCGAGAGCAGCCGCCACCGCCGCCACCGCCGCCCCCGCAGTGAACGATGGCGGCGATGCGCGTCGCCTGGGCCCAGGAGCGTGACGAGCGATGAGTCGACTCCTCCGGATCGTAGCTCGGCGAATCATCAACGCAGGCATCACTATCTTCGGAATCGTCTGCCTGAACTACGTCCTCATCCGCCTGATGCCGGGCGACCCGTCGCTCTCAATTATCCCACGCGATCCGAAGTATATCGGGTTCCGGGACTACGTGATCCAGTTCTTCGGCCTTGACAAGTCGCAGTGGGAGCAGTTCGTCATCTACCTGCAGAGGCTGTTCACGCTCGATTGGGGCATCTCCTACAACTACAAGCGGCCCGTGGCGGAAATCCTCCTTCACGATCTAAGTTGGACGCTCCTCTTGGTCGGCACGTCCACCGTATTCACAATCTTGATCGGGATGCTAGTCGGCGCGTATGCCGCGGTCCGCCGAGGGAAGCCGTTCGACTTCTTCACCACGGGTCTCGGGATCTTCTTTTATGGGATGCCGATCTTCTGGCTCGGCCTCGTTCTCCAAGCGCTCTTCCGGTCGAATTCGCCGCTCCGCTCATGGTTCACGTGGTGGCCCGCGCTCCCGACATCGGGCTACTTCAACGACCGCCTCCTCCCCTGGGCCTGGGACTGGGTCCACGTCGCCGATGCGACGGCGCATCTCGTCCTGCCGGCGATGACGCTTTCGCTCGCGACGTTGGCCGGGATTTCGCTCGTGATGCGCAGCTCGCTCATCGACGTCATGACGGAGGACTTCACGATCACCGCGAAGGCGAAGGGGCTGAGCGATGGCCAGGTGCTCCGGCGGCACATCTTGCCGAACGGGATGCCGCCGATGGTCTCGCTGATCGCCTTGAACACGGCGTTCATCCTGGGTGGCGCCTATCAAGTGGAGGTCGTTTTCCGCTACCAGGGGATCGGCTATCGCACGCTTGAGGCAATCCACAATCTCGACTATCCACTGCTCCAGTTCATCATCGTCATCGGTGGCGTCGCGGTCGTGATTGCGAACCTAGTCTCGGACTTCCTCCTGCTTCTGCTCGATCCGAGGATCAAGATCTCGTGAGGTGCTCCGTGGGTACAGTCCAGGTCGTCCAGTCCGCGAAGGTCGTATCGCCTTTCCGCGCGAGGGCGACCGTCCTCGGCCGCCGTTTCCGGGAAGTCGGCCTCCAGGTGCTGCACAATTACACGGCGATGACCGGGCTCTGCTTGTTGGCGTTCTTCTTCTTCCTCGGGACGCAAATCTCGCTCATCGTCGGAATCTTCTCCGCCATCGTCGCGAGCGTCATCGGGACGGTGGTCGGGCTCGTGTCCGGCTTCGTGGGGGGTTGGGTCGACGAGGTGATCATGCGTGTCAACGACGTCGTCCTGTCGATCCCATGGCTCGTCTTGATGATCGTCGTGGCGGCGCGTGTCTCCTATCTGGACATCTGGGGGATCGTCTTCGTCATCGGTTTCACGGGATGGTCGGTGACTGCCCGGGTCATCCGGAGCCAAGTCCTCAGCCTGAAGGAGAGGATGTTCGTCGAGCGGGGGCGCATGATCGGGTCCTCGAATGCACACATCCTCATCCGCCACATCTTCCCGAACGCCTTCCCGCTCATCTTCGCGAACACAATCCTGACGGTGGCCATCTCGATCCTCTCGGAGAGCGTCCTGGCTTTCCTGGGCCTCTCCGTAAAAAACAACGTGAGCTGGGGCCGCATCATCGCAGAGGCGTACGAGAACGACGCCCTCACAATCGGGATGCCCGGCTGGATGGTCGTCCCGGGCCTCTGCATCGTATTCCTCGTCTTCGGATTCTACCTGTTCGGCTACGCCCTCGATGAGATCCTGAACCCGCGCCTTCGGAGACGTTGACCGTGGCGCTCCTGGAGGTCCGCGACCTCGTGGTCGAATTCCAGACCAAGGGCGGAATCGTTCACGCCGTCGACGGGGCCTCGTTCGACGTGGAAGCTGGAGAGGCGATGGGGCTCGCCGGGGAGAGCGGCTGCGGGAAGACGACGACCGCGCTCTCTCTGATCCGCCTCCTCCCGCCGAACGGCCGGATCGTACGGGGCTCCGTCCGCTTCGACGGCCGCGACCTCGTGCGTCTCTCGGAGATGACAATGCGGAAGATCCGATGGCGGCAAATCTCGATCGTCTTCCAAGGAGCGATGAACTCGCTCAACCCCGTCCAGCGTGTCGGGAAACAGATCGCGGAGCCAATCGTGCTCCATGAGAAGGTGGAGGAGGCGGCTGCGAGGCAACGCGCCGGCGATCTGCTCGAGCTGGTCGGCATCTCCCGGAAGCGGGTCAACGACTACCCGCACGAATTCTCCGGGGGCATGCGACAGCGGGTGATGATCGCCATGGCGCTCGCCTGCAACCCGAAGCTCGTGATCGCCGACGAGCCGGTAACCGCGCTCGATGTGATGATCCAGGCGCAGATCCTCGACCTCCTCGAACGCCTGCGCAAGGAACTGAACCTCTCGATGATCCTGATCAGCCACGACCTGTCCGTCCTCGCAGACACGTGCGACCATGCGACGATCATGTATGCGGGCAAGACGATGGAAGCGGGTAAGACCGTGGACGTCTTCACGGATCCGAAGCACCCGTACACGCAGGGCCTGGTCGGCGCCTTCCCGGATATCCGAGGCCCCCGGACGATGCCGGACGCGATCGCCGGAGACGTGCCGAGCCTGATCGATCCTCCGCCGGGCTGCGTGTTCCACCCACGCTGCAAGTTCGCGTTCGACCGCTGCGTCAAGGCCGAGCCGCGCTTGTCCGCGATCGCACCGGGCCGTCAGGCCGCTTGCTTCCTTTATCCTGAGGTCACGGAGGTGACGGGACGACCGATCCGGCCGAGCCCCTCGTGAGAATCCGAGACCTGAAGGTCTGGTTTCCTCTGCGACACGGTCTCCTCCGCGAGTTCGTCGGCGGCGAGCCCACGTGGGTCCGGGCCGTCGATGGCGCGTCGTTCGACATCCGTCGCGGGGAGGTCTTCTGCCTCGTCGGCGAGAGCGGGTGTGGCAAGACGACGACGGGCAAGGCGATCCTCAAGCTCGTCGAGTCGACGGAAGGCGACATCTTCGTCGACATGCCAGACGCCGAATTCCGGAATTACGAGGCGGCGACCCGCGACGCCACGGGCCCGGCCACAGCCCGCCGCCTTGATGAGCTCCGACGGAAGCATTCAATCACCTGGAAAGAAACACAGGCGTGGACCTATGCGCAGTTCGCCACGCTAATCGCGATGGTCGAGACGGCGTTCCTCGCTGCACTCCTGATTCCGGGCGCCCTCGTGGGCCTCCTGACGGACCCGTTCGTGGACCCCACCAAGACCCTCGGAATCGCGATCGGTGTAGGTTTCGCTCTGGGATTCATCGGCTCCCTGCCGCCGGCGAGACCTTGGAATCGAACACCGATCGTGCTCACGGCCGCGGCTTTCCTCGCGATCATCGGCGTGTCGCTTCCCGCGTTCTTCTTCCATGCCCTCGTTACCTCGACGCTGTATGACCCGAGCGTAGCGCTCGGGGCTCCTTGGCAGGAGGATCTTTTCGGAATGCTCTTCGCGACTGCGTTCGGCCCAATCGTCGCCGGCGGCGTGAGCGCGTTCTGGATTGACTCCCGCAAGCGACGAGAGGGCATGACCGGGATCCGGATCCGAGGGCTCCGGAGACGCTTGCAGCTGATCTTTCAAGATCCTTACGAGTCCCTGAACCCGAAACAATCCGTCTACGAGATCGTCGCGGAGCCCCTCCTGGTGAACAAGATCGTGACGAACCCCGAGGAGGTGAGCGACCTGGTGGTTCGGACGCTCGAGGACGTCGGCCTGAGGCCCGCGAGCGAGTTCGTTTTCCGCTTCCCGCACGAACTGAGCGGCGGCCAGCGGCAGCGCGTGTCGATCGCCGCGGCCCTCGTGCTCCAGCCGGACTTCATCGTGGCGGACGAGCCCGTGTCGATGCTCGATGTCTCGATCCGCACGGAGATTCTCCAGCTGATGCTCGACCTCCGCCGGAGCCGGGGCCTCACGTACTTGTTCATCACGCACGACCTTTCCTTGGCCTGGGTCCTCGCCGACCGGATTGGCGTCATGTATCTCGGGAAGATCGTCGAGCTGGGCTCGACGGAGCAAGTCATCGCGCGTCCGAAGCATCCGTACACGCAGGCGCTCATCTCCGTCGTGCCGAGCCCCGATCCGAGACACAAGGTCGAGCGGATCATCCTCCGCGGGGAGCGACCGGACCCGGTCGCCATCCCGCCGGGATGTCGGTTCCATCCGCGGTGTCCCCTCGCCTTCGAACGGTGCGGCTGGAGCGCGGCCGAGGTCTCCGAAGAACTCCGGTCGGCTCAGGCAGCTGGCCTCCTGCCTGGCATCGCGTCGATCGAGCCCTTGGAAACAGGGACAGTCGACATCGGGCTGATGCCTGGGGCCTCCGTCGAGGCCGCGGCCTTGACGCTCCGATCCCTGACCGAGGCGAACCGGGATTCGCGCCTCGCCCTCAAAGGCATCGCGGATATCCGGCCGAGCGGAGCGACCGTCCGGGTCACGTTGCACGAGGGGTCCGAGCCTCAACTCGTCGAGGTCGAGCCGGGAAACGTCGTGGCGTGCCACCTCAAACAGCCGGTGGCATCGGCAGACACGCGCGCCCACCAGGAGGCGCGAGGGCAGCGGCGTCACGGCGGGCCACGGCGTGACGGTCGTCCGCCATCGGACGAGGATGTACGAGCACGGCACGACCGTGACGGCGCCCAGGAACAGGCCGAGGTTCACAAGCTCCGTCGCCGTCGTGAGCAGCCCGACGAGCGGCTCCAGAATCACAATCCCGAGGGTGTACGCGAACGATCCCATCGAGAGGACGGTCGCCCGCTGCCCGGGCTCGAGGCGGCGGTTTAGGAACGCCGTCGTCAGCGCGGGCTGAAGGCTCCAGACGACGTAGATCGGGATCTGGAACAGGACGGCCGCCGCCCAACGGCCGGCGCCGAACATCGCGACGAACGCTGCCGACGCCAGGGCAACCATGAGCGCGATCGTGCCGAATTCGCCGAGCCGACGCGCGATCCCGCCGGCGAACGCGGAACATACCGCCGCGATCAGTAGGAAGCCGGAGATAGCGAGGGCGATCTCCGCGGGAGAGAGGCCGAGGAACTGCAGATACAGCGGGCGGAAAAGCGCCATCGCGTACAAGGTGATCCCCAAGAACACCTCGAGGCCAATCAGGAGGGCGACGCCCTCGCGTCGGCGCACGATTCGCAGACCCTGTCGCAGCTGCGCCGCGTACGTCGGCTCCGTCGTCCGCGCCACGTTCGGCTCCGCGAACGTCAGGGCGACCGCGACGGCCGCGAGGTTCAGCGCCGCGCCGACGAACAGCGTGAGCCGGATCTCCCCGACCGCCTGGACGAATAGGCCACCCGCGAACGCGCCCGCGGCGTTCGAAACGAGTTGGATGGTCGTGTTCCGTCCGATGTACCGCGGGAACTCCGACTCGTGGCCAGCCTCGAGGAGCGCGTCGTACAGATACGCGGACGTCCCGATCGAGAACGCGGCGCCCAGCGACCAAACGACGTTCGCGATAACGTACCCGGCGAAGCTCATCCCGAGGCCGTATCCCAGGATCCCGGCGGACCGGATCGCCTCGCTCAGGACGATCGTCCGCTTCCGGCCGACGCGGTCCGCCATCACGCCGACCGGCAGCTGGAACGCGAGCATGCCGAGCCAGAACGCGACGTCGACGAGGGTGAACTCGAAGTCCGACCCGACGTTGCCGCGGATCCAGAGCGTCCAGAACGGGATCCAGAGGGCGAACGACGAGGCGCCCGTGTACGCGTAGAAGCGGCGGACCCGACGCGCCAGTTCCGTCACGTCGCCGCCTCCCGGGGAACCGACGAAACTGGACCCCTATTAGACGTTGGTGCCGCGGGCCGTCAGGTTGCCCGCCTCCGGCAGCGACCGGCGTCCTTAACCATCGGGACGGCGCAAAGACTTACAAAGCAACCGCGTGTTCCGCGGGGCGCCAGCCGATGGACAAGCTCATCATCACGGTCGCGCCAACGGGGTCCGTTCCGCGGAAGAAGGACACCCCTCACGTGCCCGTGACTCCGGACGAGATCGCGGAAACCGCGTATCGATGCGAGCAGGAAGGCGCCTCCATCATCCACGTCCACTGCCGGGACGACCAAGAGCGACCCACGTCTCGATTCGACATCTTCAAGGAGACGGTCGAAAAGATCCGGAAGCGCACGAAACTCATCGTGATGACGTCGACGAGCGGCATCGCCGGGGTGACCGACGCGGACCGCGCGGCGCCGCTGCAGACGAATCCGGAGATGGGGAGCCTGACGACCGGCTCCCTGAATTTCGCGGGCCGCAAACCGTCGGTCGTCTACGTAAACTCCGTCGAGACGGTCCAGTTCCTCGCGAAGACGATGGTCGATCGGGGCATCAAGCCGGAGATCGAGGCGTTCGACGTCGGGTTCATCCAGCAGGGCAAGGGGCTGATCGAGATGGGCCTCGTGAAAGAACCCGCGCACTTCCAGCTCGTGATGGGCGTGGACGGCGGCATCCCCGCGACCCCCGAGAACCTCGTCCACATGGCGAATCAGCTCCCGCCCCGCTCGACCTACGTCGTCGCGGGCATGTCGCGGATGCAGCTGCCCATGACGACTCTGGCCATCGTAATGGGCGGACACGTCCGGGTCGGCCTCGAGGACAATCTCTATCTGAAGAGGGGCGTCCTCGCGCGCAACGAGGAACTCGTGGCTCGCGCGCGGCACCTGGCCGACGATCTGCAGCGGGAAGTCGCGACGCCGGACGAGGCCCGGCGGCTCATGGATCTCGCGCCGCGGGGATAGTCACGCGGCCGGCAGTGCGTCGTCCATCGCCTCAATCGTGTGGCGAATCGCGGCGTCGTCGTGCGCCGTCGATAGGTAGAACGGCTTCGTCGGCTTGACGAAAATCCCTCGTTCGAGCAAGGCGAGGTCGAGGGCCTTTCGTTTCTTCGAGTCCTCGCGGAGTGTGTCGCGATAGGTTCGGATGGTGCCGTCGACGAAGAGGATCGAAAAGACGGTGCCGACCAACGGAACGCGGGCGGGGACGCGGTGTTGTTCGAAGAGCCGCTCGATTCCGGAGGCCAGTTTCCGGCTCTCCGCGAGGACGCCTTCGAAAGCCCCTGGCGCCTCGAGCTCATCGAGCGTCGCCATCCCGGCCGCCATCGCCAGCGGATATCCGGCGAACGTGCTGCTGTGGAAGAATTCGCCCGACCGGGGATCGGCGAGGTCGAGGATGTCCGAGCGACCGAGGAATGCACCGCACGGGAGGCCGCCACCGATGATCTTCCCCAGGCACGTGAGGTCCGGTGTGACGCCGAACGCGTGCTGGGCGCCTCCGAATGCGACGCGGAAGCCGCTCATGACTTCGTCGAAAATCAGCGGGATGTCGTTTCGAGCCGTGATCTCCCGAACTCCTTTCAAGAACTCCGGATCGGGAGCGATGTACGATCGCTCGACCGGCTCCATGATGACGCATGCAAGGCGATTCGCGTGATCTCGGATCCGCGCCTCGGTCTCGGCGAGATCGTTGAAAGGGAGCACGAGCGTGTTCTCGAGCACATGGTCCGGGGTGCCGCGCGATCCGGAAACCGGGCGCAGTCCGCGCTCCGTCTCCGCTTTCGATGGCGCGTGGCTCACAAGGAACTCGTCGACGCCGCCGTGATAGTGCCCTTCGAACTTCGCGATCATCGGCCGCTGGCGGTACGCCCGCGCGGCGCGCACGGCGTGGACGGTCGCCTCGGTCCCCGACACCGTGAAACGCAGCTTCCCGTCCGGACGAAAAATCTGCAAGAGGCGTTCCGCGTACGTCGCCTCGAGCTCGTGCGGCGTCCCGAACATGGTCGTGCCCGCACTCTGTAGGGAATCGCGAATCGCCTTCATGACACGCGGGTGACCATGGCCGAGGACGAGAGGGCCGAACGAGAGACAATAGTCGACGTACTCGTTCCCGTCGAGATCCCAGAGACGGCAGCCCTTCGCCTTGCTCATGGCAACCGGGTACGAATCGAAGTACTTGACCCCGGCCGTCACGCCACCGGGCATCGAACGACGGGCTCGGGCCGCATACGTCCGGGATGCTTTCGTCCGAGCCGCGAACCCGGACCCTTCTGCTGTGGTCATCGGCTCCGAGGCCATCGGCTCGCGGCCGATATAATCTTCGTCGAACGGCTCCGTCCCCGGAGGTTAGCAAAGAGATATCCGCCGCCCGACGCCCACGATCGGCAATCTAGGAACCCGCGAAAGCTCTGCAAAAACCGTTCCACAAACATGATGCCACCCATCTATCGTGCGGCAGGACACGATTAAGGAGAGGATACGCCGTGAAATGGAAAGTGACAGGAATCGCGCTTGTGTCTACGTTTTTGATCGGTCTCGCCTTGGCACCGCCGGCCCTCGCGTCGAGCGTCCATCTCAAGGGGGGTTCCCACGCGGAGCCGTCGTTCTTCGACGGCGGCCTCACCTTGAGCGCTTCGGGCGAACTGTCGGGTCTCGGGTTTGAGGACGTGCTCGTCAAGCTGACCGCCGTGGGAAACCCGACGGCGACGTGCACGAACCCAGGCAGCGACACGCACGAGCCGCCAGGGCAGAACCCAGCGCCGATCACGGTCACCGGGAGCGAACCGATTCCGAAGAGCGAGATCAAGAACGGCAACACGCCGTTTGCGGTCACGACGCAGTCGCCAACAACGCCGGTTCCGGGAGCGCCGGATTGCTCGAACCCGAATTGGATTGAGGACATCACGGACATGGCGTTCACGAGCGCCACGATCACCGTGGAGCAGCCACCCGGGACGGTCGTCCTGACCGTGAGCTGCACGTTCAGTTCGCCAACGTCGGACGGATCTGTGCCGAGCTCGGGCGTTACCTGCACGAGCAGCTAGGCCTCGAACCAGACCGGATCAACGGGGGCACCGAGGGGTGCCCCCCCTTTTGCCGAGGGACGGCTCCGCAGGGTCCAACTCCGCCCCGATGGGCGCTCGAAAGCGATAGGCATCAATAGGAACGGGTATCGGGTCCACCGTGCCGTTGCTCACTGGGGGCGGCCGGCCCAAGAAATTCTTCGATCGGTTGGCGAGCCGATACGATCGGATCAACGCGCGAATCTACAGGGGGGAATGGCTCGACCGCGTGCGGCAGGCGATCCGAGGGAAGCACATCCTGGATGTCGGCGTGGGAACCGGTTTCACGACGAATCACCTCGATGAAGCGGTGGGGATCGACCTCTCGCGCGAGATGCTCCGCCGCGCCCGATATCGAGGCCACCTGGTCCAGGCCGATTTCATGCGCCCCCCGTTCCGAGGGCCCACGTTCGACTCGATCGTGTTCGCAGGGTCGTTCTACTACCTCCCGAGCGCGCCCGTGGGGGCGGCCATCGCGGCGGAGCTGCTACGGCCCGAAGGTCGCGTGATCATCTTGTCTCCCGCCACTCTCCTCCTCGCGGCTTTCGTGCCGATCTACACGGAATCGGACTACCGCGAGTTGATGGCTCGCGCGGGGCTCCGCCTCCTTTCGTACGAACGACTTAACTGGGCCGCGTGCCTCGTCATCGCGGAGAAGCCGTAGTTTCCTTCTTGTGAATCGGGCACGGCTTCCCGGCCTTGCAGAACCGGCACTTCTCCGGTTTCATGACGGGAAGGGGCTTGATCATCCGACCGTATTTGCGACGCGGCGTATCGGTACCATCCTCCGTCTCGGACCTCACACCGCTTGCACGAGCGGCTTCTCCGCGTCCCAATGCCCGCATCCTATAAACCGTTTCTTCCGGACGCTGAAATCGAGGAGGGCGCTCGAACACGCCGGGATTACGACTAGGATCTGTAGGGGGACCACCACCGGAATGCGGCCAGCCGATTGTGCATGCGGCCAGGATCGCAAGTCGCCGGCTCTCGGATTCAGCATTATCATCGAACTGATGATAATCCTTAGAGAGAACGTTCAAGTAGGAAACGCGGGTCGAGCGGGAGCAATCGGATGGCGTCGAGTCCTCGCGATGCCGCGCCGGGCGCCTCCGCTCCGTCGCGGCTCTTGGTCTTCGGAGCAAACCATCGCACGACTCCCCTCGAGATTCGAGAGACCCTGCTCGACCGCGTCACGTATGCGCGGTTCCGCCGCGGACGAACCCCGACGAACGCTCTCCGAGATCTCATCCTCTTGAAGACCTGCAACCGCGTGGAAGCATATGTGACGACCTCGAACCTGGAGGCGGCGATGTCCGCGCTCGATCGCGGTTTCGGGCTCCCGCAGGGCAGCGGATACACCTACTGCCTGGAGGGACCGGACGCCGCCGTTCATCTGTTCCACGTGGCAGCGGGCTTGGACTCCGTCGCCCTCGGGGAAAGTCAAGTCGCCGAGCAAGTTCGTCGAGCCGTCGAACAGCGACCGCGTTCGTGGCGGACGGGCCCGCTGACGGACCTCTTCATCCAAGCCGCCCGAAATGCTTCGCGGTTGCGTCGTCTGGCAGGCATTGACGCTCGACCCGCCTCGGCGAGCCACGCTGCGGCCCGCTACGTACGAGAGGTCGTCCGCATCCCCCGTCCCCGCGTGACGTTACTCGGCAGCGGGAAGATGGGCCGCCTCGCGGCGGGTGCACTCCCAAACGACGCGACGATCGTCGTCATCAACCGAGACCACGAAAAGGCGCGGGCTATCGCCGAGCGCCTCGGCGGTCGGCCCGCGCGGCTCCCTGAGCTTCGGGAGGTGCTCCCGCAAACGGACGTCCTGATCACCGCGACGTCCGCCAAGCATCGCATCCTAGGGCCGCGAGTCCTCGCC
>WNGE01011580.1_pt1 | contig 11344 bp, 13 predicted proteins | sample 5400651 | NCBI WGS metagenome assembly WNGE01 (sample SAMN13153370, study PRJNA577476) | soil metagenome | isolation source: 60 cm soil or saprolite under grassland replicate 2 | place: USA:California | collected 2016-06-15 | reverse complement strand
AGGCTTGAAGTCGATCGGAGGAGGAGGAAACGGCGCACCACCGCGCGTCGCGTCAACGATGACCTTCTCGCGCTCCTCCGGCGTCAAGGCAGCCAGCTCCTCGGCGAGGCGGCGGAGATCTCTAGCGTCGCGTGCCATCAGCGGATCTTACCAGCGTGCGCTTCGCCCTGCTCGGTACTCGCCGGGGCAGTCCCAACCGCATGGCACGCACCCGTGCTCCAAGTCATCCGCCCGCCTCGGACTCGTCGACCGCAGCGAGTGCCCTGCAGAGCAAGGCCCGGGCGACCTCGCCTTCGCCCCTGGCGAGCTCGGTGAGCGCTGCACACAGGAGGTCGGCTTCTGAGATCTGGCCCGCCTGCAGTTCACCGGCCATCGTCCCAGGCTGCTCCGTGGTGCATTTGGTGCAGCCCATCCCGCCCTGCTCGGATTCGGAGGCAGACCCACCCCCGCGACGGCACCCGGTTCGCTGCCGTTTCCAGGCGTTAGCGGCTCTTCGCGGTCGCTCTCGGTCGTTTGACGGACAGTGTCTGCGCGATTCGATTCCCGGCGCCTCCACTTGATGTCATTGAGGTTTTAGGAGTTCGTCCACACGGCGTCCACACGGGACGCTCAGATAGTGAACCAAGCCCCCACGCCTGCACGAACCGGTAGGTGAGGCGTGAGCTGGCTCGAGAGCGCGTCAGGACCCGCGCTCCCGACGCGGAGCACCTTAGAGCATGCAGGCGGAGGTCCCGCTGGCCGAGGTGCCGCACGCGGTGGCGGTGTAGGAGCAGCCGCCGAGCCCGATCGCCGTGACGACCCGAGTGCGCTTTTGCGTGGCGAGGACGTTCTCGAGCGCCTGCCGACCGCGGCTGCGCGATCGGTTCGGTCTCCGCCCTCGAACCACCTCCACTACTGGCGGCGCGTGTTGCGTCCAAGATGAGGTCGAGAGCGCCGCCGCAGGCCCTCCGCCGACGACCGTCCAGGTGCTGCGGGGGCTCGCGCACCTCTCGACGACCATGCGGTACATGCCGTGAAGGGCGCGAAGGAGGGCGGCGATCGCCCTGGCGAACGCGCCCCTCCCCGCGGGGGCTCGCACCGGCGGAGCCCGCCAGGTTTGGCCGCATCTTGGCCACGGAATGAGGTTCAGAAAGACCGGGTTGGAACCGTGGGTTAGGTGGAGCGGGACAAGGGATTTGAACCTGCTGAGGCGGCTCATGCTAACTGCTAACAGGGCGCGGGACACGCGACTCCCCACAACAGCCCTGAGCCACAGTGGTTTCAGCGCCCCTCCTTCTCCGCACCTGTCCGCAGCCGTCCGCGCCCGTCGCCTGATTCCGTGGAGGCGGCGTGGAGGCGTACCCGGCGTTCGGCGCCTTCGGAAAAGCACATCCCCTGTGTGCGGCTCAGTGCCGCTCAGGCGCGACGGTCTTCTGCGACCGTGGCCCTTCGGGAGGACAGTTTCGCCAGCGGCGTCTCCTGATTGCGGCGCCAGAGCCGGTCAAACCGGGCGACCATGACCTCGAGGTCGAACGCGGGCGCATCGATGCGCAGGACGGCCGGAGGGTCGCGAGCCACGCCCGCCTCCACGGAGCGGGCGGCGACCACTGCAAGCCGAGCGCGAGTGGCTCACGCCCGCCGAGGTCGCCTCGAAGCGCCAGGTGAGCCGTGCGACCGTGTACGCGCTCATCGCCCGCGGCGGGCGCTCGCTTCGCGTCCACGTCGGGCTCCTGGCCGCGTTCCTGTCCCGGTGATCGCCGCGACCCTTTGAGCCAGCGGCATGGGCGCTCCTGGCGCTGTAACGCGCGATGGGCGCGGACGACTGAAGGGTGTCGCTCGATGCGACCAGGCGGGCGCTCTCGCTCACTAGCCTGTCCACGATCACCACGCGAAAGAGGATCCCGATGCCCCGCTTCTCATTCCTGTTCTTGATGGCCGGCCTTGCCGTCACCTCGGCGAGTGCCGACGAGATGAGCGCCAACAAGTCCGCGAAGACCATTTTCACCGTCCGGATCGAGAACGTCTCGACCACCGACACTCTCCGCTCGGCGACGGGAGCCACGGCACCCGCGCCGCACTCCCCCGGCCTGTGGGTCGTTCACACCCGCAAGCGCGTCGTGTTCGCGGAAGGCAAGCTCGACCGCGGCGTCGGCCTCGAGGCCCAGGCCGAGGACGGCGACCCGTCGCGCCTCGCCGCCTCGATCGAGAAGATTAAGGGCGCCCTGGCAAGCGGCGTGTTCAACACGCCCGTGGGCGACGACAAGCCAGGCCCGGCGCTGCCAGGCAAGGCGTACGAGTTCAGCTTCGCCGCGAGCCCCGGACACCGGCTCACCGTCACCACCATGTTCGGGCACCAGGCACCGCGCCAGGCTGCGCCGAACACCGGCCCCTCGGAGCGCAGCCCGGTGCGGCGCATCCAGGACGTGCACGACGGCTTCGCCTACCCGCGGGTCGAGCAGGTGATCCGCGTGACGATCACGCCTCGCTCGAGCGCGGTGACGGCGAACTGAAGAAGCTACGAGAGCCCAATTCTGCGACGAGTTCGAGGGCTTCAGGTTCCACCCTGGAGCCCTCGACGCTCTTCGTGCCTCCCGGCATGTAACGCCAGCGGGCATACGGAGACTCTGAACACATGGCGCCCCTCGTCCCTGGTTCGGGCCGCCTGGAGCGCGGGCGAGGAAGCGGAGGAGGTCGTGGCCACCGTCGAGGACCACGCGACGACCAGGGTGACGCGCGGCGAGAACGAGGGGCGCACGACGCTCCGAGGATGCGCTCGGTCTCCGGATCGATCAGCACCTTCATGGTGCCGGCCGTCTCGTCGAGCTCGATGGCGCGCGCGACCTGGCCGAAGGGCAGCTTCGCCACCTCGTGCCGGACGCCGCGCGCACGCGCCTCGCGCTCGTTGAGCCCCACGCCGGCCACCTGCGGATCAGTAAAGACACCGTAGGGGACGACGCGTCCGGAGCGCCCGCGGACGGCCCGGCCCTCGAGGACGTCGAGGAGGATGCGATGGTCGTCCCACGACGTGTGCGTGAACTGCGGTCCCGGGACGCGGGGCGTTACAGCGCCGCTTTCGGGGGCTCGCGAGGGTGGCCTGTAACGGGCGCGCCCCGGCGCGTACTCAAGGGGCGAATCGCCGCTCGAACGCTTCCCACAATGCAAGGAGATTCCATGAATACCCGAGTCGAAGCACCCACCCAGTTTCCGGTCAGCCACATCTTCGGCTACACGAGGGCGCGCGCCCTGGAGGTGATCGGCACGCAGGCGCTCCGCTACGGAGTCGTCCTGGTGCTGGTCCTGTTCGGGACGGCCAAGTTCACCGCCGCCGAGGCCGAGGCCATCAAGCCGCTCGTCTCGAACAGCCCGTTCATGGGGTGGCTGTACGGGGTCCTGACCGATCAGGGCGTCTCGCGCCTGATAGGCTCGATCGAGCTCCTGACGGCCGCCCTCATCGCCGCCCGGCCCGCGTCGGCGCGCATCTCCGCCATCGGCAGCACCCTCGCGGTCGGCACGTTCCTCACCACGTTGTCGTTCCTCTTCACCACGCCGGGTGCCCTCGGCGCCACCCACCCCGCGCACGGCTTCCTCCTCAAGGACATCGTCCTCCTCGGAGCCGCGATCGCCATCGGCACGGAGGCGCTCCGCGCTACGGCGGAGGAGTCCGAGTCGCGCGGCGCAGCGTAGCCCCGCTCGGCTCGACTCGTCCGCAGGCAAGGGGTCCCTGGGAGCACCCGGGGACCCCGTTCCTTTTGCCGCGCGGCGACGGCCGGGACCTGTAACGGCGGCTGGCCTCGAACGACCTGTGATGCGAAGGGCGTCGTCCTTCGTCCCCGCGTTCCCCGAGGTCCTGTCATGTCCCATCCGCAGTCGTTCGACGTCATCATCATCGGCACCGGCGCTGGCGGCGGCACCCTGGCGCAGCACCTGGCGCCCTCCGGCAAGCGCATCCTCCTCGTCGAGCGCGGTGACTACGTGCCTCGCGAGAAGGACAACTGGGATTCGCGGTCCGTCAATCTTGAGGGCAAGTATCAGACGAAGGAGGTCTGGAAGGACTCCCAAGGCAAGGACCTCCACCCGCACACGAACTACTGGGTGGGCGGCAACACCAAGTTCTACGGCGCGGCGCTCTTCAGGCTGCGGAAGGAGGACTTCGGCGAGCTCCGGCACCACGGCGGCGTCTCTCCCGCCTGGCCCATCACCTACGAGGATCTCGAGCCGTACTACACGAGGGCGGAGCGGCTGTATCACGTGCACGGCGAGCGGGGAGAGGATCCCACCGACCCGCCCGCGAGCGCGCCGTTCCCGCATCCGGCCGTGAGCCACGAGCCGCGCCTCCAGCAGCTGAGCGAGGACTTCGCCGGACTCGGCCTCAAGCCGTTCCACACGCCGCTCGGGATCATGCTCGACGAGAAGCGGCCGCACGCGAGTCGCTGCATCCGGTGCAACACGTGCGACGGCTTCCCGTGCCTCGTGCAGGCCAAGTCCGACGCCCAGGTACTCGGAGTCGATCCCGCGCTGCAGCACGAGAACGTGACGCTGCTCACGAACGCTTACGTGGAGCGGCTCGAGACGAGCCCGTCGGGTCGCGAGGTGACCAAGGTCATCGTGAAGCACGGTGGCGAGCGGCTGGAGCTCTCCGCCGCCATCGTCGTCGTGTCGTGCGGCGCCATCAACTCCGCCGCGCTGCTGCTGCGGTCCGCAAACGACGCTCACCCTCAGGGGCTCGCGAACCGCTCAGGCGTGGTGGGCCGCCATTACATGGGGCACGTCAACTCGGTGCTGATGGCCATCTCGCTTTGCCCAAACCCGACCGTCTTCCAGAAGTCGCTCTCGGTGAACGACTTCTACTTCGGATCCGAGGACTTCCCCTACCCGATGGGCCACATCTCCTTCGTCGGCAAGCTCGACGGAGAAGCCTTGAAGGGCGGCGCCCCCCCGCTGGTCCCCGGCTTCACGCTCGATCTCATGGCGCGCCACTCGCTCGACTTCTGGCTCACCTCCGAGGACCTGCCCGACCCGGAGAACCGGGTCACGCTCGACCGCGACGGCAACATCGTCCTCGCCTACAAGCCGAACAACGAGGAGGGCCACAAGCGCCTCGTCGCGAAGCTCCAGCAGCTCATGAAGCGGCAGCGGGCGTGCCCCATCCACGGGAAGGAGTGCCACCAGGGCCTCTTCGCGCGCAGCCTGTACGTCGGCCAGCGCATCCCGCTCGCGGGCGTCGCCCACCAGAACGGCACCATTCGCTTCGGGCGGGATCCGAAGACCTCGGCGCTCGACGTGAGCTGCAAGGCTCACGACGTGGATAATCTCTATGTCGTCGACGCGAGCTTCTTCCCCTCGTCGGGCGCGGTGAACCCTGGTCTCACTATCATGGCCAACGCGCTGCGCGTCGGCGACCACCTGCTCGCGCGGATGACCTGACGAAGCGGCGCCGCTCCCCGCCCCTCCCCTCGCCATCGCGGGGGGAGGGTTCCTCATTCTTGCGGGACGCGCCGACCATGCGAAACGGCCCTCCCCCGCAAGCGCGGGGAAGGGCCGAAGACGGCGCTGGGTTTCCGGGCTGCTGCTCTACTTCTCCGACGGCTTCATGCGGCTGTCGTCGTAATCGACGGACTCGCGCTGCTCACGGGCCGCATCCTGCTTGGCACCGGTGACCTCGCCCGGCTCCATCTTGCTGTCATCGTACTGCACGCTCCGCCCGCTGCTCCTCGCCTGCGCCGCCGTATCGCGCGGACGCATCCTGGACTCGTCATAACCAGACGCTTCTTGACCAGACGCTTCCTGCTGGCGCCGCTGCGCCAGCGAACCCGCATCCGCCGCGAGCGCGCTGCCGCTGGAGAGCGCGGCCGCGAGGAACATGACTCGAGACTTCTTCCACATGGCGATCACCTCGTAACGCACTCCGGAGCACGGCATGTGCACGTGGCGTCTTCCGGTGAGTCGCGCGGCGCGTGGATCCGTTACGCCGCCGCGAGCACGGCTCGGCGTAACGTCGAGCCGGGTCAGCGGACAGCTGCACGAACGCCCCGCACCGCGGGCCATCTCCCGAGGACTCCATGATCCAGCTGTCTCGAAGAATCGTCGCGCTGGCAGTCGTGATGCTGTCGACCCAGGCTCACGCACAGACCGCGGACAAGAAGACCCTCACCCTGGCCGGAGCACAGAAGGTGATCGCCGCGGCGCTCGCCGAGGCACATCGCCTGAACACCACCGGCGTGGTCGCAGTGGTCGACGACGGCGGGAACCTCCTCGCGCTCGACCGGATCGACGGCACGTTCGCCGCCGGCGCTCGCATCAGCACTGGGAAGGCCCGGACCGCGGCGCTCTTCAAGAAGCCCACCCGCGCTTTCGAGGAGATCATCGGCAAGGGACGCACCGCGATGGTGGCCCTCGACGACTTCACGCCGCTCCAGGGCGGGATCCCGCTCACGGTGGAAGGGCAGATCGTCGGCGCCGTCGGCGTGAGCGGCGCCGCGAGCGCGCAGCAGGACGAGGACCTGGCGGTGGCAGCGGCAGCCGCCCTCAGTGCCCTCACCGCCCCTCGCGCCGAGGCCGGGGTGTCCTTCATCCCCCACGAGAAGGTCGCCGCGGCCTTCGTAAAGGGCGCGCCGCTGCTCGAGGTCGAGGGCTACAAGGTCCACGCCAGCCACCGGACGGAGGCCGGCAAGGTCGAGGTCCACACCCGCGAGACGGACATCATCCACGTGCTCAAGGGCCGCGCGACGTTCGTGACGGGCGGTACCATGGTCGGCGGGCAGAACATCGCGCCCGACGAGATCCGCGGCGCGTCCGTCGACGGCGGAGAGACGCGCCACATCGGCGAGGGCGACGTCATCGTGGTCCCGAGCGGCGTGCCGCACTGGTTCCGCGAGGTGCCGGGCCCCCTCGACTACTACGTCGTCAAGATCCGGTGAGGAGCGCGCCCATGACCGTGCCCATCCATCCTCTGCGCCTGTTCGCCATCATCTCCCTGCTCCACGCAGCGCCCGCGCTCGCTGCGGCGCGCGCTCCGGCAGACCCGCCGGCAGGACGGCCCGACGCCGTCGTCGACCTCGCTTCCCGGGAAGGCGCGGCGCTCGTCGGCGCGACCTGGAGCTACCGAGATGCGAAGCTCCTCGAGGTCGCGGCGCGCGCACCAGGTTCTGACCTCAAGCCTTCCGGCGCGCCCATCCGCGCCCTCGACATCTCACCGCAGGCGAGCGAGGTGTTCGCGAGCACCGACGGATTCGAGCGGATCGCGCCCGCGGCCCTCGAGCAGAGGCGCGGCAACGGCAAGGTGTCCTTCGGCTGGTACCGCGTCGACCTCACCTTGCCCGAGCGCATCGGCAACGTGCCGGTGGCGGGCTCGACCGTCGCCTTCGAGATCGTCGTCGACGACTATGCCGAGGTTTGGGTCGGTGGGAAGATGCCGCTCGTGCTCGGTCAGACGGGCGGGCCGGTCGTGAAGGGCTTCAACGCTCCCAATCGCGTCGTCGTGACGCGCGACGCCCGGCCCGGGCAGAGCATCCGCCTCGCCGTCTTCGGCATCAACGGGCCGATCTCTGCCAGCCCGAACAACTTCATCTGGGTCCGCTCGGCGACACTCGAGCTCCAACGGGCGCGGACCGAGCCGCGCGGCGAGATGGCCCGCGTCCTGCGTGTCGATCCGGCCCTCGACTCGGTGGTCCCGCCCGGCGCGCGCATCGAGAAGGTCGCCGACGGCTTCCTCTTCACCGAAGGTCCAGTGTGGCACCCCGACGGCTACCTCCTGTTCAGCGACCCCAACGCGAACACCATCTACCGCTGGTCGCCGGAGGGACAGGTGTCGGTTTACCGCGCGAAGAGCGGCTACAAGGGCGTCGACGTGGGCGAGTACGGGCAGCCCGGCTCGAATGGCCTCACGCTCGACGGCGAGGGCCGCCTCACCATCAACGAGCATGGCAACCGGCGCGTGACGCGCCTCGAGAAGAACGGCTCGCTGACAGTCCTCGCCGATCGGTACGAGGGCAAGCGCCTCAACAGCCCCAACGACCTCGTCTATCGTTCGGACGGTGCCCTCTACTTCACCGACCCGCCGTTCGGGCTCCCGAAGGCCTTCGACGATCCGCGCAAGGAACTCCCTGAGAGCGGCGTGTTCTGCCTGAAGGACGGGAAGCTGGAACTCGTCTCGACAGATCTCACCGGGCCGAACGGGATCGCTTTCTCCCCCGATGAACGCTTTCTCTACGTCACGAACTGGGACGTCAAGCGCAAGGTCGTGATGCGCTACGAGGTTCGCTCCAAGCGCTGCGAGCTCACGAAGGGCCGCGTGTTCTTCGACATGACGAAGGCTCCCGGCGAAGAGGCCCTCGACGGCATGAAGGTCGACCGGGAAGGACACCTCTTCGTCTCCGGTCCCGGTGGCGTGTGGGTCATCTCGTCCGAGGGAAAGCACCTCGGCACGATCCAGGCGCCCGAGCTTCCCGCCAACCTGGCCTTCGGCGATGACGACGGTCGGACGCTCTACATGACCGCGCGCACGGGCATCTACCGGATGCGCCTGGCACACGAGGGGATCCGTCCGCCGCTGGCGAGCACGTCTCGCTAGGGGATCGAGAGAACCGACGAGCGACTCGCCGCCTTCCGCGAAGAAGCGGCGATGTCGCTCGCTCGGAGGTCGGCCTAGCGCCGGGCCCGAGCCCCGAATGAGCACGGACGCGCCGGCACGTGACGCTTACCCCGCACGGAGCGCCGCTGGAACCGCAGGGAGCATGAGCGTGATCGTCAACCCCGACGACCTGAGCTGCAAGGAACTCGTCGAGCTCGTCACGGACTACGCCGAGGACAGGCTCCCGCCGTCCGTGCGAACGCGGCTCGAGATGCACCTCAGCTATTGCGCACCGTGTCGCGTCTACCTCGCGCAGATGCGCGAGACGGTGAGGCTCGCCGGCCGCCTCTCGGAGGAAACCCTTCCTCCTGGGTCGAAGGAGCAGCTCCTGAGGGCGTTCCGCGGTTGGAAACGCGGGCAGGGAGACGCCGGGTGATCGCGTACAAGTTCCTGTCGCCGGGAGCGGTGGCTCCATTCACGGGCTTCCACTGGCCGGTCCCTGGACCGTCCGGTGCGGGGGCGTGGGTCGAGGCGCCCGACGAGCTCCCGCTCCACGGTATCCACGCCTGCCGTGTGGCCGATCTCGCCTTCTGGCTCGACACGGAACTCTGGCGCACGGAGCTGGCTGACCCGGTCGTCGATGCCCAGCGGCAGATCGTGGGCTCGCGCGGACGGCTCCTGGAGCGCATCTCGGGATGGGACGAGGGGATGGCGCGCACCTTCGCCGAGGCCTGCGCCTGGCGCGCTCGCGACCGAGCGGTCGCGGCGCTGCGGGGGTCGGCACTCGACGCCGAGGCCGACCTGCTCGCTGGAACCTCCGGGATTTCCCGGCTGCGATCCGTCTCGCACGCGCTCGCCGCGCACGGGGGCCTCCCTGCTGCGCTCGCGGGCTACCTGGCCGAGACGATCGACTTCCTCCTGGCCGGGGATTCGGCTTGCTCCGCGTACATCTCGGCGCGGAGCGCCGTGGTCGCCGAGGGAGGTCAGGAGAGCGCTTTTGGGGCCGAGCGCGAGGAGCAGTCCTCCTTGCTGGCAGGGCGCCTCGGACTCTGACCCCGAGGTGGACGCGTAACGCCGCGTGCGAAGGAAGGACTCGAGCGTATGGTGGGCCACTCCGAACCTCTGCTGAGCCCCGAGCTGGAGAGCGGGTCCACCCACAGCGGTTCGGCGTGGTTGCGCGAACGGCCCGGCGACAGCGAGGAAGCGCCGCTGCTCGACGCGCTGCGACACGGGGACGAGTCGGCCTTCTCGCGGCTGGTCGAGCTTCATCACGCCTCGATGATCCGCGTCGCCCGGTTGTACGTCGGCACCCTCGCCGCGGCGGAGGAGGTCGCGCAGGAAGCATGGCTCGGCGTCCTCCAGGGCCTCGCTCGTTTCGAGGGACGCTGCACGCTCAAGGCCTGGATCTTCTCCATCGTCGCGAACTGCGCGAAGAGCCGCGGCGCGCGTGACAAGCGCACCATCCCGCTGTCGTCGCTCGCTCAGGAAGACAACGGCGGCGCCTCGGTCGAGCCCGACCGCTTCCTGGACGACGGCCATCCGCGCTGGCCGGGGCACTGGTCGCAGCCGCCCGAGGCGTGGGACCAGGACGAGCTCGTCTCGCGCGAGACGCTGGACGCCATCGGCTCGGCGATGGAGAAGCTGCCGCCGATGCAGCGGGCCGTCATGACGATGAGGGACGTGGAGGGCCTCGGATCCGACGAGGCGTGTCAGGTCCTGGGCATCTCGGAAGCCAACCAGCGCGTGCTGTTGCACCGCGCTCGCTCGAAGGTGCGCAAGGCCCTGGAGAGCTACATGCACGAGGGCGAGGTGTCACCATGAGCGCGGCCATCGCGAGCGAGCTCACCTGCAAGGAGCTCGTCGAGCTCGTCAGCGATTACTTCGACGATCGGCTGTCTGGCGACGAGAACCGGCGGTTCGAGCTCCACGTCTGCAGCTGCACGGGGTGCCGCGTCTACCTCGCGCAGATGAGGGCGCTCGTGCGCGCGGCAGGCCGCCTCGCCGAGAAGGATCTCCCCGCCGCGGTGCGCGAGAACCTGCTCCGCACCTTCCGCGACTGGAAGAGGGGCGCAGCCGAGCCATGATCGCCTACAAGTTCCTCACCGCCGGCGCCGCCGCCCCGTTCACGGGCCGGCCCTGGCCCCTCCCCGGTCCTCGCGCGCCGGGCGCCTGGATCGTCGCGCCTCAAGGCGATCTCGCGCGCTACGGCGTCCACGCCTGCCGCGTGGAAGACCTCTCCTACTGGCCCGACGAGGAGCTCTGGCTCGTCGAGCTGGGGGGGACGATCCTGCACCAACCCTGTCAGCTCGTCGCCGCTCGCGGGCGGCTCCTGCAGCGCATCGCGGCCTGGAACGTGGACAGCGCGCGCGAGTACGCCGTGGCCTGCGCCTGGCGAGCGCGCGATGTCGCCGTGGAGGCCCTCGGCCGCGGCGGTCTCGTCGCCGAGGAAGCCGCGCTCCGCGCCTGCATGGACCTCGTGAGCCTCCAGGCGACGGCGACGACGCTCGCAGGAGACGGGCCGCGCGACGCGACGCGCGGGCTCGTCGCCTACGTGGCCGGCGCAGCGATGCGAGCGCGCCAGGGGCGGTACCCGGAGGCCTCGCTCCAGTGTGCGCACCTCGGCGCCGCGCTGGCCGGCGGCGAGGCAGGCGCCGAGCACGAGCGCGCCTGGCAGGCGCGCTGGCTCGCACATCGGCTGGAGCTGCGCGAGATCGCGGCGCGATCGGGTGTGGGGACGCTCTCGCTGTAACGTCTCCGGCGTGCCCTGGACTACCGGGCATGTCGCGCAACCGCTGG
>WNGE01036486.1_pt1 | contig 11346 bp, 15 predicted proteins | sample 5400651 | NCBI WGS metagenome assembly WNGE01 (sample SAMN13153370, study PRJNA577476) | soil metagenome | isolation source: 60 cm soil or saprolite under grassland replicate 2 | place: USA:California | collected 2016-06-15 | reverse complement strand
TCTAGCACAGAAGATCTCGAGGAGGCCGCAGATGTCCGTACATGCGCCGAGCCGCGTGCACATCGCGATGCCGGCTGCCGTTCAGCGTCGCGTCGCGACGAACGTCGCGCGCGGCCTGGCCGCGGCAGGTGTGCTGCTCTCCGCCGATGTTCACCTCGATTTGTGGTATTCGCAGGGATTCCGTCACATCCCTACCATCGGCCCGCTGTTCCTTCTCAACGCGGTCAGCGGCGTGCTGATCGGGTTGGTCGTGCTGTCGTGGTCGCATTGGCTGCCCGCGCTCGCTGCCGCAGGCTTCGGCGCCGGGACGCTCGTGGCGTTCTACCTGTCGGTGTCGGTCGGCCTGTTCGGCCTGCACGAGGTCGCAAGCGGTCAGCCGCAGGTACTGGCGCAGGTAGCGGAGTACGTAGCGGTCGTATTCGGGGGTCTTGCGTCGTGGATGCTATGGCGACAGTCGCGCTGACCCTGACTGGCGGGGCAGACTGCACGGTGACCGACGCGCGGCGCCGGGCGATGCAGTCAGGTCAAGTTACCGGGAGTGGTGTGCGGACGAGCGACGCCGACCTCATGCGCGCGCTGCACGACGAGCACGCCCGCGCACTGTGGTCCTATGCGGTACATCTCACTGGGGGCGACCGGGCCCGGGCGGAGGACGTCGTCCAGGAGACGATGTTGCGTGCCTGGCGGCATCCGCAGGTACTCGACCAGTCGCAAGGCTCCGCGCGTGCCTGGTTGTTCACGGTCGCGCGGCGCATCGTGATCGACGACTGGCGCACGTCGCGCAGCCGGCACGAGGTGGTGACCGCCGAACCGCCTGAACAGCAGGTCGCCGACGCGACCGACAAGGCCATGGACGCGGCGGTCGTCACGGCGGCGTTGCGGCAGCTGTCACTCGAACACCGCCAGGTGGTGCTCGAGTGTTACTACCGCGGCTCGTCCGTGGCCGAGGCGGCGAAACGGCTCGGCGTGCCCGAAGGCACGGTGAAGTCTCGTGCGCACTACGCGCTGCGGGCACTTCGGCTGGCCCTTGACGAGATGGGAGGTGTGCTGTGACAAGCGATCCGTTTGCCATGTTCGATGGGGCGTACGTCTTGGGTGCCCTCTCCGATCCTGATCGGATCGCGTTCGAGGCTCACCTTGCCGAATGCGACGCGTGCCGTACATCCGTGCGCGAGCTGAGCGGCTTGCCGGCCCTGCTCGCGACCGTGCCCGAGTCGGCCCTCGTCGACGACGCACCCCCGTTGTCGCTGTTGCCGGCCCTGCAACGACGAGCACGCGGCGCGACACGCCGTCGTCGCTGGATCATCAGCGGCGTGGCAGCCGCGGCGGCCTGCGTGATCGCCCTTGCCGTTGTCGTCAGCTGGCCGACGTCCGGACCGGCCTCGCATCCGGCTTCGCATCCGGTCGCGATGACGGCCGTGGCAAGCGCTCCGATCACGGCGACTGCCGACGTGCGCGATGTCGGCTGGGGAACCAAGATCGAGCTGGTCTGCCGGTACTACGAGACGTCGCAACCGGTGCGGCCGTACGCCCTGGTCGTAGTCGACCGAAGCGGCAAGCACCACGATCTGGGCAGCTGGAATCTTGTCCCCGGAAAGGCAACGACCTACCAGAGCGGGGTCGCACTGCCGCGGTCCCAGGTCAAGGAGGTCGACATCACCACGGTCAGCGGCACGCCGTTGCTGGCGCTACCGCTCTGACCGGCATGACGCGGCTCGACGGCGGGCGCCGGGCCTCTTGCCAGCGCTGCGTACCGGTGAGCGCATAGGCTGTCGTGGTGCACAAGCGCATCTTCGGTATCGAGAACGAGTACGGCGTCACGTGCACTTTTCACGGCCAGCGGCGCCTGTCGCCCGACGAGGTGGCGCGCTACCTGTTCCGCCGTGTGGTGTCGTGGGGCCGTTCGTCGAACGTCTTCCTGCGAAATGGCGCGCGGCTGTACCTGGACGTCGGGAGCCATCCCGAGTACGCGACGCCGGAATGCGACTCGCTGACCTCGCTGGTGGCGCACGACAAGGCGGGGGAGCGGATCCTGGAAGGCCTTGTCGTCGACGCGGAGAAACGCCTGCACGACGAGGGCATCGCCGGCGACATCTACCTGTTCAAGAACAACACCGACTCTGCTGGCAACTCCTACGGCTGCCACGAGAACTACCTGGTCGGCCGGCACGGCGAGTTCAGCCGGATGGCCGACGTGCTGATCCCGTTCCTGGTCACCCGGCAGATGATCTGCGGCGCCGGCAAGGTGCTGCAGACGCCGCGTGGCGCCGTGTACTGCGTGAGCCAGCGCGCCGAGCACATCTGGGAGGGCGTCTCGTCGGCGACCACCCGGTCGCGTCCGATCATCAACACCCGCGACGAGCCGCACGCCGACGCCGAGCGCTACCGGCGCCTGCACGTGATCGTCGGCGACTCGAACATGAACGAGGCGACCACCATGCTCAAGGTCGGCTCGGCCGACTTGGTGCTGCGCATGCTCGAGCACGGGGTCACGTTCCGCGACCTCGCGCTGGAGAACCCGATCCGCGCCATCCGCGAGATCTCGCACGACCTGACCGGCTCCCGGCAGGTTCGCCTCGCGGCCGGGCGCAGCGCCTCGGCGCTCGACATCCAGCGCGAGTACTACGGCAAGGCCGTGGACTTCGTCGAACGCACCGGCGTGGACGACGCTTCCAAGCGCGTGCTCGAACTGTGGGGGCGCACGCTCGACGCGGTCGAGGAGGGTGATCTGAGCAAGATCGACCGCGAGATCGACTGGGCCACCAAGTACACGCTGATCGAGCGCTACCGGGCCAAGCACGACCTGCCGCTGTCGTCGCCGCGTGTGGCGCAGCTCGATCTCGCCTATCACGACATCCAGCGCGGACGCGGCCTCTACTACCTGTTGCAGCGACGCGGCGCGGTCGACCGGATCACGAACGACCTGACCGTGTTCGAGGCGAAGAACGTGCCGCCGCAGACGACCCGGGCGAAGCTGCGCGGCGACTTCATCCGCCGCGCCCAGGAACGTCGCCGCGACTTCACCGTCGACTGGGTACATCTCAAGCTCAACGACCAGGCCCAGCGCACCGTGCTCTGCAAAGATCCGTACCGCAGCGTCGACGACCGGGTCGAGAAGCTGATCAACTCCATGTAACGCAAGCGGAACGCGCTGCAGGCGCGATCGGTTTGCGTTGCGTCGGCGCAGCTGCGGGCTCGCGGCCGGTCACCAGGACTCACCCAACGCGTCCGCGCACTAAGGTCTGCGTTCATGGATTCGTCACTCGACGCTCTCGTGACGCAGGCGCGGGCGGCACTTGCTGGAAAGCTGCCCGACTCGACAGGAGCGAACGCGGGCCCCTACCTGGGTTCTGCCGCGGACGAATTGATCACAGCCGAGGTCAGCATCGAGGGTCGGGTGCTGTCGCTGTCGATCGACCCGAGCATCCTGCGCCGACCGCTCGCGGACGTGACCGCGGAGATCCAGGCAGCCATCAACGGTGCACTCACCGCGCGTCCCGGCAAGGTCGACTTCGCCCCGGTGGCCGACGCGCTCAAGGCGGTGCGCGAGCAGGCCCGGACCGAGCTCACGGCGATCGTCCAGGCCATGGCCGAGGTCGAGCAGCACGTGCGGGCAGCGCGCGAGGAACGTGCCGGAAGTTCGGCGGGCTAGCCCGGCGAAATCGGATCAACTCGCCGCTAGAGTCACGAACGTGCAGCCCGACCCGGTTCAGGAGATGGACGACCTACTCGCACGGACGAGCGCCGTATTGTCCGGATCGGGGCGCCGCCCCGGCGAACCCACGACCGGCACGTCCGACGACGGGCTGATCTCGGTGACCGTCGGCCCGGACGGCGACGTCGCGTCCATCTCGGTCGATCCGACGATGCTGCGCAGGCCTGCCGCCGAACTCGCGGACGGTATCGCGGCTGCCGTGAACCAGGCCGTCGACGCCCGTCCGGCGGATTCGTCGACGTCGAACCTGATCGAGGAGCTCAAGGCGATCCAGGAACAGTCCGCCGAGCAGATGAAACGCATGAGCGGCGAGCTCACGGCCGCAGTGACCCGACTGGGGGCGCAGTAGGCATGGCCGGCTTCCTCGTCAACCCTGACGACTTCGACTTCCACACCACGGGCGACGCGCTGGTGCAGGCCGGCGGCGACCTGCACCAGCAATGGGAACAGCTCAAGGCGCAGACGATGGGCATCAAGTTCGGCCAGACCGACATGGTCGCACCGCTCATCCAGATGACGCTCATGGGCGCGATTGCGGTCGCCGACTCGTGCTTCGGCACGTCGCACCAGGCTCTGGGTACCTACTCCGACGGGCTGCACACGATGGCGAAGCACTACCAAGACGCCGAGGAGAACAGCGCGACGCTGTTCAAAGCAGAGTGACGGGGAGGGCACCTGTATGGGCATGACACTGCCCGGCGAACTAGAACGCCTGCTCAACGACCTGGGCTTCACCTGGCCCGAGGTCGACGAGCAGGATCTGTTCACGGTCGGCCAGTCCTGGTGCCAGTTCGGTTCGGCGGTCGGCCGGTCCCATCAACTCACGACGACGGCCGCGCAGAAGCTCATGGCGAACAACCAAGCCGACGCGCTGAACGCGTTCCACGACAAGTTCCAGAGTCACAACTCGCCCGCCTCGGTGCTCGGCGACGCGACGACCGGAGTTGAGGCCGTCGGCGCGGCGATGTTCGCGTGCGCGGGCCTGGTGCTCGGCCTCAAGATCAACACGATCGTCAACCTCGTGATCCTTGCGTGCGAGATTGCCGAAGCGATCGCGACGGCGGTGCCGACGTTCGGCGCGTCGCTCGCCGAGATCCCGGTGTTCAAGGAGATCGCGGAGCGCATCATCAACGCGATCATCAACGAGGTCATCATGGCGATCCTGAGCTGAGTGACGAGACGGTGAGCCAGGCAGGCATGCGGACGGATGCAGTGATCGCAGCGTCGCGGCGGTGGTCGTGGTAGGCGGCGGCGCCGCTGTTCGCGGCGGCGAGGAGGCGGCCCGCGGCTTGATCGCCAAGGCCGCGCGCAGCGCTCTGCGCGACGCGGAGAGCGCCGTCACCAAGGACGCGCTGAAGCGCGGCGAGACCCGGTCGGCCAAGGAGATTCTCGGCCAGATGGAGAAAGACCTCGTCGGCGACTTGAGCCACGGGGAGAATGCGGCCATCGACGCGTTCGCCAAGCGGTCGGGCGAGGCCGAGAAACTGATCACCCCGAGGCTCGAACGAATCGAGCAGGCCATTCCGGGCACCGAACTGGCGGGGAAAGAGTTCAAGCTCAAGTCCGCCGACTCGCTGCGGCGCAAGGTCGCGACTGACGTCGTACGCGACGGCAAGACCGTGGACGAGTCGCTCAGCGGCATCAAGGACGCGGTGCGCTATACGTTCAAGTCATCCCGGGAGGACTACGCCAGAGTCAGCGAGGACGCTATCGGCAAGCTCAAGGAGGCGGGTTTCGAGCCGGTCGGAAAGCTGAAGAACACATGGGGAAACGAGGCCGGCTACAAGGGCATCAACAGCGTGTGGCGCGATACCGAGACCGGGCAGATGGTAGAGGTGCAGTTCCACTCGGTCGAGAGCCTGGAGGCCAAGGAAGGCACGCACGGGATATATGACTTCCAGCGGCTGCCGGGCCTGCATCCCGTTGTCCGTGACTACCTGGAAGACCTGCAGAACGGCATATTCGGGATGGTCACCAAACCGACCGGGGCGACAGGGATCAACTGGTGAGGCGATATCGATGACGCGATGGCAGTACTACCTGTCCGGTGACACCCCGGAGTTGGCCGACGACGGCAAGGCCGGGCTGATCCGCCTTCCGGTCGGCGCTCGCGTCGCGCGCGCCGAGATGTTGTTGCGATCCGGCGACTGGGTGCACAGCGACATCCTCTACAAGCAGAAGTACCAAGGGTCGTGGGACGAGACGGTCGAGATCGACGAAGAGCGCGCCGCCGGGCTGATGCGCAGGTGGCTCGACATCGGGCGAATCGAGAAGCTGCCGAGCGACGAGCCGAGCATTCCGTCCGAGGTCGCGAACGAGCTCACCGGGCTCGACGAGCAGGCAGAGGCACGGTGGCGCGGCGTGCCGACACCGCCGGGCGCGGACGACATCGGCGAGGGATAGGCGGCATGTCGCCTTGTCGGTGACTCGCTTTACCGTGATGCCGTGACCGACCTGCAGTGCCCCGCGACGATTCTGGTGGTGCGCCACGGCGAGAGCGAGGGCAACCTCGGGCGGCGGCTCACCTCCGCGGCTCCGGGCGAACCGCTGACCGACCGTGGGCGAGGCCAGGTGGCCGCGGTGGCCGAACGGTTGCGCGCACACAAGATCGCCCACGTGTACGCCTCGCCGCTACTGCGCGCGCAGCAGACCGGTGAGCTGCTCGCGGCGGCGTTCGGCGTCGGGCTCGCACGAAGGCAGCGAGGCCGACGAGGACTGGGCGCAGGTCGACGCGACGTTCCTGCGCTGGTTCGACGGCGACCTGCCGGCCGGCATCGACGGTGGCGAAACAGGCCACGCCGTCGTCGCCCGGATGCGGCAGGCGCTGCACGAGGTCGCCGACATGCATCGCGGCGAGACGGTGGTGGTCGTGAGCCACGGCGGCGCGATGCGCCTGGCGCTGCCGCGATGCACGTCCGATGTCGTCGACGACCACGCGCGAGAGCATCCGATCCCGAACTGCGGTGTCGCGGAGCTCAGCGTCGACGGCCATGCGTGGACGCTCCTGCAATGGCCCGGCGATCCGGACCGTGCCCCGCATCCGGGTGACCTCATCGACCTCGTCGGGCGGGCGGCGGAGCGGTGGCTGCGGGCATCTGCCGATGGCGCCGCGATCGCCGCCGACGTACACGGCGTGCCGTGCGCGAGCTTCGACATCGACGCTTCGTGGGCGACCCAGGCGGCGCTCACGGGACGTGCCGACCTGCCCGCGCCGGACGAGCTCGGCGCCGTGCTCGACTGGTTGGAGGCGAGGCGTCCGGGTTCGTGGCAGGTGCGCGTGCGGGACGAGCAGCGCGCCGACCTGCGCGGCACGGGGCTCGTCCCGGCGCTGGAGCTCGGCGTCTGGATCACCGATCGCCGGCCGTACGCTCGTCCGCCGGACGGCGTCGACATCGGCGAAGCCGCCGACGCAGCCGAGTTCGTCTCGGTGTTCGGCGACGACCTCGCCCCGCTCCTCGCCGGGCAGATCGGCCGGCCCGGTCGCGCGTTCCTGGTTCTGCGCGAGCAGGGCCGCGCGGTGGCCTGTGCCCGCGTGACCCAGACCGGCGGCACCGCCTACGTCTCCGCGGTCACGGTGCTGCCGGAACGCCGCCGACAGCATGGCCCCGCTCTACGAGCAGTTGGGCTACCGGCGGCTCACCACGCACGTCGACCTCAAACCGGCCTGAGCCTCGCGGCGTGGCGGCCGGCGGCGGCGGCCGCCACGAAGTAGGCGTAGTCCTCGTCCAGGCCGCGGCCCATCGTCGACAAGGCGACCGGCAGGCTGCGCAGCGCCGCGTCCAACCCATCAACCTGGACGGTGACGATGCGGTGCCGGCCGCCGAGTGGGGCGAGGTCGTCCGCGACGGCCCGGGCCAGCGCCGGTTCGAGGCTGGCCGGCACCACGAGATCGGCTGGGGCCATGGCCACCCGGCCGAACGCGGTGAGCGCGTGATGCGACACGCCGCGATGGCGTTCGCGGGGGTCGGCGTCAGAGAGCCGCAGCGCGCCGACCGGCCGGCCGCCGAGCACCGCCACGGCGTTCACGACCTCGCCCGCGGCCACTCCCGAGAAGCCCCACGGCGTGCCGGTGCCGAGATTGCCCGGCCCCTGCGTCACGACGGCGATGTCGGCCCGCAGGACGTGCCGCGCGGCGAGCAGCCCGGTATGCACCGTCACGGCCTCCAGGTCGCCGCCGAAGGACTGCCCGGTGGTAACCGTGCCACAGAGCAGCGGGCGCAGCGCCGCGACGGTATGGGAGTACCACAGCGGCAGCGCGCCGCCGTCGGTCAGCACGTAGGCCACCCGGGCGTCCGGCGCGTCGGCACGGATCCCGGCCAGGATCGCGCCGAGCGCGGAGTGCAGGTCGGCCACGACGACGGGCATGCCGTCAATCGACGTCGCGGCTGTGATCTCCGCGTGGTGCGGGGAGGCGGGCTCGTCCACCCCGAGCACGGTCGCCTGGGCGGGTGTGTAGCGCGCCTTCACGATGTGCCCTGGCCCCGGCGCGTCGGGTGGCAGCCGGTCCGGCAGCGCCACGACCAGCGCGTGCCCGCCGGTGCCGAGGCCCATCGCGAGCGCGGTCGTGTTCAGCACGACGCGATCGCCCGGCTCGGGCGTGCCGACGAGGGCCACGTAGGCCAAGGCGGGCACCGTCCCGTCCGCGGGCACGTCAACGCCTACCTCGCGCACGCCGGGCCACTCGCGGCGCACGTCGAGCACCGTGCCGCTTCGCCACCGGATCACCCCGGCACCTTAACCGCAGTGCGCAATCGGCCCGGGATCAGCAATGATCGGACTATGACAGGCCAGCTCGTGTCGGGTGGGCGAGCCGCCGCACGGCGTGCCCGGACGCACATTAGTTTCGAGGACATGGCGGCGCGACGGGCTGAGCGGTTGGTCAACCTGGTGATCTGCCTGCTGTCGACCCGCCAGTTCCTGACCGCCGAGCGCATCCGCGACGTGGTGCCCGGCTACGAACCGGCCGACGGTGATCCGCGCACCGACGAGGCGTTCAAGCGGATGTTCGAGCGCGACAAGGCCGAACTGCGCGACTTGGGCGTTCCGCTTGAAACCGGGCGAAACAGCGTCTTCGACGCCGAGGACGGGTATCGCATCACGCGCCGCAAGTACGAGCTGCCGGCGATCGAGTTCGACCCGGCCGAAGCCGCCGCGGTCGGTCTGGCCGCGCGGCTGTGGCAGTCGGCCACGCTCGGCGCGTCCGCGCGCAGTGCGCTGATCAAGCTGCGGGCCGGCGGCACCGACATCGAGTCGGCATCCGGCAACGCCACCATGCCGCACGTCGATGCCAGCGAGCCGACCCTGCCGACGTTCCTCGAGGCCGCACGGCACGCGCGTGCCGTCCGCTTCGACTACCTCAAGTCCGGGTCGGGCAGTCCCGAGCGGCGCAATGTCGAGCCGTGGGGCGTGCTGTCGTGGCGGCGGCGCTGGTACGTCGTCGGGTACGACCGCGACCGCGACGACGTGCGCAGCTTCCGCCTCTCGCGCGTACAGGGCGAGGTCACGTTCGACCGGAAGAGTGGCGGCTTCGAGCGTCCGGAGAACGTCGACCTGCTCGGCTACGTCGCCGGGCGAACGCCCGACGAAGCACGCGTGGCGCATATCCGGGTCACCGGCCATGGCGGTCAGCTGCGCCGGTACGCCACGAGCGAGGTCGACGGCGTGCTGACCGTCCCGTTCAACGACCTGACCTGGCTGGCTCGCGCCGCGGCAAGCGCGGGGGCCGGTGCGCGCGTGCTCGACCCACCCGATCTGGCCGACGCCGTGCACGCCCGTCTGCAAGCCGTGGCCGGCGTCGTGCCCGCGGCTGCCGGCTCATGACCGGAGAACGCGAGCGGCTGCCCCGCCTGCTCGCTCTCGTCCCGTACCTGCAGGCGCACGACGGCATCGCGATCGAGCAGGCGGCGGCCGACTTCGGAATCACCGAAGATCAACTCCGCCGCGACCTGCAGCTGCTGTGGATGTGCGGGCTGCCCGGTCACAGTCCGGGCGATCTGATCGACCTGTCCTTTGACGGGGACTCGGTCTCGGTGATCTTCGATGCCGGAATGTCGCGTCCGCTGCGGCTCACCGCCGAGGAGGCGCTGCCGCTCGTCGTGGCCCTGCGCACGCTCGCCGAGATGCCGGGTGTCACCGACCGCGACGCCGTCGAGCGTGCGCTGGCGAAGGTCGAGTCCGCGGCGAGCGGCTCGGTCGACGCCGAGACCGTCGCGGTGCAACTCGACCGCGTGTCCGCGTTGATCCCGGTGCTTCAGGGCGCGATCGACAAGGGCCGTGCTCTCGCGCTGCGGTACTACACCGCCACCCGCGACGAGACCACCGATCGCGTCGTCGACCCGATGCGGCTCTTCGAGATGGACGGCCGGGCCTACCTCGAGGCATGGTGCCGCCGCGCCGAGGGCATGCGCGTGTTTCGCGTCGATCGCATCGACAAGGCCGATGTTCTGGACGAGGCGGCGAACCCGCCACCGGACGCCGAGCTGCGCGACCTGAGCGAGGGCGTCTTCACGCCGGCGCCAGAGCACCTGCTCGCCGTGCTGCGCGTCGACCCGGCCTATGCGTGGGTCGCCGACTACTACCTGAGCGACAGCGAGACGGTCGAGCCCGACGGGCGGCGCCGGATCAGCGTGCGCGTCGCCGATCCGGCCTGGGTGCGGGCGCTCGCGCTGGGCTCGGCCGGGCACGTCGAAGTGCTGTCACCGGAGTGGCTGGCGGAGTCGATCCGCGGCGAGGCGCTCTCGGCGCTGGCGGCATATTCCGGCCAGTAGAGTTCGGCGCGTGTCCTGGCTGGTCGGCCTCGCGTGGGGTGTCGCAGTGCTTGTCGCCGTAGTCGTGCTCGGCGTCTGCGGGTACGAGCTGGCCTGGAAGTCCAAGCGGCTGTCGAAGGATCTGCGCGATCTGCTGACCATGCGCGACGAACTCGCATCGTTGCAACAGCGCCTCGCCGCCGCGCAACGTCGACTGCCGACTCGTCCGGGCAAGTGAGCCGGCTGTGCGCCTGACGCTGCGGCTACGACGTCACCGCGACCCAGAAGGTCGCATGTCGGTGATCGACCACCTGCGCGAGTTGCGGCACCGGATCATCGTCGCGCTGCTCATCATCGCCGGGGGAGCGATCGTGGGCTACATCTTCTACGACCCGATCCTGCGCTTCCTGGAGCATCCGTACTGCTCGGTGCCGGCCAACCACCGCTTCCAGAGCAGTGACGGGACATGCCACCTGATCTACAGCCAGGTGTTGGCCGGCTTCACGACCCGGCTCAAGGTGTCGTTCATCGCCGGAGCTGTCCTCACCGGACCGCTGTGGCTCTACCAGATCTGGGCATTCATCACACCCGGCCTGCGCAAGAACGAGCGCAAGTACACGATCGCTTTCATCGTCGCGTCGACGGTGCTCTTCGCGACGGGCGTCGCGCTTGCCTACGCAGTGGTCTCGAAGGGTCTTCGGTTCCTCCTCGGTGCCGCCGGCAGCGGAACCCAGGCGCTGCTGACCATCGACAGCTACCTGTCGTTCCTCACGCTCATGCTGATCATCTTCGGGGTGTCGTTCGAGCTGCCGCTGATCGTGGTCATGGCGAACATGGTCGGCGTGCTGCCTGCGCGGTGGCTGGTCAAGTCGCAACGGGTCGGGA
>WNGE01018644.1_pt1 | contig 11346 bp, 7 predicted proteins | sample 5400651 | NCBI WGS metagenome assembly WNGE01 (sample SAMN13153370, study PRJNA577476) | soil metagenome | isolation source: 60 cm soil or saprolite under grassland replicate 2 | place: USA:California | collected 2016-06-15 | reverse complement strand
TGTTGAACGGCGGCACGCGAGTGTTGAGTGTTTCCATGCCGGTGTCGAGCGACGGGTCGGTGCGCAACTGCGTCGGGTGCCGGCGATGGAGGTCCTCCAGGACTTGTCCGGTCCGCTCGGCGAAGGTGCTCTTGACGTAGTCGACGATCTTGTACGGCCCGGTGCCCGGCGGCGGCGCGGTCAGCTCCGTCGCGCGAGGGGCGGTCTGCGGGATGGCGTAGATGAACCGGGTCAGGTCGTAGAGGAAGTAGGAATCTGGCTTGGTCAGGTGGAACACCACGGTCCTGGCCTTGTCGTCGGTTTGGACGTCTTTGCTCAGGTCACACGGCTTCGCCGGCCGGTCGATGCAGTGCTTAGCACCGACGACGTTGGCAAACAGCCGCGGGTCGCCGTTGCGCAGGACCAGCGCCCGCTCGAGGCTGCGCCGGAAGTCTGATGCCTGCACGGGGGTGCCGTTCGAGTAGCGGATGCCGGGGCGCAGCGTGAACGCGTAGGTTCTTCCGCCGTCGGTGGGACGCGGAATGCGCGTCGCCAGGTCGGGCACGAGGGTGAGTCCGGCTACGCCGCCGACTGGCCGGAAGGTGACGAGGCCGTCATAGACAGCGCGTTCCATCTCGATGGCGTCGGTGCTGTAGGCGTCGTTCGGATCTAAGGTGGGACCTTGAATCTCGGGGGTGAGCACGCTGAGCGATCTTGCGCCGGCCCTGGCTTGTATTGGGGTCGATCTGGGTCACCGTGCCGTCGAACTCGTTGGCGACCCACACCGTGGACGATGTCGCCAGGATCGAGCTCGGCCCCTCGCCGACAATCGCGGTGGCCAGCCGGCTGCCCGTAGCTGGGTCTAGCCGATCCACAAAGAGGTCGAGTTGGTTGGCGACCCAGACCGCCGTCGGGGTGACCGCGATGGCGGCCGGTCCGGAACCGACCGGGATGTCGTCGTCGACAACGGTTGCCGGGCTGGCATCAGTGGCGACTTTGGTCACCGTCCCGGCGCGCCCGTTCGCGACCCACACCGTGTGCGCGTCGACCGCGAGGCCGGCCGGCCCGGCACCGACCGCGATTGCCTTGCCGGCCGTGCCCGTTGCCGGGTCGATGCGCTGGATCGTGTCGTCGGCGCTGTTGGCCACCCACACGCCACTCGGCCCGGCGGCGATGGCCGAGGGCAGGTTGCCCACCGCTATCCGATCCACCTCACGGTTCGCGCCTGCGTTGATCCGCGAGACACTGCTGTCGCCGGAGTTGGCGACCCACACGTCCTCACCGCTCGTGGCGATGGCCACTGGCTGGGTACGGACCGAAACCGTCTGGGTCACCGCACGGGAGTGCGGGTTGATACGCGACACGGTGCCGTCGCTGGTGTTGGTGACCCAGATCGATCCGGCGCCGTACGCCAAGCCGCCGGGGTTCTGCCCGACGGTCACCGCGTCGCGCAGGCTGCCGTTACTAGCTATGACCCCGACGCTGTTCGGCGGAAGCGCACGCAGGCTGGACCCCGGCGTCTGCGATACGACCACAGCAGTCGTGCCGGCGACAGCGCCGGCGACAACCACGGCGCTGCTGACTATCAAGCGGCGCCGGGTAAGTCGACGCCTATCGGGCGGGACCGGTGTGACAGCCGCGGCGACCGGCGCCGCTGGCCGGTCGCTGTCCGGTGCCAGCGGCATGTCGAGTGTTGGGTCATGGGTGAGCACTTGCTGCTGGAGTCGTTGCAGCGGCTCACCCGGGTCGACGCCGAGCTCGTCGCGGAGCTGACCACGCAGCTGGTCGAAGGTGTTCAACGCCTCGGACTGCCGCCCGGCCCGGTACAGGGCAAGCATTCGCCGCTCGTACAGCTGCTCGCGCAACGGGTGTTGTGCGATCAGCTCGTCCAGTTCGCCGATGACCGCGGCGTGGTGTCCCGCCAGGAGCTCGCAGTCGATCGCCGCCTCGATGGCGGCCAGGCGTTGCTCATTCAGCCGCGCGGCGAACGGGGCCACGAACTCGAAGTCGCCCAGATCGGCCAAGACCTCACCGCGCCACAGGCCGAGGCCTCGCCGCAGTTCGGTCGCCGCTGAGGCGGCGTTGCCGGCCGCGAGCAGCTGCTGGCCTGCGTCAGCGGCGCGCTTGAACAGTACGACGTCGACGGCGTCGGGTGGGATCGCGAGCCGGTAGCGCCCGTTCTCGGTGACGAGCACCTCGCCGGGCGTGCCCCGGCCTCGTTCTGGTTCGAGCAGCTTGCGCAGATGGAAGACGTAGGTCTGGATGGTGGTGACGAAGGCGGCGCACACGCTTCTAGGCCAATGATTCTGGGGCCTCCAGCGCTTTGCAAGATCACCAAAGTTGATCAACCCCGTAACATTCCCATGGACACGTTTACGTGCAACTCATGGCCGGAGGCACCTACCGCGGAGGCCGCCGCGCAGACCACCGCGCCACGGCCGGCTCCGACGTCAAGAACACGCTCGCCCTCGCGCAAGGCGGCCCGTGCGACGAGATCGCGCGCGAGCGGCGTGAAGAAGTCGACACCGACTTGGTCGTACGTCTCGGCGCTCCGGTCGAAGACGCCGGCGACGCCCTGCTTGAGCGCCTCGGGATCAGGTGGCTGTGCAGTCATCGTTGGATCATTGCCGATCCGGAGATCTTCCCGCACTGCCCATGTCCCGACCGGTGCCGACGTCCCCGGGTTCGGGTGTTCAGTCCCGCCATGCGGGGGTACGGTTTCGCGTACAACCACCCATCTCGGCCAGAATCGGGGAGGCCGGAATGTCGACGCGTTGGCGGACAGCTCGGGGAGTGGTTCTAGCGGCGGCGGTGTTGCTCTCGGTCGGTCTGGTGGGCGCGCCGGTGAGCAGCGCGCGGCCGGACAGCACGCAACCCTGGATGGACCGGCACCTGTCGCCGGAGCAGCGGGCGCGGCTGCTCATGGCGCAGATGACGCTCGCGGAAAAGGTCGACTTGATGACCGGCAACCAAGGCGAGGCGCCGTACGCCTTCTACAACGCGCCGATCGCGCGCCTCGGCATCCCGGCACTGAAGATGGCCGACGCCGGCGGTGGGGTCGCCCCCCGCGGCTGGTCACTGCCCGGCACCGGCGGCAATGCGACCGCAATGCCGTCGGAGATGGCGCTCGGTGCCACCTGGTCCCCCGACGTGGTACGCCAGTTCGCCGGTGTCGTCGCGGACGAGGTCCGCGAGACGGGCCAGAACGTGCTGCTCGCCCCGGACACCGACATCGCCCGCGTACCGTGGGCCGGCCGGATCAGCGAGAGCCAGGGTGAGGATCCGTTCCTGAACGGCGACCAGAACAGCGTGTACGCGGCGACGGTGCAGTCGCGCAATGTCATCGCCACGTTGAAGCACTACACGGCCAACAACCAGGAGACGAACCGTCTCAGCGGCCAGAACGCGATCATGACCGAACGGACGTTGCGCGAGGTGTACGCGCTGGCCTTCGAGATGGTCGTCAAGCGCGCCGGCCTCGGCGCCGTCATGTGCTCCTTCAACAAGATCAACGGCGAGTACTCGTGCCAGAACTCGATGACCTTGCGGACGACGCTCAAGGGGCGGATCGGCTTCACCGGTTTCGTGATGAGCGACTTCGGCGCCCTGCACGACACCCTGACTGGGCTCACCGGCGGCGACGACATGGAGACCGGCACCTCGACCGTCTACGACGGCGCGCTGCTGGCCGCGGTGCAGTTCGGCCAGGCCAGCCTCACACTCGTCGACGACGCGGTGTTCCGCATTCTCGTCACCATGTTCCGGATCGGCGTGTTCGACACTGACTACACAGCCACGTCCATCCCCGTCGCGGCGCACGATGCGGTCGCCCGCGCCGTCGAGGACAAAGCCATCACGCTGCTGAAGAACACCGGCGTGCTGCCGCTCACCGGCGCCGCGAAGTCGATCGCGGTGATCGGGGCAGACGCGAACATCCTCGCGGCGGAGAGCGGCTCGGCCTACGTGTCCCCGACGACCGGCACGCCGGCCCTGCAGGGCATCACCGCTCGCGCCGGGGCAGCCGCGCACGTTACGTTCACACCGGGAAATGATCCGGTCAACGCGGCGTCCATGATCGAGACGGCTGACATGACCGCCGTGCCGTCCTCAGTGCTCACGCCGGTGAGCGGGACCGGACCCGGCCTCACGGCGCAGTACTGGCACACGCCGGACTTCACCGGCCCGCCAGCAGTCACCCGTGTCGATCGGCAGGTGAACTACGACGTCGGCTTCGCCAGCACCTTCCCCGGCTGGGCGAGCGCCGGCACCCAGGTACCGCTACCGCCGACCAACTTCTTCCTGGAGCAACAGGCGGTGAGATATGACGGATTCCTCACCCCGCCCACGACCGGCGACTACCAGCTGTCGCTCACCGGCTGGGGCGACGCAACGATGAGCCTCGACGGCACCACGATCATCGACATGACCGGCCAGGACGGCCGCCGCGTGGTCGACTCCCCGGTCCTGCACCTTGCCGCCGGCCACCAGTACGCGCTGCACATCGACTACCAGGCGACCCGGCCGCTGACCGGCCTGCAGCCCGGCACCTTGCTGCTGCAATGGCGCACCCCCGCGGGTGTCGAGTCGCCCGGCCTCGCGCAGGCGGTCGCAGCGGCAAAGGATGCCGCCGTCGCGATCGTCTACGTTCGCGACTTCGAGACCGAGGAGCGCGACCGCGTCTCGCTGAAGCTGCCGCAGAGCGCGGATGAGCTGGTCAGCGCGGTGAGCGCGGTCAACCCGCACACCGTCGTGGTGCTGGCCACCGGTGGCCCGGTCACCATGCCCTGGCTCGGCTCCGCCGCCGCCGTCGTACAGACCTACTTCGGTGGGCAGGAGCAAGGCCGCGCGCTCGCCGACGTCCTCTGGGACGACGTCACCCCTCAGGGCAAGCTCACCGTCACCTACCCGACCAGCGAGCAGGCGACACCACCTGGTCCACAGAACCCCTGGAACGGCATCGCCAGCCCAGACATCGCCTACAGCGAGGGCGTTGACGTCGGCTACAAGGGCTACGACGTAGCCGGCATCAACCCGCTCTTCCCATTCGGGTACGGCCTGTCGTACACGACGTTCGGCTACAGCCAACTCCGCGTGCACGCGCCGAACACGCACGCCTCCCGGCTGGAGAAGGTCCAGATCGAGTTCCGTGTCAGCAATACCGGCCACCGCACCGGCACAGAGACCGCGCAGGTGTATATCGGACTACCCGCAAGCACGGGTGAGCCTCCAAAGCGGCTCGTCGGCTACGAGCAAGTGACGCTGGCCCCTGGCAGATCGGCCATCGTGCACCTCAAGATCGACCCAGCCGCACCGAACCACCCGCTGAGCTACTTCGACGAGACGGCGCACAGCTGGCGGATGGCACCCGGCGAATACCGCGTCTACGTCGGCACGTCCGAACGAAACACGCCCCTCGCTGACACCTTCAACCTCGATTGATCCACCAAGCCGACACGACGCGATAGCCCCCCTTTACTTAGGCCAGCTGTTCAGGTTGGGCATCAGACCAACCAAGATCAAACATGAGCTGCCATCTGCCCGAGCAGACCGCGGCAGACCTCGCTCACCGTCGTGGCGCTGACGAATTCGAGTGAGTCGGTCGCCGTGGCGCGACTGCTCAACGCCGGCATCCTCGACCACTTCGACCGGGTCATGTCCGCCAACTCCGTATGTCAGCTCAACCCGGACCCGAGCCGTACCGATCGGTGGCATCCGCGTTCGACGTCGATGTCCGCGAGGTCTGGTTGCTAGCCGCCCATTCCTGGGACGTGACGGGAGCCCTCAGCGCGGGTTGCCAGGCCGCGTTCGTCGCCCGGCCCGGGATGGCGTTGAGCCCGATCGGCCCACAGCAGGACAGCGTCGGAGCCGACATCGCCGATGCGGTCGGCAGATCGTCAACCGCGACGCCGGCTGAGCCGTCGAGTCAGGCGTCGTGGCTCAGTTGTTTCAGTTGTTCGCTCAGCGACTCGCGGCGCTGCGCGAGGATGCCGAGCGCGGCACAGCTCGCATTCCACGATCAGATGCGCAAGCTCTGGGAGACCCATCACCTGGACTCGCCTGGCGATCGTCACCTTCGCGGCCGACACGCACGGCTTCGATACAACGGCCACCCGGCTGCTGCAGAACCAGGTCGACATCAGCAACGCGTTCAAGCCGTTCTACGGTGACGCGGCCGCCACACGGCTCGCCTCGCTGCTGCACACCACATCACCATCGCGGTCGAGATACTCCAAGCAGCAAAGGCCGGCGACACGAACGGCGTCAACGAGGCCAGTGCCCGCTGGTACGCAAACGCCAACGACATCGCTGACTTCTGGGCCTCGATCAACCCGCGCTTCTGGCCGGACGCCGTTATGCGCGCGGACATGAAGACGCACCTTGACCAGACACTCACCGAAGCTGTCGACGAACTCAACGGCAACTTCGCAGCCGGCGTCGTCGACTACGAGGCGGTGCACCTCCACATCCTGACGATGGCCGACATGCTCAGCAACGGCATCATGAGCCAGTTCCCCAAGCAGTTCAAAATGAGCTAGCGGGCGGGGCCCAGACGCACCGCGGCCATTTGTGGGATGACGACGGCGGTGTAGATGCTGTACGGCGGCGAGGCAGGCGCCGCGGAGATGACCGCGACGGGATCAGCCGCAGCAGGTACTTGCCGCCCAAAATCGTTGAGCCCGGATGCACCGTTGGAATGCCCGCGCGTCAGCGAGTAATAACGCGATCAGGCGCGACGCGACGTTTGCGCCTCAACCAAGGGACCGTCCAGGTCCGCTCGTCAGACGTTTACAAGGCGCCGCGCTCAGTTCGCTGTCTGCACACCGTCCACTGTGGATCGCCTGTCCATGGATCTGTCCATGAACTGCCGTCGCCGCCTGGCATGGGGGCCCAACGATGACAACAACGAGGCCAACGATTCCGGGCCGTAGACGGCATAGTCCGGCCGCATCGGCAGTCTCTTAATCAGCGAGTTCGGGGCTCGAGTCCCTGGTGGCGCACCAGTCCTCGACCGGGCCTACTTGGCGTCATCGCAATGGATCGACGGCGGCGGGCTGGGTCTGCCGCAAGCGGAGCGGTACCTGTCGCTGCATCGCCGCGACCGGGCAGGACCTCGGCCCTCGGTCACTCGACGCTGATGGTGATCTCCGGCGGTCGGTGGAGCGTGTTGGTCACGTAACAGACACGTTGCGCCTGCGGGATGAGCTGTTCCAACGCTGGGCGCGCAGCCGTCGACGCGAGCGATATCGCGACGGCCGAGAAGCGCGGTCCGTCGTAGGTTCCCGTGGCGACGACCTGCAGGTCCGCAAGCTCGATGCCTGACTTGCGGGCGACATGCGCCATCGCGAGGGCGAAGCAGGATGCCACCGAGGCGAGCAGGATGTCCGTGGGCTGCGGTCCGCGGTCGGTGCCGCCGGAGGACTCCGGCTCGTCGACGATGAGTTGGAAGCGACCGGCATCGACGACGGCGCGCAGGCCGCCGTCCCACCGGGCGGATACCCGGCGCTGTGCCGTCATGCTCCCGCCAGGGCGAGGACGGCGGCGCGGAAGCAAGCAATCGGCGCGGTCGCCACTCCGGCACCGATCTGGCCGACCCCGGAGCGTGCGTGCAGGATGCCGGTGGTGATCTTGGGGCTGATCCCGAGATCGACAACGTGACGGGCATCGACGCCGAGCGGCGTCCCGCGGTAGTCCCAGGTCGGCAGCTGGAAGCGGCTGCTGTGACCCGCACAGATCAGCGCCATCTCGTCGGTCACTGCGACGGCGTCTGATATCCGGCCGCCGAGGAAGCCTGCCACCGCCGGTGATCCCGCCGCAGCCGCGCCGCCGAGTCCGATCAGTTCGAGGACGGCGCTGTCGCCGATGTCGGGAGCGGCGTCGTCCGAACCGTAGTCCGGGTAGTACATGGCGTCCTCGACCGGTGGTGCGTCGCTGACGAACAGCGTGTCGTTGCCGGCCAGCCGGACGCCGAAGGTGGTCCCGTTACGGCACATCGTCGTGACGATGCTGGATCCGGGAACCTGCTCGGCCGACATGGTCAGCGACCGGGCCGCGGCCATCGCCAGATTGAGGAAGAACAGGTGGTTGCCTGAAAGAAAGCGGGCGAGCTCGACGCGTCTCGCATCGGGCAGCGCGACAAGGTTCGGCAGCAGGTTGCGGATCAGCAGGCTGGTCGTACCCTGCGTGCGCATGTGTATGTCATCGCCGATCTGAACGCCCTGCGCGGCCAGGGCTAGCACGTCGATCGGGCCGGATCCGGCGACGACCTCGCGCAGCAGGGGACCGACGACGTCACGCAGAAACTCCAACCGCCCGATAGCGGCGGCAGTTTCTCGTCCGAACCACGCGGTCTCCCCTGGGCCCTGATTGATCGGCGCGTAGGCCCGGGTGCCGGCCTCGTGGTTGTGGACCACGAACACCGGCGTCGACGGACCCATCGCAGTCGCCATCGGTACCACGGTTTCGTGGTCGGTCGCCGGGGCCAGTTGCACGTCGCCGTCGGCGAGCAGCCGGTCGGCGTGCTCGACATCGGTCGCCCAGCCTTCAGCGACGGTGGCCGCGCGCATCGAGCGGCGCAGCGGGTCGCACACCGCGTCCCATTCGATGGCGGGTCCGCAGTGCAGCAACGTCCGGCCGGCCAGCCGAGGTATGACGTCACCGGCAGTCTGGATGTCGACGAGTATCGGCGCACCCTCGTCGAGCCGCCGCAGCACCTCGGCGTTCGCGCGGTCGATGGACTCCGACAGGGGGCCGTAGAGCCGTTCGAGCGCCGCCACCGCCTCGGCCTCCCCACCGGCGGGGATGCGCCAGTCGAGCTGCTGCACCGGCCGGCCCTGTTCGCGAACCGCGTCCGCGAACAAGGGCAACCCGATGTTGATCACCGCGACCTCGTCGGGAAGATGAACGGCTGGACCTGTTTCCGCGGTCATGACTGCTCCGTTTCGCTGATTGCCTGGCGGGCGCTGGCGAGCAGGGCTTCGGTGGCGCGATCCAGATCTTCACGCCGGGCGGCAACCGTCGCGGCCAGGCCGCCGGCGCGCTCCTGGCACTGGGTGACCATCGTGGCTACGGCCGACGGTGCCGCGCCGCCGGTGGCCGAACGGGTGGCAACAATGCTCATCGGATCCAGCACGCCGGACAAGTCTCGACCGGTCAGACCCCAGGCGCGCCCGGTCTCGGCGAGTGCTGTCTCGTCGAGCAGTTCACCGGTGATGTCCTTGCCTGCGATGCCGCGCCTGCTGGCTTCGCGGACCGTGTTGCCGACGACGACGTACGCGCTGCGATAGTCGACGTCGCAGGCTTGGACTATGTACTCGGTGAGATCGGTCGCCTGCGTATACCCGGCGTCGAGCTCCTCGCGCATCCGGTCGGCGTTGACCCGCAGGGTGCGCACTACGCCGGTCATCAAGCGCGTGACCCGGATGGACAGGTCCAGGGCGCGGGGCACCTCGCCGTAGGCGAAGATCAGGTTGTCGCTGCGCGCCGACGGGCTCTTGGCGACAGCGAGGAACCCGGTCAGCCGCCCGATCAGCACGCCGGACGCCCCGCGCACGATGGCGAGCGAGTACGGGTTGCGTTTCTGCGGCATTAGGATGCTCGATCGCGTGTAGGCGTCGTCGAGGTCGACGAAATCGAACTCGCTGCTGGACCAGATCTCCAGGTCCTCGGCGAGCTTGCTCTGCGTCGACAGCAGGCTTGCGGCGGTGGCGAGGATGTGAATCAGACCGTCGATCTGCCACATCGCGTCCCGGGTGTGCTCGATGACGTCGTCGAACCCGAGGGCGGACGCGATGAAGCCGCGGTCGTCGAGCAGCCGGGTGCCGTTGACGCATCCGGCGCCACCCGGGCTGCGATTGACCCAGTCCAGCTCCTCGAGCAGCCGGGTTCCGTCGCGCAGCACCGGGTAGGCGAAGGAGAGCACGTAGTGGCCGAAGGTCGACGGCTGGGCCTGTTGCAGGTAGGTCTGGTCGGGCATCAGAGTCATGGTGTGCCGGGCGGCCAGATCGGTGGCGTCACGCGCAGACCGCGCGATCTCGGCGACCAGTTCGAGCAGGAGGCCGCGCAGGCACAGCCGCAAGGCGATCCGTGCGGCCTCACGTCGGGGACGGCCGGCGTGCAGCCAGCCCGCGATGTCGCCGAGCCGTTCGACGAAGAAGCGTTCGCGCGAGTTGTACGGCTCGCCGAATTCCGGGTCGTACGGGAAGTCCTCGGCGGCGGTCGGGTAGATCTCGAGCAGCAAGGCGAGCAGCTTGCTTGCCGCGTGAGACGGGATGATTCCGCGCCGCAACAGGTCCAGAACGTGCGCGATGTCGGCGAGGTTCAGCCCTTCGTGCAGGAACGGAGCGTCGGCGTTCTCGAGCGTGAAGCCGGACTCGACGAGCTCCGGCGCGGCCGAACCGATCGGCGGCCCGCTTCGGCGCGTCATGCACCGCCTCCTCTGTCATGGCGCAACGCGTCCAGGGCCGCCGCCTGCCCGCCGGTATTCCAGAAGACGATCGGGCCGTCGATGCCGGCACGCATCATCTGGCGCAGCAGCGTCATCGCCTTCGCGGTGTAGGTGTCGTCGAGCAACAACCCCTCGTAGCTCAGGGCCAGTTCGGCGCTTCGCCGGTCGTCGTCCGAGGCAACGCCGAAGCCAGGGCCGAGCGCGTCGCGGATGTCGACGTCGGACGGGCCAGGCTGCGCGGTCCCCACGAGACGCGCGCAACGCTGCGCGACGGCCAAGACGTGCGCGCGAGCCTGCTCCACCGGCCGGCTCACCGACGCCCCGATCACCCGTATCGGCAGGCCGAACCCTACCTGGCCGGCAACGAGTCCGGCTTGGGTCCCGCCGGAGCCGGTTGCGACGACGACCGCCGCGGGATGCAGGTGCTGCTGCGCGCATTGGGCGGCCAGCTCGCGTGCAGCGTAGGCACATCCGAGTGCGCCGACGGCTGTCGCACCGCCCCGCGGCACCGAGTAGGCCCTCGTGCCCGATGACGTGAGTTCGTCGGCGTGCGCGATCACCGCCGCGTCCAGTTCTTCGCGTGCCAGGCTGGGGTCGAAACACAGTCGCGCTCCCGCCGCGGTGGCCAGCTGGACCGTAAGTGGACGTGGTGCGGGCGGGGCGCCGGAGTAGAGCACGTCGCAGCCGAGCCCCGCTGCGCGGGCGGCGAGCGCGGCGACGGCGCAGAAGTTTGACGACGGGCTGCCGGTCGCCACGATGCGGTCGGCGCCCGATATGCGCGCGTCCGCGATCAGGAACTCCAGGGCCCGCGCCTTGGTGCCGGCGGTGGCGAAGCCGGTGAGGTCATCGCGCTTGATCCAGATCGGGGGCGCGTCGAGTGCCCGCTCGAGCCGTGGTGCGCGGGTCAACGGCGTGGGTAGCAC
>WNGE01013631.1_pt1 | contig 11346 bp, 9 predicted proteins | sample 5400651 | NCBI WGS metagenome assembly WNGE01 (sample SAMN13153370, study PRJNA577476) | soil metagenome | isolation source: 60 cm soil or saprolite under grassland replicate 2 | place: USA:California | collected 2016-06-15 | reverse complement strand
ATTCTCGATCCACTCTCGCGGTAAGGCCGGTCGCGCCTCGATCGTGGCGCTCACGGTAACATTGAGAAGTTTCTTTAAGATGAGAGCGCAGACGAGGGCACGGGAACTCGTCGCGTGGACATGCGACACTTTTTTTTCTCGAAGCAGATTGATCAAAACGAGAGCAAAACGCGCCTGCCGCAAAAAGATGGCACTTGGGGCCCTGACGCTCTGCTGCGCGCGATTTTCTTCCAGTTTTTGCGCAAGTGCATGGTTTGCCCGCCATTCGGCCTCGATGACCATCGGGTCTGGCAGAAATTCGAGCGACGGCGCCATTTTTTCCATCGCTCGCGTGTACGGCGTACGAGAATTCCATTCGGACACGATTGGGACTATCGGCACATGACGCCGCTTCATCTCTTCAATCTCGCGCTCAAGAAGCGGCAAATCTCTGTCCGGCCAGTGTTCGATGATGTACGCGATCTGTCTTTCTTCTTTAGTGGCGCCTCTGCTTGCCTCGCCGTAGGTCGCCGTGACGACCGAAGTCGGGTGGGCCGGCTTTTCCCGGTGTGCACCCGGTGTCTTGTGCAGAAGCTCGATAAGCGGCTCCACCGTGTGCTCGATTCGGAAATGTTGCTCGATTCGCGCGCGCCCGGCGCGACCATAGTGCCATCGCAATTCGGCGTCTTCTATGAGTCGTCCCAGCGCTTGGGCCAACGACATTGTATCCTCGGGCGGAACGAGCAAACCGGTTTCGCCATGGACAACGGATTCAGGAATTCCAGCCAATCGGGTGGAGACGACCGGACGCGCAGCGGCCATCGCCTCGATGATCACGGTTGGAAAAACGTCGCTGGCCCCTTGTGTGTCTGTCACCGAAGCGAGCGCGAAAATATCAGCGGCCCTGAGTTTCTCCAGAACTGCTCCCTGCGAAAGGGATCCGAGCAGGTGAACCCGTTCCGACAGGTTCAGTTTTCTAATTCTTTCTTCGAGATCACCGCGTAGCGGGCCGTCGCCAATGATTTCACAGTTGAACTCAAGACCTCGGCGTGCGAGATCGGCGCACGCGTCGATCAGGTACTCAAATCCTTTGAAGGCGACTAGTCGGCCGATGCTGATGATGCGCGGCACTTGATTGATCGATATTTCTTCGTTCGGCGGGGAAAAACGCGTCAGATCCATCCCGTTATAAACACGGTGAATTTTGGCAGCGGAATCGGGGCAGCGTTGGCGCAGCAGGTCACGGCTGTAATCCGTTTCGGCCGCAACGAACTCCGCGGCGGCGCAGATTTCCCGCAACAGATCGTCATTGCCAAGGTCCTTCATGAAATCCTGTCCATGCGCCGTCACGCTGAATGGAATCCCTGAAATCTCTTTCAAGAACATCGCGGTGTGCGCCGCCCGATTCGCGAAGTGAACATGAACATGATCGACACCGCGACGTTTAAAATGGTCGGCAAAGTAAAGGGCGTTGCGCGCGCGCTGCTCTGCCTTGGCGCTGGGGCCATATTTTCGCTCGTGCCGGTCGACCAGGTCGCACGGCCATTTGCCATCGGTTTTCGCGTTCTTTTCTGAAATCTTTAAGATTTCCTGCGGCGGTGCGTACTGAATGGGCGCGCGCAAACAGGCGATATGCTCGTGCCGGAGGCTCGTGAGCGGGGGGTACACCGAACCGATCTCAAGCTCGAAACCGAGCCGTTCCAGCGCCAGCATCTCCACGTCGCAAAACGTCTGCGAAAGCACTGGATACCGGGAGTAAAGATAGCCGAGACGCATCGAACCGGATGATTACCCGCTCCGCGCAAAAATAGCAATGTCAGGGCGTGCTCGCCGAGCGCGCCGCACGTGGCCCCCACCTCTACGAAAAGCGAACGTCCTTGCCCGGATCCATCTCGAAGTCGAGATCCAGGGAATCCTCTATGTTCGGCTTGATCACTTCCTCCATGAATTTCACAAAAATGGGGTCTTCGCGAAAGACATGAGGGTAAAGCTAATAGGCGTTTCCGATAAGACGCGCAAGTCTGAATCCGTTGCCCGAGCGAGGGAACACAGGCGGCGCTTGATTGCCACCGCTTTGTTGCATACGGGCGAAATGGTCCATCGGCGCTGCGGCCGTTGCACAAAAATGCAGACTCGCCGCACGCGTCCAGTGTGCATACTTTCGAAAGGCAGATGACTTTGAAAGAACCAGGCGAAGGGATTTCTGAAAATTTTGAATACCCGGCGTGTCCGTTGTGCGGGAGCGACCGGCGCGAGTTTCCGTTTCGGTTGCAGCAACCATACAACGTCGTGCGCTGCATGGAATGCGGACTGTACTATCTCTATCCGCGGCTTATCGAGAGCGCGATGCAGGAAGCCTATCGTCAATCGTCGTATTACGAAGGTGGCGCATGCGGCTATGCGGACACGAGTTACACTGACCAGGAATCAGCACTGCGGGCAACGTTCAAAGCCTTTCTGCATAACCTTGCCGGACGCGGATTGATTGGTGGCGACCTCTTGGAAATCGGCTGTGGCTATGGATACCTGCTTGATGAAGCGCGCTCTTTTTTTCCGCGCCGCACCGGAACGGAATTCTCCGCGCAAGGCGCAGAGATCGCGCGCGAAACAGGCGCTGAGGTGTTTGTTGGAGGTGTGGAACAGATTCCGCCTGACGCAAAATTCGACTGCATAATTGCGACACAAGTAATCGAACACATTTATGAACCACTATCATTCGTGAAGCAATTAGTCGGCCGCACAAAGCCGGGGGGCTACATTATTCTTGCTACGCCTGACATCGGAGGTGCGTTGAGGAAATTGATGCGCCGCCGCTGGCCATCTTTCAAGGTTCCCGAACATGTCCTCTACTTCGATTACGTGACGTTAAGCTCATTAATGTATCGAGCCGGCTTGGGCGACGTTCACAGACTTCCTTATCCGCATGCTTTTCCCTCGGGTTTGATCGCGGCCAAGTTCGGTTTGAACGCTCCGTCCTGGCTTAAAGACTTCAATATATGGGTGCCTGCCACTACTGTTGCAGCTTATGGAAGGGTTACCGAAGACTAGTATCGCGAAATGAACCAGCCATTGCTTTCAGTTATCATCCCAGTTTTTCGGGAAGGCCCGCAGTTATCTAGCTTCTTGACAGCTTTGCGCGGTTCTTTGAGCCAGTGCAACCTGTCCTATGAACTGGTGCTTGTTGATGATGGCTCACCTGACGATACATGGCGCATAATAACAAGCGAAGCAACAAGCTCTCAGGCGATCTGCGCTTTGCGCCTAAGTCGTAATTTTGGTAAGGAATCGGCTTTGTGCGCCGGGCTAGAGCATGCCCGCGGCGACGCGGTAATCGTGATGGACGCCGACGGGCAACATCCCCCGTCTCTTATTCCAGAGATGGTTCGCATGTGGCAACTCTCCGGAGCCGACATTGTGGAAGCGGTTAAACGCAGACGCGGACGCGAATCATTATCGAGCAAGATTGGAGCCCAGCTATTCTACTTCATCCTGAATAAGCTCTCGGGATTCCATTTTAAAGGCGCATCGGATTTCAAACTCTTGAATCGTAAAGCCGTTGATGGGTGGTTAAAAATGCATGAGCGCAACGTCTTTTTCCGAGGCATGACCGTCTGGATGGGTTTCACCACCGTGCAGATTCCTTTTGAGGTTGTCCCACGCTCCGCTGGTCAATCCACGTGGTCTGTGTTGAAGCGCCTGAAATTGGCTCTCATCGGAATCACTGCGTTCTCGTCCTTCCCATTACATCTGGTAACATTTGCAGGAGTTATTTTCCTAGGGTTGTCGGTTCTTCTCGGTGTAGAGACGTTATACCTGAAACTAACCGGTCGAGCAGTCAGCGGTTTCGCAACCGTCATTCTACTGGAACTGATGATCGGCAGTTTCCTGATGATTAGCCTCGGCATCATCGGCGAATACCTGGCTCGCATTTACGAGGAGGTCAAAGGCCGGCCCCGATACATCGTAGCTGAATCGATTAAACGTGGTACTGAGTCGGCCCGCAGTTAGCGGCACACCGAAGAGCTGCGGAACGTCCGACTCAAGTGCATTGAAAGGCTAAATGGCGCCGCATAAAATAGAATGAAGGACGTTCATAGCTACCGCTTACTGCCTCCTCCGAGGTTAATCAGGTTCACGCGATCCGAGAAAGTGGAAAGCACGTAGACTTTGTCTCCCCACAGCGCCATGGCGGACGGTCCGTCGAGCCTATCTGGAGGCATGGGTCTTAAGGCTCCCATTCTGGTTCCGTTTAAATCAAAGATCAGGACGGTATCCGCAGCAGCCGCTGACGCGTACAGACGATCTCTCTTTGGGTCAATAACAACGTGTTCCAATGGCCAGATATTGTGTTGCCATTCTTGCACCATCCATTTCCAAAGAAATTTTCCATTCGAATCAAAGACTTGGATGCGCTTATGGAGCGGATCAGCCACATAGACTCGGCTGGTCTTTGCATCGACAGCCAGGCCTGTATGGTTGGCAAACTGGCCCTCGCCCGCTCCCTCCGATCCCCAGACGGCGAGCACGTTACCTTCCGGATCCATTTTTACGATGCGGCTATGGCCTTGGTCCAGTACGTAGATGGCGTTATCCGGTCCGATCGCGATGTCCCGCGGGGCGTAAAATCCGGGATCGGGGCCGCTCCATTGAGCGATGACGCTGCCGTCCGGCCCCAACTTCACGACCCGGTGGTTCCCGGCATCAGCGACATAAATGTTGCCGTCTCGATCGATCGCAATTCCGTTTGGTTCCTTAATTTGTCCATAGCCCGTGCCTTTTGTTCCTATGCTTGTAATGAACGTGCCGCTCGGTGTGAACTTCTCGATCCGGGCGTTGCGGCTATCGGCAACCAGCACATTGCCAGCTTCATCAACAGCAATTCCGAGGGGGTCATCAAACTGTCCCTTTCCTGATCCCATACCACCTTCAAACATGTTCGTAGCATGTTCAGGTAAGGCTCTGAGTTTAGCAGGCTCTGTCTCAGGGACGTTGTAAATCGTTAGCGAACTATACTTACCTTGTTTGTCCTCGAACACTTTCGGAAAATATTCTGCATAGATTTGTTCGTTCGGCCGTTTGATGATTTGGCTGCGGCGGACACCGTTATCAAACGCGACATAGCCGATGTTATTTTCCTTTAAAAGCCGATACACCTTACGTGGGTCTTTACTCTCGAACATCTCCCGGTGAAGAAGTTCGCGTTTTACAATGTCATACCCGGCGCCCCAGGCAAAAAGCGTGTAGCCGCAGAACAGTTTGCGGCCGGCAAAGAGAATTGGGTGATACATGAATCTATCGGTCAAGAAGGCCTTGTCCGTCTTGGTTTCTGACAGCACCCACTTCACCAGCGGATCGTTCGCGTAAGGAAATTCCGCGAGGTGACGATTGTAAATCGGAAAGAGATCGATAGCTCCACCTACCATAATAGAAGCAGTCACTGCGGTGGCAACGACTGGGCCCAGGATCGGCGCAGTCTTTAGATTCCAAAGCCACGCTATTCCGTAAGCCGCGAACAGGTTGGCTAGAATTACCCAAATATTCAGGAATTTATGATTTGCCGGTGTTTCGACACTGAATCGAAATAAGAAAGCAACCAATACCAAACTGCAGATAGCGATAAAGAACCGGCGCTGAAACCACGAAGCCACCAGCAGCGCCAGGGTTATCACAGGCCATTTTAAACCGAACGTATAGCCGAGATACTCGACGATTTTAGCTATCGTCGGATGCTCGATGGTATATCCCCATTGAAAGAGCGAGTAATTCCTGGGACCGCCGCCGGCGGATAAGTACCATAGTTGTGGCAATGCGACAATGGCAGCAGCGATGCCTAGCAACAACATGTATTTGCGCTGAGGAAAAAGAATGAGGAGGAAGAGTAGGACCGCAAAGGCTGCGGTGAAGACAAGAGCATTCCAGAATGGAAGAGCACCTAAAAGCAGCCCGGTAAAAATAAAGCTTTTACCAGAGACGATAGCGTCCTTCGTGAATGTGATTACCCCTGAAGCTTGCCGCGGTTCAGACTTGATGATTGTCGAGCCATCAGGCACTTCACCGCCGGCGACGGGTGCAGGAAGCTCACCCGAATCAGCGGACGTTCTTTGCTGGTAGCGATCAATCAGGAAAATCAGTACGATGAGAAGTATACCGATTCCGCTAGCTAAATGTCGTTGGTTTATGTAAACACTTTGCGTCCATATTCCCCAATCCTCCCCGCGATACGGATAACTGGACCGGAGGAACCCCCTCAAATGGAGTACGGCATGGAAACCCTGTGTTAGTGACGATTGAGACCGAAGAAATGGAATGGAAGCAAGTGAGCCGTTGAGGAAAAATAAGGCAGAGCCAATACGTCCAACTGGTCGCGAATTAAATAGCAGTTGCCCCAGGCTCATAACGAGCGCGAGCATGCAGACCATGGTAACAGAACTCAAGATGTTCAGGGTCCATGCTATATTGAGACCGAGAAATTCGAGATTTCCGGCCTGAAAAAAGAAGAGAAAGTGGTATCGAATGGGCGCACCAGAAAAGAAGGGATATTCGGTAGGGAAGTTATGACCCACAGAAAAGCTCCGGATCAACGCTGTGTGTGGCCCAAAGTCAGTCCAAACCAGATCGGCTATAAGCAGCTTACCGTCTTTATAACCGAATGTGGTAAACATCATCCAGCACGCCAGGCCGAAATACATCGCCAACATGAGCCAATCCCAGATTTCTGACCCGGAAGCCCGTGGCTCGATGAATACCGAATGGCCCCCTACGTGGCGTCTTGATCTGCGAATTGACAGAAATATTACGGTCATCGCGGCTCCGAAAAAGCAGAGATCCGCCCAAAGCAATGGCTTGGCTGTCTGTGCGAAAACCAAGGCCAGCAGGTAGGTAGACCAAGAGCTGAGCAGTAAGCCTACGAGCACGGCTGCCGCCAAGCGGTGCGCACTCGATACAAACCGGTAAAAGCGTCGGCAGAGCAGGTCCCCAACACAAATCGCGACCGCCAGATAAATCAGAGCTAACATGGCAGATACTTGAGTGCTGAGAGTGGATAGGTCATGGTGAAACCGAAACGGCCCCAGCTCCCTCGAAAATAGTTTGCCCGCGAATCGCGCTGATCAACCATTCGCACAGGCGCGAATCCTAAGCGCCTGATATGTCCTGTCAACCGTAGCTGCGACGTGTCTGAATGGAGAATTTCTCGCGATGGGCATACGTTTCGACGGCGTAAACGCGTTGGCGCTGGACGTGGTCGCGGATGGGGTGAGGCGAGCATCGCTTGATGTTGCAGTTGGTGTTGGGATAGACGCAGGTGTCGGCGCCGGCGTCGCATTTGATTTCGCTGGTTTCCTTATCTTCAATCATTTAAACAACAATCTCATGGTAGACGAGCAAAGGGAGGGGGACCTCCGATCAGAAGCCCACGAAGCGCAAAGCTCGACGGCTCGAACGTGGTGGGGGCGACTTTCGAGAATCGTACCCCGCGACGACTGGCTTGTCATTGGGTGGGCGCTATCCATCAAAATTTTGCTGTTTGTCTTCGGCGCGAAAAGTTTCCGCATCCTGGAGAATAAACCGCTACCCGGAAGGTTTGGCTGGCTGGACATTTGGAATCGCTGGGATTCGCTTCACTATTTGCAAGTGGCCCGATTTGGCTACAACCCGGCCAACGTGATGAAAGCGTGGTTTTACCCGTTTTTCCCTTGGTGCACCCGCTTGGTCGCCTATGCCGTCAGCCACAACTATCTTGTCAGCGCCTTTATTGTCTCAGGTTTTGCTTCCGTCGCCGCGGCAATTTTGCTGCGAAGAATCGTCCAGTTCGACCACGACGCGGTGACCTCGCGTTGGGCGGTTTGGTTTTTCCTCATATTTCCGACCGCTTATTACCTGCATATTGCGTACGCGGAAAGCCTATTTCTGGCGCTGGTTTTGGGCTCGATTCTGGCGGCAATGTCGAGACGGTGGTGGCTGGCGGGAGTCCTGGGCGCTCTTTGCTGGATGACGCGGCCTAATGGTATCATCTTGCTTCCGACCTTAGCAATCGAAGCAATTCATCAATGGATCATCACCAAGCGTTGGAATTGGCGATGGCTTTGGATCGCTATCGTGCCGGCAGGCTTTGCTGTCTACCTGTTCATGAACTGGAAACTTACAGGGGATCCGTTCGCCTTCTTGCGAATGCGAAAAGCTCTGTTCGCGATGGAGGGGTCTTGGCCGTGGGTTGGAATTCGCAATGCTATTGCAAATCTCCACGGCACTCCGAATTATGCTGAGATAGTAGGTGCGCAAGAACTGTACTTCGCGGTGCTTGGTTTTGTTTGCATGATCGTCAGTTGGATCAAACTGCGTCCGATCCACGCCGCATGGATCACCGGAAACTGGTTCCTCATAGCGAGCGTGAACTTTCTCGTAAGCACGCCACGCTACACACTAACAATGTATCCGGTATTTATGTTATTTGGGTTGGCAGGTCGGGGGCGATTCTTGCCCGCCGTTATCACTGTCTGGTCTTTGTTATTCTTAGCACTGTTCAGCAGCGCGTTCGTACGTGGATCGTGGGTGTTCTGAACGAGGACTCGCCCCACATCTCCGGTGTGAATAGTTTGAAATGGCAGGTGAGATAGGAGTGAACCGTAGGCACACCGACCTTTGTATCGACATGAAGCGAACAAAAGCGGCAACAAAACGGGTGAACTCTCGATCAACCACGTGTTGAACCGATGGAAGGGTTCCCTCAATCTGGTGCGGACGACTCGCGAAACGCGGAATCAAAGCGAAAACTGAGTCAACAGGCGCCGTTTACCGTGAATGAAAAATCGATCGTAGGTTTGCCGCTCGCGCGCGCTACTGTGGGGGCGTTGGTCGTTGTCGCGGATTTGGCCGCGATCTCGGCGTCGGAGTAGCTGTCGGAGTTGGTGTAGGAGTGGGCGTAGGCGATGATGCCGGCACTTCAAAAGCATAGACTTTATTATCCCCTGCGACATAAATACGTCCACGAGCTACAATGCCAGTGGTACTGTAGTTATGGGTGCCAGCCATTAGCTCGTTCGGGCCGCCACCGTCGTAGACAACGGCACCAGTAGATCCGTCATAACCGTGTAACCGCTGATCGCCGGGATTGCCACGATCCTCCGTGCCAACCACCCAGACAATCATGTTATTAGTGCCATCCGTGGAGGTGACAAAAGGAGAGCCGCAATCGTCAGCGCCCCGGTTCACGATCCAGCCGTTGCCAATGGTGGGTGGGCTAGTTCCAGTGATACGAAAAGCCGAAAGGGTGCTGCGGTCAGCGCGCAAAGCAAAGTAGGTTCCCTGATTAGTTCGATAGGCTGCTGCTGCCTGTCTAAGATTGATGGGGCCAACTTGAGCTGACGCTATAGGAGCGCTAATCCCACCGAGGTTATCTCTGTTAACCAAGTACGCTTTGCCATCCTTACCCATCGCAAGAATTAGGTGGGAAGGCGTTGCATCAGGCACGTCCACGAGCAACGGACCGGAGCCGCCAAGATCCAAATCCGCATTGTCAAGACTCAGCCAATTCGTAGGCACCCAATAGTCGCTAGCTGAGCCGCTAAAGATTGGTCCGGGTTGGAAGCGGATCACTGCTTCGCCGCCGTCCCAATTTCCATTGGTGCCAGAAGTGTTTCCGGTCGTAACGAATGGGTTCTTTCCATCACTGGCTATGCCGCCGACTCCCCATATTGCTCCGCCATGTGCCCCAGGATTGGTTGCCGCAGCCCATGCTGCGACGCTGGCGGGATTATCTATGGGCACACCCACAAGCCAGCCATGATAGAGACTGCAATCCGAGTGACTCGCATATCCAACATAAAGAATGTTACCCACGATTCCGAGCGCGGCTCGTTGGAGTTGGATCACTGGGGTGAAGTTGATTCCGTTGTACGAAGCTGTTGCCTCCACGTCCACCGGCTTTTGGTCGTGCCTCCATCGGGTGTGATCATCGCGGCCAAAAAAAGCGACCGTGAGGCGAGATCAACGACAGGCGTGCTCGTGATGCCCAACGGATCAAGGATAGTGCACGGGACATCATTTGCCGGGAGCGGATCGCCAACATTGCGCTCCCAGATAATGCTGCCATCCAGAGCATCGAGCGCGTACACATTGTTGGATTCGGTCACCGCAATAATTGTCGGCCTGCCGCCTGGGCCGTTGTCGAGGTAAAGCGGCTGGGCGTAAACGTTGCCGACGATCGTGCCGTCAAAATTTAAATCGCGTGTCAGATTAGTGGCCGCGCTCTGTGTGACAGCGGAATCAATGTAAAGACCGTCCCGCGAAGCGTGATTGTGAAATTGCGTGACATTCACCTGCGCGTTTGTTGGCGTCAGGGTTTAAGAATTTCCAGCGCCCTTTTACCATGCTTTGCAGCCTTCGTGTCAAGCTGGATGATCAATCGCTGATTTGTCGCCCGTAGCTTTGGCGTAGGCGGATCACTGATTAGCGATCACTATTTCAATCAGAGCAGAGTCGGGCGGAGCCGCGGCGTCGGTCGAGCCCTCGGTGTTGGGGTAGGTCTGGGACTGGGTATCGGAGTAGGAGTTGCCGTTGGCGTTACGGTAGGCGTCGGAGTCGGACTTGGTGTAGGCGTCACCGCCGGTCCTTCCTGTACTTCAAACGAGCCGATGTCGACGCGGTTGTTGCGTACGCGATAAAAGTCGGGGCCGCGCTGATCGTAGAAAGGCGGCGGCGTGAAGTTTGGATCGCCCGCATCGATGGCCGGACTGCCCGGCAGCAACGCATATGTCGCGGTTGGACCGCCATTGTTCTGCAAAGGTCCGAGCAACGGATCAGTGTCGACCAGATCGCCCGGGCCGTTTAAGTAACCGCCGCCATCATCGTTACAAAGATTGTAACCCGCTGAGGTGATTGTGCCTCCGTTGTTGAAGATATTCTCTGCTGGACCAGCCTCCCTGTTCAGAATCGTGTTTCCAATCTCGAGGGTACCGCCATTGCAGATGCCACCGCCATTGCCGAAGAAAAGGACTATATTATCGCTGATAGTGCAATTGCTGATTGTTGCCCCAAAGGCGTAAATACCACCGCCCAAACCTGGCCCTTTGGCGGGGCTGCCGAACACCGAGTTGCCACTGATGGTGCAGTTGCTAATTGTCCCCCGCCGTAAATACCGCCTCCGATGCCAAACCTGTTATTCTTGCCGCCGCCAGCTCCGTTGTTACTGATCGTACAGTTGCTAATTATCCCCCCACCGTCGATACCACCACCGCCGGTGCCAGCAATAGTTGCCGCTGATCGTGCTGTTGGTAATTGTCCCGGCGCCAGCGATACCGCCCCCCGGACCCAAAGTTGTCTGGAAATCCCGAGACGGCAGAGTTGCCGCTAATGGTGCTGTTGATGATC
>WNGE01008048.1_pt1 | contig 11347 bp, 15 predicted proteins | sample 5400651 | NCBI WGS metagenome assembly WNGE01 (sample SAMN13153370, study PRJNA577476) | soil metagenome | isolation source: 60 cm soil or saprolite under grassland replicate 2 | place: USA:California | collected 2016-06-15 | reverse complement strand
AACCAGAAGCAGCGCCAGCAGTGCAACGTATCTGAGCAGCATGCTCACCACGATGCCCGCGCCGCTGCGACCCGAATGCGATGTGGCTCACATGGTTTGCGTGAAGTCCATCGCGTGTGCGGTGCCGCGGCGGTTTACTATGCGCCTCGAGCGACGACTACGTCGCGATCTTCACGCCGAATGCCACCGGCGCCCTGAAGCTGCTTGGTGAGTCCTACCTGTTCGACAGCGATGCGCGGTTGTTGCTCAGCGCCGATAACCACACTCGGTGAACGGTATCCGCGAGCTTGCTCGCCGCCGTGGCGCCTCGGTGACCTACGCCCCACTTGTCGCGCCCGAGCTGCGGCTCGACGAAGCGTCGCTGGCGCGGCTGTTGGATGCACCCGCGCGCGGCGTTGTTCACCTATCCCGCCCAGTCGAATCCGTCTGCAAGATGTTCGGCTACCCCACGGGAGTTGGGGCGTTGCTGGCGCGCAGGGACGCGCTCGCGCGACTGCGTCGTCCGTGGTTCGCCGGTGGCACGATCACGTTCTCGTCGGTCGCGGCCTTCTCCGAGCGGCGGGAGGCGCATTACCTCACCCCGGGCCACGCTGGCTTCGAGGACGGCACCGTCAACTACCTGAGCCTGCCCGCGGTCGACATCGGGCTAAGCTGGCTCGCCCGTCTCGGCCAGGACGTGATTCGCACGCGGGTGATGGCGCTTACGCAGTGGCTGCTGGAAGAGCTCGCGGCGCTCCGCCACGCCAACGGTCTGCCCGCGGTCCGTGTCTACGGACCGCGCGACACGTTCGACCGTGGCGCGACCATCGCGCTGAACTTCGTGGACCCCAACGGCGGCGAGTGGGATTGTTGGGAGGTCGAGCGCCTGGCCAATCAGCAGAGCCTGTCGCTGAGGTCGGGCTGCCACTGCAACCCGGGTGCGCGCGAAGGCGCGCTCGGCGTCGCGTCCACGTTCGCGGACGTGTCGCGCTTTCTGGAGTTCGCCCGCTCGTTTGTGGACAGACCTTTTATTCGCGCCACCGTCTAGCGCGACAGGCGCCGCCGCCGGGTGACCGCGACCGTCACCCCGGCGAGCACCACCAACAGCACCAGCACCATCCCGAGCAGCGCGTACAGCTTGTCGATGCTCGGCGCTTCCGGCGGCGTGTGCAGGCTCAGCCCAATCACCCCCAGGATCGCCGAGAGTATGTACAGCACCAGCACCGTCTGGCCCGTGGTCAGCCCCAGGTCGTGCAGCTTCATCGGCAGGTGCTCGCGGTCGCCGCCAACCGTTGGCCGCGCGCCGCGGTTCAACCGCCGGAAGATGACCCACGCGGCATCGAGGATTGGCACGCCGAGCACCAGCACCGCCGTGCCCACCTTCGCCCCGCCCAGGATCCCGCTGCCCGCCAGTCCAAAGCCGAGCAGAAGCGAGCCCGAGCTGCCCATGAAGATCGTCGCCGGTGGACGGTTGCGCCCGAGGAACCCCAGACACGTGCCCGCCAGCGCCAGCGGAAACAGCGCTACCGAGTACTGCGTGAACAGGTACGCGCGGGCAAACAGCACGAGCGCCGCCCCCAGCGCGACGCCGCCAGCGAGCCCGTCCATGACATCCACCCAGTTGAGCGCGTTCATCATGCCCACGAACCACAGCACGCTGATCGGGATGTCCAGCCAGATCGGTAGCTCGATCGGGTCGCCGAACGGCTGCGCAATGCTCGATACCCGCAGACCGAACATCACGGGGATGGCCGCGATCAGCACCTGGCCGAGGAGCTGCGGCCATGGGCCAAGCCGCCGCCGGTCGTCGAGCACGGCCAGGGGCACGATGCACAGCGAGCCGAGCAACAGCCCGAGCATGCGCGTGTCGTCCGCGGGGTTCCATTCGGGTCCCAGGTCGGGGTCGACCAGCAGGCGACTGCGCAAGATGTAGCCGACCAGCAGCGCGAGCCATAGCCCGCCGAGCATCGCGTAGCCACCGGTGCGCGGCACCGCGTGGCGCTGGACTTCGCCTGCTCGTGGAACGTCAACCACGCCCAATCGACGACCGAAGCGCTCCGTCAGGACTGCCAGCGCATAGGTGGTCGCTGCCGCGACCACGAACGCGACCGCCAGCCACAGCAGCGAGTTGATCACTGCAGCGCCTCGGCCAGCTCCAGGCAGCGCTGTTTCAGCCGCTCGCGCTGGCCAGCGTTGACCAGCTCGCGCAGCTCGGCGATCGCATCGGGCAGCGCGCGAACGCGCCCCGGCTCGCGCCGCGTTTCCACCACACTCAATCCCGCCACTGGGCCATCCGCGAGGAACTCGTTGTCCGAGAGCAGCACCTCGTGCAGGCGCTCGCCCGGCGCCATCCCGGTCCAGGTGATCGGGTACTGCTGCTGGTGCTCCCGAAGCGGGCCGCCAGGCACGCGTAGTGGGTATTCATGCGGGCGGTACCAGCCAACCAATCGCTGCACGGTCTGCAGCAATGGGACTGGCTCGCCGCAGTCGGGCAGCACCACCTGGCCTGGCACGGCAAGCTCGCCAGTCGCGAGGAGGCTCCACAACGCCTCGTTCATGCTGATCCAGTAGCGGGTCATGCGCTGGTCGGTCACGCTGAGCGGCCGATCCTCGCGCACCTGGTTGGAAAAGATTTCGATCACGCTGCCACGGGTACCGATGATATTGACGTAACGCACGACCTTGCCCGGATGGCCCTGCACCAACGACTCGGTGATGCGCTTCGTCGCCCCGTACAGGCTCGGCGGCGCGACGCTCTTGTCGCTCGAGGGATACACGAACTGCTCCACGCCCGACTCCCGCGCGAGTCGCAGCAGGGTGGCAGTGGCCAGCACATTCGTGTCGACCGCGCCTTCGGGAAAGCGCTCGCCGTAGCCCACGTGTTTGGCCGCGGCCAGATGGAACACGACCCGCGGCTGATACTGCTCGAACACGCGCTGCAGTCGGGGCGCATCCCGGATGTCGGCCAACTCGTAGCTCAATGCGGTGTGCGGTCGAGCCAGCGAGCGCTCGAGGCTGAACAGCGAGTACTCATGATGATCGAGCAGGACCAGGTGCTCCGCCTCAGCCTGCAGGAGCAGGCGCGCTAGCGGCGCACCCACGCTGCCCGCCGCGCCCGTCACCAGCACCCGTCGACCGCGCACCCACTCCGCCGCCTGGCGGAGATCGCCAACGAACTCGGGCCGTCCCAGCAGCAGCTCGGCCGGCGGAGCCCCTGTGCGACTCATCTCGCTCGTCGGGGACGTCATGCCACGGCTGCTCGCATGCGTCGGAGTGCCGCGCGCATGTGTACGGCCTCGTTGTGATCGGCCTCTATGGTCTCGGTGACGATGTGCTCCACGCTCCCAGCCAGCCACTTGATGACCGGATCGAGCTGCAAATCTCCTTCGTCGTACGGTAGGCCCTCGCCGAGTATTCCTTGTGCGTTGGAGATCTGCGCGTTCTCGAGATTCGGGCCGAGCGCTTGTGCGTACCCGAGCACGTCCGCTGGCTCGGGCGGCAGCTGCCGCAGGTAGCGCAGCAACGGTTCACCCCACGGCTCGTCGATGGCCTCAGCAGCCCGCGCGTTGAGGTACAGCCCCGCGTGCGAGGTATCGACCAGCAGCTTCAGACCAGGCACCTGGTCGGCCATCCAGCGCAGGTCCTCGCTGGCCATGCCAATCGGCGTGAAGACGAAGTCGGACCGCCGCATGCGCAGCACTGGCGGCATGTTCTCGATCGTTGGCGCCGTCCCAGCGTTGTGCATCTGGTCCACGAACTGGTGCATGAATCCGATAGAGCGCTCCAGCAGCGCCTTCCGGCACTCCAGCGTCAGCCGCCCGAGGTCTTCGCTCGGCGCGATCAAATGGATATTCACTGCGCGCGCCCCGATTCGCCGTGCCAGCTCCGCCAGTCGGCGCACCGTTTCGCGGTCGGCGTCGCTATCGCGCGAGGGGTCGAAGTCGGCCCCGTCCAGCGAATCGACCGGGCCTTCGATCAGTAGCGCAAAGTCGTCTGGCAGGTGGCAGGCGTCGATGCGCTCGACGACGCCGTCCATCGCCTCGGGCGTGGCCAGGTCTTGAGCGGCCAGGTACAGCTCCAGCCCATCCGGCAGATCACCTTCAAGCGGCCGCAGGCGGTCAGCCAGCTGCGTGGCCGTCGGCCGCGCCTTCAGACAGAGGGCTGCCGTAGCCATTGCACGTATCTTTCGAGTCCCGCGCGCAGCGGGACGCACGGCTCAAACGCCAGCTCGGTCCTGGCGCGGGTGATATCGGCGATGAGATCGCGCCCGGGCGGCTCGTCGATGCGCTCCTCGATCGCCGACCGCGAGCGCGTGATCGCGACCAACTCCTGCGCGAGCTCGCGAAACGTGGTTGCCCGACCCGTCGCGATGTTGTAGACGCGATGCTTGCGTGGTGGTGGGCGTTCGATCGCCAGGCAGATCGCCCGGGCGGCATCGTGGGCGTCGGTGAAATCCCGTTTGCCGCTTGATTGCACCACCAGCGGCTGGTCGGCGAGGGCCGCGCGGGCGAAGATCGTCACCACGCCGCTGCCGCCATTCGGCTGCTGCCCTGGCCCGTACACCGAGAAGAACCGCAGCACCGTGGTCGGCACGCCGAAGTGCTCGCTGGCCATGCGACACCACAGCTCCGCCACCCACTTGGCGTAGCCGTAGGGACTATCCGGGTGCAGCGCCGCGTCCTCGTGGCACGGCTCGGGCTGCAGCGGGTACACGCGCTGGGTCGATGCAAGCACGAACGCGGCGCCCGCGTGCCGCGCCGCTTCGAGGGCGTGGAGCGTCCCGCTGGCGTTGAGCTCGCCGTAGCCGACGGGATCGCGTCGCGACTCGGCCACGTCGCCGCGGCCCGCCAGGTGCACGATCGCCTGGCAGTCCTGCGCGGCCTGGCACAGCGCCGCGCGATCGCTGCGCACGTCGCCCATCACGTGGTCAGCGTCCGAGGTGGGCGGAGCGCTGCGCTGAAACGTGGTGATGGTCATGTTCCGCTCGCGCAGCACGCTGAGCGTGTGTCGCCCGATCAGGCCCGAGGCGCCCGTGACCAGCACCCTCATCGGGCGGCGAAAAACTCCAGCACTGGCTCGAGGCCGTCGGCCAGCGTGTGGGTGGGCCGAAAGCCCGCCGCGTCGAGTCGAGAACAGACGCTGAACATCGCCTCCGATGAGGCCACGCCCTGCACCCGCACCCAGCCGCCGCGGCGCTGCATCAGCTGCTGTACCGTGCGCGCGATCTGGCCGATCGTGGCCACTTCGGGGGCCGCGTTGAAGACTTGCCAGCCGGGCTCCGCGTGCTCGGCTGCGAGCAGCAGTGCCGACACGGCATCGTCGACGTGGATGAACGCCAGCGGCCGGTCTTCGAGCACCTCAAGCGCCTCGCCCTGCGTGGCGCGTTGGCAAAACAGGTTGGGCACGGTCATGAACGCGGGCGTGTTCTTCATGATCGGGCTCAGCCCGTACGTCACGCCCAGTCGCACCGAGATGAAGTCGCCGCCGAGCATTCGCCCCAGTTGTTCGACGTAGATCTTGCTCAGGTGGGAGAGGTCGCCGACGCGGCCGTATGGCGTTTCTTCGTCGATGGTCTGGCTGAGCAGGTCGTCACCGTAGACCCTGAAGGATCCGCCGAAGACCACTTTCTCGGCGCGGTCGCGTGCCGCTTCCAGCACGACACGTGCGCCGCTGAGGTTGGATCGTTCGGTGACGTCGGGCTCGCGCATGGCCGCTGCTGCGCTCGGCTGCGCCGCCAGGTGATACACGGTGAGGTCTGCGGCCCGGTCGGCGGTGGCTTTGCGGAATGCGGCGGCGACCACCTGCGGATCGGCGACATCGCCCTCGATGAACGAAACGCACTCCGGGAGGGTCGCCGCGACGCTCTCCCGCGGTGTCGAGTAAAAGTTGTCCAGCGCGACGACGCGCTCACCGCGCTCGACCAACCGGCGGAGCAAGGCGGCGCCAATGTACCCCACACCGGTCAGCAGCGCCGCCACCGGCCGCATTCTAGCGCCCGCTCGGGACCATCCTCGCTAAGTCAGGCCCCTCGCCACGCTAGTCAGGTCCCTCGCCAACCGGCGTTTAGCGGTTCGCCTCAAGGATCGAGCTTCATCCTGAGCGCAGCGAAGGATCTACGTCCGGGCGCAGCTTAGATCCTTCGGCTCCCTTCGCTTCGCTCGAGGGCCGGCTCCGGCTCGCCTCAGGATGAGGCAGGCAGAGTCTCTCGCCGGTCCACTCTTCGCTTGTTGCAGCCCGGTGGGCCGAGCGCCAGCGACGCGTCCCGAAGCGCGCAGCACGGAGCGGATGGCCCGTGTCCCTGAGCGTTTACCGTTGACAGTCGATGAAATCAGTGCGCGTGCTCGGCGTGCGCGTCGACGACGTGACCTACGCCGAGGCCATGCAGGTCCTGCGAGACGCGCTCGCCTCGCGCACGCCGCACGCTGTCACCACGCCCAACCCCGAGATCGTGATGCTCGCGCGCCGCGACCCCGCCTTCATGGCGGTGCTGAACCGTTCCGCGCTGAATATCCCCGACGGCATCGGTCTGCTGTTGGCCGCTCGCCTGGCAGGCGATGGCCTGCGAGAGCACGTCCAGGGCACCGACCTGGTCCTTCGGCTGGCCGCCGAATCAGCTACAGAAGGCTGGCGGTGGTTCCTGCTGGGCGGCTCCGGCGACGTCTCCGCCCGCGCAGGCACGTCCCTGCAAAACGCTTACCCGGGCCTCCAGATCGCGGGCGCGATGCCCGGCTCACCGCTCGCTTCGGACGATCCGCGGGTCCGCGCGGCGATCCAATCGGCAGGCCGCGTCGACATCCTCCTGGTCGCCTACGGCGCCCCCAAACAGGAGATCTGGCTCGACCGCAACCTGGCAACGCTCGGAGTGCCCGTCGGGATCGGCGTCGGCGGCGTCTTCAACTACCTGAGCGGCGACATCCCGCGCGCGCCCGGGTGGCTCCGCCGACTGCACCTCGAATGGTTGCACCGATTGATCACGCAGCCGTGGCGCTGGCGCCGCCAACTCGCCCTCCCCCAGTTCGCCATCCTGGCGCTGCTAGCCGCCGCCCGCCGCCGCCGGCGGCCCTGAAACACGTCGAATTCGTGACTCCAACGCGGACCGATCCTGTCCGCATTCGCCCTTAAGTTAACCGGTAGATGTCAACCCGACCGCCGAGCCCGAATCCGCTGGTAATGTCGCCGCGCTTTTTCGCGATTGCCACAGCTCTGCATCGAGCACCATTGCCGCGAGCGGTTCTTGCTGGTGTCCAGAAACAGCCAGCGGCAGTCACCTGCGCCGCACTCGCGCACCGCGCGTCGCTGCGTCTCGGACGCGAGCACGTCCGCCGCCGAGCGCACGATCGGCCACATCACGCGCTCCAGGCCATCGCCCGACCAGCCCCACCGGAACTCCCCGTCGGCAGGTTCGAGCCGAGCGTGCGTCAAGCTTGTCGCGAGCTCGGCGTTGAGGACCTCGAGGTCGCGCGCCGACGGCGATTCCTGAGCCGCAACCGCGGTGAAGATGCCAAACAGCGCCTGGCGCAGCCGTTTGGCCCGCTGCAGCACGTTGGCGCCGGCTTTGGGCTGTCGAGCGACCAGCGCGTGCAACCGATCCGCCTCGGAGCGGGTTAAGAGGGCTGATTGATGCGCGAACTCGACCAGGTCGGCGTAGCTGCCCAGGTGCTCGCCGCTCGACGAGCTGAGCGTATTGACGAAGTTGAGGCACAGCACCCCGCCGTCGAGGTCGAAGACCCAGGCGGGAGTGGCGCTGTCTGAGGTGGTGTGTGTCGCGGATTGCATGGTGCCGGCCTGCCCACTATACGTCACGTGTTAACCCTCTTCAAGTGCTTGACAGGTTAGATCCCGACTGCTACAGTGTAACTAGTGAAACGCGGTTAGGAGGTTATAGATTCCAGTGACGCCGCTCACCTTCGACGACTATGCACGCAGCGTGGTGCAGGACCGCCTGCGCGACGCGAAGCACCACTCCCTGATTGCTGAGGCGCGCCGCGCCCGACGCATCCAGACCCAGCCCACGCAGCCCTTCGTCGCCTCCGCGCGCGTCCGCTTGGCCGATGGCCTGCGCTCCCTGGCCTGCCGCCTGGACCCATGCATCGTCGGCGGCGAGGCGGAGCTCCTGATCGCTCGCTCCCGCTAACCAGAACCGAGGAACAGCCTGATGGAAATCGTGGTCGTGCTTATCGCCGCGCTCATCGCCCTCGACTTCGCCGCCATGCGCTGGGGCGTAGACACCCGTGAGGGCTTCGGCGCCGTCCGTCCCCGCCCCCCATTCTGATGCGCAGACTGCCTTTCTGAAGGGCAGTCGCGCCTCCCAATCAGCCGCCCGCCCGGGTGGCTGATTTGCGTTAACGCCTTCAGGGCTGATTGAGCCACGAGCGAAGCTGCGCGAGCGAGAAGGTCTCGCTGGCGCCATCGGGGCTGCTGAACACGAACCGGTCGCGGCCGAGGGCGTCCAGCACGTAGGCGCCTTGATCTGGCGTGGTCAGCGCCAGCACACCGTCCGGGTACCGCGCGTCTGTCAAGAAGTACGCGCCGTAATCGCCCGGCCGCGGCACGTACCCGAAGATCTGCACGGTGCAGCCCCCGACAGTGCCGCCGTATTGCCTGACCCGCACATCTGCTCCGTTCATCTGCCCCTTCAGGCTTTCCCGGAAATGCAGATCGAACTCCGTGATCGGATGGCCGATGTCGGCGGGCACGCGGCTAGGCAGCACGCGCTCGACGTTGCCGATCACGATCCAGTCGCTACGAGCAATCAGCTCATCCAGCGAAGCCGCCGTCGCCGGCTTGACCGCCGCGAACGTCGGGCACGCCGTAGCCGCTGCCTGCCCCACGTTGCCCGGATCGCAGCCAGCCAGCAGCAGCCCCGCTGCAACCGCGACTAGCGCAGCCGTGCCCCGTCTGGCGGATGCCATTGCACCAAGAACGTCCCCGCTGCGGCACAGGTTCCCATCAGCGCGTGCTCAATGCAAACAGCGAGCGGCGGTTTCCCAACGGGCAGAAACCTGCGGCCACTCTCTGGAACCTCGTCCCGCGCGCCGGGCCAGTCTGAACTGCCCCACGTCCCGCAGACCGCGCACGAGATCTGCTGCGTGAGCACACCCAGAACAACGCTGTGGTGGGCGACGACGGGCTCGAACCGCCGGCCTCACGGATGTGAACCGTGCGCTCTAACCAACTGAGCTAGTCGCCCGCGAGGTGAGATTGTATCGCCGCGGCCTGGGCGTAAGCCAGCCCAGCGAGGGCCGCTCTGTATTGCGGGAGGGTTCATATGGCGGCCGGCGACCGACTTCGAGGCGAGCGGCCTGGCTTTTTTCCCGTGGGTCGAAGGGTTGAAAACAAAGACCGCGTAGAACATATGTGCTAGAACTTTGCATGCTGAAGGCGGAGCGGGAGTGCACTGGGTGCGGGCGCCTTCAACCTGTCGAGGGCTTTGCGTTCAAGAACAAGGCCGTCGGCAAGTGGCATTCGCGCTGTAAGACTTGTACCCGGCAGTCCGCCATACGCCACTACAGCCTGCACCGGGCCAGGTACATAACTCGCAATCGCCTGAACAATCCCCGTCAAAGGCGACGGGCGGCGAGCATCGTCTACGAGTTCCTCTTGGGCAAACGGTGTCGCATCTGCGGTGAGGACGACCCTGTTGTGCTCGAGTTCGACCATCGCGACCGTTTGTCGAAATCCGCCAACGTCGCGGACCTGGTGCAGCGAATGTGCTCCGCGGAGCGACTGTTCGCCGAAATGGCCAAGTGCGATGTGCTCTGCGCCAACTGCCATCAGCGACTTACCTCGACGTCCAGGGTGTCGCACTACAGGATTTCCCACGGGGCCGGCGCAGCGTCCGTCAAGGCGTTTCGCAGGGCAGCGAACGCCCGGAACCATCGGGTCGCACTCGAGTACCTCGCTTTCAGCGGCGTGCGTTGATTGCGGGGAGCGCGACTCGCTGGTGATGCAGTTCGATCACCACGGCAACAAGACGCGCGACGTGAGTTGGCTGATCGGCAGCGGTTGCAGCGTTCGCCGTCTGGTTGAGGAGCTCGCCAACTGCGAAGTGCGTTGTGCGAACTGCCATCGGCGGCGGACGGCTGTAGCGCAAAACTGGTTCAGGGTGCGCGCTTCAGTTGGTGAACAGGCAGAACGGGTGGCCGGCGGGGTCGAGCATCACGCGGACTTCGTCCTGGGGTTGGAAGTCGGGCTGGGTGGCGCCCTGTTGTAGGGCCCAGGCTACGGCTGATTCGAGGTCGCCTTCTTCGATCCAGATGTCCAGGTGGAGCATCATCTGTTGCTGGCCTTCGACCTGCGGCCACACTGGCGGGATGTGGGTGGGCTCGAGCTGGAACGAGAGGCCGGTGCCGCCGTTGGGGGGTTTGATCATGACCCAGTCGGGCTCTTCGAAGGTGATCGGCCAGCCGAGGAGCTGCGAGTAGAACCTGGCCAGGCCGGGCGGGTCGGGCGTGCCCAGGACCGTAGCCGAGATGCTGAGTTTGGGTTGCGGCATGCGCGGCGGTCTCCTCTAGGTGGGATAGCGGGCGCTGACACGGATCGAGGCGCAGGCGATCAACGCGTCGCTGTTGGGGACCTGTAGACCACCCAGGACTGCCTCGACGGTGACTTCGCCGTGGGGTAGCTCTTGTTTGACTGCTTCGGTGTCCACTGATGCTGGGTCGGGGACTGCGACGACTACGGACACCAGCATCGTGCCGCCGCGGTTTCGGATCTCGGCGAGCAGCGGCAGGCTGGAGTGGCGGATCGCGTCCGAGACCGCGCGGCGAGCCGCTTTGGTGCAGTCCTGGCCGTGGACGTCGACGCCCATGCCGAATTCGAGGACCAGCGGCCGCTCGGTGGGGGTGGTCACCTAGCGGAGGATAGCGAGACCTCTAGCCGCGGGACACGCGCGGCGCGGCTGAGGTCGGGTTGAATGGACGCGCCAGCGTGACCGCGCGCGGCGTTGAAGGGAGCCTCAACCGAAATGGACGGTCGGATTGCAATCCTGAGGGGACCGCATGGGCCGTGGGACATCGAGTCGTACCCGCTGCCTGATCCTGAGCCGGGGGCAATCCTGGTCAAGATTTCGTACGCCAACATCTGCGGCAGCGATCTGCACTGGTGGCGTGGCGAGAACGTCATCCCGGAGCGTGGGCGGGCATTGGGGCACGAGATGGCCGGGCGGGGGCTGGCGCTGGGCAAGGGCGTCGAGACCGACTCGACCGGTCAGCCACTGCACGAGGGCGACCGCATCATCTACAACTACTTCTTCCCGTGCGGCCGCTGTGTGGCGTGCCTGCGCGGCGCGCCCGAGTGCTGTCCGCGCAAGCAGCGGCCCGGCGGCGGACAACCCGGCAAACACCCCTACTTCATCGCCGGGTTTTCG
>WNGE01011869.1_pt1 | contig 11349 bp, 12 predicted proteins | sample 5400651 | NCBI WGS metagenome assembly WNGE01 (sample SAMN13153370, study PRJNA577476) | soil metagenome | isolation source: 60 cm soil or saprolite under grassland replicate 2 | place: USA:California | collected 2016-06-15 | reverse complement strand
GAAGAAGCCATTGCGCTCGCCATAAAGACGGGAGTTATTGCTTTGAACTATTGACGGCAGTCGCCGCAGCAATAGTGATGTACTACGCGCGGATCAACGACCGGCGCAAGACAACCGCGGAGACTTGTCTAATCCGCAAACTCCGTAAAAATCGTATCGATCCGCGCCGGGTCGCCGAGGAAGGCGTCGACGCACTTCGCATCGAAATGCTTGCCCCGCTGTGACTTGAGGTAATCGATCCCTTCCTGCACCGGCCATGCGTGTTTGTAGGGGCGCTCGCTGATGAGCGCGTCGAACACGTCCGCCACGGCGACAATCCGCGCGACGATCGGAATGTCCTCGCCGTGCAGGCCGTTCGGGTAGCCGGTGCCGTCGAACTTCTCGTGGTGGCCGAGCGCGATGATCGCGCCCATGCTCAGGTATTTGGACGGGCTGCCCTTGAGGATGTCGTAGCCGATTCGCGGATGCGCTCGCATCATTTCCTGTTCCGGCGGGGTGAGGGCACCCTGTTTTAACAGGATCGAGTCGGGGATACCGATCTTGCCGATATCGTGCATCGGCGCGGCGACCTCGAGGACGTGGACAGTCTCGGCGCCGAGCCCCAGATTCTGGCCGGTCAGCCCCGAATACTTGGCCATCCGCATCAGGTGATTGCCGGTGGTCTTGTCGCGGAACTCGCCGGCCTTGGCGAGCTTGGCCAGCGTTTCCAGCTCGCGCTCGTGAATCTCGGCGACGGACTTGTCGACCTGGTACTGCAGCACGCGCGCCTGGTCGGAAAGCACGATCTTGTGCCGGCGCAGCTCGAGCAGGTTCGCGCAACGGGCGCGCGTTTCGTGCTCGTCCAGCGGCTTGATCAGGAAATCGGTGGCGCCGCCTTCCAGCGCTTCGTAGCGCACGCGGCGGTCGTCGACTACGGTGATGACGACGATCGGCACGTCGACGCAATGCGGCAATCCCCGGATCTGCTTGACGAGCTCGATGCCGTCGAATTCCGGCAGCTTGTAGTCGGTGAGGACCATGTCCACACGGTTGTTGCGCGCGAATTCCAGCGCGCGGCTCGGCGTGTCGAACAGTTCCAGATTGAGCTTGCCGTCGATCTGGCGGACGATCTCGGCCAGCAGCAGACGGCTGCTGAAGAGGTCGTCGATGATCAGGACCGTGTTGCGCTGGGCGCGGGCTAACGCCAGCTCCGAAATGACTCCGGCTGGACGCGGCTGGGCGGCGCTCATGCATTCCTCCTTGGTGACGGCGTGGCAAGTGGACCAAGCAAGATGCATGCCCCAGTCGCCTGCGGTGCCGCCCTGGTGTGCTCGGTCGGCTGCTGTGATCGGTCGCCACGGGGGCAAATCGACGCCGGCTCGAATGCTCGTGCACCCGGATGCGGGCGCCTACGAGGAAGAAGGGGCCCGCGCGGATCCTCCGCGCCGGCCCTCGTATCATGGTCGGGGCGAGAGGATTTGAACCTCCGACCCTCTGCACCCCATGCAGATGCGCTACCAAGCTGCGCTACGCCCCGACGTGAACCGCGAATTATAGACGCGATCATCGTCACTGGCGCAGCAATTGTCGGATCCGTTCCAGCTCGCGCCGGATTTCGGCGGCACTCATTGCCGTGTCGTGGCCATCGCCCTTCCTGACTGGAGGGGTAGCAAGGGCCGGTCGCGCCGCGGCAACGAGTATCGGATCGATCGTCCGGGTGCTGACAACCGGCATTTCGGACTCGAGCCGATGGCGGGCGCCGTTGATCGTGAATCCCTGTTCGTAGAGGAGATCACGGATCTGGCGGATCAGCAGGACCTCGTGGTGCTGGTAATAGCGCCGGTTGCCGCGCCGCTTGACGGGCTTCAACTGGGCGAACTCCTGTTCCCAGTAGCGCAGCACGTGGGGCTTGACCGCACAGAGGTCACTGACCTCGCCGATGGTGAAGTACCGCTTGGCGGGGATCGGCGGCAGTTCGCCCTTGTTAGCTCGGCTGTGTTCCGGCATGGTTCGCGGCTTCGACCATGGCCTTCAACTTCTGGCTCGCGTGAAAGGTGACGACACGGCGAGCAGTGATTGGAATTTCCTCCCCCGTTTTGGGATTGCGCCCGGGGCGCTGCGGCTTTTCGCGGAGCTGGAAATTTCCGAAGCCGGAGAGCTTGACGGCCTCGCCGCGCTCGAGCGCAATCCGGATCTCCTCGAAAAAGTGCTCGACCATGTCCTTGGCCTCGCGCTTGTTGAGGCCGAGCTGCTCGAAGAGCAAGTCGGCCAGTTCGGCTTTGGTGAGCGTCATCGGAGATCCCTACTCGCGAAGCGTGCCGCCGAACCGATCTTGTAGGACCCGCAGCAGTTGCGCCACGGTCGAGTCGATGTCGGCGTCCGTCAAAGTACGTTCAGTATCCTGCATAAGCACAAGAATCGCAAGGCTTTTTTTGCCGGAGGGCAAACCGGCCCCGCGATAGACGTCGAACAAGCGGATTCGGTCGACCCGCCCGGGCTTCACCGCCATCAGCGCATCCAGCACCGCGGAAGCGGGCAGACCCTCGTCGACTACGACGGCGAAATCGCGACGGACGACGGGCAGACGGGAAATCGGCTGCGCCACGGGGAGGGCGCGGACCGTCAGCGGGTCGAGGTCGAGCTCGAAGAGCACGGGTGGCCGAGGCAACTCCAGCGCCTTGACGAGCCGCGGATGCAACTCGCCCAGCCACCCGACCGGCGCGCCATCGAGCTCAAGCCGGGCGCCACGCCCCGGATGCAGCAGCGGATGCGTTGTGGCTTCCGCGACGAGCGCGTGCGGCGCGACCAGCGCTTCGACGTCGTCCTTCACGTCGTAGAAGTCGATGAAGCGCTTGGCGAGCCCCCACTGCTCCTGCGCAACCAGCCCATAGGCGAGGCCCCCAACGCGTCGTGGCTGGTCGATGTGATCGCCGCTGCGGACGAAACAGCGACCGACCTCGAAGATGCGCACACGGTCGTACTTCCGCGCGAGGTTCGTCCGCAGCACCTCGATGAGGCCGCCGGCGAGCGTCGTGCGCATCACGTCCAGGTGGCTGGCGATCGGATTCAGCAGGCCGATCGGTGCCTGCGCCTTTTCGCGATCCGGATAGAGCGCTGCCTCCCACGCCGAGCTCACGAAGCTGAACGTGATCGCTTCCTGCCAGTCGCGGTCGGTGAGGCGGCGCTTGAGCGTGCCCAGCGACAGCTCGGTCTCGGGGTCCGGCAGCATTGCCTGCACGTGCGCCGACGGCGTCGCGGGAATCGCGTCGTAGCCGATGAGCCGGGCGATTTCCTCGACGAAGTCCTCCTCGATTGCGAGGTCGAAGCGGTGGGTCGGCGGCGTGACCAGGAAGTCCGCGGCCTCGCGGGCGTATACGAGTCCCAGGCGATCGAACAGGTTCGCGACGGTCGCCTCGGGGATCGTGATGCCGAGCAATCGCGCGACGCGGGCCGGGCGCACGCGCACCGCATCGCGGCGGGGCAGGATTCCCGTGACGTCGCCGAGCGGTCCCGCACGACCGCCGCAAATCTCGAGGATCAGTTGCGTTGCGCGCTCGACCGCGTTGGCGCAGTTGCCGAAGTCGACGCCGCGCTCGAAGCGATAGCCGGCGTCGCTCGTGAAACCGAGGCGCCGCGACCGTCCCTGGATGACGGCAGGCGTCCAGAAGGCGCCTTCGAGCAGCACCGTCGTCGTCGTGTCGTTGATTCCCGAATGCTCGCCCCCCATGATGCCGGCGAGGCCCAGCGGCTTCTTTTCATCGCAGACCAGAAGCAGATCGGGCTCGAGCTCGAGCGTCTGGCCGTTGAGCAGCGTGAGCTTCTCGCCCGCGCGCGCGAAACGCACGACGAGCGCACCGTCGAGCAGCCGGTCGTCATACGCGTGCAGCGGCTGGCCCTGTTCCAGCATCACGTAGTTGGTGATGTCGACGACCGCCGAAATCGAGCGGATGCCGCTCCGCGCGAGCCGTTCCTTCATCCAGTGCGGCGTGGGCGCGCGTGGGTCGATGCCGTCGATGGTGCGCGAGACGAAGCGCGGGCAGCCGACGGGATCCTCGACCCGCACCTCGCGCCGAGCCTTGCCCGTCACCGACGTGGCCGTGATTTTCGGCAGCGTCAATCGCGCGTTCGTTGCGGCGGCGAGATCGCGGGCGACGCCGATCAGCGACAGGCAGTCGGCGCGGTTCGGCGTGAGCTTCAGCGTGATCAACGAATCGTCGAGCGCGAGCGCGGCACGCACATCGGCGCCGAGGGTCGCGTCGTCCGGCAGCGCGTACAGGCCCGACGCATCGTCGTCGATGCCGAGCTCCTTCGCCGAGCACAACATCCCGGAAGATTCGACGCCGCGCACTTCGGCCTTGCGAATCGCGAGTCCGCCCGGCAGCTCCGCACCCACTGTTGCGAAGGGGACCTTCATCCCGGCAGCGGCGTTGGGCGCACCGCAGACGATTTGCAGCGTTTGCGGGCCGCCGGCGCTCACCGTGCACACGCGCAATCGATCGGCGTTGGGATGCGGCTCAACCGCCTCGATCTTCGCCACGACGACACCCGAGAACGGCGGCGCGGCAGGCGCCATTTCTTCCACCTCGAGGCCCGCCATCGTGAGCGCGTTGGCGAGTCCTGCCGTGTCGAGCGGCGGGTCGACCAGCGTGCGGAGCCAGCGTTCGGAGAATTGCATCGAGTTATTCGATTGTTGTCGTTCCCGCGAACGCGGGAACCCAGCGTCGTTCGGGGCAAGACACTGGATCTCCGCGTTCGCGGGAACGACGGTGAATCATGCGAACTGCCTCAAGAAGCGCAGATCGTTGGCGAAGAACTCGCGCAGGTCGTCGACGCCGTAGCGGAGCATCGCGAGCCGGTCGGCGCCCATGCCGAACGCGAATCCCTGCCAGCGCTCGGCATCGATGCCGACCGCCCGCAGCACATTCGGGTGCACCTGGCCCGCGCCGGAGATCTCGAGCCACCCTTCACCGAAGCTCATGTCGATCTCGGCCGAGGGTTCGGTGAACGGAAAGAACGACGGCCGGAACCGTACTCTCAGATTGTCGCGCTCGAAGAAACGGCGCAGGAACTCGGTGAACACGCCTTTGAGATCGGCGAACGTCACGTCCTCGCCGATCCACAGGCCCTCGACCTGGTGGAACATCGGCGAATGCGTCGCGTCGCTGTCGACGCGGTACACGCGGCCGGGGACGATGATCTTGATCGGCGGCGCATGCGTTTCCATGTAGCGGATCTGCACGTTCGACGTGTGCGTGCGCAGCACGCGGCCGCCCTCGACATAGAACGTGTCGTGCATCGACCGCGACGGGTGGTCCTCCGGCATGTTGAGCGCGGTGAAGTTGTGGAAATCGTCTTCGATCTCCGGGCCGTCGGCGACCTCGAAGCCGAGCGAGCGGAACAGCGTCTCGATCCGCTCTAGCGTCCGCGTGATCGGGTGCAGAGTGCCGATGCCGACGCCGCGGCCGGGGAGTGAAACATCGAGAGCCTCGGCCGCGAGCTGCGCTTCGAGTTTCGCGTCGGCGAGCGCATCTCGCCGTGCGACGAGCGCCGTCTCGAGCTTCGTCTTCGCTTCGTTGATCGCTGCGCCTGCGGCGGGGCGCTCCGCCGCGGGCAGCTTGCCCAGTGATTTCAGGAGGTCGGTGAGCGCGCCTGCCTTGCCGAGGTACCTGGCCTTGGCGTTTTCCAGTGCCGCAGGATTCGCGCAGCCGGCAAAATCAGCGAGCGCGGCGGCGACGATGCGTTCGAGTTGGTCCATCGGGCTAAAGTGCGTACGGTGTCGTCGCTGTAAATGCCAAAAAAAAAGGAGGCGGGTCGCGCCTCCCTTTTCTTCGATCGCTCGATCAGGCCAGCGAGGCTTTGGCCTGCTCCGCGATCTTCGTAAACGCCGCTTTGTCGTGGACGGCAAGATCCGCGAGAACCTTGCGGTCGATGTCGATCGACGCTTTCTTCAGGCCGTTCATGAACGCGCTGTAGCTCATGCCGAGCTCGCGCACTGCGGCGTTGATTCGGGCGATCCACAACGCGCGGAACACGCGCTTCTTGTTCCGGCGGTCGCGATACGCGTACTGCCCGGCCTTCATCACCGCTTCCTTGGCAATCCGGTACACCGCATTACGGCGACCGCGGTAGCCGGCGGCTTGGGCCAGGACCTTCTTGTGCCGCGCGCGCGCGGTCACGCCACGTTTGACTCTGGGCATGGTGGCGCTCCTTAGGCGTAGGGAAGCATCGCTTTGACCGAGTCCGCATTGGTGCTGTGGACGCCGGCGGTGCCGCGAAGCTGCCGCTTGTTCTTGGTGGTGCGCTTGGTGAGGATGTGGCGCTTGAACGCCATCGCGCGCTTGACGCTGCCGCTCCCGCGCACGCGGAAGCGCTTTTTCGCGCTCGACTTCGTCTTCATCTTGGGCATGACTGCTCCCTTATTTGCTGCCCACGGCGGTGCTCTCCGGCGGAGAGGCTTTGCTACCGGCCTCGGGCTTCGTCGGGTGATGGTCCTTCGTCGGCGCCTTGGGCGCCACCTTCTTCGGGGCCAGCAGCATCACCATCTGCCGGCCTTCGAGCCGCGGCCACGATTCGACTACCGCATAGGGCTCGAGATCGTTGCGGATCCGCTCGAGCAGGCGCACGCCGAACTCCTGGTGCGCCATCTCGCGGCCGCGAAACCGCAGCGTGATCTTCGCCTTGTCGCCTTCGCCCAAAAACCGCGTGAGGTTGCGCAGCTTGATCTTGTAATCGCCTTCGTCAGTGCCGGGCCGGAACTTGACTTCCTTGACCTGGATCTGTTTCAGCTTGAGCTTCGCTTCGTGCTGCTTCTTCGCCTCGCGGTACTTGAACTTGCCGTAATCCATGATCCGGCAAACCGGAGGCTTGGCCGTCGGCGCGATCTCGACCAGATCGAGTTCGGCCGCCTCCGCCTTCGCCATGGCTTCCGCCAGGGGAACGATGCCAAGTTGCTCGCCTTCCTCACCAACCAAGCGGATCTCGGGAGAATTGATCTCCAGATTGATCCGCGGTGCTTTGTCCTGGGCTATTGCTATTCCTCCAGAGTCGACAAAAGAGAGACCGTGCCTCCACGCTAGCGCGTCAGTGACGCGCCGCGGCCTCCTCGCGGAGGCGCGCGATCAAGGCATCCACGGGCATCGCCCCCAGATCCTCGCCGCTGCGGGTACGCACGGCCACCTGTAGAGCCTGCATTTCCTTGTCGCCAACAATCAGTTGGTACGGCAGCTTTTGCAGGCTATGTTCGCGAATTTTATAGGTAATTTTCTCGTTACGCAAATCGGCCGCGATGCGGAAGCCCGCCCCCCTCAGCCGGGCCTCGACCTCCCGGGCGTAGGGAGCCTGGCGGTCGGTGATCGTGAGGACAACCGCCTGGACGGGCGCGAGCCACAACGGCAGCGCGCCCGCATAGTGCTCGATCAGGATGCCGATGAAACGTTCCAGCGATCCGACGATCGCGCGATGGAGCATGACCGGCACCTTGCGCGTGTCGTCGTGGTCGACGTATTCGGCGCCCAGCCGGCCCGGCATCTGAAAGTCGACCTGCATCGTTCCGCATTGCCACGAGCGCCCGATCGAATCCTTCAGGTGGTATTCGATCTTCGGACCATAGAACGCGCCCTCGCCGGGCAGTTCCGTCCACGCCATGCCGCCGGCGACCAGGCCGTCACGCAGTGCCGTCTCCGCACGGTCCCAGTCTTCGTCGCTGCCCAGGCGCGGATCGGGCCGCAGCGCGATCTTGACCACGACATCCTCGAAACCGAAATCGCGATAGACGTTCATCGCGAGCTTGTGAAAGGCGACGACCTCCGGCTGGATGTGCTCGGCCTTGCAGAAGATGTGACCATCGTCCTGCGTGAAGCCGCGCACGCGCATGATGCCGTGAAGCGCGCCGGAGGGCTCGTTGCGGTGGCACGCGCCGAACTCGCCGTAACGAAGCGGCAGATCGCGATAGCTCCTCAGGTCCGAGTTGAAGACCTGGACGTGGCCGGGACAGTTCATCGGCTTGATCGCGAAATCGCGCTTTTCCGACTCCGTCGTGAACATGCTCGCCTTGAAGTTCGACCAGTGGCCCGATTTCTCCCACAGCGACCGGTCGAGGATCTGCGGGCACTTCACTTCCTGGTAGCCGTTGTCGCGATAGACGGCCCGCATGTACTGCTCGACCTCCTGCCAGACCGACCAGCCCTTCGGATGCCAGAACACCATCCCCGGCGCCTCGTCCTGCAGGTGGAAGAGGTCGAGCTGGCGGCCGAGACGGCGGTGATCGCGTTTCTCGGCTTCCTCGATCCGATGCAGGTAGGCGTCGAGCTCGTCCTTTTTTGCCCAGGCGGTGCCGTAGATCCGCTGCAGCATTTCGTTGCGCGAGTCGCCGCGCCAGTACGCGCCCGCGAGCTTCATCAGCTTGAACACCTTGAGCTTGCCCGTCGACGGCACGTGCGGGCCGCGGCAAAGGTCGGTGAACTTGCCTTCGGTGTAGAGCGAAATCGGCTCGTCGGATGGAATCGACGCGATGATCTCGGCCTTGTAGTGCTCGCCGATCGATTTGAAGTAGGCGACCGCCTCGTCACGCGGCATGAGCTTGCGCGTGACGGGCTCGTCCATTTTCGCGAGCTCGGCCATCTTTGCCTCGATTGTCGCGACGTCCTCCGGCGTGAACGGACGCTTGAACGAAAAGTCGTAGTAGAAGCCGTCTTCGATCACGGGGCCGATCGTCACTTGCGCGTCGGGAAAGAGCTCCTTCACCGCGTAGGCGAGCAAATGCGCGGTCGAGTGGCGCAGGACGTCGAGCCCGTCGGCGTCCTTGTCCGTGACGATCGCGACGCTCGACGCGGTGACCTCGGCAACGGTGACCGGCGCCGGGAATTCCTTGACGGCGCAGTCGGGCAAGCGTATTTTCGGCATGGCGGTTCCCATAAAAAAAGTGCGGACGAGCCGCACTTTTTCGACGAACAGACGACGTGCGAGCTCGCTCTGGCTAGAAGGGTTCCTCACGCGTTAGCGGTGTCATAACCATGCCTTTCGGTCGTGCGTCGTGTTGGAGCTATCGATCAAATGGTAGGCGCGATTGGACTCGAACCAACGACCCCCACCATGTCAAGGTGGTGCTCTAACCAGCTGAGCTACGCGCCTTCCGAATGACGAAGTATAACGGAACGACGGGGCTAGGGCCAAGCGCGTAACGGGGCGTCAATGAACGACGAGCCATAGCACGCTGAGCAGGACCGGCTGATGGACCATGTACACCGCGAGGCTGTGCCGGCCGAGCCACGTGAGCCAGTGCGGCGAGCGCGCGAGGCGAGCAAGCGGGCCAAATTGAGCGCGTGCAAGCAGTTGGCCGAGCGCGAGCCCGACGAATACGATTCCGGCCCACGGCGCGAGCGGCACATAGTCTTCGGTCGCCGGTTTCATCGTCGTGAAGCCGATCCACGACAACGCACGGGCATCGAACGCAGGCGATTGCAGCGTCAGCCCTGCCACGATCACGATGACACCGACGGCAAGCGCGATCGCCGGGCGCCGCGCGAGTGGCCACGCGAGGATCGACGCCACCGTGATGCAATGGAGAATTCCGAAATAGATGAACGTGCGCGGAAACACGACGTAGCTTCCGAGGCTTGCAGCAGCCGCACACGCGGCGATGACGCCGATGCGCTTCCAGAAGTGCGCAGGTGTTGCGCGAGCGCGCAGCGCGAGCACGAGGCTCACGCCGACGAGCACCATGAACGACGCCACGATCAATGCTCGAAAGCCGAGCCAGAACGGGTCGTGCTCGAAATCCCAGCTCGTCACGCGGTAGAAGCGCAGGTCGAAGCAGAAGTGATAGACGAACATCAGGCAGAGCGCTCCGCCACGCAGCGCGTCGATCCCGGCAATGCGTCCTTTCGTGGCCGCTTCGGAATGTCCGGCAATCGGAATACGCGCGGGCCCAGGCGGGCGCCGCTGCGGGCGGCCCCGGCTCATCGCGCTCCGGCGCGAAGGACGACGCGCCAGCCGGCGCCTTCCGGCGTGCCGATCGCAGCAAGGATGCGGGCGATTGCGGCATCGTCGGTGCGGCGAGGCGTCAGCAGCAACGATACTTCGCCTCCGGCGGGCCGCCACGCGGCAAGGCCACGCACGTCGACGTCGCCGCCTTCATTCGCGATGGGTCCGCGCAGATCGGCGCCTTCGCCGGTCAGGTTGAGGCTCAACGCGCCGAGATCGATAGCGGCGCCCGGCCCGGCGGATAAGCGCGCATCGCGCCAGCCGATCTGCATCGCCCCCCGGACCGAATCCCGCGACCAGTCGAGCGATGGCGACGTCACGCGCGCTTCGCCGGTCGGGCGAATCCCGGTGCCGGACGCCACCTGCTGCAACATTTCGACCGACAACGCGACGTCGAGTCCACGGACCGTGAGGGTTCGGTCGTGCATGACGATCTCGCCGTGCGGGAGCGGCGCCGTTGCGTCGAAGGGGGCGAGTGAAATCTCCACCTCGCCGCGGATGAGAGGCCACGGGTCGACCGACCAAGCAAGGGGCAGACGACCTTCACCGCCAGCGACGAGTGTTCCGCGGCCGCGCCAGATCGTTCCTTCGGCGCCGGCCAGCGCGATCGCGTCGTGGCTTGCGCGGGCGATCCAGGCCGCCGCGAGCGTCGCCGGGGCGAAGGCGACGACGGCCGCCGCAAGCCCCGCGAGAATGGCAACGATCAGCAGCGCGCGGCGCACGGCGGCAGGCGGTTCAGCGTCCGATGACGAGCTCGGCGCGGACCGAGCCCGGCTCGACCCGAGCGGTCAGCGTTCCCTCGACGACGCGCAGGCGTGCATCACGCTGCAGTGCTTCGAGCGCGGCGACGAGCGCGTCGAACTTGACATCCGCGAACACGAGACGGGCGCGCCCTTCCTGCCACTCGAGCTGCGTCACCGCGCTCCGGAGACCTTGCTGCGCAAGCACGCGCTCGAGATCCGCTCGCGCATTCGGTGCCGGCTCCGGAACACTCGTGCGTGCAAGTCCGGCGATCTCGTCCGCCATCTTCGTTGCCGCCGACAAGACGCTCGCGTCGCGCGCCTGCACTGCGCGCATTACCGCGATGTCACGGACGAGCGGTTGCCAGACGAGCCACCAGGCGAGCGTCGCGAGCGCAAACGCCGCAATGCAGGCGACGATCCGCCGCTCGCTCGGCGTCTTCGTCATCCACCAGTGAACGACGGGCGAGGGCGCGCGCAGCGCAGCGAACGGCGAGGCCATTGCAGCTTAGGGCGTCCCGATCCGCACGCGCGTGCCGGACGCAGACGTGGCGACGAGCGCGGGGAGGCCGGCGACACGCAACCGCCCGTCGAGATCGCTGACTTGCGCAGCGTCGGCATGCGCGAGGTCGAGCGTCCAATGGCCATC
>WNGE01030885.1_pt1 | contig 11350 bp, 9 predicted proteins | sample 5400651 | NCBI WGS metagenome assembly WNGE01 (sample SAMN13153370, study PRJNA577476) | soil metagenome | isolation source: 60 cm soil or saprolite under grassland replicate 2 | place: USA:California | collected 2016-06-15 | reverse complement strand
TCATCACTTGCTTGCCGGAACCGAGTACGGGCGGGACGCCCGGAAGGATTGGACGGTCAGGGTGACGTGCGTCACTCACGCTCCGGGCCACAGCCTTGTCGCGCCGCAGCCATGACCTGGCTCCCGGACCCCTGGACCCGGGAGCCAGGTCATAGGTCGCAATTCGACAGGCGTTATCGCGCAGACGCCCCACTCAAAGCCGGCGAATTGCAGCAGTTCCGCGGCGGCCCAGGCGGGGACGGGCAATCTTGGTGTCGCCGCTGCGACCAAGCTCGAGTTCAGCGTCAGTTCCGCACCAGCGCAAGGGGCTTCCTCATTCCCGGTCTGGATGTGGTGGGCCCTAACAGGGCTGCTGCTCCTGCTGACCCTCACGGTCTTCGGCGTCCGCCGGTCCGGTCTTCGGATCCGCGTCGAATGGGGTAGCAGCCACCGAGACGGCGTCGATCACCAGGGGGAATCGCATGGCTGACTACGAGGTTAGTGTGCGGCGCAGGAGGACCTGGGGGCTTGTACTGCTCGGCCTGGTCTTGCTGATCGCCGTGCTCGTGTTCGCCAACAAGCCGGCGCCAGCGGCCACCAACGGCGGAAGCATCTCTCTTTCACTGAAGGCCGTTCCGACGATACGTTCGGTCACCGTCTCACCAAGTACCGCGACCTTCGGTAACTGCACCGGCGGGAGCACGAGTGCTGACACCGCATCGACGTCGGGTGCCCTTGGTTACCCGAACGGCCACTGCTGGGAGGGAGCGCCCGGGGCTAACGGAAGCTTTCCCATCAAGATCACGTACCAGGGTCCTCCGGGACGGGTGTTCGTGGCCGGCGCGAACGCGAGCCCCTCCGGAGGTGGTCCCAACTGGGCCCTGTGTAACCCGTCGGCTGCCTGCACCGGCCCTGGCGGCGCTCCGGGGGCGGATCAGTACATGGTGAAAAACTTCGGCACCGACACGAACAACTCCACCGGGCTGACCGGCAGCCTCACGTGTGACCAGGAGTTCAGTTCACGAGGTTGCTCAGCAACACAGGGGCAGTCCGAGAAGGAAGGCATCGAACTCATCGGCCCGCAATCCAGCGGAAGTACGTCATCGTCCTGGACCGTCACCGTTACCTGGGCGGCGGCACCACCCTGATAGTGACCGAACCCGGCTGATCACGCTGGCCAGGATGACCTCTCCGTGCGTTACCTCGGCGACCAAAGCCACGCCTACTGACAGCCCTCAAGCCAGACCAGGGGATACGGCATGCCCGTTGACGTCGAATGACGAGCGCCTGCTGACGGGGTGGGAGTTGCCCTCCGGGGGAGGCGACCTGCGCTATCACCTGGCCCATGGGACTCATTGAGGCCGCGATCCAGGAGGGACGCCACCAAGGCTCTCCAGACGCCAGGTAGCGGCGGCCGTCATCAGCAGGGCAGTCCGGTCACCCTCGGAACCGTTCTCGGCTATTCTTGGGTTTGCGTTCCCTACGCGAGGCCGCGGAGGACGCTCAGCCACTGCTCGGGATGTCGGCGGGCACGCGAGGCCATTCGAGCCAGCCTCTGTCCGGCCCAGGCGGAACATCAGATTCCGCCACTCAGGGCCGTGCGCACCGTTGCCCTAGTCCCGTCGTTTCGCCTTAAGCACGTCGTCCCCGCGATCGCCCGCCCTGGCTCCCGCACGACTCGAAGATCCGCTGGCGCCTTAGGTTGCGTTAGCGCCGGCGACGACAAGGAGCCGTTTCAATGCCGATGACTTACGCCCTGCTCAGCACGTATCCCCCAACGCAGTGCGGCCTGGCGACATTCAGCGCGGCCCTGCTCGCCCATCTGCCCGGGCCAGGCGATCGCGTGGCCGTGGTGCGCGTCCTCGACGAGCCGCTGCCGTCTCTCAGAGATGAGGTGGCGGCGGACCTCGTGAACGGCTCCGCTGCGAGCTCGGCTGCCGCGGCCGGAATACTTAACGGCTTCGACATGGTGATCGTGCAGCACGAGTATGGCATTTACGGCGGACCCGACGGCCAGGATGTCGTTCCGTTGCTGCAGGCTCTGCGCGTGCCCAGCATCGTCGTGCTGCACACGGTGCTGGCCCGCCCCACGCCGCGGCAGCGCAAGATCCTCGACGAGATTCTTGCCGCCGCCAGCGCGGTCATCACGATGACGCAGACGGCGCGATCTCGGGTGCTGGACATCTACGGCGCGAGCCCGGCGAAGACGTTCGTGATACCGCACGGTGCCGCCGACAATCGGGTCGCTCCCGCATTGGCCGGCGGCCCTGGACGGCCCAGGGTACTGACCTGGGGGCTGCTGGGTCCAGGCAAGGGGATCGAGCACGCAATCGATGCGATGGGCCTGCTTCGTGATCGCGGGCTGCGAGCCGACTACCAGGTAGCCGGTCAGACTCATCCGCGCGTGCTGGCCCGCGATGGCGAGGCCTACCGGCGGTCGCTCGAAGCGCGAGCGCGGGCCCGCGGCGTCGCGGACCGCGTGCACTTCGATGCCCGGTTCCTTCCCGCGGATGCCCTGAGCCATCTCATCAGCACCGCGGACGTCGTCCTGCTGCCGTACGACTCAGCGGAACAGGTCACCTCTGGGGTCTTGATTGAGGCGGTCACTGCGGGCAGGCCGGTGGTCTCAACCTGCTTCCCGCATGCAGTCGAGCTTCTCGGCGGCGGCGCGGGGCTCCTGGTCGAGCGGCAGGACCCGGCCGGCATCGCGAATGCGCTACGGCGCGTGTTCACTGAGCCCGGCCTCTCGGCGCGGATGAGCAGCCATTCGGTGGACCTCGCGCCGCGGTTGCTGTGGCCCGCGGTGGCACGTGCCTACCGGGACCTCGCCGCAGCGCTTACCATGACCCCGGCGGGAGCCGCGGCATGAGCTATCCGACCCCGCCGTTCCGGCACCTGCAGCGGCTTACCGATCACATCGGGCTGCTTGAGCACGCTGAGGGGATCGTGCCCCGCCATGAACATGGGTACTGCGTCGACGACGTATCCCGGGGCCTGGTCGTGGTGTGCCGCGAACCGTCGCCATCCCAGGAACTCATCACTCTCGGGCGCCGCTACCTGCACTTCCTGGCGCGCACGCCATGGCGTTCGCGGCGCTCGGCGCGGCCGAGGTACTTGAGAAATGGCCCGGCCATCCCGGCGCGCTGGCGCTCCTGGACATGGCCAGTACCGTCATCGGTGAACCGCCTGCGGACGCGGCGTGGCCGTGGCCACAGCCCAGGCTGAGCTACGCCAACGCGGCGATCGCGGAGGCCGTCATCGTGGCCGGCTGGAAGCTTGGTCACGACCGGGTCCTGCGCAACGGCCTGCGGATGCTCGGCTGGCTGCTGGCCAGCGAGACCCGGGATGGCCATCTGTCGGTGGTACCGGCCGGGGGCTGGGGTGCCGGTGAGGTCCGCCCCGCTTTCGATCAGCAGCCGATCGAGGTGGCCGCGCTGGCAGATGCCTGCATGCGCGCGGCGGCGGTTACCGGCGACCGCGGCTGGCTGGCGGGCGCCGAGATGAGCGTGGCGTGGTTCCTCGGTGACAACGATGCCCGGGTTCCGCTTCTCGACGAGCAGACGGGCGGGGGATGCGACGGTCTCGGGCCCACCAGCCGTAGCCGTAATCAGGGGGCCGAGTCGACGCTGGCGATGATCTCCGTTATGCAGCAAGGCCGCCGCCTGGCGGCAGCCGCCCGGTGATGGCCCCCCACCCCCCGGGCCGGCTGCTGGCCAGAACGCAGCACCCTCTGCCAGTTGTTCGTGCCTGGCCAGGAGACCTTGATCCGGGGCGAGTCGCGCGCTATGGCAGTCATCGACCGGGTCCTGGGCATGAGCGAGCGGGACGTGCACCGGACGCTGGCCCGGACGCTGGCCCGCTTCTCCGATAGATATCGCGACCTGCAGGGGATTCTGGAGCACAACTTCGGGCTCATTGCCCATCGGCTCGGCGCGCAGACCACGATCGGGGACGCCCGGCGGCAGCTGATCGGGGCGTTTTTCACTCAGGAGTATGCGCTCGAGGCCGCGGCCCTGTTCAACCCGTCGATCGTGGCGCATCCGGACCAGGCAGGCTGCGCCCCCGGTGAGGTCCGGTTCGCCATGAGCCTGCGGGCAGTGGGAGAAGGCCACCGGTCGAGCATCGAATTCCGGAGCGGCACGATCGGCAGCGACGGCGAGGTCTGCTTCGACCTGCCTGGCCGCTTCCTCGACACCGGCTGCCAGCGGCCAGTCCCGTACGACCGCCGCCTCTTCCAGGAGAAGTTCGCCGAGCTCGGCCATGAGGACGAGGACGCGCGCTACCTGTGGAGCAGGCTGCCGTCCCGTTTCACCGCGGCCGAGCTGGATGCCGCGCTCGCTGAGCTGTCCAGCGAGCATGTGACGCGCGGAGACTCCACCGCGCTGGGCGACGCGGTGCGGTGGATGGCCGCGTCTAACTACGCGGTCGAGTTCGACGAGCGCCACGCTCTGTCCGAGCGGGTTCTCTGGCCGGCCGGCCCGGCCGAGAGCCACGGTATGGAGGATGCGAGATTCGTGCGCTTCACCGGTGCAGATGGCCCAGTTTATTACGCGACATATACGGCGTTCGATGGCTCGCGAGTCGAGCCGCACCTTCTGGAAACCAGGGATTTCCGGACGTTCACCATCTCCCAGCTTTCCGGTCCCTCGGCCAGCAATAAAGGCATGGCGCTGTTTCCCCGGCGGATTGGTGACCGCTACGCCGCGCTCTCTCGCTGGGACAGGGAAAGCAACGCGATCGGATACTCAGACGACAGTCATTGCTGGTCCGAGGCCATCACGGTGCAGGCGCCGGCTCGTCCGTGGGAGCTGATCCAGCTCGGTAACTGCGGCTCGCCGATCGAGACCCCGGAGGGATGGCTGGTCTTCACCCACGGCGTAGGGCCCATGCGCGAGTACGCCATCGGTGTTGTCCTGCTCGACCTAGAGGAGCCCGAGCATCTGATCGCGGCTCTCCCTGAGCCGCTCCTGGTGGCCGACGAGTCGGAGCGCGACGGTTATGTCCCGAATGTCGTGTACTCCTGTGGCTCCATGATTCACGGCGAAACAGTGGTGCTGCCCTACGGCTGCAGCGATTCCTCCGTGCGGATCGCCACCATCGACGTGCGCCTGCTTCTCGAACGGCTCGTGCCATCGCGGCGTTAGCCTCCTGCCCCGGGGGCGTAATGTCGTAACTTCGTCGACAGCACCTCCGCGGATTTCCCATCACCACCGCGTCGCTAGCCGCAGCACACCTCTGAACAGGCCTCGGCCACTTCGTTGTGTGGTTGGATGAGGCCTGGGAGCCTAGACCCCGCTTCGTATTGATATAGGCACGCACTGTGACCAAATCGGCGAAAGCGGTTGGTATGAAGGTACCAGGCAGTACCCCGGTTCGAGCGCCGGCCAGAGCTGGTGCGCCGCCCGGGCCCGTCCCGCTGGACGCGAGCGAAGTGACAGGGCTGGATACGCCTGCCCGGGCTGGCCCGGCGGATGCGTTCACGGCAGATCCGTTCGGCCGGGTGACACGGCTGGCGGCGATGGTCCTGGGTACGCCGCTGGCGGCGGTCACGATCGCCGGTGAGTTCGCATCCTGCGCGGGGAACAGCCCGGGCGCCCCGGATGCGGCTGATTGGCAGAGCCCGGCCGAGCAGGCGTTGTGCCGGCGCGTGATCGACTCCGGGGAGGAACTGGTCCTGGGCGGCACCCGGCTGGACCTGCGGATGAGTGGCAAGTGCCCGGCCGGGATGGCGGGCGTTATCGCGTGGGCTGGCTTCCCGGGGCACGGCCCGGACGTGCGGGTGGCCGGCGCGCTCTGCGTGGCTGACCGCCTGCCGCGCCATTGGAGTGCCAGGGACGCCGAGGTTCTGGAGACTCTGGCGCAGGTCGCCGCAGGTGAGGTTGCCCTGCGGGCAGCGTTGCGGCATGGGGCCGAACGTGCCGCGCTGGCCCAGACCCTTCAGGAGAGCCTGCTGCCACCGCGGCTGCCGCAGATCCCGGGCCTCCAAGTCGCGGTCCGGTACGCGGCCGGCGGGACAGGAGCTGAGGTTCTTGGCGACTTCTACGACGTTTTCCCCTCGATGCGGGGGAGCTGGGGCATGGTGGTTGGCGACGTGTGCGGCAAAGGGGTTCCAGCGGCCAAGAGCACCGCGCTAGCCCGGTATACCCTGCGAGCGGAAGCACACAGGCAGACCAGGCCGAGCCTGATCCTGGCGGCACTGAATCAGGCACTGCTGGATTGGCTGACCGATGACCCGCGGTTCCTGACCGCGATCTATGCGACCGTCCGGCCGACCGCGGCTGGGGCTTCGGTGCGGATCAGCTCGGGGGGTCACCCGCTGGGCCTAGTTCGACGGGCCGACGGGCGCGTCCAGGAAGCCGGGCGGCCGGGAACCCTGCTCGGGATGCTGGCCGATCCCGCGCTGCATGACTCGCGTGTACTGCTGCGAGCCGGCGACAGCCTGGTGCTGTTCACCGACGGTATCACCGAGGCCCGCAACCCGGCCGGCGGCGGCCTGTACGGCGACGACCGCCTCCGCGACTTCATCGCCACCTTGCACGACATGACAGCGGAACAGATCGCCGGTGCCATCCAGCAAAGCTCGCTGGCCTTCAGCGGCGGAAAGACCGGCGACGACACCGTCGTCCTGGTCCTGACGATTCCCGGGCACGCAGCGGGCTGGTCCTGCGGTCGACCGGTATCGCCCACGCGGCACAGGGGCGGATATAGCAGCGTACTGTCCTTGGTGAAGGACCGGTCAACGAGCCGCTGGGCCAAGCCCCCGCCTTGCTGCTGACGCAGGAAGGCGCCCGCCATGCCCAGCCCCGCCATCGAAGGCCGGCCCGGACGCGGCCGCAAGATACTCCGCACCGCAGCGTCAGCTGCCCTCATCGCGGCCACCTTCGGGTTCGCCATCCCGCGTTTCGCGTCCTACCGCAGCGTGTGGGCCACTGTCCACACGATGACCTGGCCGCACACCCTGCTCATCGCCACCGCGGCCGCCGCGAGCATGGCCTCCTACTGGATCACCATCCGCGCGGTACTGCCCCGGCTGAAGCTGCGCCAGGCCGCTGCGGTCAACCTCGGCTCCAATGCGGTGGCCAACACGCTGCCCGCAGGCGGTGCCCTGGCCATGGGCGTCAGCTGGGCGATGCTTTCCAGCTGGGGCCTGTCCACCGCCGACTACGTCCTCTACACGCTCGTGACAGGGATCTGGAACGTCTTCACCCTCCTGGGCATGCCCGTCCTCGCGCTGCTGGTCTTGGCCACGGCCACCCGGCCCGATGCGATCCTGATCACCGCCGCAGCAGTAGGCCTGGCCGTGCTCACGGCCATGGTCACCGCACTGGGCCTCCTGCTGCGCAGCCAGGCCTTCGCGCTCCGCGCGGGCCGCGCGCTGCAGCGCCTGCTGGCCGCCGCGTGCCGGCTGGCACGCCGGCCACCGCCCGCCGATGCCGCCGGGTCGCTGCCCAGCTTCCGCGACCGGGCCGGCGCCCTGCTCGCGGCACGCGGCTGGCGGATCACCGCCGCCACGGTGGCCAGCTACCTGACCTTGTGGCTCGTGCTGCTGGCATGCCTGCGCGGCACCGGCCTGTCCCAGGCCCAGATGCCCTGGCAGACCTCACTCGCGGCCTTCGCGTTCATCCGGCTGCTCACCGCCCTGCCCATCACCCCCGGCGGACTCGGGGTCACCGAACTCGGCCTGGTAGGCGTCCTGGTCACCGGCGCCGGGCCGGCAGCCAGCGTCCAGGTGACAGCCGCCGTGCTGCTGTACAGGGCGGTCACTTACCTGCCCCCTATCCCCCTCGGCGCCCTGGCCTGCCTCACCTGGCGGCTCGCCCCCGCTCTCACCGGCACCAGCCTGCGCCACACGCAGCCGGCCAGCCCGCACCTGCAGACCGTGGCGGGCATTCCTGATCCAGAGGGTGCGCGGAGATAAGCGGGCCCGCTGGTGGCGGCGGCATGGTGGCTGCCGACGGAGATCGGCCCTCAGCGGAGGTACATCCGCTGAGGAACTGGCCAGCTGGAGCATCTGCGCGGCCATGCGAGCCGGATGTTTGCGCATGGCGCTGCGTTCTTCTCGAGTGGTTCCTCCCCAGATGCCATCCTGGGGAGTCTTCAGGCCAAAGGACAGGCATGCGGGGCCTACCGGGCAGCACAGGCAGATCTTTTTAGCTGCCCTGATCTGTTCCAGCGCGGGGCCGTTCGCTGCGATGGGGAAGAAGAGCTCGGGATCCTCACGCTGGCAGGCCCCTTGTGACATCCAGTCCATAGAGTCTGTGGGGTCATCTGATGGCAGCACGGAACTCTCACCATCCCCTGACCTGTGGCGTCTTGCCGGCATCGCTTCCGTGCACGAAAAAATCCGGGCCCTGCTGAGCATCCGCACATTTTCGCGGGTGCAGCCGCCAGGGTCCGGAGCGCCGATGTAACTTTACCCTTCCCCGGCCTCCGCGTATAGAGGAGTCATCGCCCACCCCAGTGGCTACGCCAACTCCCTCAGCCACCAGCACGACGTCCGCTGGATAAGAGAGCAGCAGCGCTCCGGCTACCGGGATACGGGGCACGCGCGTAGGCTACGGCCTGGGGCAGTAACCAGTACCGACCTGCAGCGGGCCGATGCAGGCGCAGGTACCGCCCGTCGCTCCGGACCCTGGCGGCAAGCCCAGCGTGGCCCTACAAGTCCAGGGAGCCGCCGCTATGTACCGGATAGCAGGTACTTATTCCCCAGCGCCCACAACTCCGGCACCGGCTGAGCCCCGGGTACAGCCGTCCCGGGATCCCCCGCCGGGGAGCCCGCAGGCACCCGGGTGCGGCGCCGCCGGCCCAGCCGAGGCCATCCGGTACCTGGTCGAAGACCGTGAGCGGATCGACCTGGGCCTGGCCGACGTCGTGGTCCGCCGGCTGTTCACTGCGGGCCTGGATCTCCAGGCAGTACTGGGGGTGATGGGCGATCACCCCATGAGCGGCAGGATCTGCCACGCCATGGATGAGCTGGACCAGGCCATCCAGGATATCCGGGACGCCATTTTCGATCACCTGGCCGTGCGCGGCTGCCCCGGTAGCACCTCCACAAGCACAGACTGAACCCATCCCAGCCAGGCGGGCCAGACCGGCCAGCGCGGTGTGATCAGCGCCAGGCCGGACGCGGCCCGCTTCGGCCTGTTCCCGCGACTGCGGGCATCCTTGGCCGCCACCACCGGCCGACGACCTTGTCACCCCGGCTCCCCAAGGCCCGCGCTGCCGCAGGAGGACCCGTCAGGCCGCTGCCCTGCTGGACCAGACCACGCAGCGGGCGTGGCGCCAGCTTGAGCCCTCCCCGTCGTGGTTGCTGGTGATCAGGGCGGTCCTGGTCCTGGCCGGTTGCGGCGCGCTCTGGCTATCGGTGCGCGGATAGCATCCCTACCGGGGTCCGGCGACGGCCGTGGCCATCCCGGTCGTGCTTGCGTTCGTGGTCATCAACTTCGGCGCGACAGTCGCGGCGGCCAGGCGCGCGACCGCCGGGGTGAGCGGGAGATCCCGGCTTCGCCCGGCCGAGATCACCGTCGTGGCGCCGATTACATCAGCAGCAAGAAGACCAGCAACGGGACCGTGTCCATCACCACGGTCGCTCTCACCTGCCACGCCCGCGCGGCACTCGGCAGCTACACCCAGGCGCTGCGCGACCTGCTCGGCGGCCTGTAAACAGGCCCGGCCTGCCATGAGGCGCCGCGCCGCTCATTCGTTTCTCGCGACTTCGGGGCCGGTGATGCGCCGCAGCAGCGGGAACGTGGCCGCGATGATGCCGAGGGAGGCCGCGATCCCGGCCACGGTGAGCAGGTAGTACGCGGCGCCCGGCGCCACCAGCGGGTGCTCCAGCTGCACGGTGGCGAACATCGCGCAGGCGCCGAAGCCAACGCCGATCGAAACGGCGGCGACGGCCAGCAGCGGGACGGCGCCTTCCAGCGCGATGACCCGGCGCAGCGTGGCGAGCCGGGCGCCGGTGAGCCGCAGCAGGCTGAACGGGCGCTTGCGGTCGGCCAGCCCGGCCGCGACGGCGGTGGCCAGGGTGCAGCCGGCGATCGGCAGGCTGGCCAGGATCACCACGTTCGCGAGCTGCTGGTAGGCGCTGGTGCCCGTGGTTACCCCGGCAGCTGTCTCGCCCAGGGTCAGCGGTGTCCTGGGGCTGGGGTAGGGGTTCGCGTTCTCTAGCGCGGTCCTGGCCTGCTCGACCGCTGACTGAGATCCGTCCGTCGCGACGTCGACGCTGTCCAGGCCCAGGTGCCCCAGCTGGCGAGCGGGGACGTCCGCGGCCGGCCAGGTGATCGTTTCGGGGCTCTTGCCGGGTGGAGCGGCGTCCAGGAACTTCGGGAATGACACGGCGGCCGCCCCGGCGGGGCAGCGGCCGAGGCCGGGAACGCGGGCCAGCTGGGAGCACGAGACCAGGCCGGCGGGAACGGGGCCGGTCTCCTGAAACGCCGGTCGGCCGGCGATCCTTAGGCCGGCTCCGCCGGGCACCGGTGAGTCCGCCGGCCGGGCAGCGTCTCTATCTGCAAACCGCAGCCGGACGCACCTCGGAGGAAGCCATGACCACCAGCGCACTGCCGCCTGTCGTCGACGTCGGCACCTGGCAGCGACAGCTCGATGCACTGCGCGCCCGGGAGAAGGCCGCGACCCGGGAACTCGACGCGATCGCCGCGCAGCGACGCCAGATGCCGATGGTGAAGATGCCCGACTACACCCTGGACGGCGAAGAGGGGCCGGTCCGGCTAGCCGCCATCTTCGGCGGCAGGTCACAACTGATCGTCTACAACCACATGTGGTTTCCCGGCGAGCAGTGGCAGTGCCCGGGCTGCACCGGGTTCACCTCGCAGTTCACCAGGCTGGAGTTCCTGGAGAGCTACGACGCCCGGTTCGTCATCGTCACGCAGGGCCCGATCGGCGAGGCGCTGGCTTACAAACGGCGCGTCGGGAACGAAATGGCCTGGTATTCCACGGCGAACAGTCCCTTCGGCAGCGACGTCGGCGCGCCGCCAGGCGGCGGGTTCGCCGTCAACGTGTTCCTGCGTGACGGCGACACCGTCTATCGCACCTGGCACACCAATGGCCGTGGCACCGAGCAGCTCAGCCATACCTTCGCGCTGATCGATCTGCTGCCTTACGGGCGGCAGGAGGAGTGGCAGGACTCGCCCGAAGGCTGGCCGCAGTCGCCCACCTACAGCCGGTGGGGCAGCTCGCAGGACATCGCCGCGGTCTATGGCCCCGGTGCGTGAAGCCGCCGGCGATGAGCCGTGATCTTGCCCTGACTTAGGCATGCTGTTCGCTTGCCACCCGCTCGGCCGGCGGGTCCTGTGCCAGGCCTGGCCGGCCCGGCAGGGCCAGCCCGGCGAGGGTCCCGGCCAGGGCCAGGCCG
>WNGE01008047.1_pt1 | contig 11350 bp, 6 predicted proteins | sample 5400651 | NCBI WGS metagenome assembly WNGE01 (sample SAMN13153370, study PRJNA577476) | soil metagenome | isolation source: 60 cm soil or saprolite under grassland replicate 2 | place: USA:California | collected 2016-06-15 | reverse complement strand
GTTCCGCTTATGTCGCGGAAATTTCGCTGAGCATGCGCCACGACATCGTTGCCACGGTGCTGAGTTCAATCGCGCTGGTTGGCGCCGTTTTTTTTGTCGGGTTTCGGCGGTGGCTCCCGTTGCTTGGAATGGGCTTCGCGCTTCTGCTTTGTTGCCTCATTGGACTGGCCGCTGGCCTCTTGATTTTTCATCGCCTCAACATGGTGACGGTCGGCTTTTGCGCGATTCTCGTCGGCCTCGGCGTTGATTTCGCCATTCTGATTTACGGGCGCTATCAACAAGCGCGAAACGAAGGCGACGAACATCGCGCTGCCGTTGCCGACGCCGTCCATAGTCTTGGCCGCGCCGTTTTCTTCGGCGCCTTAACCACCGCCGTCGGTTTTCTCGCCCTCGTCTTGAGCAACTCTTCGGGATTTATCCAGCTCGGCGTTCTCATCGCCATCGGAATTTCCGCCGCCGGCCTATTAATGACGACGGTTTTTTTTCTGTTCGTCCCGCGAGGAAATGTTCCGTTGCGCAGCGATTGGATTTTAGGTTCGGTGAAAAATTATGTCCATCGCATGCTCGCTCGACCGCGGTCCATTCTCGCAATTAGCGCGCCCATTCTGATCGCGCTGCTGATTATTGCGATCGTTCCGCAAATTCCGCTCACCTTTGAGGCAAACGCACGATCACTGGAGCCGAAGAATAGTCGCGCCGGCACCGCGCTCAGTTTGATCATGCAGAAAATGCCGGTGCGCTGGGAACCGGTCCTTGGAATCGTCCGTGCCTCAACCGAGCAACAGCTGCACGATTTCTGGAAAGCGATTGCGCAGCACTGGGCCGAGTTGCAACGTGCCGGCAAAATTAAGAGCTTCTCCACTCCCAACGCGCTCGCCCTTTCACCGCGCGAAATGCAACGCAATCGGCAGGAGCTCGCTTCGATTAATTTTGACGCGGCCCGAACTGCCTTGCAGAACGCGCTTACTCAAAATCGATTTAACCCCGACGCCTTCGCTTCCGCCTTCGAGTTACTCAACCAGCTCCAAGCCGCGGCTGCCCCTGATTACAAAATCCCGTCCTGGCGCACGCAATTGCCGCCGGGCTCAGCCTGGTGGTTTTTGGTCGAACGCTATTTCGCGCAGGATTCACTCACCACAACCGGCTTCGTCAGCACCAACGCCCCGGTGGCGACGCAGGAACAAAAGAACATACTCGCGCGCGAACTGCCAGTCACAGGAATCCCAATCACTCTCTCGGGCTGGAGTTATACCTTGACCGATCTGGTGCCGTGGTCGCATCGGCAGTTGCTCCTGATCAGTGCGTTGATGGCGATATTCGATGCCTCGCTTCTGGCGATTCTTTATCGCGACTTGCGTCTCTGGCTCGTGCAAGTGATAACGCTTGCACTCGCGGTCGCGGCCATGATCGCTTCGATGAAACTGCTCGGCGTGCCGCTGAATTTATTAAATGTGCTCGCCTTCCGCCTCGTTCTTGCGATCGGGGTCGATTATGGAATCTACGTCTTGTTAGTTTGGCAGCGAAGCCACGATGTCGCGCGCGATCTTACCGGTGTAGTTAAGCCAGTCGTGCTCGCGGGATTGACTGCCATCGCCGGATTCGGTTCACTCGGTTGGGCGCATAATCCGACCTTGAGCGGGCTGGGGATTGCCTGCGCCATCGGCTTGTTCTGGAGCCTGGCCGCGACCATCTTCTTCACTTTGCCGGCGGCAGTTGCAGTTAAACCGAAGCTGCCGCAGGAACATTTTACCGAAGCGGAACTGGAACATGCGTAAAATAATAACCGTCATTTTTCTGGTGGCGTCGTTGGTCATCGGCGTGAAAGCCGAGCCCCTATCGCCCGCTGACGTCAAGAGCTTGCTCGAACGTATTCGCGAGAAGCGCGCCGCAGCCCCAAGTATGCAGGCCGATTTCCAGGAGCAACGAAAGGTTCATCTGTTGGACGAGCCGATTAACAGCGGCGGAAGAATTTGGTTTCAAGCCCCAAACAAATTCCGGGTCGAACGCAAGGGCAACGCCCCAAGCATCACCGTGAGTGATGGACAGCAGCTTTGGATTTATTATCCAAACTTCAAATCAGCCGAGCATTATTCATTGGCCAAACGCTCGCCGCTTGATGCCGCCATTTCCGCGATCACGACCGCGCTTAACTTGGAGAATGTCGAACACACCTTTCACATCATCGCCGACAAAGCGGAAAAGGGTTACGACCTCGAGCTGACGCCGCGCAATCCATCGATGAAACGTATTTTCCAAAAGTTGTTGTTGTACTTGAGCGACGATCTCTTTGCCGAGCGCACCGACATGCTCCAGCCAAACGGCGACCAGATTGTGACGACCTACCAGAACCCGAACCATGCCGCCATCCCGGCCAGCCAGTTTGAGTTCACGCCTCCGCCTGGTACCGATGTCAGTACGCCGCTAGGGAAATAAGTCGCTTGCGGCCAGTCATCCCGAGCGGAAGTCGAGGGATCCCGTCGCCCTACCTTGGAGAAGAAATTTCAGGGTGCCTGTTTTTTGCTTCTAATTCATCGGCCAGTGCCCCTGCATCATAAACTTTCCGTAAAGCTTCGGTGATAGCCGCAGAATCGACGGAAACAGCGCGCGCTTGTTTGTCGGAGAAAATGCAATCGAGCACGAGCGATTGAATGTTGCCGTCGAAAATTATGCCGACGAATTCGTTCGCTTTGTTGACCACCGGACTGCCGCTGTTACCGCCAATGATGTCCGCGTCGGAAACGAAATTAAACTTTGTTGCCAGATTCAATTGCGCTTTGCGCTGGATCCAGCGCTGGGGGAGGTCGAAGGGCGGCTGATTATCGTGTTCGGCAGAGCGCTGATAGAGTCCAGCGAAGTCCGTAAAAGGCGGAATTTGTTTGCCATCTTCTTCATAGCCGACCACTTTTCCATAGGACAATCGCAGCGTAAAAGTCGCGTCCGGATAACTTTTCGTGCCTTCAATGGCGAAGCGCGCTTTGGCGATTTCGGCATAGGCTTGCCTCTTGATTTCCTCCTGCGCCTCATGGGCTTTGCGTGCTTCCCGCGCCGATGCGTCGATCATTCGTGCGAGATCAAGCATTGGGTCGTGCGCCGCCTGTAACGCCGCCGCGTTTTTCGCGTAAAGATTTTTTCGAAACTCGACATCTTTCAATTTTGTTCCGCTGACCAATTCCACCGCGCGTGCGTGCGGCGACTTGCCGGCCAGAACTTGTTTCACCAGCGGGTCGTTGCCTCCGAATTTCTCGGCAAAATCAACGAGCGAATCCGTGAGCCGGAGAATCTCGTAATTATCGTAGACCGGCTCACTCGAGAAAAGTTCCAGCTCCAGTGATTCCTTTGCGCTATCGCGAAATGCCGCGATCCGTTCTCCGTTCGGTTTGGCGCGTTCGTCGATCGCACGGGTCAGCAAGCGTGCGTATTTGAATAGCGTGCCGTAGAACGCGCGCGGGCCGCGATAACCAACAGTGCCGGGGCGCTCCTGTTCTAGATAATCATAACGCGCCGCGAGCTTGACTAATTCCGCCTGCGCTTTCTTGATCCGATCGTAGACCGCGATGGTCGGTTTCAACTTCGGGTCGCGCGAAATCGCGTCGCGCAATTTCTTTTCACGCGCTTCGATCGCGCTCCAGATCTCCGGATCGAACAGAGCCGCGACATAACCGTCGTAGCGTTTGCGATTGTTTTGATCACCAAAGAAATCGTCCCGCGCTCGTCTCGCATTTTCGAACGAGCGCTGCCCCCAAGCGTGCAGCAATACTTCGCGCCGGTTAAACATTTGGAGCCAGGTCGGCACCTCGCGATCGCGCCGGTCGGCCAGCTCATCTACGGTGAGTTGGCGGTCGGTACGCCCGGGACTTCCGCTAACGAAAGTTAGTTCGCCATCCCTCGGCCCATTCGAATTCCACTTCAGGTAATGCTCTATTTTTGCCGGCTGGCCGTTTTCATAGGCTCGGAAAACGCAAATATCGAGATCGAAGCGGGGATATTCGAAATTGTTGGGATCGCCACCGTAGAAGGCCATCTGCTGTTCGGGTGCGAAAACGATGCGCACGTCGTCGTAACGTTTGTAACGATAAAGATGATAAGCGCCGCCTTGATAAAGCGTGACGACGTCAGAGCGCAGACCGGTTTTGTCTTTGCTTTCCTTTTCGATCTGCGCAATCGCGTTCTCGCGCGCCTTGCCGGCGGCGTCGGGAGACATGCCGCTTTTTACCGGGGCGTTTACCTGCGCGGTTACGTCTTCGATTGAGATCAGCACATTAAGTTCGAGATCGGCGCATTTGGTTTCTTCCGCGTTCGTCTTCGCATAGAAACCTTCCTTCAAATAATTGTGTTGCTCGCTCGACGCTTTTTGCAGCGCATCCGCGCCGACGTGATGATTGGTAATGCAGAGTCCGTTAGCGGAAACAAACGAACCACTGCCGCCGGAATTGAAACGCACGCTCGCTTTTTGCAGATGTTCAAGCCACTGCGGGCTGGGTTCGAATTGGTATTTTTCCTTGAGTTGCCTTAGCGGCGGGTTGTTGAACAGCCACATCCCTTCATCGGCGATGGTAGGAATTGCGGTGGCAACCAGCATAACTGAAACAAGTCGAAGCGAAATCATCGCGGAATGTAGAATGCGAATGTCTTTAATGAAAAGCTCGCGTTGATCTTAGAAATGTGGCGGATGGGACGTATAAGACTTATCTCAAATTCGCCAAGCAACAAAATGGCCTCGCAGACAATGAGCAAATCAAACCATGCGAGCGAAACTTTCATTCCGCCGCACGGCGGCTACGCCGGCTTGCTCGCTTACCATAAAGCGCTCGTGCTTTTCCAAGGCACCGTGCGATTCTGTGAACGGTTCTTGGAAAAACGGGACCGCACAATTGACCAGATGATTCAGGCTGCGCTCCGGGAAACAAAATATCATTGAAGGAAGCAAGGCTTCCGGCACTTCCAAAGAAACAGAAATCAAACTAATTGGCGTGGCTCGCGCGAGCCTTGAAGAACTCTTGGAAGATTATCGCGACTTTCTGCGCGTCCGGAAGGCACCGCTTTGGCCAAAAGATAGCCGAGAGGCTTTATTTGTGCGCAAGCTCGGCGCGGAAAAGAATACGTCCTATAAGGCCTATGAGACTTATATCGAGACGAGATCGCCCGAGGTGGTCGCAAATATCCTGATTTGCCTTATTCACCAAACTAACTACCTGCTCGACCAGCTCATCCGCAAGCTGGAGAAAGCATTTGTGGAAGAGGGCGGCCTGCGCGAACGCATGACCCGCGCTCGGCTGGCAGAGCGGGCAAAACACCAGAGCCGCTGAACAGTTATCCTCTGGCAGGCTTGATTCGCTGAAATTGTTGCGGATTTGGAAAGTAGTTCTCGCTACTATTGCACGGACATAGTTCATTCCAGTAGTGCCAAAGAAAAATTCAGATGGTTCACACCGCTCCAGAGTGCTGGTTTTGGTGGATGAATCGAACGTCGGCAGTTCGGTGAGAACAGCGGGACGCGGCCTTGATTGGATCAAGTTGCGCGATTTCCTGGCTGGGCCGGCCACTGGCCGTGACTTAATCGAGATGGTGGTTTATGCCGGTTTGCCGCCGGCGACTCCAGCATGGCAGGAGGAGCGCGATAAGAAAAACAAGTTCGTGCACTGGCTGCGCTCCAATGGATTCATGGTCGTGACCAAAGATGGGTCGCCCGCCGAAGAAGGGCATTACAAGGCGAACGTAGATGTGATGATGGCGATAGACGCAGTCGAGCTTTCCGTCGAGATGCGACCCGATCTTGTTATCCTCGTGACCGGTGACGCGGATTTCGCATATCTCGCCATCAAATTGCGGCGACATGGGATCCGGGTGGAAGTGGCTTCGGTGGCGGCAAATCTTGGAAACACATTGCGATCGGCCGCGAACGACGTGATCGACCTGGCGCCGTTGCTCCGAACCCTCGAGATCAATGTTCAGGATTCTGCGTCGCGACCGCGCGCGCAACAACAGCGGCGCCGCCAGCCGCGGTTTCGTCCGCTCGCGCCTCGGAACGGCTAACAGAACGTAGATCGAGGCGACAGCATTCTCGGAAATAGAAGTAGCGTTTTTCCCTTTTCAGGCGATAGTGGGTCATCTGCTGCGATTTTCTGAAGCGCGACTTGATTCTATTGCGCCTTGGAAATTAATCCTCGTCAGCCGTTTGACTTACCTTAATCGATTATGAACGCCGAACTCGTCAAAGCCGCCACTGAAGTGGTTCACAATCAGCAAATTCTCGTGAACATCGTTTCACGTCGTGTCCGCCAACTTACCCTCGGGCATCGTCCGCTCGTCGAATTCTCTCCGGGGATGGGTTATGCCGATATAGCCCTGACCGAGATCGCCAACGGCAAGCTGGCGTTCGAGTCTACGTTTGGCCAGAACGGCAATACGCCGCCGGCAGTTGTGCCGTTTCCGGCAATTGCCACAGGCAAGAAAACGAAAAAAGCCGCGTAAAAGGTTCACGAGCATGCTCGTTGGTTATCAGTTATCCCAGGACGAAGCGAAAAAAGCTTGGAACTGCCTGAGGGAGGGTAAGAGTTAGGATCCTATGGGACACAGCCAAGGCAGAGACAACGTTAGGAAACGCGCCGCGCGCCGGAGAAAAACCGAGCGCCTCGCTCTCGCAAAGAAAAAGCAGAGACCGGCGAAATAGTCGGAGGTCGCAGGAGGACAGAGCCAGGCTTCGAAGAGAGATCGCGTTTTTCCGGGTGGTGTTTTCGCGCGCGAAATTTTCGTCGCCCTATCTAATATAGACGGTGCTCTCAACGCCCCGTTCCGGCCTCACTCTGCATACCAGCAATCGCCTTGAGCGGCTGGCCGATCAACTGGCCGAGCTAATCGCCGATCCGCTGCGCTCACCTATCCTGCCGGAAATTATCGTTGTGCAAAGCAACGGTATGCGGCGCTGGCTCGAGCAACAGATCGCAGAACGCCAGGGCATTTGCTCCAACGTGCAGTTTCCGTTTCCGCAAAAATTCTTTCACGATCTTTTCCAGGACGCTTTCCCTCAAGCCGAAGCGACGAGTCTTTTCGATCAGGAGGTGATGACGTGGCGGATCATGAAGGATCTGCCCCGTCTTGCTACCCGTTCCGAGTTTGCTGCGGTCGCAAATTACCTCCGCGGCGAACGCCCTGAATTGCGCGCCTATGAGCTAGCCCGAAGAATCGCTCACGTTTTCGACCAATACGTCGTCTTTCGCCCGAAGATGATTTTGGATTGGGACGCGGGCGAGGGGAAGGATTGGCAGCCGATGCTCTGGCGCGAATTGCAGCGAGCTGCTCCCGGCCAGCACCAGGCCGCGCTCGGATTGCAATTGATCGATGCACTCAAGCGTGACCGCGTGCCGGTTCCGGAGCGCGTCTCGATCTTCGGGGTCTCGACCCTGCCCCCGTTTTACATCTCGCTCATTGGAGAAATTTCCGCGCACTGTCCGGTCCATCTTTTTGTGATGGAACCGACGCCGCTTTGGTGGGGCGATATTCGCTCGAAACGCGAAAAAGCACGAGCGACGCAACCAGAGTTGTTCGGATTTGACGAGGAAGAAGCAGGCGATAACGAGTTGTTAGGCGCAAACGGAAAAGTCGGTCGCGACTTCTTGAATCTCATCGCTGGGCTCACGCCGGTGGCGGAGCACGAAGATTTCGTTTCGCCGGCGAAGGCGGAATCCGGAGCGGCGCCGGTGTTGGTGGAAATTCAAAGTGATATTTTCGAACTGAAATCGGGCACGGCCAAAGTAAAGCGATTCATCGCGCCCAGCGATCGCTCCCTGCAAATTCATTCCTGCCACAGCATCGTGCGCGAGCTCGAGGTTTTGCACGATCATCTGCTCGAGCTCTTTCAGGAGGATTCTGCGCTGAAGCCGAAAGACATCATCGTGATGATGCCAGACGTTTCCATTTACGCGCCCTTCATCGATGCGGTGTTTGGCGTGCCGGAGAATCCGAAGCACAAAATTCCGTACTCGGTTGCTGACCGGGAAGCACGCGCCGGCAGCGGAATCATCGACACATTTTTTCGCATCCTGGAAATTATGCCGGGGCGTTTTACGGCAAGCGAAGTTTTTGCGATTCTGGAAGCACCGGCGGTGCAGCGCTGTTTTGGAATTGCCCCAGCAGAGATGGAAACGATGCGGCGCTGGGTGGACGAGTGTGCGATCCGCTGGGGGATCGACGCGCAACATCGGGAGCGACTGGGCTTGCCCGCCTTTGCGGAAAACAGTTGGCGGCACGGTCTTGACCGGATGCTCATGGGGTCTGCGCTGCGGCCGGAGAACCGCCAGTTGTTCGAGGAAATTTTGCCTTTCGACGAAATCGAAGGCTCGAATGCGGAACTCCTCGGAAACTTCGTCGAATTTGTCGAGCGCCTTTTTCAGTGCGCCAGTGAATTCAGCAAATCGCGCCCGCTCTCAGATTGGCAACGCGACCTGCGCGAGACACTCGATGCTTTTCTCGAAGCGGAGGAAGTGGCGCAACGCGAATTAAACCGACTCCGCAGCGCTATTGCTGCGCTCGGTGAAATCGGTGCCGCCTCGCAAAATGAGAGCGCAGTGCCGCTCGATGTCGTGGTGGCGCAACTGGAATATTCTCTCGAAGAATCGAGCAACGGTGCCGGGTTTCTTTCCGGACAGCTGACTTTTTGCGCGTTCAAGCCGATGCGCAGCGTTCCGTTCAAAGTCGTATGTCTGCTAGGGCTAAACGACACCGCCTATCCGCGGCACGATCGCGCCACGGGTTTTGATCTAGTGGCGCAACATCCTACACGCGGAGACCGAAACATTCGCGATGGCGATCGCGCGCTTTTTCTGGAAGCGCTTCTTTCGGCGCGCGAAGTTTTTTATCTCAGTTACATCGGGCAATCATTGCGCGACAACCAGCCGCTTCCGCCGAGCGTGTTGGCGAGCGAGCTGCTCGATTACATTTCCGACAATTTTGATGTAGCGATCGACCAGTTCGTAATCAAACATCCGCTGCAAGCCTTCAGCCCACGCAATTTTGAAAACAACGGCTGCTTGTTCAGTTACTCGGCGGACAACTGCGCGGCGGGAATTGTCTCGGAAAAGGATCGTCGCGAGGCACCGCCGTTTTTCGATCAACCACTAAGCGAGCCGGATGAGAAAGGGCGTGAAGTGGAAATCGCGCGCCTGGTGGAATTTTTTTCCCATCCCGCGAAATTTTTTGTGCGGTACCGACTGGGAATCGAACTGCCGCGCGAGCGCGAAGAAGTGGAAGATCGCGAACCATTCGTGCTGCATTCGCTCGATCGCTACAGCATTGAACAGCGATTGCTGGATGATGCGCTCGATGGAGTTGGTCCGGAAGGCGCGCTCGCGTCGGTGCGCGCGTCAGGCGTTTTGCCGCCGGGTGGAACGGGCGGACTAATTTTTGATGAGTTATGCGCGAACGTGACGACGTTCGCCGACGCCATTCGTCAGCAGGTGGCAGTGCAAGCGCAACCGGCAACTATTATTCGTGCCGACATAGGCGATTTTACTTTGAGCGGTCGAATCGATCGTGTCCGTGGCGATACTCTGCTGCATTACCGGCTAACGAGATTAAAAACTAAGGATTTCGTGCGGATCTGGATCGCGCATCTGGCGCGGAACTTGACCGAGCAGAAACCGGCGCTGCTTTTCGGAAAAGAAGGAGGGGAAATCGTCGGCTACGAATTTCCGCCGATGGAAAACGCACGCGAAGTTTTGACTGATTTGCTTACAATCTACTGGGGCGGTTTGTGCGAACCCCTGCGGCTATTCCCGCGAAGTTCCTGGACCTTTGTCGAAAAAATCTTTGGCGGGAAAGATCGAGGACGCGCGCGTTACTTGGCGGGAAACGACTGGAAGAGCAACGAGAACGACGACAAGAGCAAGGGCGAGCGTGACGATGCCTATATTAAGCTGGCATTCCGCAATCGCGACGACGCCCTCGATGAAGAGTGGGAAAAGAGCAGCCTTTCCGTTCTTGGACCGATTTTTTCTGCGCGCAAACGGCGATGAAACGCGAATTTAACGCCGCCCAAACTCCACTCGAAAAGGGGTTCACCGTTATCGAAGCGAGCGCGGGCACGGGAAAGACAACAACGATCTCCGCCATCGTTTTGCGATTGCTGGCAGAGCAGGGGGTCCCGATCGAGCAAATTCTGGTAACTACTTATACGGAGTTGGCGACGGCGGAATTGCGTGGTCGCATTCGGGAAACAATCGCGGACGCGCTGGCGCAGACGCGTCTGCCCTTCGTCGCGGAGATCGTCAAAAGAGTCAGCGACCGAAAACAATTCGAGCGCAGACTGAAACTCGCGCTGCAAAGTTTTGATGAAGCTGCGATCTATACCATCCACGGTTTTTGCGCGCGGATTTTGGCCGATCGCGCATTCGAAAGCGGCGTGCCTTTCGAGGCCGAATTGGTGGCAGATCAATCTCGCTTTTTGCATGAAGTCGTGGACGATTTTTGGCGCGCAAATTTTTACAGCGACGACACCATCGTGGCCGGGGTGTTGCGGGAGCGGTTGACGCCCGCACGTCTGGTTGAATTACTCACTCAGCTGACAAACAATCCAACTCTGCGCGTTTGGCCGCCCGCGGAAGATCGCGTGGCTCTAGAAAAGAAAATTACCGAGCTGTGCCAGGCGGGAGGCGATGGCGAGGAGCTGACAACATTGGCGGAACGTTTCATTATTTCGCTCGAGTCGGAATTTTGTGAATGGGCGCGCGCGGAATTGCGCCGGCGAAAGACAGATCGCCGAGTGCAGTCGTTTGACGACATGCTCACCCGCCTGGACGAAGCACTGCGGGGCGGGAGAGGGAGCGAGCTGCGGAAGAGTTTGCGCGAGCGTTTCACCGTCGCGCTGGTGGACGAGTTTCAAGACACCGACCCGGTGCAGTATTCGATCTTCTCGCAAATCTATCGCGGAAGCGACGCCTCCGTTTTTTTTATCGGCGATCCCAAACAGGCGATCTATGGATTTCGCGGCGCCGACGTTTTCACTTATTTGGAGGCGGCAAAAGTCGCGAATCGCCGTTACACTCTGGGACAGAATTGGCGATCGGAAGCGAAGTTGGTCGATGGAGTGAGCGCGATCTTCAGTCGGCGCGCCGATTCTTTTGTCATTGAAAGCATCGATCTTTCGCCGGTGACAGCATCGGGAAAAGCCGATGTCGAGGCCCTTACGGTTGGCGACCGGCGGGATCAACCGCTGCGTTTCTGGATCGCATCCACTGACGACCGGACGCGAGTGGGAAAAATGGTGGCCGGGGAGATTGCATCATTGTTGGCCGGTGAAATAAAAATCGGGACAAGGAAAATTGAGCCGCGCGACATCGCGGTTCTGGTGAATAAT
>WNGE01017521.1_pt1 | contig 11351 bp, 14 predicted proteins | sample 5400651 | NCBI WGS metagenome assembly WNGE01 (sample SAMN13153370, study PRJNA577476) | soil metagenome | isolation source: 60 cm soil or saprolite under grassland replicate 2 | place: USA:California | collected 2016-06-15 | reverse complement strand
GATGCCCGATCGTCCAGAATCCGGTTATCCTCTTCGGCCGTGACCTGGGCCGATCAGATCGCACGGGCGCACAAGGACAACACCAGCCTCGAGTGGCCGGGCGCGGATGCCGGCGAGCCCGACGGCGGCGAGGTCGCTGAGCCGCACCAGGGCGTCGTCGTCGAAGGCCACCTGCCCGACGGGCCGGCGGAGCTCGCGGAAGAGGACGTCGATTGGCATCCGGCGTCGTCGGGGGACCAGGAGCTCGAGCGGGTCCTGCGCGACGGCGCGCAGCGATTCGAGCGTCTCGTCGAGCGGTGTCAGACGGAGCTCGAGGACGCGGTCGCCGCGCGCGTGAGCGATCTCCAGGAGACGATCGCGGTGGGCACTGCCGAGTTGAACCGCGCCGCCGACGACCGCGTCGCCGAGCTCGAGGAAGAGGTCGACGCGCGTCTCGCCGAGCTGCGCGACGCCGCGGTCAACGATCGCTTCGCCGAGCTCGCCTCCCGGGTGGCGGTGGTCGGACGGCTCGCGATCCTCGCGGTCATCTTGAGCATTGTCGCCCTCGGAGTGGCCGCGGCGGCCTTCGCGGCCGCGTCCTCCTAGATCACCGTCGCTCGTGAGCGACGACGCCCGGCCGCCCTTCGACGACCCGGCAGATCCGCTGGCCCGGCGGGCCGAGCGCGCGACCGAGTCGCGCGTGCGCGCGCTCGAAACCGGGCTCACGTGGCATCTCCATCGATTGGAGCGCGCCGCCGATGCCGGCCGGCGCGAGCTGGAGTACGCCGCCGAAGCGCGTCGCGAGCGGATCACGCAGTCGCCCAAGCTCGATCTCGTCGGCGTCGACCAGATCCAGCGGATGCTGGCGAAGCTGCGTGCGCAAGCGCGCTACACGCGCGTCGGGGTCGTCGTCGCGGTCGCCGTCGCGGTCGCCGCCGGTGCCGGTCTCTATTTCGGGGCGCCGCAGGACACCGGCGGTGGTCATGCGCAGTCACGACCGAGCGTCCACTGGCGTGCGCCGTCGTCGCTCGGCGCCACACCGACACCGTCCACCGCCGACACCGCACCCGAGTTGGCGCCGCCGTCCGACTCGACCGCTCCACCCGCGACCCGCGAGAGCGGTACCGGACGCGGGCAGACCAGGGCGCCCGCGTCATCGATCCCTGCAACGTCAGGGCGGACGTCGCCGTCGCCCCCGGGTACCTCGACTCCGGGAACGAGCTCGCCGCCGCCGTCGTCGCCGCCGCAGAGCCCGTTGTGCCAGCTGGTGCCCGGCCTCTGTTGAGCGCCAACTCGGGGGAGCCCAACGAGGAGCTCCTCACCCTCTAGGCCGGAGGACCGGCGCCGGCCCAGAGGGCGTAGGAGCGTCGCGCGTCAGGGTCGGTGGCTGCGACCCTCCTCGCTGTTGCCGGCAGCGGGCGGCGGCCCGTTGGTCGCCGGGGTGTTGCTGCTGTGCTCGGTGCCCTGGCCGTTCTCAGCGCCACCCGACGGCGTCGAGCTCGGGGGCGCACCCCCGCCCGGGGTGGCGTCGGCGCAGAAGGACGGGATGTTGGCCGCGCCACCGGCAGCAGTCGCCAAGGCCTGGAACGCGGTCGAGTCGGCCTTGTTGCCCTCGGTCACCCCGTTCCCTGACGAGTACGCGGTGCACAGCCCGAATTTCGCCGGCCCGGTCGCGTCGGGACCGGCGCCGTTCGACGTACCGGGCGCGCTGGTCGGTGTCGCGTCATCGACCGCGGCCCCGGCCGTGGGCGCCGTCGACGTCGCGGGCGCGCGGGTCGTGGTGGACGTGTGGGGGTGGTCGCCGGCGGCGATAGGCAGGCTGCCCGTCGAGGCCGCGAAGGCGACGCCGCCTCCGAGGCCGGCGGCGGTGACAGCGAGAACGGCGATGGTGGCGTGGCGATGCCCGAGCACGGAGGACCTCCTGAGCGGTGCTGCCCGTCTTGCCCGCCGTGGAGAACGCTCCCGGGCCCCGCTGCGTTACACCGTTCTACGGCCGGTGACTGTGCGTGTTGGTCTGGCCGGGGGGCCCGTCCGGCTCATGCCCGACCCCGCCGGCGTTCGCGGTGCTCAGCGGAGCGCCGCCGCCGCTGCCGCCATGGGAACCGGCCGGTCCGTTGGCGGGAGGCGCCTCCGGCCCCGGAGCCGGAGTGTCGGCGCCGTTCGCGGCCGGTTGGGGCTGCGGCTGCGGCGAAGCCGCGGTCGGGGGAGGTCCGGCCGTCGTGGACGGGACGCTGACCGCCGGCTCCTTGTCGCCGGTCGGGATCGAGATTCCCACCTTGCCCAGCACGGAGGAGGCGACGCCTTGCGCCGATTCGGGCAGCGCGCCGGCGACCGCGAGCCCGCTGGGCAGGGCGAGAGCCATCGCGGCGGCTGCGAGGGCCGCGAGCTTGCCGACGCGTGCACGAGAGCGTCGGTGGCGTGGTTCCGGACGGTCGCGCCGTGCGACCACGATCGCGGCAGTGATCCGCTCTACCGCCACCGGGCCGCTCTCGAGCTCCGCGCTCTCCGGCGGCTGCCGGAGGTCCTGCAGCGTTTGCGCGACTGCGCGGTATTCGGGCGGCGCATCGAGCGCCACGAGCGAGCCGGCGACGAGCCTCTCGGCTGTGCGCGCGTCGAGCGCGAGCGGGTCCATGTCAGGGGAAAAACCGTCGCGCGCGGTCACGTCGTTACACCCCGCCGTTCGGGTGCCGGCTCGGCGAGGTGCTCGGCCAGTCGCCGCAGCCCACGATGCTGGAGGACGCGAACGGTCCCCGGACGCTTGCCCACGATCTCGGCGACCTCGGCCACGTCGAGCCCGCCGAGCACGCGGAGCAGGATCACCTCGGCCTGATCCCGCGGCAGCAACGCTCGAACCTGCGCCACGGCGGCGTCGGCCCGGAGCACGTCGAGCGCGGTCCCGGCCGGATCGTCCTCGGCGGGATGGTCGACGAACATGTCAGGCGGCACCGTCACGCTGCGTCGCCGCAGCTCGCGCCGTCGCCAGTCGATGAGGCGGTTCCGAGCGATCGTGAACATCCACGCACGGAACTGCTGGTCTTCCCCGCTGAATTTCCCGATGTCGCGTGCGGCGGCGAGCCAGGTGTCAGCCTCGACGTCCTCGGCGGCGGCGGGGTCGAGCCCGCGAAGGAACCGCAGGAGCCGTGGGTGCAGGTCGTGCCACAGGACGGCGACCGCCCACTGCGCGCCCTCCTGCGCGGCCGCGAGCACCTCGCCGAACTCGGTCGGGGCCACTCAGCCGATGACGTGCGGTTCGACGTGCTTGCAGGCGTGCTCGCTCACGGCGGAAAAGATAGCCGGGCGAGTCCCGGGGACTCCTTGCGGGGGATTCAGTTGCCGAGGGCAACGACGCGCCGGTCGGCGGCCACGACCACGAGACCGTTGCCGGCCGCGGGCGTGGCGAAGTTCGCCGCGTCGCCCACCTGCGTGCTACCGAGCTCCTGCCCATCGGCGGCGCGGTACGCGTGCAGCTGACCTCCGCTGAGATCGATCGCCCAGACGGTGTCGCCGGTGACGATGGGCGAGCCGTCGACGCCGGAGGCCCGCCACGCGACGCTGAAATTCGATCCGTCGATGCGCAGGGCAACCAGCCCGTCGCGACACGGCACGAACAGCATCGGGGAGGCGAACGCGGTCCCGCCGTACGCGCCGGAGTCGCAGACCGGACCCGAGAACACCTCGCCGCCGGACCCCCCGAGGTGGTCGGCCCGCAGGAGATATCCGACGCCCTCTTTCCCGACCTCGAAGACGAGGTTGTTCCCGACCGGCGCCGGTGACGTGGAGCCGAGGTCCGTGTCGGATCGGCTCAGCTCGTCACGGTTTCGCGCCGTCCACGAGTCTTGGAGCTGGAGGCCGGGCAGCGACAGGCGCAGAACCGAGTTCGACAGGTCTGGGTCGCCGCCGCCGATCGCGTTGCCTGTCGCGACGTAGACGGAGTTGTTGTCGACCACCGGGCCCGGGGGTGCCCAGATCGCGGCAGCGCGCGCCGCCGGCACCTCGTACGTGGTGAGGTTGCCGCCTCCGTCGGCGGGTGCGCCGATCACGAAGCCCTTGTAGTTGCCGCAGTCGCCGAACAGCCCGCCGTACGCGACGAGGACCTGGTCGCCAGCGACGGCGAGCGCGCCGCGTTGCTGCTCGACCTTCGGATCCCTTCCCGGCGGGTCGATCGGGCGACGGAATCGCTCGGCGCCCGAGGAGAGGTCGAGCGCGACCAGCTCGTGCTGCGCCGGCTGCACGAACGGCACCACGTAGATCAACCCGCGGCCGGCGTCGACGACGGGTGTGCTCGTGATCCCGGTCGGATCGATGTTCCCGCACGGAAGGTCGGCGCGCCTCACCGGGTCACCGAGACGCGCCTGCCACTGGACTTGCCCGTTGGTCGCGTCGAGCGCGTAGACGGTGTTTCCCTCGGTGGCCACGAACACCTGGGAGCCGACGAACAGCGGCTCGGCGTAGACGTCGCCGTCGAGGCCGGGCGATTCCCACACCCGGCGGAGGGAGCCGGCGGCCGGTCCGTTCGGCTCCGCACCCGTGCGGGCGGAGTCCCGGTGGTAGGTCGGCCAGTCGGCGCCGCCCGATTGCCCGGCCGCCGTCGACGGAGCAGCCGTCGTGGCCGGCGACTTCGATTTCGCGTCGCCGCCACCCGACGAGCTGCACGCGGCCCCGACCAGCGCGATGAGGACGAAGCACGCGAACGCTCGCCGAGCGGTCACCGCCCCAAACGTAGCGCTCGAGCCTTACGCCGCCAGGCGGTAGCGGTGGACGGCGATCGGCGCCGCCACCGCGAGGATCCCGACGCACCACAGGATCGCCGCCAGGACGTCGAAGGTGGTCGGTCCGCCGATGGTGAGATCGCGGACGGCCGTGATGACGACTGACACGGGCTGGTGCTCCGCCCAGTACTGGAGCCAGTCCGGCATCGACGCCACGGGCACGAATGCGTTGGACGCGAACACGAGCGGCGCCATCACCGGGAACGCAGCCGCCTGCGCCGTCTCGGGGTCACCGACGACGAGACCCACCGTGGCGAAGATCCACGACAAGGCGTAGCCGAACAGCAGCACGAGCAGCACGGCGCCGATCAAGGGCAGGACGCCGGTGTGCACCCGCCACCCGACGGCAAATCCCACTGCGAACATGAGCGCGACGACGAACACGTTGCGGACGAGGTCCGCAAGTGTCCGCCCCGCAAGAACCGCCGAGCGTGCCATCGGCAGCGACCGGAACCGCTCGATCAATCCCTGGTTCAGGTCGGTGGCGAGCCCGATCGAGGTGTTGAGCGCGCCGAACGTCACCGTCTGCACGAAGATCCCCGGCATCAGGAAGTCAACGTATGGCACGCCCGGCACCTGGATCGCGCCGCCGAAGACGTACCGGAACAGCAGCACGAACACGACCGGCTGGATGGTCGAGAAGACCAGGAGCTGCGGCACCCGGCGGTACGCGATGAGGTTGCGGGCCATGACCGCGAACGTGTCGCTGACCGCGGTCGTAAGGCGCCGCAGCCCGCGGAGGTCGAGGTCGGGCGTGAGCCCGATGGGAGTGACGGTCGTCGTTGTCATGCTGCACCTCGTGTGGCGTCCTCGGCGGTCTCCTCGGGCTCGACGCGCCGGCCGGTCAGCGCGAGGAACACGTCGTCGAGGCTGGGTTCGCGGACGGCGAGGGTCGCCGGCGCGAGCCCCTCGCCGTCAAGCGTCCGCAACGCGTCCACGATCACACGGGCGCCATTGCAAATCTCGAATCGAACCTCGGAGCCGTCGACATCGGGCGGCCGAACCGCGTAATCGACCAAGAAACCCTGTGCGCGGCGCGCCTCACCCGGGTCGGCGAACCCGACCTCGACCACGGTGCCGCCGAGCCTGGACTTCAGCTGTACCGGTGAGCCGGAGGCGATCACCTGGCCGTGGTCGATGACGACGAGGTCGTCGGCGAGGCGGTCGGCCTCCTCGAGGTACTGCGTCGTGAGCAGGATCGTGGCCCCTTCGGCCTGGAGGTTCTCGATGACGGCCCACAGCTGGTTGCGGCTGTAGAGGTCGAGGCCGGTCGTGGGCTCGTCCAGGAACAGGACCGGCGGACGGTGGACGAGCGCGGCGCAGAGGTCGAGGCGCCGGCGCATGCCGCCGGAGTACGTGCGCGCGGGCCGGTCGGCGGCATCAGTGAGGTCGAACTGCTCGAGGAGCTCGGCGGCGCGGTCCTCGATGAGCCGGCGGGGGAGATGCGTGAGGCGGCCGATGAGACGCAGGTTCTCGCGCCCGGTGAGGTTGCCGTCGACGGCGGCGAACTGACCCGCGAGCCCGATGCGCGCTCGGACCCGTTCGGGCTCCTGCGCGACGTCGAGGCCGAGGACGCTCGCCTGGCCGGCGTCAGGTCGGAGGATGGTCGTGAGGACCCGAACGGCGGTGGTCTTGCCCGCACCGTTCGGGCCGAGGAGGCCGAACACGCTCGCGGGCGGGACCTCGAAGTCGATGCCGTCGAGGGCGACGACATCCCCGAAGCGCTTCTGCAGACCTTGGACTGCGATGGCGGTTTCAGTCATAAGTGGGAAGCCTCGCGCTGATGCTTGAATTCGTCAAGTGTCGTGGCCCTCAAGTGTCATAGGTCACAAACTATTTGGGTTCTTGAACTATCCCGCCCCGGTCACGTATCCTCCCTCTGTGACACGAACCCGCCCCGCGAGCAAGGCGACGCTTGCAGCCGACGTATGGCGGGCGATGTTCTCCTTCTTCTGGAGCTCCGGCTCCCGCAACGCGATGGTGCTCGTGAGCCAGGAGCTCGACATCACGCCTGGCCACGTCAAGGCGCTGCTCGAGCTCGAGCCCGATCAGCCGCGGCCGATGGGGGCCCTGGCCGAGTGCTTGCACTGCGACGCGTCGAACGCCACCTGGCTGGTCGACCGCCCACCGACCGGCGCGTGAAGACCGTGGTGCTGACGCCGCTGGGCGCGAAGACGCGCGCCGCGGTGATCGAGCGGTTGCACGAGCCGCCCGAGGACCTGCTCGCACTCGATCGCGAGGATCTCGAGGAGCTGCGCGTCGCGCTCGCCAAGCTCCCGCAGAAGCCGCCACCGTTCGGCGAGTGATGCGTATCTGAGCGACGCCTGGCGTCGTTCAGATACGCACCGGGTAGGCTCCGAACCATGAGGATCGTCGTTGATCGCGACCTGTGCGAGAGCAATGCGGTGTGCATGGACATCGAGCCCGCCGTCTTCGAGGTGGACGACGACGACGTCCTCCAGATCCTCAATGAGCACCCGGACGAGTCTCTCCGCCCCAAGATGGAAGAGGCCGTTCGCCGCTGCCCGAAGCAAGCCCTCTCGATCGAAGAGGACTGACTGCAGCCGGTCGCGCTTCGACCGACGGCGGAGATCGCGGTTCTCGCTGAGTCCGTTGTTGCGAACGTCGAGTCGTCGCTGCGAGAGGTCTTGCCCGACTGTCAGATCGAGCACATCGGCGCCACGTCGCTGCCCGATGGTGTGACGAAGGGCGATGTCGACGTCAACATCCGTGTCCCCGCGGCGAGATTTGCCGAGGCGGTCGAGATCTTGGGACGGCGATACGACGTCGCTCAGCCCGACAACTGGAGCGAGACATTCGCCAGCTTTGCGGATCCCGCACGCGCTCTCCCCGTCGGATTACAGGTGACGGTCATCGGGTCGCACGATGACTTCCTCGTACCGCTCCGCGACCTGATGCGCACCGACGCCGATCTTCGTCACGAGTACGAGCGCTGCAAGCGGGACGCGGCGGGGCTCGGGCCCGACGGCTACTGGGCGGCCAAGAACGAGCTGTTGACGAGGGTCCGCGCTCAGATCGCGCGCTCGCGGCCTTCCCAGTAGGGGTCGCGGAGCTTGCGCTTGTAGAGCTTGCCGTTGGGGTCGCGGGGCATCTCGACGATGAAGTCGATCGACTTCGGCGTCTTGAACCGCGCCAGCTTGTCGGTGCAGAACGTGAGGATCTCGTCGGCGAGCTCCTTGTTGGGCTCGACACCGGGGGCGGGCTCGATGACCGCCTTGACCTCCTCGCCCCAGTCCTGGTGGGGGATGCCGAACACAGCGGCGTCGCCGACCTTCGGGTGGGTGAGGAGCACGCTCTCGATCTCGGCCGGGTAGATGTTGGCGCCGCCCGAGATGATCATGTCGGACTTGCGGTCCCGCAGGAACAGCCAGCCGTCCTCGTCGAGGTAGCCGACGTCGCCGACGGTGAAGTACTTGCCCCGTCGGTTCTCCTCGGTCTTCTCCTTGTCCTTGTAGTACTCGAAGTTGCCGGTCTGCATCGACATGTACACGGTGCCGATCTCGCCCTGCGGCACCTCGTTGCCGGCGTCGTCGAGCACCGCGACCTCGGAGATCGGCCACGGCTGCCCGACGGTGCCCGGCTTCTTCAGCCACTCCTCGGCGAACACGATCGTCCCGCCGCCCTCGCTGGCTGCGTAGTACTCGTCGATCACCGGACCCCACCACTCGATCATCTGGCGCTTGATCTCGGGCGGGCACGGCGCAGCCGCGTGGACCATGTGGCGCAGCGACGACATGTCGTACTTCGCCTTCACGTCGTCGGGCAGCGCGAGCAGGCGGTGGAACTGCGTCGGGACCATGTGGCTGTTCGTGACGCCGTATTTCTCGATGAGCTGCAGCATGCGCTCGGGCGTCCACTTGTCCATGAGCACGACGGTGTGGCCGGCGTGCAAAGCGCCGCCCGCGAACACGAGCACCGCGGTGTGGTACAGCGGCGAGCCGCAGATGTGGACGTTGTCGTCGTGCGGTTGCAGGCCGAACAGGAACAGCATCCCGGAAAAGCCGATGACGCCGTCCTCCGGTGCCGCGCCCGGCAACGGCCGGCGGACACCCTTGGGCTTGCCGGTCGTGCCCGACGTGTAATTCATGACCGCACCAGTGGTGCGGTCGTCGGGGAGGCTCGTGGGCTGGCCCGCCTTCAGGTCGTCGTAGGAGCGGAACCCGGGGATGTCGCCGACCGCGAACCGCCCCTCCTTCGGGAACCCGACCTCCTCGGCGGCGGCCGCGCACTCGTCGGCGAAACGCTCGTGGCCCACGAACACCTTCGCTTCCGAGTCCTGCACGATGTACGCGATCTCGGGCCCGACGAGATGGGTGTTGATCGGGACGAGATAGAAGCCGGCCTGGAGCACGGCGAGGTAGAGCTCGAACACCTCGACGCTGTTCGGCAGGACCATCGCCGCCGCGTCGCCCGGCTCGAGGCCGAGCGCCCGCAGCCCGTGCACGACCTGATTGCTCGACGCCAACAGCTCACCTGCATCCACCTCACGCTCATCGGGGTCGACGAGGGCGAGCTTGTCGGGGTCCTCCTGGGCGATGCTCCAGAAACCGAGCTCGGCCATCAGAGCGCGCTCCTTATCTCTACGTCTTGCTTCTCGAGGATGCTCGCCGCCAGCTTCTTGGCGGCGAGGTAGTCGGGCTTGCCGACCGACGTGCGGGGGATCGACTCGGCGAGCACCAGCAGTCGCGGCAACTTGTAGCCGGCCAGCTTGTCGCGGGAGTGGCCCTGCAGCTCGTCGAGCGACGGCTCGGCGCCCACCCGCGGCTGCACGATGGCGGCGACGCGCTCGACGTACCGGTCGTCGGGTACGCCGACCACGATGGCGTCGAACACGTCGGGGTGCGACTTCAGCGCCGCCTCCACCTCCTCGGGGTACACCTTCTCGCCGCCGGAGTTGATGCACACCGAGCCGCGGCCGAGGACGGTGATCGTGCCGTCGGTCTCGACGACGGCGAAGTCGCCCGGTACGACCCACCGGGCGCCGTCGGCGGCGGTCACGAACGTGGCCGCCGTCTTCTCCTCGTCCTTGTAGTAACCGAGCGGGATGTGCCCGCGGCGCGCGAGCAGCCCGACGACGCCCGATCCGGGTTCGACGGGGCGTAGATGATCGTCGAGGACGGTCATGAACTCGCCCATCGTGAAGCGCGGACCGGCGGCAGGACCGTCGGTGTCGAACACCGTGCCGCTGGCGCCGGTCTCGGACGCGCCGAAGCTGTCCATGACCATCGCGTTCGGCAATTGCGCCCGGAGCTGCTCCTTCACGGCGGGCGAGAGGATCGCGCCGCCCGACCCCACCACGAACACGGACGACGTGTCGTACGAGGCGCCGGGCGCGGCGAGCGCCTCGGCCAGCGGCCGACCCATCGCATCGCCCACGACCATGACCGAGTTGCAACGCTCCCGCTCGACCGTTCGCCAGATCAGGTCGGGGTCGAAGTGACGGTCGCAGTTCAGGACGACGGTGCCGCCGCCGTAGAGGTTGATGAACGCCATCCACTGCCCGCCGCCGTGCATCAGCGGGGCGTTCACCATGGGAATGGCGCGGGCGTCTTCGGCCGGGATCCGCTCGGCGAGCTCTTCCGGCGTCGTGATGGGCGGCTGGCCGAAGCCCCCTCCGCCGAGCGCGGCGAAGAAGATGTCCTCGGCGCGCCACATGACACCCTTCGGGACGCCGGTGGTCCCGCCCGTATAGAGAAGATAGAGATCGTCGGGGGAGCGGGGCGCGAAGTCACGGGCCGGCGAGGCGTCGGCCAGGGCGTCCTCGTAGGGCACGGCGTCGCTGTCGTCGTCGGTGCCGTCCTCGAGCACGACCGCGTGGCGCAGCCGGGGGAGGTCGCCACGGATCGCGTTCATCACCGGGACGAACGCGCGCTCGAAGACCACCGCCGCCGCGTCGGAGTTGTCGAGGATGTAGCGAGCCTCGTCGGCGACGTAGCGGTAGTTGACGTTGACCGGGACGGCGCGGGCTTTGTACGCGCCGAGCATCGCCTCGAGCCACTCGGCGCGGTCCCAGGAGTAGATCGCGACCTTGTCGCCGGTCCCGACGCCGTGGTCGAGGAGGTGATGGGCGAAGCGGTTGGCGCGCTCGTCGAGCTGCGCGTAGGTGAGGCGGCGGTCGCCCGCAACGAGCGCCAGGCGGTCGGGGACCGCGTCTGCGACGATCTCGTACAGATCGGCGAGGTTGAACTCCATCCCGAGGCAAAGTAGAACACGTTCTGATCTGGCGCGGCAAGGAGGGCCCGATGGCGCGCATCAGGATTCCCGACGGCGACAAGCCGGAGATCGTCCGGGTCTGGTCGCTGCGCCCCGAGCTCGGCCTACCGCTCTCGGAGCTGTCGAAGGCCGTGTACGGCGAGAGCAAGCTGCCGGCCCGCGTGCGCGAATCGGTGCGCATGCGGATCGCCCAGATCAATCAGTGCCCCATCTGACTCGGCTGGCGGATTCCGCAGTTGGCGGAACAAGGTGTCACCGAGGACATGTACGCACACGTCGCCGAACACAGCGACCATGCCGAGTACTCGGATGCCGAGCGGGTCGCGATCGAGTACGCCGAGCGCTTCGCGCTCGACCACCTCGCGATCG
>WNGE01008046.1_pt1 | contig 11352 bp, 10 predicted proteins | sample 5400651 | NCBI WGS metagenome assembly WNGE01 (sample SAMN13153370, study PRJNA577476) | soil metagenome | isolation source: 60 cm soil or saprolite under grassland replicate 2 | place: USA:California | collected 2016-06-15 | reverse complement strand
TAACACTTGCGGAAAATCATCCTACCGCTGGCTCCGACAGGCCGGCGCTGCGCTATGCATCGGGATGGCGGCTTTCGCTTCCCTGGAAGCCGTACCAGCCAAACCGGGGGAGTTTGCCGTTATACCACCACCAAAATTCGAGGTGCCGATCGACATCCGTACCCGTAATAACATCTTGGTACGTGACGAAACCGTGAAACCAGATTGTGGTTTTGCCATCCAAAACGGATCCAGCATCATCGGCACTAAGATTCTGCAAACTGCAATCCTTAGGGTCGGTACTGTCATCTGGTCCCAGAACTTTGACGACTTCGAGAAAGGAGTTGATCCCCCTTGCATCTTGCGGGGGATTGGCCGCATGAACCAGTTCATGGCCCGCTTGGATGATGGTTGCCGGTGTTTTTCCAAAATTCTTGAGGTAGTAAGAAACTGTAATTCCCCGAAGGATTTCCGGATTGCCGGTTTGATTCCACGACAGGAGCTTTTCAACAATATTCTGGGCGTCAACAACCGGATAAACGTGAGCCTGCTCGGCACGTACAGCAGCGCTAGCGATGACGTTTGCAGCGTCGGCAGATTTTTTGGCAATAGCAATTTGCTGTGTATTGGCTTGCCACAATTGGTCAGTGCTTTGTTTCAAACTAAGAGTGAAATAAGCAATGAAGCCGGTGGCAATCGCGGTAATTACGAGAGAGGCATCACTGAGCAATTTTCCAGCATGGAAAAGCGCGACAAGCACTATGTGATAACTGGCGCAATGTTCGTGGCCAGTTTGATCATAATAGCAATAATTTGCATAAGCAGGAAACCATCCTAATGGCCACGCCGCCAAAAGCACTAACGCGGCGCCAATTAGACAGGCCACGATCTCTCGCCACGGCATACGCTTTAGCATCCCGCAATCGCCGTTCCGAAAATGTCCGCACTCTTGCCGACCTTGTGGAATGTGCCGACCACGCCGCGCTTGATGATCGACCAGAAACCTTCGATGGTTTGCGTGTGGACCGCGCCGACCACGTATTGCTCTTTGGCGTGGTCAATGACGGCGTGCGGATATTCTTTGCCGAGATGTTTATAACCAACCCATTGATCGGTACAGAGCAAGCCGACTTTGTGGGAAACAGCTTCATGCACGAAAGCTTCGAGCGTGGAAGCGCGGACGTTATCGACAACGCGAGCAATCACGTTGCCCTTGCGCTTTACGGCGCCGACAATTGGCGTCTTGCCAGAGCCAATGCCGCCAGTCCCGCCACCGCCGCCGCGCTTGTCCTTGTGCCGGTTCTTTGCGAGCCCACCGACGAAAGCTTCGTCAAGTTCAACAATACCGCCGAGTTGTTCTACATCTTCGACCAGGGCGACGCGGACCTTGTGGCACATCATCCATGCGGTTTTGTAGGAACCAAAACCCATGTAGCGGAAAATCTGCAATGCACTCATGCCCTTTTTGCTGGTGAGCATGAGATGGATGACCTTGAACCAATCGCGGAGCGGCTTGTTGGTGTTCTCAAAAATAGTCCCGACCAAGATCGAAAACCGATAGCCGTCCGGGGAGCATTGCGAGCACTGCCAATGCCACTCGCGGGAAGCGAGATCATAGACCTTCGGATTGCCGCATCGCGGACAATGGACGCCATCGGGCCAGCGCCGAGCCTGCAAATAGGCTTTGCAGGCATCCTCATGCGGGAAAAGGGCGTCGAATTGGGCGGCGGTAAGCTGGTGGACCGGCTTCGGGCGCGGGCTTCGTGGCATGGCTCTGCCGCCTGTGAGCGCAGGAGGATATTGCCATGATCCGAGCCGGTGTCAAGTGAGGGATAATCGCCTAATTAGGACAGTGCTTCCGCAGCGAGCGCGGGCGGTGTCGCGCGCCCAGAACCTTGGCCTCCTCAGTGCGCATTGAGTTCGCGGTTCGACCGGGGGAGCCTGTCCCGGCGCCTCAGGCCGGCCAGGGGGCCGCCACCGCCGCGTCCGCCAGCAGCGCGGTGAAAAGCACGAACAGATAAACGATCGAAAAGGCGAACAGGCGGCGCGCCAGTCTCGGGTCGGGGTAGCGGCTCCGATCCAGCCGGATCGCGAGGGGGATCATCACTGCCCCGCAAAGGCTCGAAGCCAGGGCATAAATCGTTCCTGCAGCACCGATCACCCACGGTAGCGCCGCGGCAGCGACTAGGAGGACGCTATAGACCAGGATCTGCCGCTTTGTCGCGGCCCTGCCCGCCACGACCGGCAGCATCGGGACGCCGGCACGGGCGTATTCACCGGCTCGATTGAGCGACAACGCCCAGAAATGCGGCGGCGTCCACAGGAAAATAATGAGGAAAAGCAGCAGCGGCTCGACGGCAAGCGGGCCCCCTGCCGCGGCCCATCCGATGACTGGAGGCAGTGCGCCGGCGACTCCCCCGATCACGATGTTTTGCGGCGTGCGCCGCTTGAGCCACATCGTGTAGACCACGACGTAAAAGAAAATCGCGAGCGCGAGCAGCGCCGCCGCAGTGCCATTGGCCGCGAGTCCGAGAGCGGACACGGCGACCACTGCCAGCAGAACTCCGAACATCACCGCTTCCGCCTGCGATACCCGGCCACGCGGGACCGGGCGCAGGGCGGTGCGGGCCATCAATGCGTCGATATCGGCGTCGTACCACATGTTGAGCGCGCCGGCGGCTCCGGCCCCGGCCGCGATACACAGCACGGCAACCAACCCACTAAGTGGATCGGGATGACTTGGCGCGAGCACAAATCCAACCAGCGCCGTGAACACGGCGAGCGACATCACGCGCGGCTTGGTGAGTGCGACGAAGTCGCGCGAGCGCCCGAGCGCCCGTGTGGCCGCAGCGGCTCCGCTGACGCGGGCGATGCTCACAGTTTCACTTGCAAAAGACATCGACCGTCCCTTCCTCAGGCCTTGATGAGCTCGCTCTCGATCAGATCACTCATACTCATGTTTGGCATCATGTTGTGATCGAGGTGATGCATGACCCAGTATGAGCCTCCGACCAGGATGCCGATGATCAGAGCTGTGAAAACAAGCGCCGCGAGATTCCAGCGTTGATCCGGGGAGCGGCCCAGGTGGAAAAAGAACACGAGATGCACGACGATCTGGATCACGGCAAAGCCGAAAATGGCCGCGACCTCGCTTGCGCCCGACGCTCCGCTCATCACCATGGCAAACGGAGCGAGCGTCAGGGCGAGGGCCAGGAGCGCGCCCGTGACGTACGGTTGCACGTCCGCGCGCGGCTCGGTCGGCCGTATCGTTTCCGAGACGTTCATGACATGGCTCCTGTCAGGTAGACGATAGTGAACACGCCGATCCAGATGATGTCGAGAAAGTGCCAGAACAGACTCAAACAGGCGAGCCGGGTTGGCAGAACGGTGTCGAACTGGCGCAGCGACGCCTGCACCATCATCACCGCCATCCAGATCAATCCGCTCGTCACATGCAGGCCGTGCGTGCCGACCAGGGTGAAGAAGGAAGACAGGAACGCACTGCGGCCTGGCCCCGCTCCCTCACCGATCATTCGTGCGAACTCTTTCAGCTCCATGCCGACGAAACCGAGCCCCAGCACGAACGTGAGCAGCAGAAATCCGAGTACGCGCCCGCGGTTGCCCGCCTTGAGCGCCACGATGACCATCCCGTAGGTGAAGCTGCTTGCCAGCAGGCACAGCGTCTCCAGCAGGACATAGGAAAGATCGAACAACTCCTTTCCGGTCGGACCTCCGGCGAACTCGCGGCCCAAAACCGAGTAGGTGGCGAACAGCGCGGCGAACAGAAGACAGTCGCTCATCAGATAGATCCAGAAGCCGAGGACCGTGGTCACGGTGCCACCACGGTGCTCGCTCGCCCCCGCGTGCACGATCTGCGGCGGCGGGGCGTATGGTCGGATGGTATCGACAGTCAGAAGCTCGGTTGTCATGGCGCTCACCTAGCCTGCGACGGGGGAGAGGAGCTTCTCGCTGCGCTCCACGTCCAGCGCCGAGAGGAAGTACTCCTTGTTAAGCTTGAACGAGTAGGCGATCACGGAGGCGAGGATGCCCACGGCACCGGCGGCCGCCATCCACCAGATGTGCCAGACCAGCGCAAACCCGAGCACCAGGCTGAAGCCGCCGATCACCAGCCCGGCGCTCGTGTTGCGCGGCATGTGGATCCTCTGGAAGCGGACGATCTGGCGGGCGACCCCCGCTCGTTTCATCTCCCAGAACGCGTCGCGGCCGGTCACGATGGGAATTTCCGTAAAATTGTAGGCCGGAGGCGGCGAAGGAATGGCCCATTCCAGCGTCCGGCCATTCCAGGGGTCACCGGTCAGATCGCGGGTCTTCTCCCGCTGCACGATGCTGACCACGAGCTGCACCAGCTGAAAGACGATGCCGCACAGGATCACCACCGCGCCCACTGCGGCTACGATCATGAAAGGGTGCCAGTCGGGATTGTCATAATGGTTGAGACGGCGGGTCATCCCCATCAGACCGACGATGTAGAGCGGGACGAACGCCAGATAGAAGCCGACCAGCCAGCACCAGAAGGCGCACCGGCCGAGCGTCTCGTTGAGCCGGAAGCCTAACGCTTTTGGGAACCAGTAATTGAAGCCCGCGAGCAATCCGAACACGACCCCGCCGATGATGGTGTTGTGGAAGTGCGCAACCAGGAACAGGCTGTTGTGCAGCACGAAGTCCGCCGGCGGGACTGCCAGCAACACCCCGGTCATACCGCCGATCACGAAGGTGATCATGAATCCGATCGCCCACAGCATGGGCACCGGGAAACGGACGCGGCCGCGGTACATGGTGAACAGCCAGTTGAATACCTTCACGCCGGTCGGGATGGCGATGATCATCGTGGCGACGCCGAAGAAGCCGTTCACATCACCGCCGGCTCCCATGGTGAAGAAATGATGGAGCCACACCAGAAAGGAGAGGACGGCAATGGCCATGGTGGCGATCACCATCGGGGTGTAGCCAAACAGGCGCTTGCCGGAGAACGTCGCCACCACCTCGGAAAAGATCCCGAAGGCGGGAAGGACCAGGATGTAGACCTCTGGATGCCCCCAAACCCAGATCAGGTTGACGTACATCATCGGATTGCCGCCGAGGTCGTTGGTGAAGAAGTGCATGCCGAGGTAGCGGTCGAGGCTCAGCAGCGCCAAACTCACCGTCAAGATCGGGAATGCGGCAGCGATCAGAATGCTGCTGCACAGTGCCGTCCAGGTAAAAACGGGCATGCGCATCAGGGTCATGCCGGGGGCGCGATTGCGCAGAATCGTCGCAATGAAATTCACTCCCGACAGCGTGGTCCCGACCCCGGAGATCTGCAGGCTCCAGATGTAATAATCGACACCGACCCCCGGGCTGTAATCGAGTTCCGAGAGCGGCGGGTAGGCGAGCCACCCCGTGCGCGCGAACTCGCCGATCCCCAGCGAGACGTTGATCAGCCCGAAGCCGGCCACGGTGAGCCAGAAGCTGAGCGAGTTGAGGAATGGAAAGGCCACATCGCGTGCGCCGATCTGCAGCGGCACCACGATGTTGATCAAACCGATCACGAACGGCATCGCCATGAAGAAGATCATGATCGCGCCGTGGGCGGAGAAGATCTGGTCGTAGTGCTCGGGCGGCAGGTAGCCGGCGGCGCCGCCGTGCGCCAAGGCCAGCTGCATGCGCATCATGATGGCGTCGGAAAACCCGCGCAGCAGCATCACCAGCGCCAGGATGATGTACATCATGCCGATCTTCTTATGGTCGACCGAGGTCAGCCATTCGGTCCACAGCCACTTCCATCGGCCCAGGTATGTGAGCATCGCGACGACCGAAAGCGCGATCAGGCCCATGAACCCGAAGGCTCCCATGATGACCGGCTGATCGAGCGGGAGCGCGTCGAGGGTCAGCTTTCCGAGCATGGCCGCTACTCCTTGTTGGCGACGCACACGTCACCGAGCATGGCGGCCGTCGCCGGCGCGCGCTTGGTGTCGTGCAGGATTTGGTCGAACAGGTCGGGCGCGACCGAGGAAAAGTATTCGACCGGGTGCTTCTCGCTCGGCTTTGCCAGCGCCACGTAGACGCCGTCGCTCAAGGCTTGCGGCGCCGCCTTTACCTTCGCGATCCAGCGCTCATAGGACGGCTGGTCCGAGGCGATCGCCTGGAATTTCATGTCGGAAAAGCCGGCGCCGCTATAGTTCGCCGAGAAACCCGGGTAGCTGCCGGCGCGACTTGCCATCAGGCTGAGCTTCGTCTGCATGCCTCCCATGGCATAGATCTGGCTGCCGAGCTGGGGGATGAAGAACGAGTTCATCACCGAGGCGGAGGTGATCCGGAAGTTGACCGGCACGTCGGTGGGAAATGCAATTTCGTTCACCGTGGCGACCCGTTCCTGCGGGTAGATGAACAACCATTTCCAATCGAGGGCGACCACGTCGATGGCGACCGGCTTCGCAGCGGACTCGATTGGCTTGAAAGGATCGAGTCGGTGCGACGTCTGCCAGGTCATGACCGCGAGGACGGAAACGATCGCCACCGGGGCAAGCACCATCACGGCTGCCACCGCGGTTGAGCGCTCCCAGTCCGGCATGTATTTGGCCCGGGTGTTCGAGGCGCGGTATTTCCAGGCGAACACGCCGACCAACACGATCACCGGGGCCACGATGATCAGCATTAACTGCGTCGACTGCACGATGAGTGACAGCTCGTCTTGGCCGATCGGCCCCTGGGGATCGAGGACGCCCCAGTTGCAGCCGCCGAGAAGGAGAGTCGCCGCCAAGGGCAGCAGTCTCGCGATTCGCTTGTATCTGACGTTTCGCATCGGGAGGGCTTTCGTGCACGTGTCGCCTTGGAGCTGCGGTTCGCAGCCGTCCTTTACTTTCTTGATGTACAGCGCGCTTGGTTGGTGAGTGAGTGAATGCTGGCAAATCGCCGCAAATTCTTCATAAGCAACGGCAGCAACAACAAACAATGTGTCTGCAAGCCGTGCTCGGCATGATTGCCAGGCGCTTCGCTCCTCGCAGTGACGCTGCGCTGCACTGATCGCGCGAGAGAAGAGCCGCCACCCTATTTCGCGTCCGTGCCCGGTGTGCGCGGCGGCTCGGGGATCAGGCGCGAGCTGCGCTGGCCGGTGAAATAGGACCAGAGCCACTGGCGCTGCACGCGCAGGCGGTTCTGCAGCTGCGGAAGCGATAGGATGTGCACGAATGCCCACACCAGCCAGGTCAGGAAGCCGCCGGTGCGCAGCCAGCCCCGCTCCAGCACCGCGTAATTCTTGCCGACCACGGCCATGTTGCCCTTGTCGAAATAGCGGAACGGACGTTTGACCTTCCGCCCCTTCAGCTCTTTCGCGATCAGCCGACCGACGTACCGCCCTTGCTGAATCGCCGCTTGCGCGACGCCGGGCACGGGATGTCCCTTTTGCATCACCGATGCCGCGTCACCGACGACAAACACCCCGGGCGCCTCCACGACGTTCAAGGCGGGCCCGACGAGAGCGCGCCCCGCGCGGTCGGTCTTTCCGCCAAGCATTTTGGGAAGCGGCGATGCCGCGACGCCCGCGGTCCACAGCACCGTGGCGCTCGGGATGCGGTTCCCGCCGGCGACGACGCCCTGCTCGTCGACGGTCTCGACCTTGACTCCCGTCAGGACCTTCACGCCGAGCTTCGTCAGCCGCCGGGTCACCCTGCGGGATAGCGTTTCGGCAAAAGTCGGCAGGACCCGGTTGCCCGCGTCGAGCAGGATGATGGTGCTCTTCGCCGGATCGATACTACGGAAGTTGCCCCGCAGCGTGACCTTCACCATGTGCGCCAGGGACGCCGCGAGTTCCACGCCGGTGGGACCCGCGCCGACCAGCACGAAAGTCATCTGTCGCGCGCGCTCGGCGTCGTCGTCGGTCGTTTCGGCGAGTTCGAACGCAGCCAGGATCTTGGCCCGGATCGTCTCGGCATCATTGAGGGTCTTGAGTCCCGGGGCATATCGCGCGAACTCGTCGTGCCCGAAGTAGCTCGGGCGCATGCCGGTCGCGACCACCAGATAATCGAACGCGATCTTGCGGACGCCCGCGCCCGGGGAGGACGCCGCGATCGTGCGATCAGCAAGGTCGACGCCCGTGACCTCCGCCAGGAGCACGTTGAGGTTTCGCTGTTTCACCTCGAGCTGGCGGATCGGCGCAGCGATTTCAGCGGGAGAGAGGACCGCCGTCGCCACCTGATAGAGCAGCGGCTGGAAGATGTGGTGGTTGCGCCGGTCGATCAGCACGACCTCGGCATCGGCGTGCCGCAGCGCGTGCGCCGCGGCGAGCCCGGCAAAGCCGCCGCCGACGATCACGACGCGCTTGCGCTCCGAGGCCGGCACGTCGACAACGGCCATTCCCTCCTCAAGCTCGGTGTCCGCGAACATCACGCTCATGTGTCACCTTGTTCGTGCCATAGAAAGGCCAGCAGCCGCCCCGCTACTCGGCGGCGACTTTGTGCGGGGCGACCGTCTCCGGACGCTTGGTGCGTAGTTCGATGAGACCGAGCAAAATCTCGTCCCGCTCCGCCTCCAGCTCCTCGATGGTGCGCGACCCGACCTCGGCATGAACGCTGTCGATGAGCTTCTTTTGCACCTCCGGCGACAGCACCGGCGAGCCGAGAACCTTCCACCAGGCGGTCATCGGGCCGGTGAATTGTTGGAAGAAGTGCTCGATGCCGCCGGGCCCACCACCGAGGTGGTTGATCATCATGTTGCCCATGATGCCCCAGCGCAGGCCCGGACCCCAGCACAGGGCGGTATCGACGTCGGCGGCGCTCACGATGCCGTCGGCGACGAGGTGATAGACCTCCCGCGCCAGCGCGGCCTGCAGGCGGTTCGCGACGTGCCCCGGCACTTCCTTGTTGAGCCGAACGGTCCGCTGCCCAATGGACGTATAAAATTCCGCTGCGCGTTGGATCGTCACTTCCGAGGTCTTCGCCCCACCGACGATCTCGACCAGCGGGATCAAATGCGGCGGATTGAACGGATGGGCGATGACGCAGCGCTCCGGATGGGACGCGGCGCCGGATTGGATCTCGCTCATGGTGAGACCCGACGAGCTTGACGCGATGATCACGTCGGGCAGCAGCAGTTCGTCGAGCTGCCCGTAGAGCTTCTTCTTGAAATCGATCCGCTCGGGCCCGTTCTCCTGCACGAGGTCGACGCCGGCGACCGCTTGCGCGAGCGCGGGCATGAACTTCAGGTTCGACTGGGACGCCCCGGGCGAAAGGCCCAATCTCTTGAGCGCCGGCCAGGCCTTCTCCACGAACTTCCGCAGCGCAGTTTCCGCGTTCGGCGCGACGTCAGTCGCGACGACCTGCAGTCCCTTGGCGAGGAACAGCGAGGTCCAGCTCGCGCCGATCACGCCGGTTCCGATGATGCCAATGCGGCGAATGGGGTCGGTGTTGGTCATGTCAGTGTCTCCAATCGGTTTGTTAGACTTCGGCATAGGCAATGCCGGTGAGGTTGCCCTGGGCGTAGAGGAAGTTGCGCTCGTTCGCTCCATCGAGATCGGCGGAATAGACGGAGCCGGCAAAGTCGGTGACGAATATCCGGTTGCCCGGGACGTCGAGGGCGACGCCGATCCCCTCCATCAGGTGGGTGATCAGGATCTCAGGCTCCGTCTTTTTCCCCTCGATCGGCGCGCGATTGACCGTGTTGCCGCGCGGAGGATCGCCGCGATCGGTCCAGTAGAGGACGCGGTTGGTCAGATCGAGCTCGAGGTCGATGGGTTCCGGCAAGCGATCGAACAGCACCTCGATGTCGGAGCGGTTCGCCGGGCTCTCGCCCTTCGGGATGTTGATGTTGGCGCGGCAGAGACGGCCCAGTCCGCCTTTCGTCGGACCCTTTTGCGTCCAGTAAATTTTCTCGTGCTTGGGATCGATGGTGATTCCGACGCACCACCGCGTCTCATCGCGCCGGTCCTTGTCGCCCCGGCCGGTCTCGACCAGCGTTTCGACGTGCGAGCCGTCGAGATCCGCACGCATCACCCGCATCCCCTCGCGGTCGCTCCAATAGAGCTTACCGTTTTCCTTATCGAGGTGGATCTGTTTCGGCGTGTGCGTGACGCCTTGCGGAACGATGATCCTGCGGTTCCTGCCGTCGAGGTCGGCGCGCTCGATCGAGCCGTCGTCGAGGCTGGGGATGCCCATGTTGGTCCAATAGATATGACCCGCCTCCGCATCCACGACGATGCCGTCGGGAAGGTGGCAATCGGTGACGATGGTCTTGCGGTCGGAGCCGTCGGGATTCATCGAGTGAATGCAGTTGCCGCTCAATTCGAGCAGGAATAATCGGCCGGACCGGGTGCCACCCGATGAAGTCTTCGATTTGGTTTCTTCGACTACGCTCATAGTCTGTTCCTTTCGTGTTACAGTTGCGTCTCGATTCCGCGCGACTAGCCGGGGAGCTCCAGGTTCAACGCGTGTCCCATTTTCTGCTTCTTCGTCTGCAAATAGCGCAACGAGTGCACCGTCGGACCGACCTCGCAGGGAAGCCGCGCGACCACCTCGATGCCTGCGTCGCTGAGCGCGCGCACCTTGCGAGGATTATTGGTCAGCAGGCGAACGCGTTTAATGCGAAGGTCGTGGAGGATCGCCGCCGCCAGGCTGAAGTCCCTGAAGTCCGCCTTGAACCCAAGCGCATGATTGGCCTCGATCGTGTCGATTCCCGCGTCCTGCAGCTCGTAAGCCTGCAATTTGGCCATCAGGCCGATGCCGCGCCCCTCCTGGTACTCATAGATGACCAGTCCACGGCCTTCCTGCGCGATCGCCTGCATGGCGAGCTTCAATTGGCCGCCGCAGTCGCAGCGCAGCGAGCCGAACACCTCGCCGGTGAGGCATTGCGAGTGGATGCGCACTAACGGCGCCCCCTGCCGCAGGTCGCCGAGCACGATGGCGAGCGCCGTTTCGACGTTTTGAGCGCCTGTCCCCACATCGCGTTCGTATCCCATCGCCTCGAACATGCCCCACTTGGTCGGCAAACGGGTCGACGCGATCCGCCACAGCGCGCCGGTTTGCGCCGTTGCTCCCGTCCTGTTTTCGTGTGTGGACATTGGCATCGACCGTGTTTGCGACGGCACGGACCTATTCGGCCGCGACAGGCGTCGTCGTCTTGGTGAAATTTGGCGGACGCTTCTCGAGGAACGCTGACAGCGCTTCCTTCGCTTCTGCGGAGCGCACGCGTTCGCTGAACTCGCGGTTTTCGATTTTCACGGCCGCTTTGATCTGGCCAATGAAAGCCTGCTTCATGAGTCGTTTGCAGGCCCGCAATGCGCCGATTGGCTTTGCCGCCAGCTTCTGCGCAGTTGCGGTTGCGGTCGCCAGCTCGTACCGGTCGGGCACCACGCGGGTTACGAGGCCGACCTCCGCCGCCCGC